>ENA-OPCY01001407-OPCY01001407.1-human-gut-metagenome-genome-assembly--contig:-NODE-1407-length-13759-cov-1.933304_pt1 | contig 13759 bp, 9 predicted proteins | sample MGYA00241568_ERZ501487 | MGnify/ENA primary metagenome ERZ501487 (study PRJEB25962, sample SAMEA2042574) | human gut metagenome | biome: human gut; feature: human-associated habitat; material: faeces... | reverse complement strand
ATCCTGCCGAAAACAATGACGCTGCTGATGTTGAGCGCCCATTCGCCTGCCTTGCGGAAGCCTCGGTTATAGACGCAGTAGGAAACCTTGTCGCAGTTTTTTATGGCGTCGACCTTGTGACCCTCTTTTGCACCGTGGAAGTAGAGTTTGCCGTCCTCTTCGCAGTACCAATGGTCCAGCGGAACACCGTACGGATAGCCGTCGTCGCCGATCACCGACAATACGCCCCTCGGCTCATTTTTTAATATGTTTACGCACTCTTCCAATGTAAGCTGCTGCTTGAATCTTCTCATTTTTCTGAACATAATTTACTCCCGATCTTACCATATTACAGCTGAGTGGCTGTGGATATAAAATTCCTCCTGACTTGGCTGCCATTTTTTCTTTTTGGCAGGGAACAGAGCATCAAATTTTTCCACGGCATCGCTGTCATTACACGGTTCGGAGGCACTGCTTTCGCAGAAAATCCACTTTCTCATATCAAGTGCGCCCTCTTTAAGCTCTTTAACAAGCATTGCAGCTGGGTAAACTCCGCCCTCAAGACATATGTTATATTTTTGACAGCTTTTAAAGCCCCTTGCAACATAGTTATCGGGATTTCCGAAGATAACAATTACGTCATAGCCAAGCTCACGGGCTTTTTCAAATGAATATTCCAGCAGGGTTTTGCCGTAACCTTTTCGCTGATAGTCGGGGTGTATTGATACAGGTCCGAAGGTGATAGACTGCTTTTCGCTGCCGTTTTCGTCAATGAGCTTTGTTTTTGTATACATAACGCTGCCGATGACCTTGCCGTCAGCTTCGATAACAAAATCAAGCTGCGGGATAAAGTCCTCGTGGCTTCTCATAACGTGTACAAAATAATGTTCGCTGCAGCCGGGGACATTAATGTTCCAGAATGCCTCTCTTGTAATGTTTTCAACTGTAAAATAATCGCTTTCGTTTTCCAAACGGATGATATAGTCATTTTTATTCATTGTTTTTCCTCCTGAAAATTGGTGACCGTCAATACGGGAGGTTTGTGTGAGATCGTATTCGCAAACCTTCCGTTTACGCTGCAATCTCCGTTGTGTTGTAATTTCTCAAAAAATACTCTCCTTGAAATATGATCGTAATCAGCATACAGCTGAATTACAGCTTCAGTTTAGCACATATGCAATAAAATGTCAACGTGTCACAATGTTATAAAAATATCACCAAGGCAGGTGAACTGTCTTGGCGATATTTGTGATTTTAATTATTCCCACTCAATAGTTGCAGGCGGCTTGGTGGTGATGTCGTACACAACTCTGTTGACGGATTTGACCTCGTTTATGATCCTTGCGGAGATCTTTTCAAGTACCTCGTATGGTATTCTTGCGAAATCTGCGGTCATAAAGTCGGTGGTTGTAACACCTCTTAATGCAAGTGTGTAATCGTAAGTTCTGCCGTCACCCATTACGCCTACTGAACGCATATTTGTGAGAACTGCAAAATACTGGCTGATCTTTGAATCCCAGCCTGCCTTTGCGATCTCATCACGGAATATCCAGTCTGCGTCCTGAAGGATCTCAAGCTTTTCATCTGTTATTTCACCGATGATACGGATAGCAAGTCCCGGTCCCGGGAACGGCTGACGGTTTACAAGCACAGGTGAAAGTCCAAGCTCACGTCCGAGTGCTCTTACTTCGTCCTTGAAAAGCATACGGAGAGGTTCGATTATCTCCTTGAAATCAACATAGTCGGGAAGTCCGCCTACGTTATGATGTGATTTGATAACAGCAGCGTCACCTGTGCCGCTTTCGATAATGTCAGGGTAGATAGTACCCTGAACAAGAAAGTCTACCGCACCGATCTTCTTTGCTTCCTGCTCAAATACACGGATAAATTCTTCGCCGATTATTTTACGCTTTGTTTCAGGGTCGGAAACGCCTCTCATTTTGGACATAAACTGTTCCTTTGCGTTTACACGGATAAAGTTAAGTCCCCAACCTTTGAAAGCTTCTTCGACTTCGTCGCCCTCGTTTTTACGCATAAAGCCGTGGTCAACGAAAATACAGGTAAGCTTGTTTCCTACTGCCTTGGCAAGAAGTGCTGCCGCAACGGAGCTGTCAACGCCGCCTGAAAGTGCAAGAAGCACCTTTCCGTCGCCGACCTTTTCACGGATATTTGCGATAGCTGTTTTAGCATAGTCGCCCATTGTCCAGTCGCCTGCACAGCCGCATACTTTATAAAGGAAGTTATGGAGCATTTTTGTGCCGTCAACAGTATGATTAACTTCGGGGTGGAACTGTATGCCGTAAAGCTTGCGTTCCTTGTTTTCCATAGCTGCGCATGGGCAGTTTTCTGTGTGGGCAACGATCCTGAAGCCCTCGGGAGCTTTTTCAATATAGTCGGTATGGCTCATCCATGAGATGTTCTTGTCGGAAAGTCCGTCAAAAAGGAGAGATGATGTATCATATTCGGTTTCGGTCTTGCCGTATTCGGAGGTGATGCAGGTAGAAACCTTTCCGCCGAGTGAATATGCCATAAGCTGACAGCCGTAGCAGATACCGAGTATCGGAATGCCAAGCTCGAAAATTTCGTTGTAAATATGCGGTGATTTTTCATCGTAAACGCTGTTGGGACCGCCTGTGAAGATAATACCCATAGGGTCAAGGGCTTTGAGCTCTTCAAGAGATGTCTTATAGGACTTTACTTCACAGTAAACGCCGCATTCTCTGACACGTCTTGCGATGAGCTGGTTGTACTGTCCGCCGAAATCGAGGACGATAACCATCTGGTGAACCATATTTTAACCTCATTTCAAGAAAAATATATTATACATTATTATTATGCCACAAAACGTTTGATTCTGCAAGACTTAAATGCACTGAATTTTGTCAAGTTTTTGTTTCTAAAAATATATAATAGTGATATATGCCGAAAAAGCAGCGTCTTTTTTAAAATGCTTGTAAAATTCAAAAAGCTGTGGTATAATATAGTATTATTGAATTATCGAAAAGTCAGCTATTTTTAACGGAGATAAATACAATGGATTTTTTCTTTTCTTTGGCAAAGCTTCATACCCACGCACACGGCGAATTTGACATACTTGACATTCTTCTTGACGCAGTTATTGACACGGCAAAAATGATACCGTTCCTTTTCCTTGCTTTTCTCCTTATGGAATTTATTGAGCATAAGGCAGGCAGCAAGCTTGAAGGACTTCTGAAAAAAACAGGCGGCGGACGTATGAGCGGTTCAGTTATCGGTGCTGTTCTCGGCTGTATACCGCAATGCGGCTTTTCCGTTGCTGCGGCAAACCTTTACAGCGGACGTCTTATCACTATGGGTACTCTTGCGGCAGTATTTCTGTCAACTTCGGACGAGGCTGTACCTGTGCTCCTCGCTCACCCCGATAAGATAGGTATGATATGGCAGCTCATCGGCTTAAAGGTCGTTATTGCAGCTGCGGCAGGTATCCTTATCGATATTGTGCTGCGCTTTATACATTTTGAAAAGGACGAAGATCCCGACTATGAGGAGCTTTGCTCCGAATGCGGCTGCGGCGAACACAGCATATGGTATTCGGCATTAAAGCATTCGCTGAACATAACCTTGTTCATTCTTATAATCAACGTTATACTCGGACTTGTTATGGGATTAGTCGGCGAGGATGCTATGGCGGATTTTCTCGGCAAAATGGGAATATTCCAGCCGTTTGTTGCGGGACTTGTGGGACTTATCCCGAACTGTGCGGCATCTGTGCTTATTACCGAGCTTTATGCTGACGGCATAATCAGCTTCGGCTCTGCTCTGGCAGGCTTATCAACGGGCGCAGGCGTAGGATTTGCCGTACTGTTCCGTTCAAATAAAAATATGAAGGAAAATTTTGTTATACTGGGACTTGTTTATTTTATTGGAGTAGTTTCGGGACTTATCTGCAACGCTGTTGTCTGATTTTTCGGAGGGTTTATGTCGGGATTCAAGGAGTTTGTTAAAAAGGAATTTATAGTTATAATTGCAGGCATAGCGGCTCTTGTTTCCTGTGCGCTTGTGCCTGTTACCGACTATTCCAAATTTATTGATACCAATGTCCTCGGCATACTTTTCAGCCTTATGCTTATCATCGCAGGTCTTAGAGGAAACAATCTCCTTTCAAAGCTTTCGGGCTGGATAGTGAGGAAAACTCACGTTGAGGGTACAAGAAAGGCTCTTACGGTAATGGCACTGCTGACATTTTTTGTGTCAATGTTTGTGACAAATGACGCTGCGCTTATTGCTTTGGTTCCTATTACCGTGGGATTTTTTGCGGATTATCCTGTGCATATGATATATGCAATAGTTGCTCAGACTGTGGCGGCAAATCTGGGAAGTATGGCAACGCCCTTCGGAAATCCGCAGAATCTTCTGATATACACTACATATGATATTACTCCCTTTGAATTTTTCAAGGCGGCTGCACCGACAGCGTTTTTAGGCTTTGGAGCTGTCATTCTACTTTGCCTTTTTATAAAGGACGAGCCTCTTGTACCCGATGATGAAAGGGATACAAAGCTTACCAATAAGCTGTATCTTGTGCTTTACGGAGTGCTTTTCGTACTTGTGATGCTTACGGTTTTCGGTGTTCTTGATGTGCTTGTAGTGTTTGCCTCGGCGTGTGTGGTAGTAATAATAATTGAACCGAAGCGTTTTTTGCAGATAGACTACGGTCTGCTTGTTTCCTTTGTTTTCTTTTTTGTTTTTGTGGGAAATATTCAGCGTATCGGAAGCGTGAACGACCTTATAACCTCTCTTGTGAACGGAAAAGAGTTCTTTGCATCTGTGCTTTCAAGCCAGGTGATAAGCAATGTTCCTGCGGCACTTATGCTTACAGGCTTTACAGACAACTGGAAGGCTGTTATGCTCGGCACGGACATAGGCGGTCTGGGTACTCCCGTCGCCTCTCTTGCAAGCCTTATTTCCATAAGAATTTACGGTGAAACGGAAAATGCAAAACCTCTTAAATTCCTTGGTGTATTTACTCTTATAAATTTTGCTGTACTTGCAGTTATGTATATTTTTGCGATCCTGACCCAGCTTTAATACAGCATTTGTAAACTGTGGATATTATATACGGTTGAATTTTTTGTCAGCCTGTGATATTATTAATGAAAGAAGCTGTTTACGCCTGACTTTTAATAAGGTGATAATATGATTTTAAATAAAAAAAATATAATGTCAGCCTGCTGTATTGCGGCAGCTGTACTTATGACGGCTCAGTCAGCCTATATCGAATCGGAGGCTGTTTTCGGTTCAAGTATTACCGATACAGAGGATATTGAGATATATATTGATGTAAACAAGGATCGAAAGAATATCAGCAAGTATATTTACGGTCTGAATGACATTTACAATATGTCGGATGTTACCGTCAACAGCACCAAGCAGAGCGGTGCGGAGCTTTCCTCATACAACTGGGAAACAAACTATGCAAATCTTGCTGCCGACGGTGCTTACGAAAACAGCATAAGCCTTGTATCGGGCTATTCAAGAAGCGAGCTCAGCACACCTGCGCTCTATACGGATAAGCTTGTAAAGGACGCTGCCAAGTACGGGATACACTCAAAGTATGTCACATTGCAGATGATGGGACGTGTGGCAAATGACAGCTATGGTGCAGTAAGCTTAGATGACAGCCCACAGCGTTTTGCGTCTGTGCTGTTCAATAAAAATTCCGATCTTTTCATTCAGCCTGACATTCACGATGATACCGTTTATATGGACGAATATGTCAGCTTCCTTGTGAATACATACGGCTATGCGGCTGAGGGCGGTATAAACGGATATTTTCTTGACAGCGAGCCTGAAAAATGGGACGATAACTATGCTGTGCTGAATCTTGGACCCATAACAGCCGAAAAGCTTGTATCAGATTCCGAAAGACTTGCTTCGACAGTAAAGAAAATTGATTCGACAGCCTTGGTCTACGGTCCGTCAATAGGCGGTCTGGAGGCTTATGTAAACCTTGAAAATCCTTTGGATTGGGAGCAGTACAGCTCGGAATATTCATGGTTTATCGACTATTACCTTGATAAAATGAGAGAAGCTTCGGAATTATCGGGAATGCGGCTTCTTGATGTGCTTGATCTGCATTTTATTTCTGAAGCTAAGAGTGCGGTCCTTGAACCTATCATTGGTTCGGATTCTGTATTTGCCAATGAGGGACGTATCCAGGCAGTCCGTGCTCTCTGGGACAGCAATTATACAGACAACAGCAATTCGGCTATACTTTACAAACAGCATACGCCTATAATACCTATGGTTCAGGCATCAATAAGAATGTATTACCCCGATACGAAGCTTTCATTCTCGGAATATAATTTCGGCGGAGGCAATCATATCAGCGGCGGTATTGCCGAAGCTGACGTTCTCGGTGTTTTCAGTGAGCAGGAGGTCTATATGGCTTGCCTGAAACCCGATTTGGCTGAGTATAACTATCAGAAATCCGGTATAAATATCTATACGAATTATGATGGAGAAGGCTCTTCATACGGCAATGTTGCGGTCTATGCCGATAATCAGGGCGACACAATGAGCTCGGTCTATGCCTCCGTTACGGACGGCGACAACAGCAGCCTTAAAGCTATATTCATAAATAAAAACGAAGGAACGGAAAAGGACGCTGATGTTACTGTCAATTCCGATGCTGTATATCACCGTGCGGACGTTTACAGCTTCAACAGCGAATCTTCCGAAATAGTACTCAGCGATACTATTGAAAATATCGAGGATAATTCATTCAGCTATACAATGGATCCTCTGACCGTTTATCTCTTTGTTTTTGACGGTGACAGCGTTATAGCAGAGGACGACCAGACTGAGGGATCTGATACAACAACTGTTACAACTGCCGATGTTCCCGAACACGTTGAAGTGTCCGGTGAAACACGTCCGAACTCCGATGATTCATCACAGCCAGATACTACAGATATGGCTGAAACTACCACATCTGTTTCTGTTGTGGGAACTGATGCCGACGGTGAAACGATCACGGAAGTCATAACCGAATCGGCGGCAACAGCTGTTTCAGACGGTGATACTGCGGAAGAAGAGGACGAAGAAGCCGAAAAGAAGACCGTTCCAAAAGCTGCGAAGGTCATTATCGGAGTACTCGTTGTGGCAGTATTTGTTATAATGTTGTTTATTTTAGTTTCGGATAATAAGACAGATAAAATTGATAAACATTAATTTATACAAAAGCGAAAAATTTTATTGTGAAAAATACTGAAAAGAGAGTAAATCTGTTTACAAAGTCAAATAAAAATATTAAAATACTATATATCGTGTATTACGGAGTATGTGTGCCTTGCAGAGTGAGTATTATGAGCGGGAGAAGGAGTGTTTAAATGAAAATTGAATTTAAATTGATTTCATTTATACTGGCGATACTTTTTGTCCCGATAATTATAATCAATATCGTCGCTTCAAATTCATTTAACAAAAGCTTTGTGTCAATTCAGCTCGATGACATTGAAAGAAGCTTAAAAAATCAGGCGGAGGATATAAATCTGTTCTGCGAACGTATATTGTCGCACACAAAAGCTCTGTCATCAGATGCTACTGTCCGCCGATATGTCAGCGAAACCTGTGAAAGCGGCTTTATGTTTGATTCTGACAATGAGGATTTTGTTGAGACCGCTTTGGGGCTGAAGGCTTTTCATAATTACAACAGCATAATAAACAGGGCTGTCATTATCAATAAAAGCGGCTATATTGTTGCATCAGAGGATATGTCCGACTGCGGCAGCAAAATGGCAGACTATGAAGATGTATTTGATATTGCGTTTGCCAATAACGGATTTTCCGGCTTTAAGCTTATTGATGTGACAAGCGGAAAATCTCCTGTATTCTTTGTTGCAAAGGCTATCTATTCCGATAAAAATGAGAAGATCGGTGCTTTGTATGTTGAATATGACAGCATCATTCTGCAGAAATATATCAATAATCTGAAGCTCAATAAATATTCCTCCGCAGCTGTTATGGATAGCAGCGGAAACGTTATTGAGTATCCGTTCAAGAATGTTAAGGCTCTGCCCGATACTGTTAATTATGCTCAGCTCGCAGAAAAAGCTGATGCTCTTATTGCAAGCGAAAGCGATGATCTGCGCCTTGTGAACAATATGATCTATACTGACAGCAGTTCAAATTATAAGGCTTATTATGTTGCACCTGTTTCAAATTCAGGCTGGTATCTCATTTCGGTCACCGATATGAAGAGCCTTAAAGTCTCCGCAAACAGTTACAGCAACAGTATGCGCTGGCTGTCTGTGCTTATCTGTGTATTGCTTGCAGCTGCGGTATGCATTTACATCATGATCTTTTCCAAGCCTGTCCATGACATACTCAAGGTGTTCTCTGAAAAACAGAAGGGTAATATGGGCGCAAGATTTGACGGCAGTTCAAAGGACGAATTCGGTCAGATAGGCTATGCTTTCAACTCTATGTTTGATAACGTATTTGAAAGTGAACAGCGTTACCGTACTATCGTTGAAATGACAAACAATATCATTTTTGAAATTAACTACAAAAAGGGTACTGTTTATGTTTCCAAAAACTTCAACAAGAAATTCAGCTTCCGTCCTAAGGATGATACTCTTCAGGAAAGCTTTATCTATAAGCTCCGTATACATAAGGACGATAAGGAACGTTACCTTGCGGATTTTGACCGTATTCTCGGACCCGCAAACTTTATTCAGGGCGAATACCGTGTAAAGAGCATCTACGGTGATTTCATCTGGATAATGATAAAAGCCACAAAGTTCTATGACCGTGATGAAGTTCCGACCAAGATAGTCGGCGTTATCGTTGATATTGACCGTGAAAAGAAGAGCGAAATGCATCTTCTCCAGCGTGCAAGCTATGATAACCTTACTCAGCTTTATAACCGTGAAACATTCCTTAAATCACTTTCAGGCGAGCTTGAAATATCAGCAGTTAAAAAATCATTGGACGCAGTTATGTTCATTGACCTTGACGATTTCAAGTTCTTTAACGACCAGTATGGTCATGCCTGCGGTGATGAAGTCCTTAAATTTGTAGCCGATACACTTAAAGAAATAAGCTTTGAAAGAGGCTTTGCGGGACGTTTTGGCGGCGATGAATTTGTTGTATGCTTTACAAATCTTACGCTTTACGGCGACTCGGGCAAGATAGCTCAGGAAATAATCGACGTTCTCGGTAAAGGCTTTATCTCCGATTCAACAGGTATGAAGCTGAGCATTAAATGCTCTATCGGTATTGCGTTCCTCCGTGAAAGCGGAAAGTCTACCGATGAAGTTATCGCAGCAGCCGATGAAGCTATGTACAACATCAAAAAACACGGTAAATCCGCATTTGCTTACGCAAAATCAAAGGGCGAAGGTCAGACTTCCGTAAATGGCGTCGTTGCTCCCAACACAAGTGCAATAGATTCCGATATGAAGCCTAAGGGCATAACAAAGGTCATAAGCAATATAAAGGGCAATGATGATTTTTACGACCCGTCATTGTAATATTGTATAAAAATGACGAAATAAGAAAAAAGTCAGCTTATTCTATTGACTTTTGTCGGCAAATAACATATAATATGCTTGGTAAAAGGGAGTAGTTGCAAGGCGCAATCAACATACCCCGGGATAATATCTGCCCGTGGTTGCGCACTTTCATATTTGAAAGAACAAGACTTTTAGCACTGTAACGGTGCTGAAGGTCTTTTTGTTTATTCTGCATCCTGTCAGCCAATAATTTATTCAGAAATATAAAAATCGGAGGAATATGTATGGAGATAGCATTGCAGTTTTTGATTCTTGTAGTAGGTTTTGTGCTGCTGATAAAGGGCGCAGACTGGTTTGTTGACGGTGCGGCAGGAATTGCGGACAAGTTTGGCATACCGCAGATAATAATCGGTCTGACTATCGTTGCATTCGGCACAAGCGCACCTGAGGCAGCCGTAAGCATTACAGCCGCTCTTGACGGTTCGGCAGGTATCGGTGTCGGAAATATCGTCGGAAGCAATATTTTGAACGTTCTGCTTATTCTTGGTCTTACTTCGGTAATAACCCCTGTTGCCGTACAAAAAAATACGGTAAAATATGAAATACCCTTTGTAATTGCGGTAACAGTGCTTCTCGGAGTGCTTGGATATATCGGCGGCAGCTTTTCAAGAATTGACGGCATTATCTTCTGGCTTGTTTTCATCGGTTTCTTTGTTTACCTTATCAAAATGGCAAAGAGCGGAAAGACCGACCTTGTGGACGTGCCGGATGAAAATGGGGAACAGCCTAAGAAAAAAAGCGTATGGCTGCTGATACTTTTAACACTTATCGGACTGGTAATGGTCGTTCTTGGCAGCAATCTCACAGTAAGCAGTGCCTCAGCGATCGCCGAAAAATTCGGAATGAGCGAAAGACTTATCGGGCTCACAATAGTTGCATTCGGAACATCGCTCCCTGAGCTTGTGACATCTGTAATGGCGGCAAGAAAGGGCAACGCCGATCGTCGGCAGCAATATTTTCAATATACTGTTCGTTATCGGCACATCGGCACTTATTACAAATATCCCTTACGGCCCGAATTTCTATGTTGATACCGTGGTAGCGATCGTAACGGCAGTCCTTCTTCTCCTCTGCGTGGTAAACAAGGATCACAAGCTGAAACGCTGGGGCGGCGCAGTAATGCTTGCGTCATATGCAGCATATTTCGTATATCTTGTAGGCTTCAGTGCAACTGTTTGATTTTTTTTATTTAGGGCGGCGGCATAAAATTTGCTTTAACCTATTAGATGGCAAGCCGCCGCAGTCGTTAAAAAGCAGTGACCCTTACTTGAAAGACCCGTTAATTTGTGATATACTGTGATAAGGAGGTTTGCTATGACTAAAATAGATCTTATCACAGGTATTCTCGGTTCGGGAAAAACCACATTTATAATAAAGTATGTAAAATATCTTTTAAGCTGCGGCAAAAGGGTAGCAATACTGGAAAATGATTTTGGTGCAGTAAATGTTGATGCACTGCTGCTTAATGAGCTTAAATGCGATAACTGCCTTATTGAAATGGTAACAGGCGGCGGAGATCCCGACTGCCATAAACGTCGTTTCAAGACACAGCTTATAGCTCTCGGTATGCAGCATTTTGACAGAGTGATAATTGAACCGTCGGGGATTTTTGATATGGACGAGTTCTTTGATACTCTTTATGAACCGCCTCTTGATAATTGGTTTGAGATAGGCAATGTGCTTTCTATCGTGGACGCAGAGCTTGACGATAAGCTTTCTGACCAGATGGAATATCTTCTCGGTTCGGAAATTTCCTGCTGCGGAAAGCTTGTTTTAAGCAAGACAGGAGCAGTAAAGGACGTTTCAAAAACAGCCGAAAGGGTAATTGCACATATAAATCGTGCAATGGAGTATATAAAGTGCAGACGTCGTTTCAGCGTGAATGATATGCTCTGCAAGGATTGGGAAAAGCTTGACGAAAGCGATTTTTCCGCACTTGTGTCGGCAGGCTATGACAACGAAAGCTATGTGAAGCTTTTCAGCGGCGATGATATAAGAAGTATGACCCACTACTTTATGAATATCCGTATGAAAGAAGCGGTCATTGAAAAAACGGTAAGGGATATAATGAATGACAGTGAATGCGGACATATCTACCGTATCAAAGGCTTTACAAAGGACGACAATGAAAACTGGCTCAAAATAAATGCCGTAGGGGATAAAATAGAAATAGCACCTATCCAAAAGGGACAGTCTGTGTTTATCGTTATCGGAGATGATATTGTCCGTGAAAATATCGACAGGCACTTTAAGGAAGTAAATTCCGACCCCGAATATGTTTCAATATAAAAAGCATCAAGCGCACAGGATCTACACAGTCCCTGTGCGCTGTTTTGTTTCCGAAAACCTGCGGTGAAAAAAGCTGCATAGCCATATAACAGGTATCGTCAGCAAAAACCATAATGCCGAAAAAAGCGGGCATATCTGCCCCATTAAATTGAGCGGGTGAGATGAATAATCCCATACATTCCAGTCAAGAATAAGGTTGACAATACAGCCCACCGCAAATTCAAAGCCTGTTATGACTGCCGAGCCGAAAAAACACTTTAAAAACAGCGGTGAATCAGGTTTATTTGTAAACTGTCTGTATAAAATAACAAGGCATATACCTCCTGTTATAGTCATAGACCAATGTGTAAACCCACGGAAAAGTATTTCGATAAGTGAATAAAGAACTCCTCCGAAAAGAAAAAGTATAAAATTTTCCTCTGTTCTGCTCATAATATCCGTCCTTTCTTTTGTTTATAGTATAGTTTGATGAGCCTTTTCTATGTGTGGAAATATGATGCTGATTTCCGTCCAATTCATAGACAAGTAACCGATAATTTCATTCAGCATCAAGCTTACTTGACTTGATTTATTCTGTCTGTCGGAACAACATTTTTGCTTGTTTTCGCTTTTCTTTCATAAAACTAACACAAAGGTCGGATATACTATAATCATTCCAAGAGGAAATGACACCTCCGATTGGTAACACAGCGGTATAAACTGCCGCTGTATTAAAATGATTTCTTCTATCTATTTCATAATTTTCTTCTCCACATTTCCCATATCCGCAGTTAAGGCTGCGGATAGCTTATCCCACCATTTTGTATGGTGTTTATGGTATCCTGACGATAAAACAGCAGGATACCCTATATAAGAACTGCCAATAAAAAATACTTGGTCGTTTACATATTATAACCGCTGTCCTGAAGCATTTAGAAAAATCTGTGCCGGTCACAGGGCAGCATCCAAAGATCCGCTGCAAAAGCCCTTCGAGGATTTGGCAGTTTAAATAAATGCTCTATAAAAAGCAAAGCCGAACCGCTGTCACTTTTATGTCCCCCCTCATAAAAGCGGCAGCGGTATTCGTAGCTTTTGATAAATGTGTACAAATTGTAAACAATGCGGCATAGCACTTGAAAAATTTATGAAAGTGTTTTATACTATATTTAGCACTCATAAAGAACGACTGCTAACACTTAAATACTTAAAGTGCTAAAAATATAATTTATATATAAGAGGATGTGTTTATTATGGCTGAAACAAAACAGTTCAAAGCAGAATCAAAGCGTCTGCTTGATATGATGATCAACTCTATCTATACTCATAAGGAAATATTCCTCCGTGAGCTTATTTCAAACGCAAGCGACGCAATGGACAAGCTTTATTTTAAATCGCTTACAGATGATAAGGTAGGAATGAACCGTTCCGATTTCTTTATCAAAATTGAAGTCGATAAGGATAACGGTGTGCTTATTATCCGTGATAACGGTATCGGTATGACTGGTGACGAGGTGGAAGAATACATCACACAGATCGCTTTTTCCGGTGCAACAGAATTCCTTGAGAAATACAAGGACAAAACAACAGATGACCAGATGATCGGACATTTCGGACTGGGATTTTATTCTGCATTCATGGTTGCTGATGAGGTGCACATTGATACACTTTCCTATAAGGATGGAGCAACAGCAGTACACTGGACCTGCGATGGCGGTACAGAATATGACATGCAGGATGGCGACAGGACCACACCAGGTACAGAGATCACCTTATTTCTGAACGAAGAGAGCCTGGAGTTCTGCAACGAATATCGTATGCGTGAAGTGATCGAGAAATACTGCTCCTTCATGCCGGTAAACATCTACCTGTCCAAGGCAAATGCAGAACAGGAATATGAGACCATCGATGAATCTGAACTTCGCGATGACGATGTAGTTGTAGAGCACATCCACGAA
>ENA-OPCY01001406-OPCY01001406.1-human-gut-metagenome-genome-assembly--contig:-NODE-1406-length-13776-cov-1.580206_pt1 | contig 13776 bp, 10 predicted proteins | sample MGYA00241568_ERZ501487 | MGnify/ENA primary metagenome ERZ501487 (study PRJEB25962, sample SAMEA2042574) | human gut metagenome | biome: human gut; feature: human-associated habitat; material: faeces... | reverse complement strand
AGCAGTTACAAAAAGCAATAAAACTGGTGCTAAGTCAAAGAATATTGAAAAAATTGTTGATAATCTTGTTGAAGAAACTGCACCTGTTTTCAAAAGAGTTATCGGAGTAGCTACTAGAGAAGTTACTAGATATGACGGTGCATCATGGGCTGCTACAGCGCTTAAAGACTATGCAAATGCTGATATTGCATTCATCAATATTGGTGGTATTAGAGCACAAGCATTCCCAATAAAACAAGGTGAAGAAATCACTGTTTCTAAAATATATGAAATTGCCCCATTTGATAATGCATTAAAGACAGTTAAATTAAAGGGTTCAGATGTGAAAACTTTAATTAATCTTTTTACAACAAGTTTAAATGTTACTAAAGATGCTATTAATGATGAAATTTACATTGATGGTGTAAAACTAGAAATGGATAAAGAATATCTTGTTGCCACAATTGATTATCTTTTTGATAATAAGGATTATCCTTTCTATAAAGGTACAGATCAAGTAACAACTGGCATATTATTTAAAGATATTTTAGTTGATCGTGTAGAAAAAGATCAAACTATAAAATAGTATTTTAAAGGAGTAAAAATGAATAAAGTAGCAATTTTATCTGATAGTACTTGCGACTTAAGCAAAGAATTATTAGAACAATATAATATAGATACCATACCATTACATGTAAGTTTTGATGAAGAATCTTACAAAGATGGCGTAGATATAACATTAGAAGAGTTGTATAATAAAGCAGAAAAATTGGGCAAACTTCCTAAAACAAGTGCTCCATCACAAGGTGAAATGACAGCTTTTTTCAAAAAATATCTTGATGAAGGATATGATATCGTATTTACTGGTATAAGTTCAAAGATGTCCGCAACTTATCAAATTGCTTGTTTAGTAAAGCAAGAATTAGCTCCTGATCGTATATTTGTTGTAGATAGTGGCAACTTATCAACAGGAATTGGTTTATTATTACTTAAGGCTACAAAATTCCGTGATATGGGATATAGCGCAATGCAAATAGCTAATGAATTAGAAAATATAGTTCCTCGTGTTAAGGCTCAATTTGTTATTGATACATTAGATTATTTATACAAAGGTGGAAGATGTAGCACTGTTTCATATGCCTTTTCAAAAGTATTACGCATTAAACCAATGATTGTAGATAGAGAAAAAACAATGCAAGTAGGAACAAAATTTGTTGGTAGCATTACTCGAGCTCAAGCTGGTATGACTAAGATGTTCTTGAATGATTTTGAAAAAATAGATAAAGAATTTGTTTTCATTACTCATACTATGGCTTATGAAGGTGCTAAATATATTAGAAATATGATTAGTAATGTTCGTCCACAAATTGAAAATTTGTACGAAACGGTTGCGGGATGTGTAATTGGTAGCCACTGTGGTAGAAATACTATTGGAATTTTGTACATAATGAAAGATGAAATCGTTGCAAAAGTTGATAATATTGCAGAATAAAAAATTAATACCATTAGTTATCTAATGGTATTATCTATTTTGGAGGACAAATGGAAAAAATAGAATTATTGGCACCAGCCGGTGATTATGAAGTATTTCAAACCGCAGTATTAGCAGGTGCTGATGCTGTATACCTAGCGGGCAAAAACTTTGGCGCAAGAGCTTTTTCCACTAATTTTACGATTGAAGAAATAATAAATGCGGTAAAATATGCTCATCTTAGAAAAGTTAAAGTTTATGTCACTGTAAATACTATTGTTTATGAAAATGAATGGGAAGATTTAAAAGCATACATTGGTGAGCTTTATCATGCAAATGTTGATGTCTTAATTGTTCAAGATTTAGGAATTGTCGAATATATTAGTGAAAAATACCCAGATTTTGAAATCCATGCTTCTACTCAAATGAATATTTATGATAAAGAAGCTAGTTTACTTCTTAAAAAAATTGGTATTAAACGTGTCGTGCTTGCGAGAGAAACATCATTAGAACAAGTAAAAGCAATCGCAAAAACTGGTATTGAAGTAGAAGTGTTTGCCCATGGTGCACTATGTTATTGTGCATCAGGTAATTGTTTAATGAGCTTTGCAATTGGTAAAAGAAGTGGGAATCGTGGTACTTGTGCCCAACCATGTCGAAAAAAATATTGTTTAGTTGAAAATAATTTGAAAATAAGCGAAGATTGTTCACTACTTTCAATGCGAGATTTAAACACTATTAATTATATTGATCAATTAATTGAGGCAAACGTTGCTTCTTTAAAAATTGAAGGTAGAATGAAAAGTAAAGAATATGTTTATGCGGTAGTTAAAAATTATCGAAAAAGAATTGATGATTACTATAATAACAAAAAAAATGTGATTGATGAAAAAGTTATTGATGAATTATCAGTTGCTTTTAATCGAAAATTTACAAAAGGTTATCTATTTAATGAAAACAATAATTTACTTACGAACATTCAAACAGTAAATCACCAGGGGATAGTAATTGGAAAAGTAATAAATGTAGTTGGTAATAGTTTTGATGTCAAATTATCAAAAGATTTACTTTTAAAAGATGCAATAAGGGTAGTTGGTAAAAGCGATTATGGCTTTGTTGTAAATAAGATGTTAGTAAACCATAAAGAAGTCAATTATGCTAAACCAAACGAGATAGTAAGATTAACTGCCAATACGAAAATTACTAAAGATAGCATCGTTTTAAAGACCCAATCTGCTCAGTTACAAACTGAAACCGTTAGATTACTTAATAATCCGAAAAAATATATTGAAATCAATGCAAAACTTACTATTAAATATGCTAATAAAATGCAACTAACAATTTTTAATAAACAAAATAGTGTTACTGTCGAAACCATTACTCTTGAAATGATTGCTGAAAAACCAGTTAGTTTGGACTTTATCAAAGAAAGATTTGACAAATTTAAAGATACACCATTTTATTTAAATAAACTTATAATTGATTATGATGATAAATGTTATTTTTCTGTAAAAGATTTAAACGAAATAAGAAAATTGGCAATTAACAAATTCACTGATGAAGTTTTAAAATACCAAAGAGTTAATTCAAAAATAGTTTTGCCAGACAGTCATAAATTTAAAAAAGAAGATTTAACAATTGAAATTATCGTTAACAATAAAGATCAATATAATATTTGTAAAGAATTAGGCTTTAACAATATTTACACCGATTATAATAGCGATATGAAAAATCTAAGTAGGTTAAACTATAACGCAAATGAATTTGGATTAATTAATAACTTGTCACAAATAAATAATGGTACTACAACGTCAATATATTTTAATATAGTTAATAAAAAGGCGGTATCATTTTTAAATAGATTTAATGTAAGAACCGTTTACTTGTCAAATGAGTTAAATTACGAACAATTAAAATCAATGTTACCTATTTATAATATGAATATTGGTGTTCAAATATATGGTAGATATGATTTAATGATTTCTAAACATTGTTTCGTTAGCAAAATAAAAGGTGCAAGTGATAAGAATTGTCACAAATGTTTAAACAATCACTATGAAATAATCGATGAGTATAACAATCATTTTCCGGTAATTTTAAATCCCAATGATTTATGTAGTCTAAGAATTGTTAACAATAAAGTATTAAATAATTTAAATATGATTGAAAAATATATTAGCCTTGGCATAAACCATTTTATGATTATTTTTACAACTGAAACAAAAGAAGAAATAACTGAAGTATTAAAAAAAGTAAAATTCCGCTAAATTGCGGAATTTTTTGCTAATTATCAATATCTCCTAAATTTTCTAAAGCAGATTTTTTCTTTGCGTTACTTACTCTTTGTTTTACTGTATACTTTTCTTTAATAAATAAGAAGGTAACAAGGGCAATGCCCATTAAAGAAGAAGCATAGAAGAAAAGAATATTTTGGCCAAGTTGATGAAAATCCATAAATAAACCTACAATAATTGGTGTAATAGATTGAGCTAGCATACTAGCCATATAGTAATAACTTGTAAATTTACCTACATTATTCTTATTAGCATATTCAACTACCATTGGGAATGAGTTAATGTTGACAAGTGCCCAACCAATACCCATAATCAATGACATTGCAATGTAGAAAATTTTCCAAGAAGAAACTTCTAAAGAGCGTCTATGAATAGTAAGTGATACAAAAGCAATTCCTAATAGACCAATAATTAAAAGAATTAAACCAATTACAATAGTCCATTTTCTACCAATTTTAGTAGATATGCCTGAAAATAAAATAAATGATAGAATAGATGAAACTGATAAGAACGTTGCCATTTGCGAATACAAATTAGAATCATTTAAAATGTTTTTAAAGAAAAGACTTCCAAATGTTTCAAAAGAATTAAAGGCCATAAACCAGAAGAAGATTGCGATAAGAATAATAATTAAATTCTTACTATCTTTTTTTGATAATTTATTATTTTCATCTATTGTGTCAAAGTTTTCTGAAAGGGTTTCTCCATAAGCAACATCATCTTTAGTTTCTTCGACTAGCTTGTTTTCGTTAATTGCAAATATTAAATAAACTAATACAATTACTAATATTATGGTGCATATAATGAATGGCCAAAGAACGCGGTCTTGAATTTGGGCAAGTGAAGAACTACTATTCATTTTGAAAAAAGGAACAAATCCAAGAAGAGTAACAAATACTCCACCAAGATAACCTGTTAAATTAATTATACCGTTTGCTGCAGATCTTAAAGGTTTTGGTGTTACATCGGGCATTAAGGCTACAGCTGGTGAACGATATGCTTGCATTATAACTAAGAATAATAGCATTGCTATAATTACTCCAATAAGTAAATTCATTTTGCACATAATTGCAACGAAAGGAAAAACTATAGCGGTTAGTAACATACCGATGATAATATAAGGCATTCTCTTACCCAATTTTGAGCTAGTCTTATCTGAAAGTTTTCCAACTATTGGCATAATTATAATGGCAACAACATTATCAAGAGCCATTATAACCCCAATAATGTAATTATAGTGTTCAACATTTAAATCTTTTAACATTGCCTCTAAAATTATAGGGCAATAAATGTTATAAACCTGCCACAACATTAAGATGCCAAAGAAGGCTAATCCTATTTTTAAAGTATTTTTGTAATTTAATTTCAAAGTCCTATTAGACGATTGACTATTTTCCATATAAAGCTCCATTTCTTAATATATTAACAATATTATAACAAAAAAAGATATATTTAGCAAAGAATTAGTGAAAATGTTTACAAAAATATGTTAAGAATGTGATGTTTTTTACTAAATTACCAAAAATTTTCAAAAAATTCAGTTATTTTTCACTTTTTATAAGCCTTATTGTGTTATAATAAGTAAGAATCGTAGTATTAATTTAAATCACTATAAAGGGAGGAAACAATATGGCAAAATTATTAATAGTAGATGACGAAATGCATATTCGTGATTTAGTTCAAAAATATGCAACATTTGAAAATTATGAGTCAGAGACAGCAGAAAATGGATTAGAGGCAATAGAAAAAGTTAAACACAACGATTTTGATATAATAATAATGGATATAATGATGCCAAAGATGGATGGATATACTGCATGTAGAGAAATTAAAAAGATAAAAGATATACCTTTTATAATGCTTTCTGCGCGTGGTGAAGAATATGATAAACTAATTGGTTTTGATTTAGGAATTGATGATTATGTTACAAAACCATTTTCTCCAAAAGAATTAATGAGACGTGTAAATGCGGTATTAGCAAGAGCTACTCATAAAAATAATCAAGAAAGTGCTACTACTAATGAAGTATGGCAATATAAAAATTTAAAAATTGATTATTCAGCCCATATTGTAACAATAAATAATGAAAAAATAGATCTTACCCCAAAAGAATACGAACTATTAGTTTATTTGATTAAAAACCAAAATATTGCGGTAAGAAGAGAACAACTATTAGAAAAAGTATGGGGATATGATTACTATGGTGATGATAGAACTCTAGATACTCATATGAAATCACTAAGAAAGAAAATTGGCGAGTATGCTAATTGTATAATTACCATAAGAAGGGTAGGTTATCGATTTGAAACTGAATAAATTAAGTTTAAAATGGAAACTATTTTTCGCGGTAATTATTTTTGCCCTCGTTATTGTTTGTATTTTTATTGTGTTTCAAATTGGAATGTTAGGAAACTTCTATAGAACAAGAAAAATAAAGAAAACTACAGCGCTAGTAAACAAAGTAAGCAATATTGTAGCTAGTCATGAGGCAGTAGAATTTTCACAAAAAATTGAAGTAGATGGTGTAGTATCAGAATTAGATAAATTGTCAGCTGATGAAGAAATAGCAATTTATTTGATTACTGATATTTCTAATTTTGCCTCAAATGAACAGGATGAACACGCTCCATCAACGACCAAAACGGAAATTATAAACAATGGATGGGTATATAAAACTTATCAAGGTGAATCTTACAGTAAACTTGGTTATCAAACTATAAGAAAAATTAGAGAACAAGCCGAGAAGTTAGAATTAAAGAATTTCTATGCGGTAATTCTTAATGCGCCTGACCCCACAATTGACGATTATGTTCAAGTATTTGATACTCAAATGCCTAAGAAAAAATTGCAAAAAATTTTAGCTTCACAAACTAAAACAGTGATGTGTTGTAGCTTCGTTGACTTAGTCGATGGCACTGATTGCCTACTAATTATAGACAATAAATTGGTGCCTGTTGATGCTGCAGTAAATACTATGAAATTACAATTAATGTATATTACGCTAATAGTAATTGTCTTGGCGACAATGATAGCAATCTTGTTATCTAAATATATTTCCAAACCTATTTCGAAACTTAATTCCACCGCGAAATTAATGGCAGCGGGAAATTACGATATTGTATTTGAGGGTAATGGTTATTTAGAAGTAAATGAACTTAATAAAACATTGAACAATACCGTTAGTGAACTTAAAAAGACGGAGACTCTAAGAAGAGAATTAATGGCCAATGTATCTCATGATTTGAGAACTCCCCTTACAATGATTATGGGATATGCGGAAATGATGCGCGATATACCTGGTGAAAATTCACCTGAAAACTTGAAAATCATAATCGATGAAGTAGATAGATTAAATGTTTTAGTAAATGATATGTTAGATTTATCTAAACTATCAGCTAACACAGCTGTTATGCATCCACAAATCTTTTGTGTAACTGACAATTTGATTGAGATTGTCGATAGAATTCAAAAATTCAATGAAAATCAAGGCACAAATATTAAACTTCAATATGATCAAAATGTTGAAGTTTGTGCAGATGAAAGCAAAATCGAACAAGTTATTTGCAATTTTATTTATAATGCAATTAACTATAGTTCACCATCTTCTTTGATAAGGGTTGTACAAGAAGTAAATGGTGATGTTGTAAGAATCTCTGTTATTGATGAAGGAATTGGAATAAAAGAAGAAGATTTAAAAGTTATTTGGGAAAGATATTACCGAGTTGACAAGGCTCATAAACGTTCATCAAAAGGATCAGGATTAGGCTTATCAATCGTTAAAGGTATATTAGAGTGTCATAAATTCAAATATGGTGTTTCATCTAAAGTTGGTGAGGGAAGTACTTTCTGGTTTGAAATGCCTATATATAAAGAAAAGGAGTAAAACATGAAAAAAATTAGAAAGATATTACTTTTTGTAGCATTAGCTGTGGTACTCACATTAACATCTTGTTATTTAAAACCATCTAATAGTGGCAATAATAATCAGAATAACCAAACTAATGTTATAAATGAAATTACTAATAAAACTATTGAATATAAAAATATTTCAGTAGAAGATCTGCAAACTGCTGTAACAGAAACAGCCGAAAATTTAAAAGATGCGGTAATTGGAATCAGTTTAAAAGCTACCCACACTAGTCAAATTGGTGGTTCACTAATAACATCAGAAGATACTGAATCAATTGGTAGTGGAGTAATTTATAAACGCGAAGAAGTTCTTAATTCAGAAAATAAGTTAATTGGTTACAATTATTATGTGGTTACAAATAGACACGTAATAACTGGTTCAAGTAGTTCATATCAATATAAAGCATATGCATATTTAGGTGAAGAAGATGTTGAAATAGAAGCAGAAATTATTGGTTCTGATCCAAAAGTTGATATTGCTTTAGTTAAATTCCAACACACCAAATTAATTCAACCAGTTGAATTTGCTGATAGTGATACAGTTAAAAAAGGTCAATTTGCCATTGCAATTGGTAATCCCGATGGATATGAATATTATGGTTCAGTAACATTTGGTATTGTCAGTGGTGAATTAAGATATGTATCAGAAGATTTAGATTCTGATGGAACTAATGATTTTACCGCAACCTATATTCAACATGATGTAACAATTAATCCTGGAAATAGTGGAGGCGGATTATTCACAATTGATGGCAAATTAATTGGAATAAATACGATGAAAATAGTTGATGATAAAATTGACAATATGGGATTTGCTATTCCTTCCAATGTAGTTAAAAGTATTTTAGAAAAATATTTAGAAGTTGGTAAAACACCAGAAAGACCACGTATTGGTATGACTGGTATTGCTGTAAGAAATATTACAAATGCGGTAAGTGCTCAAAACAATTTAAAAGAAATTCCTTCAATTAGTGAATACTCTGGCATTAAACCTTATGGAATTTATGTTGTTGGAATTACTGGAAATTCATCAATTAGTAATAGCCCAATAAAAGTACATGATATAATATTAGAATTTGACGGAATAAAACTAACTAATATGAATATTCTATCGGCTAATTTAAATGGTTTAACAAAATATTTTATTGGCACTGAAGTAGAAGTAACATATTATTCACGTAGTCAAAATAAAGTTTTGAAAACAAAAATTACTCTAAAATAAACAAAAGAACTGTAAGTAGTTACCTTTGGGTTTACTTACAGTTTTTTATAATATAATATTTTGTCAAACAAAATAGTTTTATATGTGGATTTGTTTTATTTTATCTAAAAATATGATATAATGAACAAAGGTGATAATATGAATAATTTTATTGGTATATTTGATTCAGGAATCGGCGGTTTGAGCGTCCTTGAATCAATTAGAGAACTTTTACCACATGAAAATATATTATATTTAGCGGATGAAAAGAATTGTCCCTATGGAACAAAGAGCCTTGAAGAAGTAAGAAAAATTACTCTTGATAATATTAATTACCTTAAATCAAAAGGTGCTAAAATTATTGTTGTTGCATGTAATACCGCAACATCTTCAATAATAGATATAGTTTCTAAGGACGATAATAGTATTATTGGTGTAATTGAACCCACCGCAAACGCTGCTTTAAAACTTACTAAAAACAAAAAAATTGGTTTATTTGCTACAAATTTAACTGTCAAAACCAAGATTTATGAACAATTCTTATCTGGTGTAATGGTAAAATCAGAAGGATGTAGCGATTTTGTTACAAGCGTTGAGGTAGGTGATTTTGATAGTAATGAACTAAAAAAATCTATAATTAAGCATTTTGAAAAAATAAGCGGTGTTGATACTTTAATACTTGGATGTACACACTTCAAATTTATCAAGCATACAATACAATCACTATATCCTAATTTAACAATTGTTGATAGTGGCATACCTACTACTGAAATGGTAATAGAAGCTTTAAATAAACAAAATATTGCTAATGAAAGCACTGGAAAAGGTAAAGTAGTATTTGAAACTAGTGGTTCGTTAGAAAAATCAAAAGAACAAATTTCAAAATTAAAATTCAATTTTGATGAAATAAGAACAAAAAATTAAAAAAAGGAGATGGCAAAATGCTATTAACTGTTGAAAATTTATCTTTAACATTTGATAAAAAACAAATATTCAACAATGCTTCATTTCGCGTTTTGCCAAATGAAAAAATTGGTGTTGTAGGAAATAATGGTGTAGGAAAAACCACTCTAATTAATGTGTTATGTGGAAAAATCATACCCGATTCTGGAAAAATTGATTTTGACAAAAAAATTAAAGTTGGTTATTTGGACCAATATATAAATATTAATCCCAACGTTTCTATAAATAAATACTTAAAACAAGCTTTTCTTGGCTTGTATGAAAAAGATGAAGAAATGAATCGTATGTTTGATGAACTTTCAAAAACTGATGATGAAATAATAATAAATAGATATGTTAGATTAACAACACAAATACGTGAATATTTAGAAAGCAATGACTTCTATGCAATTGATTCAAAAATAGGTCGCATTGTTTCAGGCTTAGGTATTGTTCAATATGGATTAGATACCTTAGTTGGTAGATTATCAGGTGGTCAAAAGGTTAAGGTTGCTTTAGCAAAATTGTTATTAGAAGAACCAGATTTGTTAATATTAGATGAACCAACAAACTTTTTAGACACTGCTCATGTTGATTGGTTAGTTAAATATTTAAAAGAATATAAAGATATTAAGTTTAATGATGCATCAAACTTTGAAGAAATATTAACAACATTCTTACCAAAAGGTTATACTGGAAAAGAAATAAATTATATCTTCAAACTAAGTGAAAAAAACATAAATATTTTAAAAGAATTAGATTATAAAATAGAGAATAAAATATATGATGTTAAAAAGAAAACAACTACAACTAAAAATATTAAAGATAAACATTAATTCTAAAAAGATTAATGTTTCTTTTAATAGTGAAAATAAATATTATAATGCAGAATATTATCTTATTAAAAGAGGATTACACAAGTACTTTAATATTGATAAATTTAAAATAATGTATACAAAGAATGGTAAACCATTCTTAGATAATGATGTCTATTTAAGTATTTCTCATGATAAAGATATAGTAGTAGTTGCTTTATCAAATGTGAGAGTTGGAATAGATATACAATATTATAGAAAACTAGATATTGATACGTTAAACAATATGAATAAATTATTAAATGTAAGTAGTAATACAATAACTAACTTTTCAATAAAAGAAGCAATACTTAAATTAAATGGAGATGTATTTAAAAATATAAATAATTATGATATAAATGATTATCACATTATAAGTCATTATACTAAAAAATATATAATAGTTTGTGTTTATCATAAATATATGATAAAATAATTAAAGTAATGTAAAGAAAGTTTCTGAGGGCGGAACAGGCAGCCGCCACCCGTAGTTAGGAGATGTAGGAAGGTCAACCTACCTAAACTTTCTTGACGGGGTAGGATTAATCCTACCTTTTTTTATATTTAAAATTCGCTATAGCGAAAAGTAATATAATGAATTTATTTTTTGATATTAAAAATTAATAAAAATGCAATTTTATAAGTGAATATTTTTTTGAGAGAACAATAAAATGCCTGAAAAATTACCAAATTAAATTGACTTTTGACCGATTTAAGTATATACTTTAAGCGTAAATACTAAAGAAACAGAGGATGAACTAATCAGATTTATAACTTACGAAAGGAAAGCTAATAAATATGAAAAAAACAACAATATCAAGCATAATAATAGCAATATCAATGATAGTATTCACAACTAAGGTACAAGCAGCTACAGGAAAAGTAACAACAGAAACTTTGAATTTAAGAAGCAAGGCTTCAACTGATTCGTCAGTGGTAAAGTTACTTAACATGGACGATGAGTTGGAAGTCATATCAGAAGAAGGAAGTTGGTATAAAGTTAAGGTTGGAGAAAATGAAGGCTATGTTAGTAAAGACTATGTAAAAGTTGATAAAACATCAACAGAAACAAACAATACGACACCAACCGATAATAACCAAAATAATTCTGGTGCAAATTCAACAGAAAATAAAAACAAAGAAACGACTTCAAGTCAAACCACATCAAACACTGTAACACCAAATTCTACTTTAAAACTTGAAAAAGATGTTACAATAAAAATATTACCATTAATAAATGCGAATAATCTTGGAACGGCAAAAGCTGGAGATGAAGTTACTGTTATTACAACAGCAAATAACTGGATATTTATAGAAACAAGCGAAATTGCTGGGTGGATAGTGAAAGATTCAAGTGTTGGACAAGTTACAAGTTCAGAAGATAAAAATACTGGCTCAAGTACAGATAATAACACCACAGATATTAGCAATAATGATGACAAGGGTGAGGAACAAACTGATACCAAAACTAATACGGATAATAATGACGATACAACTTCATCAGATACAAATTATACTAAAAAAACCAAATACATTAATGCTTCGTCAGTATATGTTAGAAAAGAACCTTCAACAAGTGCTGGAATTGTAACAACTTTAATTAGAAACACTGATGTTACAGTTGTTGGAGAATCAGGAGATTGGTACAAAGTTACATACAAAGATTACAGTGGATATATTTATAAAGAACTATTGTCAGATAAAAAAACAGAAGAAACAAATAGAAGTAGCGCTAATAGAGAAAGCGCTACAACTGTTTCAAGTGTAACTACTGAAACTACAACAGAAGAAACGTCAAAGGGACAAGAGATCGTAGAATATGCAAAACAATATTTAGGATGTCCATATGTTTATGGAGGTTCGGGGGATAAATCTTTTGACTGTTCTGGATTTACAATGTATGTGTATAAGAAATTTGGATATACATTAAGCCATTCTGCAATAGCGCAATCTAAAGTTGGAACATATGTTGCAAAAGGAGATTTACAAGCTGGAGACTTGGTATTCTTCTTAGATTATGAAACAATGGATGGCATAGGACATTGTGGAATATATATTGGAAATGGCGAATTTATACATGCGTCTTCTGGAAGTGGATATTGTGTAAAAATATCAAACTTATTAACAGGAAGCTATAACACGAGATATGCTACAGCTAGAAGGTTAATCTAATAAGAGCACGACGTAATAATATAGAGTTTTATAAATAATATAGGGCAATTAAAAAGGAGAATGTTAGTGAAAAGACCACTTTTAATTGTTACTATATCATACATATTAGGAATAATTATAGGGGTATACTTTAAGCAAAGTATACTCTTTATTTTGCTTGCAGGAATTATTGGGATTGTATTTTGGAAAATAATAAAGAAGAAAAAAATTGTAATTATTGCAATATGTATTGTACCATGTTTTTTGTCTTGCCAGCAGACCAATAATTTAAATAATAAATACAATAAAATGTATAAATTAGATGATGAAAACATTGCAATAACTGGAACTGTGTGCAGTCAAATAAAGGAGACTGATTATAAGTATTCTGTTAATATTAAACTAGAAAATAAATTAAAATTAACAGTCTATATAGATAAAAAAGAAAATGTTTCAAAATTAGAATACGGCAATAAGATATCTGTTACAGGAACGTATAAGAAGCCAACAGAGAAAAGAAATTATAAAGGCTATGATTATATGAAATATTTAAAGACTAAAAAGATATGTGGCTCTTTAATGGTAGATGGAGAAGTAAAGCTGGTAAAAACAAAAAAAATCAATCCAATATTTACAATAATAAATAAATTATCGCTAATTTTTAAACAAAATTTGAAGAAATTATTACCAGAGCAAGAAGCTGAACTTGAACAGGGAATTTTATTAGGAGACACGTCTGATATAGAAAGTGATATAAAAGATGATTTTAGAGAATGTAATTTATCGCACATGCTAGCAGTATCTGGAACTCATTTATCTTATCTAGTGTTAGGAATAAATACTGTTTTAAGCAAAAAGGCATTTGGAATACGAAGAAGAAAAATTTTATCTATAATATTTATCTTAATTTTTATGGTTATTGTTAATATGAGCCCATCGGTTGTAAGAGCTGGAATATCAACTATTATAGCAATA
>ENA-OPCY01001395-OPCY01001395.1-human-gut-metagenome-genome-assembly--contig:-NODE-1395-length-13844-cov-1.685764_pt1 | contig 13844 bp, 5 predicted proteins | sample MGYA00241568_ERZ501487 | MGnify/ENA primary metagenome ERZ501487 (study PRJEB25962, sample SAMEA2042574) | human gut metagenome | biome: human gut; feature: human-associated habitat; material: faeces... | reverse complement strand
AGCTTCCATAACTGCTTTATTCGTAACTTCCATAGCTTCCTGGATTGTCTTTCCTTTTACCATCTCTGTTGCCATACTGCTTGTTGCAACTGCGGCACCACATCCGAATGTTTTAAATTTTACATCACGGATGATCTGATTGTCGTCGATATCAAGGTAAATTCTCATGATATCTCCACATTTTGCATTTCCTACGGTTCCAACGCCACTGGCATTTTCAATTTCTCCTACATTTCTTGGATGTTCAAAATGATCCATTACTTTTTCTGAATACATATCTAAATTACTCCTTTTGTCTTTTTATCTAAATGTTTTGACTGTTTTGTCCGAATGTGTTCTGTACACAATCTGAATTATTTCTCGCCCTGTTTTTTCTGTTTTTTAATGAAGTCTTCATACAGAGGAGACATTTCTCTTAAGTGCGCAACGATCTCTTTCAGATTATCTACAACATAATCGATATCTTCTTTTTCAATTTCTTCGTTCAATGTCAGTCTTAATGATCCGTGAGCGATCTCATGAGGCAGACCGATGGCAAGCAGAACGTGTGATGGGTCTAATGATCCGGATGTGCATGCAGATCCGCTTGATCCACAGATTCCTTTCATGTCAAGTTTGATCAGAAGCGACTCACCTTCTACGAACTGGAAGCTGAAGTTTGCATTATTTGGAAGACGGTCTGTTCTGTGTCCGTTCAGACGACAGTATGGAATTTCATTCAGCACTCTGTCGATCAGATAGTCTCTGACTTCTCTTTCTTTTGCTGTTCTTTCTTCCATGTTGGCTGCTGCACGTTTTGCTGCTGTTCCGATTCCTACGATTCCAGGAACATTCTCTGTACCTGCACGACGTTTACGCTCCTGTGCACCGCCGTGTACGAAGGATTTGATTTTTACGCCTTTACGGATATAAAGGAAACCGACACCTTTAGGTCCGTTCAGCTTATGTCCGCTTGCGCTCAAAAAGTCAATGTGCATGTCCTCAACATCAATCGGAATATGTCCGTAGGCCTGCACAGCATCTGTGTGAAAGAGAATGTTATGTTCCTTCGCGATCTCTCCCACCTCTTTGATCGGCTGGATGGATCCGATTTCATTATTAGCCGTCATCACCGAAATCAAAATGGTGTCCGGGCGGATAGCCTTCTTTAACTCTTCCAAAGAAATAATTCCGTCTTCATCCACCGGAAGATAGGTAATTTCAAAGCCACGCCCGGCAAGATAATCGCAGGTATGCAGAATCGCATGATGCTCAATTGCTGTCGTGATGATATGTTTTCCTTTCTTTTCATTTGCTTCTGCTGTCGCAATCAATGCCCAGTTGTCTGCCTCTGAACCGCCTGTGGTGAAATAAATTTCCTGTGGCGTACAGTTAAGACTTTCTGCAATGATTCTTCTTGCATTACTGACTGCCTTCCTGGATTCTGATCCAAGAGCATAAATGCTGCTCGCATTACCATATTTTTCTCCCAAATAGGGAAGCATCGCTTCCACTGCTTCCGGAGCGCACTTTGTTGTGGCTGCGTTATCTAAATAAATCATATGTTTCTTCCTCTCCTGATCCTTTCGATCATATATTCTGAATCCTTTTATTTACCCTGTTACCTACTTGATTAATAGGTATTCTTTTCTATGGCTATCTTACACTATTTTCTGCTTTTGTCAATTCTTCTTCTCCATTTCCTGTGTATTTCTTTTCATGCACCTTTATAGTATGCACCAATTTACAGGATTTTCTACTTACTTATTACTAAAAACAGAGTCATGGCAATCATGTCAAATGTCTTTACGAATGTATGCATTCATGTACAAATTACCATAATTGTTATGACTCTGAATTACTACTTCATATAAGTTTACAAAAATGCAAACTCACTAAAACATATCATTAAAACGTAATCTCATTAAAAGCATAAGATCTTTACTATATCATCTTTTCAACAGAAAGATCCTCAAAATCAGCTTCCGTTATCACAAAATCCGTTTCATTGCTGACAGAAAAAATATGGCCGTCAAATTCCAGATTTTTAAAAAAGCATGGCTTTTCCGGAGATTTTCCAAGTACAAATCCATCTGTCGTACAGACTATTTCAAAGGCATCAAGCGGCAGGCTCATTCCTTTTCCGGTCATCTTCATATAGCTTTCCTTCAATGTCCATAAGGTAAAAAATGCCTTGTCCCTGTCAGTGGATGCGTCGATATATGCCGATTCCGTTGCCCGAAAATGCCTCTGCGCGATTTCCATCGGTGCCTTCCGGATCTTTTCAATATCACATCCCACCTCACAATCGGAGGATACTCCCACCACATAATCTCCTGCATGGGACACATTGAAAAATACAGAATCTGCAACCGGCTTCTCGTTTTCCGAATACCGCAGGTCACTTTCGTTAAGTCCGTTCTCCCGTAAGATCTCTCTCAGGATGATCCCTGCGCCAAGACTTCTCTTACGGTCATCCGGCATGCGGTACCGGATGACCTTTTCCCTACGTTTTGGAGATACCAGTTCGAGGAGTCTTTGATTCTGCAAGGGATCATCCATATGAATGATATGGATCCGGTATAATTTCATCGCTTCTCAATCTGGATTTTCTGATCCAATGCGGTCAAACTGAACACATCAAACACTTCATCCGAAACATTGATGATCTTGAAGCCGTCTTTTCCGGACATTTTCTTATATGCAGAAATCACCTGACGTAATCCTGCAGAAGAAATGTATTCAAGCTTATCGAAGTCAAATACCAGACTTGTCACACTGTCATCAAGCTTCGCGAGCTCTTCTCCCAACTGAGGAGCAGTCTGTGTATCCAGCCAGCCGGTAATTTCAATTGTTACATTGCTTCCATCTTTTTTGGTTATCAGTTCCATTCTTATTTCCTCCATCTATCTATCCATAATTTCCTATAATCGGATCATCCTGCATCCAACAGCAGCCGGCTCATTCCTTCCATCCGGTCACATCCGATCAGTCAAAAAATGCAAGTCTGTCAAGTGCTTCGATTGCACTTTCAAGGTAGCGGTCATCGGTAACCGGCCACTTATAATCCAGCCGGTAAAGAACCTGTGCCGTGAACCGGTTGCTGTATTCCATCGTATAGATCTCATTTTCATTATGTGAGGTATAGGCAATCAGTCCGGAAACGGCATCGGAATCATTACCGTTCTTTGCAAATTCCTTTACTGCCTCCTCAAACTCTTCGTCCTTTACGATGTCCAGTTTAAATCCGTAATTGCGCATTGCATAAATCAGATCCGCCATATAAATATGGTGACTGTTGCAGGCATGGAATACGGTAAATCTCCGGTCAGTCTGTACCAGCTTCAATACTGCAAGTGCCGTTGAGTCAATCGGTGAAAGCTCCGCAACCTCATGCATGCCACCCATCGGGAACTTGCCAATTGCCTTATATCCTCTGAGACTTCGCAGGAATCCGTTGGTAATAAAGTTAATCTGGAATTCCCCGTCGGAGTTTCTGCTCATCAGATTACCTACACGGATGATCTTTGCATCAAGTCCACCGGAAACCGCTTCCAGTACCGCACGCTCTGCAAGGAACTTCGTGCGGATATATTCATTGGTAATACTCTGTCCGATATACAGATCATTTTCACCAAAGACTCTGTCCATCGGCGGAACACCATTTGATCCCTCTCCTGCAACGGAAACGGTTGAAATCTGGATCAGCCTGCGCCCATTGTTCTTACAGAACTCAATCAGGTTCTCAACACCATGGACGTTGATCTTTTGAAGGACATCACCGGCTGCAAAATGCTTTACACAGGCCGCACAGTTAATCAGCGTCCGGAATTTATAAGCGCCAAAGCTTTCCACCTGCTCTTTTGAGGTAATGTCACCGTCCACACAGACGATGCGATCCTTGAACAGCTCCTCACACGGATTATCAAAATAATACATCAGCATATGCATCATTCGTTTTTCCATGGATTCATAAGAGCCCTTGCGCACCAGACAATAAACCTTTCCTTCGTAATTGTCGAGGTATGCTTTCAGAATATGGATTCCAAGGAAACCGGTCGCACCCGTAATCATGATATCTCCAAGTTCTTCCTTGGTGATCCGGTCTGCATTCTCTTCCACATTTCCGCTGATGACGCTCTGGATCCTGTTATAGTTGTAATCAGAAAACTCATTATTGCTTTGCGGGCTTTCTGCGGATGCCTGATCATCCACGATTTCTGCCAGTTCGCGAACGGTAGGATGTTTAAACACATCGGCATATACAATCGAAATATTCCTGGAAAGACACATCACGGCAACCTTCGATGCGGTAAGTGAAGAGCCTCCCAGATCAAAGAAGTTATCCTCGATTCCCACCTTCTCTGTTCCCAGTGCCTTTTCAAAGATCTCGCAAAGAGTCTTCTGAACCATGGTAACCGGCTCTACATAGCTTGTGTTGTTTACAGCTACTTCCGGTACAGGAAGTGCCTTTTTATCAATCTTTCCTCCCGGGGTTACGGGCATTTCATCAATATGAACAAAGAAGGACGGCATCATGTAATCAGGAATCAACGGCTCTAAGAAGGTCTTAAGCTCCTCATCCGGAATGCTCTCTCCCGTATAATATGCGGTAATATACTTGTTTCCGCCCTTTTCTACAACAGTAACTGCCGAATTCTTTACCAGTTCATGCTTCAGAACGGCACCCTCGATTTCACCAAGCTCCACACGGTATCCACGGATCTTGACCTGCGAATCAATTCTGCCGATATACTCAATATTTCCGTCACCCTTCATTCGTACCATATCACCGGTACGGTAAAGACGCTTATCATCTTCACATACGGAATACGGATTTTCCACAAATACCGATGCGGTCTTTTCCGGAAGGTTATGGTACCCTCTGGCAATCTGTCGTCCTGCATGGCATAACTCGCCGGATGCACCAACCGGAAGCCGTTTCAGATCTTCGCTGACAACATAGCTGCGGACATTCCGCTGGGACTTGCCGATCGGTATGTTGTCATATTGTTTATCTACCCAGAACTCTGTGGAAGATACCGTATTTTCTGTCGGGCCGTAGCCATTGATCATCTGATAGGTACGGTTCCTGTAATGCTTGAATTTCTCACCGCCAAGGGTAACGAATTTAAGACACGGAGCATCTTCAAGCAGCTCTGTTACCAGTTCACCCATCTGTGTCGGGAATGTAGCACTGGTAATCTTCTGATCCTGGATGCATTTTGCAACAGCAACAGCATCCTTCCGGATATCCTCCGGGAAAATATACAGCAATGCACCTGCGGTAAGCGGAGCAAACAGGTCAATGACCGATGCATCAAAGCAGAAGCTTGCAAATTCTGCCACGATATCATCCGGTGAAGTTTTTCTGGTCAGCCGGATGTATTCAATCAGATTGAGCAGATTCCGCTGTTCAAGCATAACACCCTTCGGCTTTCCTGTGGAACCGGAGGTATAAATCATGTACGCAAGGTTTTCCGGCTTCGGCGACGTAAGCTCTACGGAAAGTGTAAAGTCTTTCGATGCCTCTGCAACCTCATCCAGACTTAAAATATTTCCGTCATAGAAGCTGACCAGTTCACGGTACCGGTTAATCACAAGCAGATTGTCTGCCCCGGAGTCCTTTAACATATACTCAATTCTGCTCTGCGGATACTCCGGATCCAATGGAACATAAGCTCCGCCGGCCTTCATAACGCCCACATAAGCAACCGCAAATTCCCTGGTTCTTCCGCACAGAATACCTGCGGCCTGCTCTCTGCCAAAGCCATTTTCGGTAAGCTTCTGTGCAACGTAATCAGACATTCTGTCCAATTCACGGTAAGTAATTTCGCCCTTTCCATCTCTTACTGCCGGTCTGTCCGGATATTTTTCTACAGCTTCCCGGAACAGATCCACGAAGGTCTTTCCTGCATGCTCCGGATCATCCTCCATCGTTGTCTTTTCTTCAAACAGCAGCTTAATGTCATCCGGTTCCTGTTCTCTTAAGATTCCACCTGCTGCAATTTCCAGATTGTCCGCAAGGTATTTCATCGTATCCTCATAGTACATATCCCCACGGTACTCAATTTCGAAGACAAATTTGTTCCGGTCAATGGAAATACTGATAGAAACCGGTGCTTTCGCTGCATTTAGGCTGATCGGTTCTTCCTGTGCATATTCACCGCCAATCGTGTCAAACGCAAAATTGTCTCCCTGATAGATCACCATGGCATCTGCCTTGATGCTGAACTCATGGCTGATCTGTGAAAATGGATAAATATCGTTGTTCATGGAGTTGATCAGCTGCTGCTGTACCGCAAGCAGGCCATCCTTTAAGCTTCCCGCAAAATCCGTGTAAACAGGAAGTGTCTTTACCAGCATACCAACGGTTTCTGAAAGTCTGGAATCATTTCTTCCATGATAAATGGTAGTAAATACTGCATCCTTTCTGAAATTGTATTTACCAAGAGTGAGGCCAAACACCGAAATAAAGAAAACATTTTCGGTAATTCCGTGCTTCTTACAGAAGTCCTTTACCTCCTGCACGGAAACCTCCGTAACCTCTCTGTGGTAAGTCTCTGCGGTCGGAACCGGACCGTTTTTATCCGGATAGAAGTTGATGCTTCCACCCTTATTTTCAAATACGGATTTATAATAGTTCTCTGCATTCTTATAAACATCACTCTTCAATGCATCACTGTTATCCAGAGCCAGGTCATAGGAGGTATAGGTTTCTGCTTCCAGCTTTTCTCCACTGTACGCCCTGTTAATGTCGTTCAGTATAATACCAAGAGAGGTTCCATCCGCAATGATATGATGAATGTCAAGGAACAGGTAATTTCCATCACAGGTTCTGTAAATTTCAAACCGGAAAAGCTGCTCATTAAACAGCATATAGGGACGAACCAGCGTTTCCCTGTTCATTCCATTGATAATCTGTGTTTTACAGGTTAAGCCGTCATCACGTTTCTGAAGGACATCTCCGTTTTCATCCATGAAGAGGCGTGTCTTCAGATAAGGATGAGCCTCGATTGTGCTGTCAATAGCTGCTGCAAGCCTGTCAAGATCTACCTTCTTATTAAGCTTCAAAAGATAAGGAATATTGTATATGGTAGAGCCCATATTGGCCGTACACTCAATAAAGATTCCTTCCTGCGTATTAGTAAGCGGATAGTTCTCCTGTACTTCTCTCTTTGTTTCCTTACCGGCAGTCTTTACAAAGCCCTCTAACAGTTCAATTGTCGGATGGCTCTTAATATCCGAGGTCTTAATGACTATGTCAAATGCCTTGGAAATCAGGATATTCAGCTTGATTGCACTGATGGAAGTCAGTCCTGCCTCATAAATATCCGTGGTAATACCGAATTCTTTATAGCCAAGAACGTCTGCAATACAGTCAAATAATTTCTGCTGTGTTTCATTCTTCGGCTCGATGATTTCTTCGATTTTTCTCTCCGGTACCGGAAGTGCCTTTTTATTGACCTTCTGGTTCTGATTAAGCGGAATCTTGTCGATCTGCATGGTAACTGCAGGTACCATATAAGCAGGCTTGGTTTCCTTAATGAAATCATTCAAGCCATTGATATCCACTTCACTGTCCGATACCACATAAGCTGCAATGTATTTTCCACCGTTCGGATCATCAAAAGCAACAACGGTTGCATCCTTGATTCCCTGGTATCTCCGGATGACCTCTTCCACTTCGGAAAGCTCGATCCGGAAGCCCCTGATCTTAACCTGGGAATCCTTTCTGCCGATGATCTGGACATTTCCGTCCGGAAGATATCTGGCAATATCACCGGAATGATACAGCACTTCATAGCCTTCCGTATCATCATAAATGTTCTTCGTATATACCTCTGCCGTTTTCTCCGGCTTATTGAGATACCCCCTCGAAACCTGGAAGCCTGAGATCATCAGTTCTCCGCAGGCACCATACGGCAGCATATGACCGGATTTATCCGTAATATAAAGTTTCACATTATCCAGTGCTTTTCCGATCGGAATATTCGGATAATACTTGTCAACCTCAAAAGCCGTTACAAGAATGGTCGTTTCCGTAGGACCGTAAACATTGAAAAACCGATATCCCTTCGGCGGTTCACAGGGAACGAGCTTCTCCCCGCCTACGGAAAGATAACGGAGACTCCTGCATTCCATTTCCAGTGCAAACTGTCTTCCGACCTGTGTGGTCATGAAGGAGTGGGTAATGCCATTTTCTTCAAAGTATTTCTGCAAGCCAATGAAATCCAGACGGATTTCTTCCGGAATAATATGTAATTCTGCACCATTGGTAATTGCACCGTAAGTATCCATCATGGAAGCATCAAAACCAAACGATGCATAGGCAGCCACCTTACAATCCGGATCAATGCTGTAATACTTTCTGTACCAGTGACAGAATGCGGTAATATTTCCATATTCCAGCATACATCCCTTCGGTACCCCGGTAGAACCTGAGGTATACAGTAAGATAAACAGGTCATGAAGCTGCGGCTTTTTCAATTCCACATCCACATCCTCAAGCTGCATGATTTCATCGGTATATAAAACAGGTCCCTGATAGCCGTCCACCAGATGCAGAAGCTCTCTGTCTGCAATCAGAAGCTTTGCTGCGGAATCCTCCAGCATATACATCAGACGATCCTTCGGATACGACGGATCGAGCGGCTGATATGCGGCTCCTGCTTTAATCACGCCCATCGGTGCAATCGCCATATACTCACAACGTGGAATCAGAATGGACACGACATCTTCCGTGCCAATTCCCCGGGAGGCAATGTATTTTCCGAGCCGGTCACTGATCTCATCCAGTTCCTTATAAGTGTACTTCTTATCCTTAAATACCACAGCCGTATGATCCGGTATGGTCTGTACCATTTCAGCAAACCGGTCAGAAATTGTTTTCGTTCTGTCATATTTGCAGGCCGTATCATTGAATTCTGCAATTTTCTTAACCGCATTCTCAGAGAGAATGGAAACCTCTGATACATACTTGTTTTTCAGCATGGAATCCATGGCTGCTTCATACGCTTCAAGCATTCCTGCCACGAATGCATCACTGTACCTGTCACTGCGGAATTCTGCAGTAAGAACATATTCGTTATTGTACTCTCTTACCTGAATAAGCAGCGGCATTTTCGCCATATCAAGGGAAAGATCGTGTCCCCGTGCAACGGTATCTCCGATTGGATAATCGTCACTTAATTCTGCCTGATAAGCAAAGGTAAGATCCGAATTAAATCCATATTTTGCACAGATATCCGAGAACGGGAAAATATCATTTGCCATAGAGGACAGGAGCTGTTCAGAAAGCTCTGTCATGTAGGCCTGGATCGTCGTTTTTGCTTCAAATTTACAGTAAACCGGAAGGGTCTTCACCAGCATACAGACCGTATTTTCCAGTCGGGAATCATTTCTGCCATTATAAATTGTAGAAAAAAGGCTGTCGTCGGAATTGGAATATCTGGACATCAGAATACCAAACACACCGGTAAATAAAATATTCGGTGTGACACCCAGCTTTTCACAGCAGGACAGGATTTTGTCCTCTGCAACCGTAAGCTTTCTTTCAAGATATCCCTTTTCCGGAGCTTTTCCGGTCACATCCGGGAATGGAAGGGATTCGGTCTCCACTTCTCCGAATACGCTGTCATAATACTTCTCGGCCTTCTTATATTTTCCTTCCTGCATCTGCTGCTCTTCGTCAAGGGCTGCATCAAATCCGGTATAGGTCTCCTTTTCGAGTTTTTCACCCACATAAGCCCGGTTGATATCCTCGAAAATAATATCATAGGAGTTACCATCTGCAATAATGTGATGGAAATCAGTGAACAGATATTTCCGGTCTTCTGTGACATAAATCTGCGCACGGAATAAACGTCCCTTTTCCAGCTTAAACGGACGCACCAGTTCCTTCTTCAAAGCTTCAAACTGTTCATTCGTTGTCTCAATGACATCCGGTACAAAATTCTCCGTACCCGGACGCTGCACCATCTCTCCCTGATCGTTTAAGAATACTTCGGTAAGAAGATAGGAATGGGCATTCACCATCTGAGCCACAGCATCAGACAGCTTCTGTACATCTGTGGCGCTGTCCAGTTCAAACAGGAATGGAATATTGTATACAGTACTTTCCGGATTCTTACTGCATTCTGCAAAAATACCCTTCTGCGAACCGGTAAGAGGATAAATCTCACGCTTCTCATAGGTCCGGATCTTCGGTGCAAGCATGACATAATTTTCCAGTTTTTCAACGGTGTTATTTTCATGAATATCACTTGTTTTTACTGTAACGCCAAACTCATCCGAAATCAGAATGCAAAGCTTCATGGCACTGATAGAAGATAATCCTGCTTTATAAAAGCTGGTATCAATGCCAAAGAAATCGTTTTCTACCACATTCGCAACGATTTCAAAAATCTTCTTCTGCATCGGTGTTTCCGGCTCTTTCAAATTCTTCGGCTGGGAAATGGGCTTTGGCAGTGCGCTCTTATCAATCTTGCCGTTTGCAGTTACCGGCATCCTGTCCATCTGGATAAACACATCGGGAACCATGTAATGAGCGAGGGATTCGGCTGCATAGTCCGAAAGCTCCCCGGTATCAATCTTATGGTCTGCCAGAAAATAGCAGCAGAGATATTTATTGTCCACCGGTACGGTAATACTGGTGACAATTCCTTCATAGCTGTTGATGACTTCTTCAATTTCACCAAGCTCAATTCGTAAGCCACGCAGCTTGATCTGGTTGTCCATTCTTCCAAAGAACTCAATTTCGCCTTCGGGTGTAATCCGGGCAAGGTCGCCTGTTTTATATGCCCGTTCGCCATCCAGGTTAATAAATACATCAGCTGTTTTATCCGGCAGATTGATATAGCCTCTTCCTACACCAAGACCTGCTACCACAAGTTCCCCTGTCTCTCCATCCGGAAGAATCCTGTTCTCCTTATCTACCACATAAACCCGGACGTTGCCGTTCGGCGTACCGATCGTAATATTTTTGCTGTCGCTAATCACCTTCATCGTACAACTGATCGTCGTCTCTGTAGGGCCGTAACCATTCATAATATAAGCATCCGGATTAACCGAACGGATCTTATCATAAAGTGCCGGAGGGAAGGCTTCTGCTCCCACGTCATAAACCCTGATCCTGGAAGCCGCTTCCTTCAGCTGCGGCAGATCAATCATGTTGGATAGATACGTCGGAGTTGTCGTCATGATATCGACATGATTTTTAACAATGAGATCTCCGAGCATCATCGGGTTCTGGATCTCTTCATCCGTTGCAATCACTGCAGTAAGTCCATTCGTAAGCGGAATGAACTCCTCAAGTACGGATACGTCAAAGGTCATCGCTGCCATGGAAAGAGAAACACTTCCCCTGCTTACATATCCATAGGTTTCTGCATTCTTTGGATCAGGATTCACAAAGTTTGCAAGATTTACGTGCTCAATCATTACTCCCTTGGGCTTTCCGGTGGAGCCTGAGGTATAGATACAATAACACAGATCATGTTCCCTGATCTCTACATCCGGATTTTCTGTATCCGGATGCTGCAGCAGCTCTTCCAGTAAAAGCACCTTGCAGGGGAGTTTGTCAAACAGTTCCTTACGTTCTTTGGCAATCTCCTTTGTTGTGATGAGCAGCGGCACTCCTGCATCCTCAAAGATAAACTGGATTCTGTCATCCGGGTAATCCGGAGAAGCTACCGCAAAAGCGCTTCCTGACTTCAAAATACCCTGTCGTACTGCATAAAAATCACAACAGCGTTCCAGTACAACACCCACGATAATCTCCCGACCGGCCCCCTTTCCGATGAGAGAATGGGCAATTTTGTTTGCTCTTTCATTCAGTTCGGCATACGTGAAGCTTTCCTTACCGGAAGCAACCGCACACTTTTCCGGATGAAGACGTACCTGTTCTTCAAACAGCTTCGTCACCGGCTGAAATGTAAAGGCAAACCCGGATTTTTCATTAATGTCTGACATTTCTTTCCCCTCCTAAAATGAGATTATTGTATTATTCATATCAATGGCACGAATATAGTCCATAGATTTTGAAATCTTTTTCACAAGCTCGATTCCATGAATATCAAATTCTTCACTGTCACAGCTGTACTCCAACGGGTTGAAGTTCACTCCGTTATCACGGATTCTAAGCCGGCATAAATCATCCTCGATACAGAAATTGATATCGATCCAGTTCGAGGTTTTGCCGCCGAATCTGATGATATTCACGGTCATCTCTTCCGCACATACGGCTGCCAGATTGGCTTTGTTTCCGGATACTCCCTTTTCCCTGCAGAACTCCATGATTCTGGTATGTACAATCGAAGCTTCTTCCATGGTACTCTTAATTGAAAAGTCCAGATTGATTCCCGGATTTTCATCCGGGACAATATAAAAGGTGGAATGCGGATGCTTGATTTTCCGGAAAATCCACGCTGCAATTACCGTAATCAGCTCTGTCGCTACAAACCCTACCGCAATTCCATCTATACCGATTCCGTCAATCTGCTTCCAGATCAGAATTCCGGCAAAGGTTGCAGGCAGAACCACAACAGCGTTTTCAAGGAAGGTAACAAAGCTGGCAATCGCGGTTTCTTCAATGGATTCATAATAGCTTACAATAAATTTATTCCAAAGATACGGGATCACACATACAGCAAAAATGCGAAGTGCATTCACCATCTGTCTTCCAAGCTCCCCGCCACCGCTTCCAAACAGAATGGTAATCTGCTCTGTAAACACTATAATCACTACAAAAATGACTGCAAGCATGATGTAACTGTATTTCAGCATTTTATTACACAGAACGCGGATTCCCACGTAGTCCTTTTCTCCAAAAAGGATTCCGGCCACGTTCGGAATAACACCAATGATTCCTCCGGTCAGCATTTCAACAATCAGAAGGACGTTATCACAAACCGTAAATACCGCCATACCGTCCTCACCGATCTGATTAATAATGATCGTATTAAGCCCAAGTGCCTTGATAAAACTTGTCGCCATGAAAACCAGCATCGGAACGCCTGTAACCACTGCTTCCCTGAGGATGGCAAAGTCCTTTGGTTTCAGATGCACAAACCGGATATTCCGTTTATCGGAGCGGATATAAAACACGAAAACCACCATGGCAAGTAAAAAACCAAGCACGGTAGAAAGGGACGCACCCGCAATTCCAAGCGGGGTGAATCTGAGAAAAATATAATCGAGAATCAGATTGATTACATTGGCAAGGATAAGGTAGGTGGATGCAAGCTCCGGGTGATTTTCCACACCAAGATAGTTCACCATCATAAGACCAATTCCAATAATCGGTGCACCAAGCATGCTGATCCGGATATAGTCTGCTGTATGGGTTGTCAGTGTTCCGCCGCCAGGTACTAAGAGTTTCGCAATCGGATCTGCTGCCGGGAATGCAATAAATGAAAAAAGAAAGCCTGCTAAAAGTGTCACAAGAAACGTAACTGTAAATAACTTCGAGGCACTTTCTTTATCCCGTTTACCAAGCATATTTCCCACAGCAATGGAGCCACCGATTCCAAGACAGTAACCGGTAAGCTGGATAATGGTTTCCACCGGAAGGCTCATGGTAACCGCTGACATGGCTTCCACACCGATCAGATTACTTACAAAAATTGTATCTACGATGTTTCCTAATTGAAGCGCCAGTGACATCATAATGCCCGGAACAATATACTTATTTAACTTTGCATTTAACAGCCTGTTATTTCTCTTATCTGCCATTTCATTCCCCTTTTAAATTGTATTTGATAAAGCTTTAATTTCTCCCCATTTATTTACAATTTGCAACAGTTCAGCCATGCAGAAATGATTGTATAAGGTGTCCGTGGGAGCTTGCTCACTAAGGGCAGCTT
>ENA-OPCY01001392-OPCY01001392.1-human-gut-metagenome-genome-assembly--contig:-NODE-1392-length-13854-cov-2.085224_pt1 | contig 13854 bp, 8 predicted proteins | sample MGYA00241568_ERZ501487 | MGnify/ENA primary metagenome ERZ501487 (study PRJEB25962, sample SAMEA2042574) | human gut metagenome | biome: human gut; feature: human-associated habitat; material: faeces... | reverse complement strand
AGCAACTGACTCTTAATCAGTGGGTCCAGGGTTCGAATCCCTGAGGGTGTACAAGGCACAGTTATAAAGACTCTAGGATTTATTTTTCTGGAGTCTTTTGTTTTTTGTAGATTACAAGTTTAAGATTGCTTATTTATATTTTTTATATAGACTACAAGTATTGTTGTGCCGATTTAGTTTGCTATTTGCAGAACTTGATTTTAGAATAATATCATTTTATAATAAAGAAATAAAAGAAGAACTATTAGTGATTATTGTCATAGGCAATAGAATGGGTTGTACTGTTTCGCTAAGTAGTTGTTTTTAATAATTTTGTTATTAATAAATTTAGAGTATGTCTAATCAAGAGTCAAATAGTAAACGAATAGCTAAAAATACGTTGTTACTCTATTTTAGAATGATTCTTATCATGGTGGTTTCTTTATATACCAGTAGAGTTATTCTGAATGAATTAGGGGTAGAAGATTTTGGTATTTATAATTTGGTGGCTGGTGTAGTTGTATTATTCTCTTTTTTAAGTAATGCCATGGTTACCGCTACGCAGCGGTATTTGAGCGTAGCCATCGGAAAAGGAGATGAAAAATATATCCAGTCTATTTTCTCTACTTCACTTCTTTCTCATTTTATTTTAATTCTTTTTATTGTTTTTGTTGCAGAAACGGTTGGACTTTGGTTTGTAAATACTAAGTTGGAAATTCCTGTGGATAGAATGTATGCTACCAATGTAATTTATCAGTTAGCGATTGCTACAACCAGTGTGAATATTATTCGTATTCCTTATAATGCTAGTATTATAGCTAATGAGCGGATGGCCTTCTTTGCCTATATAAGTATTGTGGAAACATTCTTAAAGCTGTTGGTTGTATGGGTATTGGCAATAACATCAGGTGATAAACTAGTTGTTTATTCTGTTTTATTGTTGCTAGTTGTTATTATTATCGATATTGCTTATTGGTATTATTGTCATAGATTTCTTGTAGCTAATAAATTTTATTTGAAAACAAATAAAAAACTTTTTGTGGAATTAACGAGTTTTTCTGTCTGGAATTTATTTGGCGGATTGGCAGATGTGGGCTATAAGCAAGGAACTAATATAATTTTAAATCTTTTTGGGGGAGTATCGATCAATGCAGTATTAGGTATTACCAATCAAATACGTAATGCTGTTGTTTCTTTTATTGGAAATTTGCAGTTGGCTGTTAATCCTCAAATAGTAAAATCTTATGCTTTGGGTGATTATGAATATTTTAAAACATTGGTATACCGTATATCTAAATATTCCTATTTTTTAATGTTGATAATTGTATTTCCTATAATTTTCAATATTGACTTAATATTAGAGATATGGTTAGAAAATCCTCCTAAGCATACAGCTGTTTTTGCGATATTAACTTCTGTATTTTGTTTGGTTGACTCTTTAACAGGACCATTATGGGCAGCCATGCAAGCAGGTGGAAAAATTAAAAGATTTCAAATTGTTACTGGTATTTGCTTATTATTGAATTTACCTGTTAGTTATTTGTTTTTAATGTATGGATATGTTCCAAGTGTAGTCTTAATTATACAAATTGTTATTACAGGTTTTACAATCGGAGTTCGTGTCTTGTTTGTTAAATATTACTTGCAATTCTCAATTCGTAACTATGTTAGGGAGGTGATATTTCCCATTGTGTTTGTAACAGCATTATCTTTACCTATAGCCTTATACATCTATGCAGGAACAGGAGGATATTATAGATTGCTTTTATTTATATTATTTGTGCCTATTATGTGCTGTATAATATATGTTTGTGGAACGTGTAAAAGTGAAAAAGAAATGGTTATGCGAACAATACGAACTAAATTTCTAAAGAGAAAATAGTAGTATTTTGTTGGTAAAAACGTTTGAAAAAATGATTAAAAATTATATTAATGAATAATATTTCTCATATACATTCATGTTATGGTTGCGCTGTTTGTGCAATTGCTTGTCCTAAAAAGATAATTGACGTTCGTCTTAATTCTAATGGTTTCTATGAACCTTATATTACAGATGGAGCCAAATGTGTAAATTGTGGATTGTGCCTTGAAGTGTGTTCTTATAATCACTCAGAAATAGCTTTGAATGAACTTCCAAAAGTTTCTTATGGAGCATGGAGTAAGGAAAAAAGTGTGCGGCATATATGTGCTAGTGGTGGCGTTGGATTCGAAATTGGGAGATATCTGATTGGCAAGGGGTATAAAGCTATAGGGGTAAAATATGATGTTAAAAGAGCTAAAGCCGAACATTATGTCGCTTCTTCTGTAGATGAGTTTATTTTATCTATGGGGAGTAAGTATATCCAAAGCTATACATTGTCAGGATTTAAGGAGATCAATAGAAAGGACAAATTTTTGGTTTCTGGAACTCCTTGTCAGATAGATTCGCTTCGCCGTTATATCAATAAAATGAAGTGTCAGGAAAATTTTGTGTTATTGGACTTTTTTTGTCACGGTGTGCCAAGTAAATTTGTTTGGGATAAATATATTAAGGAACAACAGGATAAATTGGGAAATATAGATTTTGTATCCTGGAGAAACAAACAGAACGGATGGCATGATTCATGGGCGATGACTATTAGTCCATCAGATAGAGGAGAAGTTGTTGATTGGTATGATTCTTACAATTTATTAATAAAAGAGAAAAAAGGATGTGTTAATTCTCGATGGACCCAAGGAGATACCTTTTATAATATGTTTTTAGGTAATAACTGCTTGGGTAAAGCATGTTATAAATATTGTAAATTCAAATATGATCATTCATCTGCAGATATTCGTATTGGTGATATGTGGGGAGAGACTTATGCTAAAGAAGACAAAGGTGTAACCGCTTGCGTTGCATTTACTCAACAAGGAATGGATGTGTTGAATAATGTGAATTGTGAATTAGTTGAGTATCCATTTGCAAGAGTAGCAGAAGGGCAAATAAAAACTAAGATAAAATATCCTATGGGATGGTCATTTGTTATTTTTTTTGCTAAATTACAATCCGTTTCAATGAAACAATTGGTCTTTTTTAGTAGAATTATAGGGAAGTTTAATAAAATCTTTAAATAATAATATGCAACAAGCACTGATAGTAACTATTTTTACTGTACCTAATTTTGGCAGTGTTCTACAAACATATGCTACGCAATGTGTTGTAGAACAGTTTGGATATAAGTGTCGGGTACTTAACTATGATCATAATAGAGGAGAATGGGCTAAAGGACATGGAGTACCAGAAATGAGTTTTAAAAGTAAAGTAGGAAATTGGTTGGGCTTGAAAGCTAAACACCGTAAGGCGAAACTTTTGAAAAAATTTGTAAAAAGCCATATTCATCTTACCTCACCTTATAGTACTCTGAAAGATATGGAAGAAAATGAAGGTACTATGTATGATGTTTATATTATAGGAAGTGATCAAGTATGGAATACTAAATACACGAATTGTGACCCTACTTTTCTTTTGGAATTTGCTCATACGGATAAGAAGAAAATATCTATAGCATCTAGTTTTGCATGTAAATTATTAGATGGAAAATATATAGAAATATTTAGAAAAGAACTTTCTAAGTTTTCTGCTTTATCTGTAAGAGAAGCGCATGGTATAGAAATTTTGTCACAGTTAGGCTTGAGAAATTCACAATTAGTTTTAGATCCAACGTTGTTGCTTAGTGCTAATCAGTGGGATGTTCTACGTAAGAAATCTTTGAAATCAGAAAAATATATACTATTATATTTACTAAGATATGCTTTCGAACCGTGTCCGTATATATATGATGTGTTAAAATATTATCAAGATAAGTTGCAGTGTAAAATTATAGCATTGGAGGGATACGAAGGTCACGATCCATATGTAAAGAATTTGAAGATTGAAGATGCAACAGAATCTACTATATCGGAATTTCTTGATTATTTTGCCCAAGCATCTTTGGTTGTGACTTCTTCCTTTCATGGTACTGCTTTTGCATTAAATTACGGTGTTCCTTTATTGTCAATAACTCCGACTAATGGTGATGATAGACAAAGTAGCTTGTTGGAGCAAGTTAAATTGAATCAGTGTAGATTGAGAGTAAATGAAGAAATTACTCATGCTAATCCTTTTTATGATAAAGAACAAGAACAAATAAATTTGGGAAAATTGCGAAAAGAATCTCTTGATTGGATAGAAGCAAATCTTTGATAGAATCTCTTGGGAGACTTCATAAAGATAGAATTTTCGCATTGTAATGATGATTATAATATGTTCAAAGAAAAGAAAATGCATGCATATTTATTTGTTAGTTAAGGTAAAAGCGTGATGGTAATAATCTGTCATGCTTTTTTATTTTAAGTCAAAAATGATGATTACAAGTATACAATATATTTGCTGAAATTTTTTAATATGAAACAGTATAATACAAATTATAGAATCTCATTAGCTTATGTGCTAAACACAATGCTTTGCCTTATCTTCATATTCCCTATGAGGATGAACGGCGGAACTCTATTGGGTGAGTTATCGTTAAGTAATGATTTTTTGTCGGTTGGAGATATTAATGTGTCCGTCTTGTGTCCTAAAGGTGGTATTAATGGTAGTAACAAGTACACTTTAAATATGGCTATAACAAAAATTCCTAGTGAACTAAGAAAAAAGGATGTACGCTGTTCTTTTATTAATGCTTCAGGTAGTTTAGAAACATGGGTTTTTAATGGAGGTACATGGAGTGATGTAAAAGTTTGGAGAAAAGAAGAGATGTCAAGTACTTTTTCATTAGGTATTAATTCGGAAACTTTAATAGGAACGATTAAACGTTGCATAGCAGAGTCAAATATAGGTAAAACAGTTAGTACCGCTGATGAAGAAGATATTACAAGTGTTGATAATGGAAACGGAATACGAGTCTTAAAACGAGCTGACCGTAAATATAACCCTCTTGATTTTAGTGGAAAGGGATATAAAATTTTAAGGAAACATATTGTATTGGGGAAAAATGTATTAACACAAGCTATGATGAATGAGCCTAATACAACATATGTTATTCAGTATGACTATGATTTGGATGGTGGGGAATTAATTGTTCCACAAGGGAGTACACTTCAGTTTGAAGGCGGAAGTTTACAAAATGGCTGTATAAAAGGTTGTAATACTAATATACGAGCCGGATTATATCAGATATTTAAATCAATATCATTTAAAGGAGATTTTTCAAATCATTTTTATGTAGAATGGATGGGGGCTATTGGAGATGGAAATTTTGATAATGCACCAATCTTTAATGTTTGTTTTAATTCTAATATTTTGAACTGGGAGGGGAATGGAAGATGTTATTATTTAGCTTCTCCTGTTATGATAAAGACATTAAATCAAACTATTAAGTTGAGTAATGTAGAAACTAACGGAAACTATGATGCTTTTGTTATAACTAAACATTGGATACAATTGGACATACATTCTTTACGAAATAGAAATAAAATAGCATTAGGAAATGCTTCCGCTATTAAATTGAGTAATAATGTATATAATGCCACATTTAATATATTTAAAATATCAAACTTTAATAAAGGTATCAATTTGTATCCGCGAGTAAAATTTGATGCTGGAGATCCTGAAAATGCTACATACTCTGGTATACAATATTGTGTGTTTACGTGGCAACATATAGAACAATGCGATGATTGTATCGTATTTGATGTGAATGGAGCAGATGAAGGCAAGGGATTATGGATTAATGAAAATCAGTTTAATGGAGGCCGATTATCTGGCAAAAATGGCATCATGCAATATGGACGCGGAAATAAATTTGATGCTATTAATGGAAATGTGTTTAATAGTATTGGTTTTGAAGATATTGATTGTCCTATTAAGTCTTTGTACAAATGGTCTGTAGATAGATTTAATTATATAAGGATGTCCGAATCAATAAGAAATTCAACTTATATAGAAATGGATAATTGTACAAACGTTCTAATAGATTTAAAGTCATATGTTGAAGCATCTAAATTCAAAATCAAAGATTGTAATACAACAGAAATAAGAAGTATGTATAGTGTATATCAGTATAATCAAAAATCTTATGATGTAAAGAAACAATATAGTAATTATCAGCAGCAGAATAAATCATTTTTATGGTATTATGATCATAATAGTAAGGGAGCGGTTAATAAACGACTTCAAAAGAGCATTTCTGAAATTTGGACAGAAGGATCTTCCAGTCCAGATGGAACAATTAATTGTAGTAAGATAATAAATCTTAGTGTATTTTTGGATGAGTTTATTTTGCAATTAGATAAACGAGCTATTAGCATAGCACCCTATTTGGAAATTTATCTAAGTGGAGGTTGTAGATCCTTTATTGTGGAAGATGCTAAAGGAAACGTAATATATTCTACTCATAGACCTAAGAAAAAGATTCAAATTAGTTTTAATAATGAGCTTACACCTATGATTTTTGATGAAGATTTGAATCATTCATTTGTTCATAAAAAAGCTTATTTTAATTCTGCAAATATGTCTGATTTAGAGAAAGATATAACAGATGTTGATTTCTTTACATTTGGAACTTCTGGTTCCAAACCTTCTGTTATAACTTACTCTAAAAAAGTATTATATAGTAATTTTAAACTAATATCTATGTATGAGGGTAGATGTATTTTAAAGAATGAGCAGAATGAAACATACCCGATTGATGAGCCTGGCATCTATCTTTTAACTATATCTAGTGATGATGCTTTGGAAGTTACCAAATTATCTAAGGTAGAGGCTGTGAATACTAAATGTGTTGGTTCTTTTCAAGAGAAGCCTTTAAACTCTGCAATTGGTTTTTCTTATTTTTGTACTGACAGAAAGACTACAGAAAGTAGTACAACAGGCATTATGATTTATCACAAAGGAAACAATATTTGGGTAGATGCGTTAGGGCGAGAGATTAAGTAAGGGTGTTGGTATCGGTCAAATAAATAGTAGTATTGAAATTATAAACTGTTCTGCTTTGTAAGCATCTGATAAAGTACACATTGTCTTTTTCATAAATAGAAAACTCGATATCAACTTTAACCTGAAGTTAATATCGAGTTTTTTTTCTTCAATATAAATATTTAAACTCCACTTGTATTCGTATTAGACTTCTCCAACTTCCAAACATTAGGAAGAAGTTCATGAACATTTTTCCCGGAGTCCTTTTCCAGATAATATGGAAGTTTGGCTATGATATCATTCAGCCATTCCCTTGGGTTACTTTCCTGTGCTTTACAGGTAGCTAATAGTGAGCATAGGATTGTTGTATTTTCAGCAGCCTTATGCTTATGTAATTTTCATCTATCAGCTTCATGTGCCATCTTACTTTTTAGAGACATTTACTGAATGTTTCTTTTTAGGCACGGAATACACGGATTTCACGGAAAAAATAAAGATAATCCGCGTTTTCCGTGTATTCCGTGCCTAAAAAAATCATCAAGCTTCTTTCTGCATCCCCTCTTTGTCTTTAGCGATTCGCTGAAAATTTACCTTTTCATAATCTTTTTGAAATCCTCGGCAATCTGCTGCCCCATATTGACTATCGCGCTATCGACTTTATGTACCTCTGCCGGTGTGACCGCATCTTTGTAGCGCGCTTTGCCGAGCTTGAATTTCATATCGTCCAGAGTTCCGGATATATTCAGGCCCAGTTTGAACGGAATGGGGGATTTCAGGATGGAGATGTGATAGTCGAACTTCATATCCAGCCCTTGTGTGCCGCCTACCGCCGCTCTGTAACGGTCCATTGATATTTCGAACGGATAGACGGTTACATTTCCGTCTTTGATGCCGATGTTTACGGATATGCTGTCTATCATGTTTCTCTTCTTGTTTTTGAAGAAGAATTTTTTGGAGATTTCGGCGAAAGTCTCACCGTCCATCAGCACAAGGCTGTCTCCCTTGACATGAATGGCCGACCGCATGGTGGGGATTTTGATGTTCAGGGCGGAGTCCAGGGAAGCGGCGGCAGCCACATTGAAATCGACCGTTCCTTCAAATGAGCGCAGCGTGGGGACAATCGTGTCCAGGGAAGGGGCGAAGTCTACCAGCTTCCCGATGTTGATGTTGTGCAGCCGGAAGTCGAAACCGGCAAATCCCTCTTCCGGAGATTTTGCCTGATAGACGAGGGTGGTGTTCATGTCGGAACCCATGCCTTTCATGCTGAGCTGTTTCAGGTAGACGGATTGGTTGCGGATGTCCACAGCTCCGCGGACATCGTTGAATGTGACTTTCTCGTAATAGACTTTCCTGAAATCGGTCTGCAGTTCAAAATCCAAGTTCTTGGGGATGACGAACAGCTTTACTTCGGTGGAGACCGTATCGCTTTCCGCAGCCAGCGTATCCGACGGGAGCGATATTGACCGTATCAGCTGGTTGCAGTCCAATTGTTCGGACGATACGTCCAGTTTGGCGCGCAGGAGCTTGTGATGCCGCATGGCGCCGTACAGGTCGTGAATCGAACCGGTAGCGGTGATATCGGATTTGCCGATGCGCATGGTGGCATTGCGCAGGGTGATGACGCGGTCGTTTACCGTGACGGAAGTTTTCTGCACCTGTATGGGAAGTGCACATTCCGGGGTGCGGAACGCCATGCGGTGGAAACCGATGATGCCTTTGGGTGTCCATAGCGAATCGCGTACTTTTTCGGCTGTTATTCCGATGCCTGCTTTGTCCATTCCCAGGCGGGTGTCGCCCATGCGGCAGAACAGTGTGTCCACTTCCAGTGTAAGCCTTATCTGCGGATTGGCAGGGTTGTGCTCTCCAGGTTGCAGCTTGAGGCGGGCGGATGATTTTCCGCAAAAGAGGTCGAGCGAATCCGCCAGGGATACTCTCAACTTGTTCATCTCTATCTTGCATTCCGTCTTGGCAGGGCGCAGTGTGTCTTGGGAAGGATAGGTGCTGATTGCCGCCGTAAAGCTTTCCGTGGCTGAGTTCAGGGCAGGTGAGCGGAGCGTCATATCCTTGATTTCAACACGCCCTCCGAGCCATTCGTTGCCGGCAAAGTCCAGCGTAGCGTTGCTTGTGAACTCGAAATTCTTTTGGGTATGGCGCAGCACGAGTTTGTCTGTTCTGATTTTGCCTTGAACCTTTATCCGTCCCCAATCCTGTTTCTTGAGGGTGGACAGGCGGCAACGCAGTTTCAGGTCGGCATTCATCTTTCCATCCATGCCGATGCCTTCCTGAAGAGGGAAAATCTGCGCCAGCGTATTCAGGTCGACGGTAGAGCGGGTATGAAAGGTGATGTCCGGGTCGGTGAGCAGGTTGTCCACTTTCATATCGGCCAATATGTCGGTGTCGGCGCCTTTGAACTGGAAGATTTTCAGGTTCAGGCAAGAGGGGGTATTCCGCATGAGGTCTATCCGGGCGGAAAAGTCGGCGTTTACCTTGTCTATGCCGTAAGGCAGCCCGGCGTATCTGGCGAAAGCATCTTTTATCCTGATGTCCAGCGTGGCAAGGGGCATCTTCTGCTTGCCGTACATGCCTTTCAGCGTGCCGATGAAACTTACTTCTCCTCCTGCCGATACTTCCGCCTTTTTCAGGATGCTCTCCGGAATCATGTGCAGTACGGTTTCCAGCGAGGGGGTGTGCAGCCCGTATTGCCAGAAGAGAAGGTTCTTGTTGCGGAAATCTACTGCCAGCATGGAATGGCCTTTCTTCATATTGGCTTTCAGGGTAAGGTTTGTGTCCCATAGGTTGGCGAAAATGCGTGTGTCACGGTCGTCCATGGTTACCGTGGCGTGCTGGATGAAAATTTGCCGGATGTCGAGCTCGCTGATGTTCATGGCGTCTCCGGCAGGTGAAGAGGTGGACTGTACCGTATCCGGAACGGTGATGTCCCAGTTGGCAATGCCGTCTTTGTTTTTATAGGCGTAGATATCGGCATGTTCCAGCGCCAGGCGGTGGATGCTGATTTTCTGTTGCCGCAGGTAGTCCATGGGGTTGACCACCGCTACCGCCTTTTTGAATGATACCGGACAGTTTGAGTATTTTCTTGGTTTGACTTTTCATTTTGTAATTCGTTCTGTAAATATTGGGCAAGGAGTGGCTTCCTTTCCTTAATCACATGCAAAGTTATAACTGTAATTTGATAAAGCCGTAAGCCGGTATTGTTAAAAAATGATTAAAGGAATTTATGAATGATTTTTCCGCTATAATGAATAATTGAGTTCTTTTTTTATGTTAAAGCGTGAATAAATGCTGCTTAAATTTTATATTTGTACCGTTGGTATCCGGTTACGCTGCCTTATATATAAGGTGTATCGGGATGCCTTAAGTTTAATCTAATAAATTGATGTTATGAAAAAGTACATTGCAGAAATGCTGGGAACCATGGTTCTCGTTCTTATGGGCTGCGGCACGGCAGTCAGTCTGTCGTGCACATCGGCCGACCCTAATCTGGCGGCCACGGTAATAGGTACGGCGCTTGCTTTCGGATTGTCGGTGGTGGCTATGGCCTATACTATCGGTGGCGTTTCGGGCTGCCACATTAATCCGGCGATAACGCTCGGTTGCCTGCTTTCCGGCCGTATGAGCGGAAAGGATGCCGGTATGTATATGCTGTTTCAGGTAATAGGAGCTATTTTAGGTTCTGCCGTTCTTTGGGTGCTGACTTCCAATTCGGGTGTGAGCGGAACAGGCGCCAATGCCTGCCAGGAAGGAGTTTCCGTAACGGGCGCCCTACTGGCCGAGATTGTGTTTACATTTGTGTTTGTACTGGTGGTATTGGGCACTACCGATGCCAAGAAGGGCGCCGGTAATTTTGCCGGACTTGCCATAGGTCTCTCTTTGGTACTTGTACATTTGGCCTGCATCCGTTATACCGGTACTTCGGTTAATCCGGCTCGCAGTATAGGCCCTGCGCTCTTTCAGGGTGGAGAGGCTTTGAGCCAGTTGTGGATTTTCATTGTAGGCCCGTTTATCGGTGCGGTGCTGAGTGCCGGGGCATGGAAGATAGTTGCCGGCGGAAAGGAATGAGCCGGTGCCTGGCCTGAACCGGGCCGGTGATATTTGAAGAGGATATTTAAAGAGGATGTTTCCCGATTGCGGCAGAACGCAGTGTTTGGGGAACATCCTCTGTTTTTTTACTCTTTCGACTGGTGTACGGTGAGTTGCGGGAACGGGAATCCGATACCTTCTTCATTGAATGTCTGGTAGACGATTTCGTTGATATCGTACAGTACACTCCAGTAGTCGGCGCTTTTTACCCATACGCGTACCGTGATATCGACGCTGCTTGCGCTCAGTGAACCTAAGACGATGAGAGGAGCGGGGGTGTCCAATATGCGGCTGTCTGCATTGATGATGCGTTGCAGCACGGCTCTTACTCGCTTCACATCCTCGCCGTACTCTACGCCGAACACCCATTCGACACGGCGCTTGTCCTGCTTGCTGTAATTGGTGACGGCATTGCCGCTGAGGCTTCCGTTGGGCACATAAATCATACGGTTGTCGAGGGTGGACAGTATGGTGTGGAAAATCTGTATTTCCTTTATCGTGCCGCTTATTCCCGGTCCGTCTATGTAGTCGCCTACCTTGAACGGCTTGAAAATCAGTATAATCAGTCCGCCGGCAAAGTTGGACAGGTTTCCGGAGCGCCATACCCACAGCCACACCTGCGGATGCAAGCAGCGCCGCAAAGCTGGTGGTTTCCACACCGAGTTTGCCGATGATGGCAAAGGCAAGAATCATATTCAGTAGAATCTTTATCAGGCTCTTCAGGAAGGTCTGCACGCTGGTTTCAATCTTCCGCTTTTCGAGTATTCTGGCTACCAACGCGCTTATCTGCCTGATGATGAAACGTCCGATTACATAGATTAAAATGGCGATTAATATGTCCTTGCCGGCATCCATTCCAAAATCTATCAGTTTTTCCAATGCCTGTTCGAGTTTCCCACCGGTGGCGGGAGTGTTCAATAAAAGTAAATTCATTTCTTTTTCGCAATAAATAAAATAATATTATAAAATAGGTGTATATTCAGCATGCAAAGATAATCAAAATCCGGGCGGTTGTGGCGTATGAAATATATAATGCGTATTATTTCCTAAATAGAATTAAAACATTAATTTTGCCGAATATTACACTCTAACTTAAATAAATTAATAAAAAATGAACGTATGAAAAAAGTATTAACTTTATTCGGATTGCTTTTTGTGCTGTTGGGTAGTGCCCATGCACAGAAAGGAAAACAGGCGATAGGTTTTGGCCTGAGTTACGGAACGGAAATCGAAAGTATCGGGTTGGGTATCAAGTATCAGTACAATATTACCAATCCTATCCGTATAGAGCCGTCTTTCAACTATTTCTTCGAGAATGACAATGTAAGCATGCTGGATTTGAACGTGAATTTTCACTATCTGTTTCCGGTGGCCAAGAGCGTTAAGCTTTATCCGTTGTTCGGTTTGACATTGTCCAACTGGATGTTCGACATGCACGACTTTGATATTGATATGGACGAAGGCCATGTGCATATCGACGATAACGGCAATCATAACGAATGCCGGTTCGGTGTAAATCTGGGAGCGGGAGCGGAATTTGCACTGCCTCGTAACTGGGCGATGAATTTTGAGTTCAGATACCAGCTGGTAAGCGATTTCGACCAGGGGGTTATCAATATAGGAGCTGCATACAGATTCTAAGGGAGCAGCGTATATTTTCGGGCACGGATTACACGGATTTCACGGAATTCACGGAAGAAGAATAAAGAAAATCCGTGTTTTCCGTGTAATTTGTATTTCCGTGCCTGAAAAAAATCAAGTGCATTTTGCACGACCTCTTATAATGTTAAAGAGAGAGTCTAATGCCGGGCTCGGGTTTGCTTAGGAGCGTGCCTTGATTTTATCCGCGAATTTTTTCCAGCCTTCGGCCGTTTTGTAGGCTTCGACGGCTTGTGCGGGTACGGAAATGCTTGTTATGGTTTCCGGAAATCCGTACCATTCGCCTTCGGAAGTGGCAGGCGGTGTGAGGGCTTCCACAATGACCTCTTTTATGCCGGTATTGTCGAAAGCGGAAAAATCGATGCGGGTGACGCGGGCGGGAATGGTCAGTGTATGTACCTTTTGGTTGCCGGTTATCAGGCCTTGCCCCAGGATGCTTATGCTTTGAGGAATTTCAAAGCGGGCAAGGTTGGGGCAGCCTACAAGGCAGTGCTCTTTGATTACGGCATCCGGATGGTTGCTTGAGGCAGGACCGTATGCGGATACTTCCGTCAGGTTGGGGCATAGGTAGAAGGCACGTGCTTCTATGGTGGAGATGCTGTTGGGAAGTTGTACAGTGGTGATGCCGCTTCCCCGGAATGCTTCCATACCGATATGTGTGACGCTTTGGGGGATTACTGCGGATTTCAGATGTTCCGTCATCATGAATGCTTGTGTTCCGATGGCTGTGAGTGCAGACGGCAGTAATACTTCTTCTACTCCGGAGCATGCGAAAGCGCTTTCGGGAATCCGGGTGATTTGGGTGTGCGAGAGGTCGACCCGTTTCAGCCGGTCGCAGTAGTAGAACAGGTCCGGTGCAAGTTGCTTCAAGGTGGACGGGAATACGATTTCCTGTATGCCGGAGTTGAAGAAGGCCATTTCGCCGATAGAGGTCAGTCCCTCGTTCATCACGACTCGGGTGATTTGCCTGTTCTGCATAAAGGCTTCCGGTGCAATGGCTGTTACGTGTGGGGGAAGGGTGATTTCGCTGTATCCTTTATATATTTCTGTCAGTACGCCTTCCTGTACGCGGATGGGAGCAATGCTGACGGTGAAGGTTGCCTGACGGTCTTCTATGCCGATGGTCAGTACCAGCCGGTCTGCCGGAGCATCGGAAGAAAAGCCGCTGACTTGTTCCGGAGTTACAGTGACGGGATATTCTT
>ENA-OPCY01001381-OPCY01001381.1-human-gut-metagenome-genome-assembly--contig:-NODE-1381-length-13962-cov-1.862587_pt1 | contig 13962 bp, 12 predicted proteins | sample MGYA00241568_ERZ501487 | MGnify/ENA primary metagenome ERZ501487 (study PRJEB25962, sample SAMEA2042574) | human gut metagenome | biome: human gut; feature: human-associated habitat; material: faeces... | reverse complement strand
TGATGTTCCCCTGCCGTTGCAGTTGATATTTTCAAGGCGTGAAATAGCGTCCTCCGCTTTAAGACCCTTTACAAGTGACGCAATGCCCTGAAGATTTCCGTTGCAGCCGCCTGTGAACTGCACGTTTTCAATCGTATTGTCATCGGAAAGCTCAATCTGTATTTTTCTTGAACAAACTCCCTTTGGTATATAATTAAATTCCATAAAACTGCCTTCTCTCTTATTTTTATTTTTACTTCTTTATTCTTGCTACTCCCGATCTAACAGCTGCGTCAGCAACAGCGTTTGCAACGATAACCGCTACGTTTTTGTCAAATGAATTAGGGAGAATGAAGTCTGCGCAAAGCTTATCTGCGGGAACTGCTTCTGCAATTGCATATGCTGCCGCACGTTTCATTTCTTCATTTATGTCGCTTGCTCTTACTGCGAGAGCACCCTTGAAAATGCCCGGGAATGCAACTACATTATTGATCTGGTTCGGGAAGTCTGAACGTCCTGTACCAACGATAAATGCGCCTGCCTTCTTTGCAACATCAGGCATAATTTCAGGCTTCGGATTAGCCATTGCAAATATTATTGACTTATCAGCCATTGACTTTACCATATCCTCTGTTACAAGGTCAGGTCTTGACACACCGATAAATGCATCTGCGCCCTTCATTGCATCAGCAAGGCTGCCTTTGCGCTTATGCTTGTTTGTTATCTTCGCCATATCATAATGTGACGGATTGGAGAACTCGTCACCGTCGCAGATTATACCGTTGATGTCAACAAGAATAATATCTCCCATTCCCATTGAAATAAACTGCTTTGCAATTGCGCAGCCCGCCGCACCTGCTCCGTTGATAACAAGCGTCATATCTTCAAACTTCTTGCCTGCTATCTTTGCGGCATTGAGCATTGCAGCGGAAGCAACGATAGCTGTACCGTGCTGGTCATCGTGGAAAACAGGAATATCGCAGCGTTCCTTCAGACGCTTTTCAATTTCAAAGCATCTCGGTGCGGAAATATCTTCAAGGTTAATTCCGCCGAAGCTGTATGAGATAAGCTCAACTGTTCTTACAAACTCGTCAACGTCCTTGGTATTAACGCAGATAGGGAATGCGTCAACACCGGCAAATTCCTTGAAAAGCGCACATTTGCCCTCCATAACGGGCATTGATGCTCTCGGACCAATATCGCCAAGACCGAGAACGGCTGTACCGTCTGTGATAACTGCAACAAGGTTATGTCTTCTTGTAAGCTCATATGAAAGGTCGGGATTTTTTTCAATTTCAAGGCAAGGCTGTGCAACGCCCGGAGTATAGGCATTGGAAAGCTGCTCACGGTTTTCTACCGTACATCTTGAAATTACTTCGATCTTACCCTTCCATTCATAATGCTTTTCAAGTGATGACTGCATAATATCCATTTCGAAATCCTCTTTTTCTAATAAAAAATTCAGACGGAAAATATCACGGACGGTAATTCCGTCATAAGCTCCGTCTTTATTATATCACTTATCTCTCTTATGTGCAAGCTTAAAAATACGGTCAAGATTTTCTTTATCGGTAACATTGCTGCCTATGTATGTAGGCTTTGCATTATAAAGACCATGGAAATCCGAACCGCCTGTTACGATAAGGTCATACTGAGATGCAATATCCAGCAGCTCCTTTTTCTGCTCATCATCTGCGGAATAGTGATAAACTTCAACTCCGTCTATCTTCTTCTTTTCCGCAAGCTCTTTCAGCAGGTCAATGGAATTATAATATACAGGGTGAGCCATTACAGCAACTCCGCCTGCCGAATGGATAAGATCAAGAACAAAATTAACATCGGGATACTCACGCTCAACGATACATGAGCCTGTTTCAAGATTAAAAAGCTCATTGTTCAGCTTACCGTAAAAATGAGTGGTATATCCGTAATCAATGAGGGCATGCATAATATGCTGCTTGAAGATACTCTTGGAGCCTGTTGCATACTTCAGAACGCTTTCGGGAGTTATGGGGAACTTTTTCATAACGTTCTGCACCATTTCATTTGCGCACTGTTTACGGATCTCGCAGCACTTCAGACACAGTCCTTCAAGACGGTCGGGCTTCTGCGGAGCGTAGCAGAGAATATGCACCTTGCGGCTGCGGGTCTTGTCCCAAGCCGAAAGCTCTACACCGGGGATAGTCTGAACACCGTAGCGTTCACCGAGAATTTTTGCACGGTTTATAGACGACATAGTATCATGATCGGTTATTGCGATAAAATCAATTCCCGTGCGTTTCGCCTGCACGATTATGTCTTCGATTCCAAGTGAACCATCGGATAAAGTGGTATGACAATGGAGGTCACCAACCATATCTTCATCTCCTCTGTAAATTATTGAAGTTAATTATACCACAAATAACAGGGGCTTGGCAATAGTTTTTTTATAAATTTTGCCGAAAAAGTATGTAAAATGCAAAAAATTCCCGCTAAAGGCCGAATTTATTCTCAAACCACACGTCTTTTACGGTAAATTCCCTGCCGTTGAGATAGTCAAGACACCCGTTATCATCACCTGCAAAGGTAAATTTCAGCTTGTACGAATACAAAGCCTGCGTCTTTACTTTATATTCACGGTTCACCTGATTTATGCCGTATTTGCCGTCACCGAGGAGCGGACAGCCGATATGTGCGAAATGCGCCCTTATCTGATGTGTGCGTCCCGTTTCAAGCTTTACCTCAACAAGCGCAAGCCTTCCGACGGTTTTTAGCACATCATAGGTGGTTATGATAGTTTTGTTTGAGGGAGTTTTTTTATCCGTAACCTTTACTGTGTTGCCGTCTGCATTTTTTTCAAGGTAGGCAGTCATTGTATCGTGCTTTTTGGGCGGTATGCCTACTGTAATGCAAAGATAACGCTTTTCAAGCTCTCTGTCCTTTATCTTCTGATTTAAGATACGAAGAGATTCGGCATTTTTTGCAGCTATGACTATTCCGCCCGTGTTTCTGTCAAGACGGTTGCAGAGTGCAGGAACAAAACTGTTTTCCTCCTCAGGCTTATACTCGCCCTTATCGTAAAGATAGTGCAGTATGCGGTTTATAAGGGTATCGGAGGTCTTTTCATCGTCCTCGTGTACAACAAGTCCGTTTTTCTTGTCAACAAGAAGAATGTTTTCGTCCTCATAGACAATATTAAGAACAGGCGGAGCTGTAAGAAATTCCGTTTCGGCAGCCGTATCAAAAAACTCATCGTTAATATAAAGCTGCATAACATCTCCCTCATTAAGTCGGGTTGAGATCTCGCAGCGTTTTCCGTTCAGCTTTATGCGCTTCATTCTGATATATTTGTACATAAGGCTCTGAGGCATTCTCGGCACAGCCTTTTGCAGAAATTTATCCACACGCTGTCCGCTGTCGTTGCGGTTTATTGTAAATTCTTTCATTTGTTTTCTCCCATAAAGTAATGATTTTATTATATCATAAAAAAATTTAAAAAACATCTTTTCAAACGATTTTAAAATGTTTCTATTTGTATATATTTATAACTATATTATATGTGCGTATCCTCAGATTGATACATTTTTATCCGTAAATGCGAAAAAAACGAGTCACAATATTTTTTAGATAGGAAATAACTTTTATCTTTGTGTTTTTTAAACGAACGTTTAAAAACATTTCTTTTGACCATAAAACGGTATTAGATGAGTGATAGTCTGTTGTATAAGCTTCGTAGCGGCAAGCCCCCGAAGGTATTCTTCTTTTTAAAGGGATATTTGAAGCGGTGCATACCCGATTGCTTTTTCAGAATCCGGAGAAAGAGCTGTTTGGCACAAGTGGAGGCGCGGCCTGATAAGGATTACATTTATGAAAGGGTGAATTATTATAATAAGATGCAGTATCCGGTAGACCTGCCCGATACAATATTGCATGAGCATAAGCATAGCTATTATGTCTATCTGGACAAGATAAAGAATTTCCGTCCGTCTACGTTTCACAAGGCATATTATTTTGATTTGCAGGATGTGGCCCGTTGGTTTGACCGCCAACTGCGCATCAGCTATATTCCCGGTGACGTATATTTTACTCCCGAATACCCTTCGATTGTAAAGAGCCGGCTGCTGAAGGAGGACAATGCGTATTCGGTTGTGCTTAAACTGGACAAACTGCGTCATTTTATATTTCTGAACGATCCTGTGCCTTTTTCACAAAAACGCAATCAGGCTATATTTCGCGGCAAGATTCGCCTTAGCCGCATTCGTGAGAAGTTCCTTCAAAAATATTTTGGCTCATCCATTTGCGATTGCGGCGTGGTGGGCAGGAACGAAGGTTATCCTGAGGAGTGGATGACTCCTAAGAAAACAATCCGTGAGCATCTTGATTATAAATTTATCATGGCGCTCGAGGGTAACGATGTCGCCTCCAATCTGAAATGGGTAATGTCGTCCAACTCCATTGCCGTAATGACGCGTCCTACCTGTGAAACCTGGTTTATGGAAGGAAAGCTGATTCCCGATTATCACTATATTGAGATTAAGGATGACCTTTCCGATTTGGAGGAGAAACTGAACTATTACATCGCTCATCCGGCAGAGGCGGAACAGATTGTCGAGCATGCCCATGAATATGTTTCCCAATTTTTCGATACCGGACGCGAACGGCTGATTTCATTGCTTGTAATGGATAAATATTTTCAGGTAACCAAACAAACGTCAAATTGTTAACACCATTGTATGATACATATTGCTTGTAATATTGATGCTAATTTTATACAGCACTGTGCTGTTACGCTGGTCTCTCTGTTTGAGAATAATAAGCGTGCCGATATTTGTGTGCATATTGTAGCTCCGTACCTTTCGGAAGCGGATCAGGCTATTCTACGCAATCTGGCTGCTCCTTATGGCAATGAAGTCTGCTTCTACTATCCACCGAAAGATCTGTTGCAATGCTTTTCCATAAAAAAGTTCGGCAAGCGGATTTCCATGGCAACTTATTACCGTTGCATGTTTTCATCTATTCTGCCCGAGAGTTTGGAGAAAGTACTTTACCTGGACTGCGATATTGTAATATTGGGAGATATTTCCGAATTCTGGAACACGGATTTGTCCGGGTGCGGTGCGGCTTGTGTCGAAGATATCGGCAAGGATGAGGATGAGCGTTACGAACGCTTGCACTATGATAAGTCCTGCTCGTATTTCAATGCGGGGGTGCTGCTGATTAATCTTGATTACTGGCGGAAACATAAGGTCGATGTGCAGTGTGTGCGGTATTTCGAGACTTATCCGGAGCGCATCCAGTTTAATGACCAGGATTTGCTGAATGTCGTCCTATGCAAGGACAAGGTCTTTGTTCCTTTGAAGTGGAACATGCAGGATGGCTTTTATCGCTACGGCATTGACAAACGGGTGGCCGACTGGCAGGCTTTCCGTGAAGAACTGCTGCATCCTGTCATTCTGCATTATACCAACAAGAAACCCTGGAATTATGACAGTATGCATCCGTTGAGGAATGAATACTATAAATACCTGGATATGACGCCCTGGAAAGGGAAACGGCCGCTTTCTTCTGTAAAAGAGCGTTTAAAAAGGTACATTAAGTGCGTGCCTTATTTGTTGGGGCTTAGAAAACCCAAATATGTGAACCTCGGCAAGTAGCGGCCTGCTGCCCGGGACGTATCCTATGAAGCTGTTTGATAACTGATTAAGTGAGATGGTAAAAGTTTCTATTGTAATACCTGTTTATAATCGGAAAAATTTCCTGACTGTATGCATAAAAAGTTTGCTTGCACAGTCTTTTGAAGATTTCGAGATATGTCTGGTCGATGACGGAAGTACGGATGGCACCGGGCTTCTGTGCGACGAACTGGCGGAAAAGGATACTCGCATCAGAGTATTGCATGTGCAAAATGGCGGAGCAGCCTATGCGCGTCAAAAAGGGGTGGAGCTGGCAACAGGAGAATGGGTAGTCTTTGTCGACTCTGATGATACCATGCCTGCCGACGCTTTGCAGCGTTTGTTTCAGGCAACGTCGGAAGATACGGATATTGTAGTCGGTTTTTGCAGGAAAAAGCGCTTGTGGGGGGTAAACAGGCTTTCGCCGGCTTGTTACCGTAAGCTTTTAATCAAGGGCAGGTACAACATTTCGGCTACGTGCGGAAAGCTGTTCAGGCGCACGTTGTTTGATGAGTACACGCTACGTACACCCCGGGAGATTGTGATGGGAGAAGACATGCTTATGAACCTGCGGTTGGCATTTGCGTCATCCAAGCCGGTACGTCTGGTTGGCGGAAACAGTGTCTATAACTATATACAACATGGCGGGAATATAACGCATGTATTCAAACTTACGGCTGATTACGAGTACGTTTTCCATAAGGAGAGGCTGTTGTCTATTCCCGAAGAAGAACATGCCCGCTATATGCCTGTAATGATTTACCGCAGGCTGAGGATGCTGCGCCGCATTCTGCGGTGTGCGCAAAAAGACAATACGGTTGAAGAGCTGCGGACTTCTGCTTTTGTGAAAGAGCTGCTTGCAGATATCCATGCTACCCGTTATACATTCTGGCGTTATCCGCACTGGAGGCTTTGGCAATTTCTCGCAAGTGCGGGTAAGTAAGGCGGAATCATAAGCTCTCTTTTTTCCACAGCTTTAATGCCGCTGCCACTGTATCGTCCATGTCTGCATACGTATATTGCGCCAGTCTGCCGCCGAAAAGCACTCTTTCCTGTTGCTGTGCCAGTTCTTGATACTGCTTGAAAATCAGGTTGTTTTTTTCGTCATTTACCGGATAATAAGGCTCTTTCCCCTGTTCAAAATCATCGGGATATTCATAGGTGATGACGGTAGAATGTTGTTTGCCGAACTCAAAGTGCTTGTGTTCGATGACACGGGTATAAGGAGTTTCGCGGTCGGTATAGTTCACGACTGCATTGCCTTGAAAGTCTTCTATATCCGTGAGGTGCCTGTGTTCGAATCGCAGGCTGCGATATTCCAGGTGTCCGCATGCATAATCGAAGTATTCGTCTATGCAGCCGGTGTAGAGCACCTTCTCCGCCAAAGCGTCCAGCTCTTTGCGGTGCGCCATGTAATCGGTTCCGGTGCGCACCTCGATGTTCTCCAGCAAGGCACCGGTTAAACGGTTATATCCTCCCATGGGAATGCCCTGGTACGGGTCGTTGAAGTAGTTGTTGTCGAAGATAAACCGGAACGGAATGCGCCGGATGATAAATGCCGGAAGCTCTGTTGCCGGGCGTCCCCACTGTTTCTCCGTGTATCCTTTTATCAGTTGCCGGTAGATGTCCTCTCCGCAAAGTTTCAGTGCCTGTTCTTCCAGGTTTTGCGGGTGGGTTATATGCTCGTATTCCCTGCACTGCTCCTGTATCTTTGCCCGGGCCTCTGCCGGAGTACGTACTCCCCACAATTGGTAGAAAGTGTTCATATTAAAAGGCAGGTTATACAGCTTTCCTTTATAATTGGCAATCGGAGAGTTGGTGTATCTGTTGAACTCTACAAGCCGGTTCACATAATTCCATACTTCCCTGTTGTCTGTATGAAAAATATGCGCACCGTATTTATGCACGTTGATGCCGTCTACCTCTTCGCAGTAGATATTGCCGCCGGTGTGTGGACGTTTCTCTATCACCAGACATCTCTTTCCGGCTTTATGAGCCTCATGGGCAAACACGGCTCCGAACAGGCCGCTGCCTACAATCAGGTAATCGTATGGTTTCATTTTCCTTTAGCGTTGTTTTTATCCAGCTACAAAGCTACACAATTATTATCGGGATTGCAGAAAAAGTACCGGTTATTGTGCCGCGTTTTGATAAAAACAGTCGTTTCACATGCAATCGGCTGGTTTTTATCCGCCCGGCGCGCAAAAAAGAACCTGTTCGTTTTATTCTCCCCCTGCTTTGTGCTATCTTTGCGCCCGATACGAACGTAATGAATTAACTGTTTGACCGAATGAAAGAATTCTTCCGACTCCTGCGGCGTTTTGTTCCGCCTTACAAGAAATATCTGATATGGGCATTGTTCCTGAACCTGCTATCGGCAATTCTGAACATATTCTCTTTCGCCCTGATTATCCCTATCCTTCAGATACTTTTCAAGATGGATACCAAGACCTACGAGTTCATTCCCTGGGATGCGGCAGGAATCAACATGAAAGACATAGCGGTCAACAACTTCTATTATTACGTCACCGAGATGATAGCCTCGCAGGGCGGCTCATTGACATTGCTGATTTTAGGCGTCTTCCTGGCGGTGATGACCCTGCTGAAAGCATTCTCCTATTTCGCCTCTTCCGCCGTGATGATTCCTCTCCGCACGGGCGTGGTGCGCGACATCCGTGCGCAAGTATATAATAAGGTGCTGCACCTGCCGCTGAGTTTCTTTTCCGAAGAACGGAAAGGCGATATCATAGCCCGCATGAGCGGCGACGTTACCGAGGTGGAGACATCCGTTACCAGTTCGCTGGATATGCTGATAAAGAACCCGATACTGATTATAGCCTATTTCGGCACATTGATAGCCATCAGTTGGCAGCTGACGCTGTTCACGCTGCTGGTGCTTCCGGGCATGGGCTGGATAATGGGGACGGTGGGCAAGAAACTGAAACGGCAGTCGCTGGATGCGCAGGCAAAGTGGAGCGATACCATGTCGCAGTTGGAAGAAACCCTGGGCGGGTTGCGTATCATTAAAGCCTTCATTGCCGAAAACAAGATGATGGAGCGTTTCAATAAGTGCAGCAACGAATACCGCGATGCTATCAACCGGGTAGCCACCCGCCAGGCATTGGCGCATCCCATGAGCGAGTTTCTGGGTACATGCGTCATCGTTATCGTGCTGTGGTTCGGCGGCACGTTGATTCTGAGCAACAGCGCTACTATAGACGCCCCCTCGTTCATTTACTACTTGGTGATACTGTACAGCGTTATCAACCCGTTGAAGGAATTCTCCAAAGCCGGATACAACATTCCCAAAGGACTTGCCTCCATGGAGCGTATCGACAAGATACTCTTTGCGGAGAATCCCATTAAAGAACCTGCCTTGCCGAAACCGCTTTCTTCGCTCAATGACAAGGTGGAATTCAAGGACATCAGCTTCAGCTACGACGGTTCCCGCCAGGTATTGAAGCATATCAACCTGACCGTGCCCAAAGGCAAGACTATCGCACTGGTAGGGCAATCCGGTTCCGGAAAATCCACATTGGTGGATTTGCTGCCCCGCTACCACGATGTACAATCGGGCAAGATACTGATAGACGGTCTTGATATCAAGGATGCGCGTATCGCCGATTTGCGCGGCCTGATAGGAAACGTCAATCAGGAAGCCATTCTCTTTAATGACACTTTCTTCAATAACATTGCTTTCGGTGTAGAGAATGCCACCATGGAGCAGGTTGTGGAAGCTGCCAAGATAGCCAATGCCCACGATTTCATTATGGACACCGAGAAAGGTTACGATACCAATATCGGCGACCGTGGCGGCAAGCTTTCCGGCGGACAACGCCAGCGTATCAGCATTGCCCGCGCCATTCTCAAGAATCCTCCCATACTGATTCTGGATGAGGCCACCTCCGCACTCGATACGGAGTCGGAACGTCTGGTGCAGGAAGCTTTGGAGCGGTTGATGAAAACCCGCACCACGATTGCCATTGCGCACCGTCTTTCCACAATCAGGAATGCGGATGAAATCTGCGTGCTCTACGAGGGCGAAATCGTAGAACGCGGCAGGCACGAGGAGCTTCTTGCCAAAGACGGCTACTATAAAAAGCTGAATGATATGCAATCTTTGGGATAATACCCCCTCTGTGTTGTTTTTCGTTTTTTCTCGTCACTCATCACCTGTAGCGCTCTATCCCTTTCCGGGAAAGGGATAGAGGAACTGTTGACAACGGTGACGAGCGTGATGACAAATTGTTGGTCGTCACTTTCTGTCGTCATTTTTACCCTTCTTTTCTGTTGTAAAATGCTTATATACAGCTATAAAATGCGTGTGGTGCAGAATGTGTTAACAGCGGTTAAAATCCTCTGTTTTCAGGGGCGGAGCATCCCAATCTCTGCGTTTTAATGCGACTGTTGCCCGTTGGTTTTGTCGTTTTGGCGCATGTATAATATAGGAAAGCCTGATGCAAAACCTCGTTTTTCAATTGCGGGCTCCCCGGTTGCCGGCTGCGGGCCGTACGGTTGCCGTATGCGGGCTGTCGGGCCCGCAATTGCGGGACGAAGTTTCAGTAGAAGGATAAGGCTGTTTCTGTAGTGGCATAACGACATTATCCCCCGTGTATGCGAGGGTCTTGTCATGGGGATATGGGTGTTCCGCCCTGCTATTTTCTTCCGAAGTCCGCGGGTATTTCTCCCCATTGCCTGGTTTCCCATTTCAGGATAGGGGTGGAGTAGGTGTTTTCACGCAGCCATTTCTCGGCGCGCTCTATCAGCAGGAAAAGTTGTTCGGTTTTGGAGTCGCGGGGTAGCTTGGTCTTGCATTTCTTCTGTTTCACCCAACCGATGGCATTGACGCTGTCGCTGTAAATAGGCATGTCAAAGCCCTTTTGCTTCAGCAGGGCAAGGCCGTGCACGATGGCAAGAAACTCTCCGATGTTGTTGGTGCCGTACACGGGACCGTAGTGGAAAACCTGCTGGCGGCTGGCAACGTGTACCCCCCGGTACTCCATTGCTCCGGGATTTCCGCTGCATGCGGCATCTACGGCAAGACTGTTTTCGAGTACAGCGGCGGGGTAGGGAGCGTCTGCATTTTGAGACGGCTTGGATGGCGTGCTGCCTGCAGATGTATTGCGCTTGATGTAATCGTAGGGTGAAGCGGCAAAGGCCTGCTCTGCTTCCTCGCGGGTGTCGAACGATTTGAACTTTGCCCCCTCATAGCCTTTGGTCTGTAGCTGGCATTCGGTCCAGGATGTATAAATGCCCGGAGTGACGCCTGCCCATACAACGTAGAATTTCTCTTTTTTCATAACTGCGGCAAAGGTACGAATATATTTCACAAATGCGAACAATCGGCTCCGTTCGCTTGTTCTTTTAAATTGAGGAGAAGTGGGAAGTAAAAAAAGAGTATCGGTCCAATTTCTTGAGTTTGTAATTTTATATAACTCATTTATTCTTAAGAAGAACAGACAATAAAATAAAAAGATATGAAGAGAACATTTGCAGAAGCGTTGGAACACCGGCGCAGTTATTATTCCATAGGTAGCGACTCTCCTGTTTTGGATGAGGAAGTGGTGCATATTATCCGTACGGCGGTGAAGAACGTGCCGTCGGCCTTTAATTCGCAGTCAACAAGAATCGTCCTGCTGCTGGGCGACGAGCATAAGAAACTATGGGATATTGTAAAAAATACGTTGAAGCAGCGCATTTCGCCTGAGGCTTTTGCAAAGACGGAAGCCAAGATTGACGGCTGCTTTGCTGCCGGGCATGGCACTGTGCTTTATTTTGAGGACACGACGGTTGTAAAGAAATTGCAGGATGCGTTCCCCTCTTACAGCGAAAACTTCCCGACTTGGTCGCAGCATACATCGGCCATGCATCAGCTGGCTGTCTGGACCATGCTGGAAGACGCCGGTTTGGGAGCTTCCTTGCAGCATTACAACCCGCTGATTGACGACGAGGTGCGACGTACCTGGAACTTGCCGGAGAGCTGGATGCTGATAGCCGAAATGCCTTTTGGCACGCCCACTGCCGAACCCGGCGAAAAGGAGTTCGGGGAGTTGAGCGAGCGGATTAAAATTTTCCGCTGATTGTGAGGTAGTCTCACTGTAGAATTGCTTATCTTTGTACACAAACGGTAAGCAACTATGATACGTATCTTTCTGACCGGTTACATGGGAGCCGGTAAAACAACTTTGGGAAAGGCTTTTGCCCGCGAACTGAATGTACCTTTCATTGATTTGGACTGGTACATCGAAGAACGTTTTCACAAATCCATCCGTGAACTGTTCGTCGAGCGGGGAGAGGCCTCTTTTCGTGAATTGGAGCGGAATATGCTGCACGAGGTGTCCGAGTTTGAGGATGTCATTATCTCGACCGGCGGCGGCACGCCCTGTTTCTTCGACAATATGGACTACATGAACGGACACGGGCAGACCGTGTTCCTGGATGTACATCCCGATATACTGTTCAACCGTTTGCGGGTGGCAACCCATCAGCGCCCCATCCTGCAGGGAAAAACGGACGAGGAGCTGCGCGCTTTTATTGCGGACGCATTGGAGAAACGCGCCCCTTTCTACGTGCAAGCCCGTTACCGTTTCGATGCAGGACATCTGGAAAGCAGACGGCAGATTGCCGGGTCCGTGCAGCAGTTGCGTAGCCTGCTGGGCGTTTAATCTCTTGTAAATGTGTGTTTTTCGCCCTAAAAGGCAAGATGTTCCAGATTTATATGTATTTTTGTACCCCTTTTTTATAAATAAACTACTAAAACAGCAGAGTAACAAGAAATGAGAAAATGGCGTATTGAAGATTCGGAAGAGCTGTACAACATTACAGGTTGGGGCACTTCGTACTTTGGTATCAATGACAAAGGTCATGTTGTAGTAACACCGCGTAAAGACGGAGTTGGCGTTGATTTGAAAGAGCTGGTCGACGAATTGCAGCTGCGTGATGTGATGGCTCCCATGCTGGTCCGCTTTCCCGACATCCTTGACAACAGGATCGAAAAGATTTCCTGTTGTTTCAGGCAGGCGGCAGAGGAGTATGGTTATAAAGCGGAAAACTTTATCATCTATCCTATTAAAGTGAATCAGATGCGTCCGGTGGTTGAGGAGATTATCAGCCATGGCAAGAAGTTCAATCTTGGACTGGAAGCGGGCTCCAAACCGGAATTGCATGCAGTGATTGCTATCAATATGAACTCCGATTCGCTGATTATCTGCAACGGATATAAGGATGAAAGCTACATTGAACTTGCTTTGTTGGCGCAGAAGATGGGAAAACGCATCTTCCTCGTGGTAGAAAAACTGAACGAGCTGAAGCTGATAGCCAAGATGGCGAAGCAACTGAACGTAAAACCCAATATCGGTATTCGTATCAAGCTGGCTTCGTCGGGAAGCGGCAAATGGGAAGACTCCGGCGGCGATGCAAGTAAGTTCGGACTGTCTTCCAGTGAGTTGCTCGAAGCACTCGACTTCATGGCTGACAAAGGCAAAGTCCTCGCTGCCGCCGCCGGGCTTGCCGCCGGTGAGGACGGTCATATCCATGGCACCACGGCCCAGCAGTTCGGTCATATAGGTCAGGGCATTCTTGGCAAGAGGCGTATCCACCACCATGCAGGGGCAGTAATCGCTGAAGGTGACCTCAGCGGTGCAGCGGTAGGCCGTGGCCACACCCTGCGCAATTTCGGTCATGCGCTGATGGATCTGGGCGCTGACCTTCTGTTCCGGGTCCACGGTGCGGATGGTGCCCCACATATCAGCAGTATCCGGGATGACATTGGAGGCCTTGCCTGCTTCAAACCGGCCCGTGGTGAATACGCCAAACTTGGCGGGGTCCAGCTCACGGCTGTTGATCTCCTGCAGGGCAATGTGGATGTGGGCCGCTGCGGTGATGGGGTCGATGCAGGCGTTGGGCATGGAGCCGTGGCCGCCCTTGCCGTGCACCGTGATGTGGTACTGCTCGCAGCTGGCCATGGTGATGCCGCCGCCCGGCACCAGCACGGTGCCCACGGGCAGGGGCATCCCGGCCAGAACGTGGAACATGACCGCAGCGTCCACCTTGGGGTCCTCCAGCAGGCCGTTTTTCAGCATGTCCAGCGAGCCCTGGAAGATCTCCTCGGCGGGCTGGAACTCCAGCTTGACGGTGCCCTCGATCTCGTCCTCATGCTCCTTGAGCAGCTTGGCGGCACCCAGCATCATGGCGGTGTGCATATCGTGGCCGCAGCCGTGCATCTTGCCCGGCACCTCGGAAGCAAATTCTTCGCCGGATTCCTCCTGAATGGGCAAAGCATCCATGTCACCGCGCAGCAGGATGGTCTTGCCGGGGCGCTTGCCGCCCGCTA
>ENA-OPCY01001369-OPCY01001369.1-human-gut-metagenome-genome-assembly--contig:-NODE-1369-length-14077-cov-1.883540_pt1 | contig 14077 bp, 10 predicted proteins | sample MGYA00241568_ERZ501487 | MGnify/ENA primary metagenome ERZ501487 (study PRJEB25962, sample SAMEA2042574) | human gut metagenome | biome: human gut; feature: human-associated habitat; material: faeces... | reverse complement strand
TTAAGCCTTATGAATGGAGGCTTCGCACTGGTGTTATCAGTGAGAGAAATGTAAAAAACATGTGAAGAATTTCACTAAAATTTCCAATAATACATACAACTTGAATAAAAGTGACTGCGTCGTAGGGACAGTCATTTTTAAATAAAAACAACAAACAAAGGAGAATTTTCATGAAAAAGGAAAAAATGAATGACAAAGGTTTTTCACTTGTTGAGTTAATCATCGTTATTGCGATTATGGCAGTACTCGTTGTAGTTCTTGCTCCTCAGTACTTAAAGTATGTTGAGAGATCCAGAAACGCAACAGACACTACTAATGCGACATCTATGGTAACTGCGCTTCAGGTATGGGCTGCTGATCCGAATGCGGGTGAAGGTTCAACCAAAGCATTTGCAAAAGATGATGAGATTGAAATTACGGTAGATAAGGATAAAGCAGCATTAACTAAAGATACTAATGGTGCTGCGTCATCTGCATTAACTCAGGCGGCAATTACCGATCTTACATCTATTAAGTGCAAGAGCAAAACCAAATGGGATACATATATTATCTATGGTAAAGTTCAGGCAGATGGAAATATTAAATTTACATATAGCTCAAAGTTGAATGGAAGCGATCCTGCAACGGATGAATTTGCGGCAGCTATGAAATAAAAATTTAGCATGAAATAAAAATCTTCCCCCCTCTCGTCACAGAAGAGCCTTAAGGTCGTCGGTTTCGACGATCCCTTGATCGCTCGTGTACCCTACGACCTTTATGAAGCGAGAGCTGCGATTCTGTGATCAGAATGGATGGAAGTGCCACAAGGACTCCTGCGGTATATGCCGCAGGAGAATTGTGGGTTTAAGAAGAGTAACAAAGATCGAAAAAGATTGAAAAATAAGTAATAACAGTTTTAATACCATCAACATTTATGGATAAGGATATTCCTATGCTCGCAGAAATTATTTTTTACATCTTCATATTTCTTTTCGGAATCGTGATCGGCAGTTTTTTAAATGTCTGCATTTACCGCATACCGAAGCATGAAGATATCGTGAAAACACGGTCACACTGCATGTCCTGTGGTTATCAGCTCAAGTGGTATGACATGTTTCCGGTATTCAGTTACCTCTTTCTGCGGGGCAGATGCCGGAAATGCCATGCGAAGTTTTCCGTACAGTATCCGCTGATTGAAGCAGCGAACGGCATTCTTTATGTAATGATCGTGTGGATTCATGGAATGACAATTACTTCTATATTATATTGCCTGCTGGCTTCTGCACTTCTGGTAATCAGTGTCATTGATTTCAGAACCTTTGAGATTCCCCTTGGAATCAATATTTTTATTTTGATTCTCGGAATCGTCCGCGTAGCAACAGACTTTACCTGTGTGCTGGACTACGTGATCGGATTCCTAAGTGTGAGCGTTGTGCTCGCCATTCTGTATTATGCCTCCAAAGGAAGAGCAATCGGTGGAGGCGATGTGAAGCTGATGGCCGTCTGTGGACTGGTGCTTGGCTGGAAGCTGGTTTTGCTGGCATTCTTTTTGGGATGCATTTTAGGATCGGTCATTCATATTATCCGGATGAAGGCATTTGGCGCCGACCGGGTTCTGGCGATGGGGCCATACCTTTCGTTAGGAGTACTCCTTGCAGTTTTGTGGGGAAATACCATGATTCAGTGGTACATGGGACTACTGGGTTTTTAACCTTAAGATCGAATATTTTACCTGCTTGGTAATCCCGGCAGGTTTCTTATATATAACATCATTTTTTCAGGACAAAGGAGGAAACGATTCGTGGCTGGTAAAGTAATCAGTATAGAAATCGGATATTCACTGACAAGAGTATGTGAGGTTGACTATAAATCAAAAACCCATAAGGTGTACGGGTATTTTTCAATGCCGACTCCGGAGGGAATGATTAATGACGGTATTTTGAATTTAAATGAAACCTTTGTGACGGATTTGAGGGAAGCTCTTGCCGAGTATAAGATGAAATCGAAGCAGGTGGTGTTTACCCTGACTTCGACCAAGATCGCCAGCCGTGAGGTTACGATTCCTTTTGTGAAAGAAAACCGGATCATGGATGTTGTAAATGCCAATGCGTCGGACTATTTCCCGGTGGACTTAAGCCAGTATCAGCTTGCGTACAGCATGCTTGGTGTGACCGGAAATCCGAAGTCCGGACAGCAGTATAAGCTTCTGGTTCTGGCAGCGCCACAGGCACTTCTCGATGGTTATCAGCAGCTTGCCAGGGCACTGAAGCTGGAGCTTGCGGCCCTTGACTATGCCGGAAACAGTATTTATCAGGTCGTAAAGGATGAGTGTGCACAGAAAGCGCAGATGATCGTAAAGATCGAAGAGGGTGCAACCATGGTGCTGGTTGTGAATCAGTCGGTGATTTCCTTTATCCGAAGCGTTTCCTACGGTGTGCAGGAAGCATTGGAGCTGACCTATAACCTTCCTTTGAAGAACCGGATTGAGACGCCGGAACAGGCGATGGAGCTTTTGTCCAGGAAGTCCTTTGTGGTGCTGAACGATGGTTCCGAAGAGACTGAGGGCAGTGAAGAAGAAAAGTCCAAAGAACAGGAATTCTGCGAATCCATGACAGATGTACTGGTTCCGCTGGTTGGTGCGGTTTCCCGTGTTGTGGATTACTATGTTTCCCATAATGCCAATACCCCGATTGAGAAGATTCTCTTAACCGGTCTTGGTGCAAATATGAAGGGTATTCACAGACTTTTGGCCCAGCAGCTGGACTATCCGATTGAAATTTTACGTCAGGCAGAGGGCTGGAACCTGGAAAAGAGCTTTGAAGGTAAGTTCTTCGGTGAATATGTTGCCTGCGTGGGTGCCACAGCAGCACCGCTTGGCTTTAAAGCCGATAATGAAAAGGGCAAAGGCGGTAAGACCGGAGATACGAAGAGTAAGGGCAAGGTGAACGGAATTCTGATTGCTGCTGCGGTCTTTGCATTCGGCATACTGGGGGCTGTAATTCTGAGTGTGGCTTCTGCCATTACCTATGTCGCAGCAAAGGCAGAGAACCGGGCACTGCAGGAGCAGATGGCAGGTTTACAGGAAATCAAGCCGATTTATGATAATTATGTGAGTACCAAAACAGCTTACGACCGGTTGACGGCCATGCATGATGCCACCCGCAACCGGAACGATGACTTATATGCGTTTATGGAAGAACTGGAACGCAAGATGCCAAGTAACGGAGTAATCACTTCCTTTACCAGTGATGCGGAGACGGTAACGATCAACATGTCGGTATCTTCGAAGACGGAGGCAGCATCGATGATTGAACAGTTCCGTACCTTTGATTCTCTCCTTCCCGATACGGTGTCGGTATCTTCGATTACCGCAGATGTGGATGGCGAGGATACCGTGCTTTCCTATAACTTCACGATTGTCGGATCCTATCGGGATATGGACGAAGCTCCGGAGGATGAGATGACCGATGAAGAAGCGATGCAGCAGAATCTGGAAGATACGGAAAACCACGAAGTGGCGAAGGCAGAGTAAAGGAGAAGAACGATGAAGGTATCAAAGAAAGATATTTATTTAATCATTGGATTTTTGGGAGTCCTCGCTTTCCTCTGTGCATTCCTGTGGGTTTATCAGCCGACCATGGAAAAGGTGGATGCCTTAAAGGCAGAGAGCCGTTCTCTGGAAATAGAAATTACAGATCTGCAAAGCAAGATGGATAACAAGGACACTTATGTGTCTAAGACTCAGGAAATGGCAACCGAGATGGACAGTATTTTGCAGATGTTTCCCGTGGAGTTAAAGGAAGAGGATGCTATTGTCTTGACGTTAACGGAGGAATTATTATCTCCGATGATCGTGACTACGCTTACCATGGATGAAACAGAACCGGTGGATTTCGAGCTTTATACACAGGAATCCGAAGAGGCAGAACCGGTCGATACAGGAGAAACGATACAGCTTGGACTTTACCGGAATCCGGTTTCCATGCAGTTTGTTTCAAGCTATGAAGCTCTGAAGCGGTATGTGAAGACCGTGGCACTGCAGACAAACCGTACAAAGATCGTTGGAATCACCGCTTCTTATGACGAAATGACAGGCTTACTTACCTGCGTGGCAAACTTAAATATGTATTTTATTACCGGACAGGAAGACAAGACCTATGTACAGCCGGACTTTTCTTCGGTCATTACCGGAACGGATAATCCGTTCGGTTCCATCACAATGCCTTATGAAGCAGATGTTGCAGGACTTGCAGAGGATGCAACGGGTATTCATGTGGATGAGGAAGAGGTAGAAGAGGATAACGGTGAAGATATGTAGCTGCTGTCTGATTACGGATACCCGTCAGGAAGAGGGAGCCGGAAGAAGCTGCCTAAGAAAAGAACAGTCTGCATAGAGAACCTGAACAGAATAAGCAGGACAGAGGATACGCATGAAGCAGAAGGAAAAAGTTCAACAACTGAATAAGAACGCGGGCTTTTCCATGCTGGAGCTTCTGATTGCCGTTACGATTCTGGCAATTATTACGATTCCCATGCTTCATATGTTCGTGACTTCTGCCAGAATCAATGGCAAGTCCCGGATCACCCTGCGGGCAACCGTACTTGCACAGGATATTGTAGAGGGGCTGAAGGCATATCATATCGATGAAATTCAGGATCAGTTTAACGGTGTGGAAGACTTTGAGATGCTGAATACCTCTGTCATTGCAGGAGACTGTACCTATAAAGAGGATGTGGATAGGGAAAAACCAGGTAAGTATTACTTTGTTCTTAAAAATGCGAAACTGGAAAACAGCAGGTTTGATGTACTGATTTCCGTAGATGCAACCGGATATGTGGAAGGTACTACACCAACGAAGCACAATTCCTTCTTAAATACCAGTGATGTGGCTAAGGTTGCCGGCATGAATAAGAGTACGGATGCATCCTTTGAGCAGTCACAGCTTCAAGATGAAGCTGCGCTTGAAAAGGCTGTCCTTGCATTGAGTATTCCGGGAGATGACATTACTTACAAAACAGCGGGGCTTACCTGTGACCGGACGATAACGGTGTGTTTCCTGGATGGAGGAACGGTTACCGGTGAGGACGGAAGTATTCTGAACAAGACCAATGCCTTTGTTACTTACAATTATAAATTTACCTACGGGGGAAAAAATTACACTTATATTCCTCCTGCTATGGAAGTGATCGACGGAGAAGGAAACTCCGGACTTCCGTGTGGAAGTTTTACCGGAAACAATTTCTATTTCTTTTACTATCCGCTGTATGATGCCAAGAAGGATGAACTCATTTTTGATGCTACGGGAGTGACTCGTACAGAGGAGAATCCGTTAAAGCTGTATATAGCGAAACAGACGGATTCCTCCATGACGGATGTGAAACTGAACCAGGCAGAGACAAGCTACAAGCCGGTGGTAAATGTTCGAAACACGACAGGAAGTAAGACCTTCCGGATTTATACCAATCTTGCAAGAAATCTGGTGAATGAATCGTTTTTGGAGAGCATCGGAAAAACACCGTCCGATCCGAAAAGACCGGAAAGTATCCGGGAACTGAAGGATCTGGTGTCCTTTCAGCACAATGGAGTGGTGGCAGCGAAAACACTGGATATTTATGATCTTTCCGGAATCCGTGATGAAAATTACGGTAAAAAGGGAACCGATGATCCGGTGACGGAATTTATTTATGATATTGTCGTCGAGGTTTATGAAGAGGGGGCTGCGGATGCAGGATTCCCTTCGGATATGCGTAAAGTGACCTTCGACGGAACCAAGAACTATTAGGAGCAGGGAAAAAGGAATGAAAATAGGACAATCCCTTCGACAATTGCAGAATGAATTGTGGAATCAAAAGAGGCGCAACTGCGGTTCTTCGATTGTCATAGTGATTATTGCTATGGCAATGATCGGGATACTGGCGACAACGCTGCTGTGGATGTCCTATATCAATTATAAAATCAAAGTGAATGATATCCGGAATAAGAACAGCTTCTATTCGGCAGAAATGGTAATGGAATAGATCGTGGCAGGACTTCAGAAGGAGGCCTCGGATTCGGTAGCGGTGGCCTATCAGGAGGTACTGTCCAACTGGGATGATCTGCAGAGTGAATCCAATCGTTACAGTTCCTTCGCATCCACCTACCTGGATACGCTGGTGAAGCACCTGCGGGATACCGATAAAGGCGATGGATATTATAAGAGGGATATTCTGAAAGGCTACGTGGATACCAGCGTCTGGGATCATGTCAATCAGACGGCATGGGATAACGGAACCGATGATACGGATGAAGCAAAGAAAAAACCGCCTGTTATGGAACTGGTGAACGGCAACAGTCTGATCCTTAGGAATGTGTTTGTTTCCTATATGGATGAGGATCGTCTGTCTATCGTGAGTACGGATCTGTGCCTGGATGTACCGGAAATCGTGTTTACCCAGTCCGGTTCCATTGATGAGCTGTATAATTATATCCTGATCGGTAATCAGGGAATCAGCCTGACACAGGGAAGCGGACAGGTGACCGGGGACGGAAGCATTTATGCAGGAACAGATGATAAGGGGAAAGGTGGTATTGTCATTAATCCGGCAAGCAGCCTTGCAATTAATAACGGACGATATGTAATTTCAAAGGGTGAAATTGATGTCATAGGGCCGGGAGCAGGACTGATTGTCCGGGATGTAAAGGAGACCGGAAGCAGCGGTTATGCGAAGAACCTTGATTTACAGAGCGGAACGATCAGCTTAGATAGTAACACTTATATTGCAAATGACCTGACCTTGTCCGGAAACGGAAGCAAGGCTACGCTGACCAAAGAGTATTACGGATATGGAATTTCTGCGGAAAGTGGAATCGGAGATAGTAAGACTGATCAGGAAAACAGTAGTGCAATCATCATTAATGGACAGAATTCTACCGTAAATATGAGTGGAGTCAACACCCTGATGCTGGCAGGCCGTGCTTATATCGGCACGAATACCACAAAAAAGGAACTGGATCAGAATGCAGAGGCTGTGGCGAATGGCGATGCTGCTAAAAAGAATGAGAAAGCAGTGCTGATGGGAGAGTCCATCACCGTAAAGGGCGGTCAGATTGCTTACCTTGTACCTACGGAGTGTCTGGGTGTCTACAATGGAGAAACCATCATCGGACAGAATCCGGTAACGCAGGATGTGGCGACAAAGATACAGTCCTATAAGAATGACTATGGTGAGAATTTTAGGGAAGTAGACTTTACCAGGGAAGTAAGCAGACTGGGCGGATTGAGTCTTTCTTCCTTCGGTGTTACCGATATGGATCATATCCGCAAGGTCAGCACACAGTACGTTGGAGGCGGAACCGAAAGTAAATCCCTGACCTATTATTATCTGGTGATGGATGCGGAGAATGCGGCAAGGTATTATCAGACCTACTATCTGAATGGCAGTAATAAAGAAACCATTGATAATTATTTCAAGAAATACGCAACCGGTGGAATTGTACTCGGTGACTATACCTCCGAACAGAATTCCTATACGATCCTCGGAAATGCACTGGTATCCGATGTGTTGAGTCAGAGCGGAGTCAGCCTTCTTGCAAGTACGGCAACAGCTTCCAACACCATGACCACGGCGGAGGTCTATCAGAAATCCGGTGAAATTGCCAATGTTTATAAGGGATTGACCACGAATTTAAGTGAGGACGGAGCTTCAGCCAGTTCGTTCCAGAATGTCTTCGATAGTGTGATTAAGAAAGAGATTGTGACGAAGAATGCAGACGGATCCGAAACAAGAGAAACGATTCAGGAATATCTGATACACAACGGAACCGGCAGTACGATGGAATTTACAACAGACGATGGGCTAAAGGGGATTATCACGGCAGGAAGTTATACTCTTTCTTCTGCAACAAGCGGAGCTTCGAATATCCGTCTGATCGTTTCGTTAGGAGATATTACCATTGACCGTAATTTCACGGGACTGGCCATTGCGAAGGGAACCATTACCATCAATGGAGCAGTCAGCAACGGAGCAGCATCCCTGAAGCGGAACAAGATGGATCTGTATAAGGTGTTGAATGCAACAACCGGAGCAGAAGGAGACACAATGACTCCGATGGGATTTTTCGTAAACGGTGAGACCAGCCTTTCCGAAGGAGCACAGGAATCACCAACGGATGATGCCGGCAATCTGGACATTGATTACACCGAAATTGTCCGTTATATGAATTGGGATAAGAGATAGAAAATACGAAAGAATACAGAAGAAACGCGTAAGCGTTCGGAAATACGGGAAAACGGAAGAATGACAGAAAATAGTAGAAGAATTTCAAAAAATAACAGGGGTTTTTCTTTAGTGGAGCTGATCATTGTGATTGCCATCATTGCAGCACTGATCGGAACCGTTATTCTGTCCGTTTCCATGGTATTCAGTGCGAATGCGAAGGCGTGTTCCAATGATCTGCAGAGAGCCGTTGCAGACTGTAAGGTGACCACGATGGGAAAAGCAAAGGCATGGCTGGTTGTTTATCGTGGGGACAATGGACGGATCTACAGCCAGATGCACATCATGGAGCAGAAGGAAGGCGGAGCCGTCGGAGAATTGGAAGAGATCACGGAAGAGGCGCAGAAGATCGGCGGCAACCGTGTATCAGTTACTTACAGGATCAATGGCGGAACGGATGACATCGAACTTCCGACCGGAGCAGATAATGGTATCCGAATCGAATTTGACCGTTCTTCCGGATCCTTCAAGGATGGAACTCCCGACAGTGTGGAGATTCAGGGAGGAAACCGCCACTATCATTTAGAGTTTATTAAACTGACCGGAAAGATTTCGGTGAGCCAGATATCTTCTTAAATGGATATTCAGAAATAAATGATATGGAAATAAGATTCAAACAGTGGGGGATATCCATATAGGGAAAGCGGAAAGCCGGAGAAATTGATGGTTGGATGGATTGCAACACAGAAGGTAGATTTGGATGGAGAGACAAATGAGGAAAAGAGTACGGATTCAGAAACAGAATAGCGGATTTTCCTTAGTGGAACTGATTATTGCAATTGCTATTCTGGTAATTGTGACGGGTGCGGTATGCAGTTTTATTGTTATCACTTCCAGAAATTACGCCAATGGCAACAATGATATTAATGTGCAGCAGGAAGCACAGCTTGCTTTAAACCAGATGTCGGATGTGATCATCGACGCAACGCGAAGCATCAATTATGTGGGATATGATGAATCTAATCAGCCGGTTAAGGCCATGAAGGACTCGGAATTCACCTTTACTCCGGAGAAAAAGGCACTGCTTGTTTACAATGTGGAAGTGCCGGGAACAGGGGGGGCAGCTTCTGAACTTCACAACTATATGTTTTACTGGCAGAAGAGTGATGAAAATCTTTACTTTTCGGTAGCGGATGCAAGCGGAAAATTCCCGATGCCGGGGGAAAGTTCGGATGATTGCGTACTTCTGGCTGAGAATGTGACGGATTTTCAGGTGGATTTAAGCCAGGTAGAAGAGAAGCGTGTCGTAAAACTGAAGCTGAGCTTCAAAACCGGCAATCGGAAATTTGAAATGGTAAACAACATTACCGTCCGCAATAAGGTCGTAATTAATAATGAAGATATCGCACCATTGGACAAGCGTGTCCGTGTAAGTGTCAGTGTGAAGGAACCCACCGTTGTATTGGAACCGGGAGAAACCTATCATTTCTCTACTCCGAAGGTTACCGGAACCAACCTTTTAAACAAGGCTGTTACCTGGTCGGTGGAAGGCGCAGTAGGAGAAGGAACTTCCATGACTGATACGGCAAATGGAATTCTGAAGATCGGTGAGAAGGAAACCCATCAGAGCTTTCAGGTAAAGGTTACAACCAATGCGAAGAATGACGACAGCAACAGCCCTGCGGAAGCTACGATTACGGTGTATGTCAAACGCATAACGAAGGTGACACTCTACAAGAAGAGCGATGATGTCGAGGATACCGACGGAAACAAGCCGGGGGCATTGGAAGTGATGCAGGGCAGTACGGTAGTGATTGGGGGCTCAGCAGATGGTGTGAAGCTTGGAAACCGATGTGCGTCCTGTGAAGAAGATACGACAAAAGACAAATACCTGACGGATTGGAAGGTGGTAGACGGAGCAGGACTTCTGGAAGGTGGAATTAAGGATTCGGATCATGAGTCTGCAACCATTCAGGTGAAAACAGATGCTACGGTAGGCTCTACGATTACCATTCAGGCAACCTCGGATCTGTCCAAGCGAAAAGTATATGATAATGTGTCGGGGACGATTACGCTGAAGGTTGTGAAAAAGAAGGAGTCTACGAAACCATTGCCGAGCGGAGATTTGGAATATGGTAAGATTACGATGGTCACCGGATCTACGATATCTCAGTTTACCACGGCAATTAATTCCCATGTGCTTGCAATTCATATTGTAGATTTAAGCACGGAAAATCCAGAAGAAACGAGAGCTATGTTATGTTACAACAATGATTGGGAGATACCTTTAGATCCTGCCTTTTTTGGATTGAACTTAAATAGAAGATATGCCTTTTATATACAAGGGATTGAATGTGTGGCTTGGGAAAATGTTCAACATTATTATCAGTATGGATGGGGATTGCAACGTGCAACTGATGAGGACGTATTGCAGGAATATCAATCGAATGTATTGTCCAATGCCCCTTTTACGTATTACGGCACTAAGTTCCGGAGTTCGGAAGTATATCAAACAACATTGGAACCGGTTCAAGTTACTTTTGAATATGGGGGTAAGCATTATAGTGGAGAAAATATTGTATTTAATACCGTTAATTTATTATCAAACAGTGTAGATACGTCCAATATTCTTTCTGGCTTATCTTTCAAGAAAATGACAAATGTAGAACATAATCATATATTGAATAATATGAAATATAGTGTATACAAGAAAAATGAAGATCAGTGGAATCCTATTTATGTGTTTAAGGGACAGCAATATGAAGGAAATAACTACAATTATAATGGAAACCTTGTTATTGCAAATGAAGGAGATTATTCAGAACCTCGTATCAGAATAGGAACAGGGGATTTGAACAATGTGATTGGAACTTATCGCATTGTGCCAGGAATTTATTTTAAGGCAACAACCTCACAAAAACCGCAAAATATTATTTGGTCAAATTGTGAATTTATTAAAAGTGGAACAAGAACTTATTATGAATTACCGGAAAGCACCTTTTACGTAACGGTAACCGCAGAAGGAACGATGGATATCAAATCGGATCGTTTTACCGGAAGTGTCTGCTTCCCGTTACCGGCTGAAATGAAGAATAATTCGATTTTTACCGGGCTGAATCAGACAGAATGGCATGATGCCAATATTCAGGATAAAGATAATGGCGTCGAATATAAGACAATCGATTCGCATAACAACATATCCAAAATCAAATTCAACCGGATACGTTATCGTTATATCCAGAGTGAAAATGCTTATGAAGTAGAGCCAATGTGGGAGACAACGAAACCCGGAGGATTGAAGATTACCTATTCCTGCGGTGTATATAAATGTGCGGCGAATGGAAGTAAGTGGCAGTGTGTTCAGGGAGCAAAAGAAACCAATAACGTTAACTTTAAGTTTGACAAAAATAACAAAACGTGGTCGGCTCATGTGCCACTTCCGACAGATGATGATTTCATGTTCACAAAGGAAAGCATAGAACGTCAGAAGAATCAATTGAAGGTAACCGGTTATAATGTACTGGAGTGGAACAGTTCAAATGAGATCAGCAATAGATGGACATACTGTGATTATGATTCTGCTACAGGAAGCTATACACTGACCTTCGTGACGGATGAACAGACACAGGGAATCACGAAAACGATTCGGGTTTCAGGAGTTTATAGCTGGAAACCGGGAGAAACGCAGTGGCAGAAGAGTCAGGGAGAGGGCACACTGAAGGAGAAATGTGCAAACATCAATATTACGATAAATGGAAAGAAATATATAACGTATATTGCGGAGCCGTCAAATGATAGTTTTGATTTCAGATGGAATCAAGATATAAGCTGGGGGTATTCAAGAAGTTTATATGAATCTTCAGATGTGGATGGGACAAGTCCAAAGGAATATAGATTCTCAAGAGCTAGATGTGTACCTAACGGAGATATATATACGCTAGAGTTATATATTAAAGTGAACGGAGTAGAAACTTTAGTTGGCAGGTATACCTGTACTTCAGCCGGAACCAGCTGGACACAAGTAAATTAGCACCCAAAAGAAACACTGAGAAGAATTTGTTCATAAATTTGTGCAAGAATAGAATAGGAGAGGAGGCTGACAAATGGGTATCTCAGATAAATTTAATATGAGCAAAGAGGATAATATATTTAATGCGAAAAGGATCATGGTGGATTCAATATATAAGCAGGCAAATCTGGAAGGGATTGCAGTGACTTTTGCGGATACACAGTCGATTCTCAATAATGTAAATATTGAACATGTTACCCCTACGGATATAAGCAAGGTATGTTGTCTTAGAGATGGATGGAATTATCTGTTTGACCATATTGACGATACGGTTGATTTGGTGTTCCTTGAAGCAACACACGAACTCACTGCCCGGTTTGATGTTCCTTATCAGTACCTTGGAAAACTTAGAAATGAAGAGGTGATGATATCGGGAACAGATTGGCGACCGGAGATACCGAATGCTGATAAAATTTACAGAGATCTTCAGGATCTTAATAAAATTGAGTGCATTACGGATCGTGCATTATCGGTAGGACTATATGTTATGCGTTCCCAGATGTTTAAGGATGGTAATAAAAGAGTAGGATCTTTTGCAGCCAATAAAATTCTGATTGCCAATGGAAAAGGAATTTTTAATGTGCCTGTTAAATTGGACGGTCTGTTTAAACAAAAACTGGTGGACTATTATGAAAGCAATGAAAATGAGGAATTGAAATCCTGGATTGTTGAAAATTGTTTGGATGGAGTAAATCCAATAAAATAAACAATATTCGAATTGGAAGTTACACATGAGTATGAAAAGGCATAACAAGCAGAAGAAAAAACAGAATAGAAGGATCGCTGCCATAGTTACAGCATCGGTTCTGACGGTTACTCTTGGCACAGTGGGCATCTTTCATCAGATGCAGCCAATCGAAGCATATGCGAAGGAGTCTTTTACCGGGACGAAGCAGGTCGTAGAGGGGCATACCGGGGAGGACAATCCGTTTGTGATTCTGGATATTGTACCGAGTTATGCCACCTATAAGTGGAACGGTGATGAGACGCAAAGCTATGAAATCGGTACCGGGACACTGGGCTATCTGGTGAACGGACAATCCACGATGTCCTTCGACTATGCAGGAATTTATAAGGAGCATTCCGCAGATCTTTTGACGTGGCAGAAACGTTCCGAACTGGTAAATGGGATCTGGAAATCCGGAACCGGTGATTCTGATCTGACATTTCAGTATGAGGAAGCTTACGGAAGCGGGAATACGAGGAAAGATCTGAACACACCGAATGCCAATGGCTGGCAGCTGCTGATCGGGCAGGAGACACTTATCGAAGAGGATAAGTCCAAGGGAGAGACTGCACACAGCGGCATGATGAAGGGTTATTTCAAGAAGTATGAGACTCCGGATCCGTCTGCTTCCCAGGCCGCTGCACCGGATCAAACCGGCTATGATTATGTGAAGGTCGGTGACTGGAACGAAGACGAGGGAAGCGGAGAATCTACGGACAATATTTATCAGTTTGATCAAACGAATGGAACATATCAGCTTCAGTTTCGCAAGGCATCCGGAAGCGGACTGACACAGGGGTATGTGATCAAGGATACAGATCCAATTGATGAGAATAATAAAGATAATTATAGTTCCGTTACTGGTGTATATTACATGGATGCAGATTCCAATTTTGTTTATGCAGGAACCATAGCTTCCATATTCGGATCGAACAGCATTTCACTGAATGATTATTACAGCAATCCGGTCGCTTCATCGGACAGCAATTCATCAGACAGCACCCCGTCGGACAGTGTTTCTTCGGATGCAGAGATAACAGATACAGAAGCAGAAGATTCTGGACAAACAGCCAGTGAAGAGGACAGTCGGGAAGAAACAAGCAATC
>ENA-OPCY01001368-OPCY01001368.1-human-gut-metagenome-genome-assembly--contig:-NODE-1368-length-14078-cov-2.086857_pt1 | contig 14078 bp, 10 predicted proteins | sample MGYA00241568_ERZ501487 | MGnify/ENA primary metagenome ERZ501487 (study PRJEB25962, sample SAMEA2042574) | human gut metagenome | biome: human gut; feature: human-associated habitat; material: faeces... | reverse complement strand
TGTAGTCATCTGCACCGAGCTCCAGACCGAGTACCTTATCGAAGGTTTCTCCTTTGGCAGAGAGCATGATGATCGGCACATCAGAAGTATGGCGGATTTCCCGGCAGACCTGATAGCCGTCAATGCCCGGAAGCATGAGATCAAGCAGGATCAGGTTGGGGGCAAAGCTGTCCGCGAGTGAAAGTGCAGTCTCGCCATCGCCGGCGATCATGGTTTCAAAGCATTCCTTTGTAAGATAAAGCGAAATCAGTTCTGCAATATTGTTGTCATCATCTACAATTAAAATTTTCTGTTTAGCAGCCATATATTATTCTACCTTTCCTGAATAGTTACCATTTCAAAACTTCTGACAGATCATTAAAATAAATCGTTGAAATTTTTCGTATTATTAAAGTTATTCCTTAAAGGTGACAATGGTAACACCGGCGTCGCCTTCTCCATATTCCCCAAGCCGATAGCTCTTCACATATTTAATGCGCTTTAAATGGCTCTGCACGGCACTGCGGAGAGCACCGGTTCCTTTGCCGTGTACGACACGGACGGAAGGAAGATGGGCAAGGTAGGCATCGTCCAGATATTTATCAAGCTCGGCAAGCGCTTCATCCACGGTTTTGCCAAGAAGATTGATTTCGGCGGAAACGTGCATGGATTTGGACATCTTCACACTTCCGGTATGACTTCTTTGTAAAACCGGCTTCTCGGGCGCTGCTTTGGTTTCTCCGTATGCAAGGTCTTTGACATTTGCCTGGGAGCGCATGATGCCGCACTGTACGAACAGATTTCCTTTGTGATCCGGAAGCGTGCTGACGGTTCCGACAAGTCCCATGGAGAGGATTTTCACGGTGTCACCGAGTTTGAGGTCCTCAGCCCTGACCTTTTTCCCGGATCTGGTGGGAGCCGTTTTCAGTGCCAGTTTGTCGTTCTTCTTACCGATTTCACCTCGGAGCTTTTCACGCTCCTTTTCCAGCGTTTTCAGAGAAACATTGGGACCGGCTTTCTGGAAAATCCGGATGGTTTCATCGGCCGTTTCCTTGGCATCCTGCAGGATCTCACGGGCCTGCTCATTGGCTTCACGTAAGATGCGGTCCTTTGCCATATCAATTTTTTCGTTCTTCTGCTGCAGCTTTTCGCGGAGTGCTTTGATTTCTTCCTTATAAGAAGCAATCTCGCGGCGTTCCTTCTCAATGGTGATCCTGCTTTCCTCAAGATCGGAGAGCAGATCCTCAAAGCTTTTATCCTGTGTACCGATCTGTGCGGTGGCAGCTTCGATGATATGATCGGGAAGACCGAGCTTTTTGGAAATCGCGAAGGCATTACTTTTTCCGGGAACGCCGATTAACAGGCGGTAGGTTGGAGAAAGGGTATCCACATTAAATTCGCAGCAGGCATTTTCCACAAAATCGGTAGAAAGTGCATAGACCTTAAGCTCACTGTAATGGGTAGTGGCAACCGTGCGGATTCCGCGCTCATGCAGGTAGTTCAGAACTGCAATTGCAAGGGCGGCACCTTCGGTCGGATCGGTTCCTGCACCCAGTTCATCAAACAGGCACAGTGAATCGGCATCGGCTTTCTGGAGGATGGAAACAATGCTGGTCATATGGGAGGAGAAGGTACTGAGACTCTGCTCAATGCTCTGCTCGTCCCCGATATCTGCAAATACTTCTGTAAAAACAGATAGCTCGCTGCGGTCGAGCGCAGGGATGTGAAGACCTGCCTGACCCATGAGGGTAAACAGTCCGATGGTTTTTAAGCTTACGGTTTTACCACCGGTATTGGGGCCGGTGATGACCAGAAGGTCAAAATCCTTTCCGAGATGGATATCAATCGGAACTACCTTTTTCGAAGGAAGGAGAGGATGACGTCCTTTCCGGATCTGGATATAGTGATCGGTATTAAAAACCGGCTTCGTTGCATTTAAGTCAAGTGCAAGGGAAGCCTTGGCAAAAATAAAGTCAAGCTGTGTCATCAGCTGTTGGTTGCGCGCCAGCTCTTCCGTGTGTTCGGCGCAGAGCTGACTTAAGGAAAGGAGAATGGCTTCGATCTCTTCCTTTTCCTGAATGGAAAGCTCTTTCAATTGATTGTTGAGATTGACGATGGCTTCCGGTTCGATGAAAAAGGTAGAACCGGTCGAGGACTGATCATGTACCATACCTCTGACCTGTCCCTTATATTCTGCCTTGACAGGAATACAGTAGCGGTCGTTACGCATCGTAATAACGTTGTCCTGCAGGTAGGTTCGGTAGGAGCCGTTCACCATGCTGTTCAGCTGGGAGTGAATTTTGTCTCCGGTTAAGACGATGGACCGACGGATGGATTTCAGCTTCGGACTGGCATCGTCTGCAATTTCCTCTTCGGACAGAATACAGCGGCTGATTTCCTTCGATACTCTGGTAAGCGGTTCCAACGCTGCAAAATAGGGTGTTAACGAGGTATCGGCATCCTCCTCGCGGGCTTTGCGTCCATAGGATTTGATGCGGGCGGTATTCTGGAGAAGACCTGCGATGCCGAGAAGCTCCGGGATGGAGAGGGCGGAGCCGATCTCCAGACTCTTGATGGCAAACTGCAGATCCCTGTTGCCGCCAAAGGAAGTAGAGCCCTTCGTAAGCAGCATGGAGAGTGCATCGGCTGTTTCCTGCTGGGCTTCCTCAATCGTAGATAAATCCGTGGAAGGAATAAGCCTGCGGCACAGTTCCCGCCCAGGAGCAGAGGTTGCTTTGTCTATGAGTAATTGAATAATTTTGTCGTATTCCAGGGTGTGTAAAACTTTGGTGTTCATAAAATAATGTTTAACTCCTTGACATTTGGGTGAGTACAGTGGTTTTGTTCCATTATGGGTAAAATGGACAAGAATGCTATTTATAGCATAATTAATTAAAGTATAACATATTTGGAAGGGGAATAGATATAAAGTTATAAAAATGTAGATGAAGAACTTTACAAAAAAATCTTGGGTGAACAGGACGATAAAGATCAGGTATTTGAGAAAATCAGACAAGTCAAGGTGTCAGTTATTTATTATTCGGTGTACTAGTATGTAAGAAAGTAGAAAAAAATATTCGTTGGAAACCTACTTGAAAAAAGTATAAAAAAGTATAAAATAAAAGAAAAAGTATAAAAATGTATAAAGAGATAGAAAAAGTATAAATAATTATAAATGAGGTAATCACATGCAAAATCCATTTACAACTACATTCAGTAAAACACCGGAATCCACATATATCCATACTAATATGATTGATGAGATATTAGAGAATTTTTCATATGATAATCCATCAGAGTCTGTTTACAAGATAACCGGAGTCAGAGGATCTGGAAAAACAGTTATTCTGGCGAAAGTAGAGGAGGAATTGAAAATTAATCAAAGCAAATATAAGGATTGGCTTGTCTTTGATGTAAATCCAACCAGAGATATACTGGGACAGATAGCAGCAATGCTTGTAAAGGAAGGCTATGGTTCTGTAGATAAAACCACGGGAGTGAATATTTCTGCAACCGTGTTGGGATCAGGTGGAGGTTTTGGATATACAAAAGCGACAAATGATGCTTTTTTTGATATTGGAGTAGAAATTGAACTGATGGTACAAGCGGTTCAGAAAAAGGGAAAGAAGATTTTGATTGGGATTGATGAAGTATCTAAATCAGAAGAAATGATTAAATTTGCATCTGAATATGGAAAATGGCTCAGAGCGGGATATCCAGTGTATTTTGTATGTACGGGGTTATATGAGAACATACAGGAACTTTGCAATGTGAAAAATCTGACATTTTTTAGAAGAGCGACAACAATAAAAACAGAGCCTTTAAATATGATAAGAATGACAGAAGTATATAGAAATAAGCTTAATATAGCCATTGATGAGGCCCGTGAAATGGCAATTATTACCCGGGGTTATGCATATGCTTTTCAGGAATTGGGAGTGTTATATTTTAAGAAATGTGATGATGAAACATTGGATGATATAATACTCAGACTTAAGACAGAACTTTATGCTTATTCTTATGAAAAAATATGGGAAGAAATGACGGCAATGGATCGTTTTCTAGCAGAACTTCTGGTTGAAAAAGAAGAGTATAAACGAGAAGAGGTTCTAAAGCTTATGGGAGATAAAGCAGGAAGTTATTCTATGTATAGGGATCGCCTGGTTAAAAGAGGTATATTGAATTCAAGACAAGGATATATTTCATTCGCATTACCTTTTTTTGCACAGTATATAAAGGAATATGGTAAATACAGCATATAGTCAGATGTGAATGATGAAAATAAGGAATAGGGTATGTTTGAAAAAGCTTATGAAGAATGCAGGCTTTGTCCGAGAGAGTGCGGGGTGAACCGGAAGAAAGGACAGACCGGGTTTTGTCAGATGGATGGGACACTGCGGGTGGCAAGAGCAGCCTTACATATGTGGGAGGAACCATGTATTTCCGGAAAAAGGGGTTCGGGCGCCGTATTTTTTTCGGGATGTAACTTAAGGTGTGTCTATTGTCAGAACTTTGATATTGCAGCCGGTACAAGAGGAAAGGAAATCAGCAGGGAGAGGCTGTCAGAAATCTTTCTGGAGCTGCAGGCACAGGGAGCAGTCAATATCAATCTGGTGACGCCGGATCATTTTATTCCTCAGATCATAGAGGCAATCGATATGGCAAAGGAGAAGGGATTTGGCCTTCCGTTTGTCTATAACTGCAGTGGGTATGAGGAGATCAACGCCCTGAAGCTGTTGGATGGATACATTGACATTTACCTGCCCGATTTTAAATATATGTCGACAGAACTGGCGGCGAGATACAGTCACGCACCGGATTATCCGGAGGTGGCGAAGCGCGCGTTAGAACAGATGGTGAAAATAACAGGAGAACCTCTTTTTAATAAAGAGGGAATGATGCAAAGAGGGGTGATTGTCCGGCATTTACTGCTGCCGGGACATAAGAAAAATGCGAAAGCCGTGCTGCAGTATTTGTGGGAAACCTATGGGGACAGGGTTTACATTAGTCTGATGAACCAGTATACGCCGATGGTGCAGCTTACCTCACACAGGGGAAATCAGAAGGAACTGGAGGAGGCCGTACAGCAGGAGCCACAGCTCATGCGCAAGGTAACCGCACGGGAGTATGAGCAGGTCGTGGACTATGCATTGCAGCTTGGCATTACCAATGCCTTTATCCAAGAGGGCGATGTAGCGAAGGAGAGCTTCATTCCGGATTTTGATACGACCGGGGTGTAATAGATTTTCTACTGCAGCAGTTTTATAAAGAGCTACAGTAATGTGTGGAAAAAAGTTGCTTTTTTGGAGGTTATGTTGTACGATGGTTTACATAAGGAAAATATTATGAAAACCACTATGACAAAGTTGATTATGCGAGAGATTATAGGAGGGGTATTTACGATGAAGAAATTGACAGGATGGCGAAGCTGTCTGGCGGTATGTCTGGCATCGGCAATGCTGTTGGCACCGCTTTTGCAGACAGAGGTATATGCAGCAGAAACAGCCAATGTGCAGGGAACGGTTGCATCGGGAACGACTGCAGAGCTTTTAATGTTATCCACAAAGGATGGCAAGATGGAGATTAAGATTGACAGCAGTACCGATGTCAGTGAGGCGAGAATTCTTCTGCCGGAAACAAAGCTTTCTGTAGCAATTTCACATGGTTCAGACGGCTACTGGCATGCAACCAAGATTACTTATAACGGAGCAGCTGTTGGAATTACCATTGATACTTCCAAGACTTCTACTATAACAGGAACGATCAGTGATAAGACAAATGGCGATGTCCTTTATGTGGATACCGCGCAGGGTGAGATGCAGATTAAGTATGACCAGACGACCAACATCAACGGATGTTCCGTACTGGTAGCCAACAGAAAGTATAACATCACCTGTGCGCGTGGTTCGGATGCCTATATGCATGCAATTTCGATTGCAGATGCGTCCAATACCCAGAATAACAGCAGTAGCAGCATGGGTGGAACCTATGTAAATGGTACGGTTTCCGGCAAGACCACAAGTGATGTCCTGTTTCTTGATACCAAGGACGGAACGATGGAATTTAAAGTGGATGGAAATGCCGATACCACCAATGGCAAATGGAAAACAACAGGAACGAAACTGACGGTATGGTTTTACCGTGGAGGTGATGCGTACCTTCATGCAAACCGTGTTGCAGAAGGCACAACCACAGGTGGAAATAACAGCAATACCACAGGTACAGTGACCAATACTTTTACGGGTACGGTTTCCGGTAAGACAACAGAAAGCGTCCTGTTCCTTGACACTAAGGACGGCACCATGGAATTTAAGATTGACAGCAATGCCAACACGATCAACGGATTGGTAACGGTTGCAGGAAACAGGATGACTGTTGGAGGATATAACGGAAATGACGGTTACTGGCATGCTTCTACCCTGACCGGAGAACGTGGCAGCAGTTCTGCATCTGTGAACACCTCTGCAACGATTACCGTAACCGGAACAGTTTCCGGTAAGTCTACAGAAAAGGTTTTGTTCCTTGATACCAATGGTGGAACGATGGAATTAAAGCTGGATGCATTAAGAAGTGTCAACAACTGCAAGGTTTTTGTTGTTGGAAAGAAGCTTACCGTAACCTGCGGATCCGGAAATGACGAGTACTGGCATGCACTGGATATTACTGCATAAAAACGATAAAAGGTAATATGGGATATGACAGATTCTCATATTATTATAATAAATAAGAATAAGGATAAACCAATCGGAAAATAACAAAAATCCGATATGGTTTGTCCTTATTTTTTCCTTGTTTTCAATACATTACGGGGATAGAATATAATTAAATAAAACCGATCATTGGGAGGGAAGAATATGTGGATTAAAGGAAACTACAGACGAAATTTAATGGACATGCATATTGATGACTGGAATCCGGAGTTTCTTTCCAAAATCAATGTGAAGGAGTAAGTGGAAGCCTTGAAGGATGCATGGGTGCAGACCTTATTACGCTGGCTTCCATGCTTCGAATTCCGGTTGTTATGCACAACGTGGAAGAAGAGAGGATCTTCCGACCGCATGCATGGGGAAGTTTTGGAACCAGGGATACCGAAGCTGCGGACATAGCTGCATGCAAGGCTTACGGACCGCTTTATGGTTAACAGTAAAACGAAAATCACGGGAGAATTTTTTGAACAACAATATACTATCAATGGTTAGGAGCAAGGGTGGATTTCAGATATCCAATTTATATGATTGCTATAATTGGGATTTATTTCAATTAGAAATGATTAGTTATAAAATGAGAATAATTTAGGGAGCCTTATGAATGAAAAAAGTTTTACAAAAATTCAGTCAATTTTATAAAAATTTGCCTATTGCAAAAAAGATGGCTACTACTATAATATTTATTCTTGCGTTTTTTTTGTGTGCTGTCACAGGATTGATCACGGTCATATTTTCTAAAATGCTTATATCTAATAATTCTGAAGCATCAAATCGGAATTTGGAGTTAGTCAGGCTTAGAATGAATGATCTTTTTGTTAATACAGAAATGAATTCCGGTATTGTGGTATCAAATTATTATATTCAAAAGGCTTTAAACACTTCAAATTATTACACACGCTATCAATATGAACCACTTATTCGGAGTATCCTCGATCCGATGACGATATCTAAATCTTACATTAGTTCAATCGTTATATATTGCAATGACGGCTATGCCATTGCTTCCAGTAATGTAAATTATTCAGATGCTTCCCTGCAATCGGAATATACTGAATATGCGCCTACTATGGATGGCGTTTGGAATAAGCTCATTTGGGATAATATCCATGACTTAAATTATGAAGCAGATTCGAAGGATTTAAGTAGAGGAGTTTCTTTAAGAAGAAACATTATTTCCAGTGACAATGGCAGTATTATTGGGTTTGCCGTTCTGAATGTTAATGAGAAAGTATTTTCGGATTTATATACGAATCTATCATCAGACGATGGGATGCAGATAATGATTTTAGACTTTGATGGTAATATTATCTCGGCTTCCGGCGAAGAGTCAGATTGTGCCGAAATCCAAAATGAAAAATTGATTAATTGGATTAGAGACAATAAAACAGGCAGTCGTTGTTTTTATTATAATGATCAGAATTATCTTATTAATGTTTGTTATATAGAACGTTTTGATTGGTATCTGATTAGCCTGCATCCATTGAATATTTTGTTAAGAGATAGTAAACTGGCGGCAGAAATTTCTCTTGCATTGGGAGGAATTCTAATGATAATTGCATTCATATTTGTTTCTTATCAATCCAAGGCCATTACCCTTCCGCTCCGCAGGCTTTCCCAAACCGTTGATGAAGTGGCAAATGGTAATTTGAATATTTATTTAGCTCCATATGGCATGGATGAAGTGGGTCACTTGACTATGAATTTTAACAATATGGTTCTAAAGATGAAAACTCTGTTAAATCAAACCTTTTTTGCTGAAAAAAAGAAAAGGGAATATGAAATGCAAGCACTTCAGGCTCAGATTAATCCTCACTTTTTATATAATACTCTGGAAAGTATTTGTTCCCTGTTGATGCTCGAACGTAACCAGGATGCTTGTGATATGATAAAAAATCTGGCAAATTTTTATCGGGCAGTTTTAGGAAAAAGAGAAATTGTTTTACCTTTTCGTAAAGAGTTAGAAATCACCAGACAATATATTGCGATTCAAAGAGTCCGTTATGCAGATAATCTGACTTTTACTTATGAAATAGATGATCGAATTCTTGATTGTCCCATTATTAAACTTTCTTTACAGCCACTTGTGGAAAATGCGATCTATCATGGAATAAAACCAAATGGAAAACCTGGGATTATTTCCATTGAAGGAGGGTATGTTGGCGATAATATTTTTGTTTCTGTAAAAGATAATGGGGTAGGTATATGTAAAGATCAGCTGATGGAGATAAAGGACTCAATAGATAAGCATCATTTACGGGCTGGATTTGGTATAAGCAGTGTAAATGACAGAATAAAGCTGCATTTCGGAGCTGAATATGGGCTCAATATTTATAGTACATATGGATGCGGCACGGAGATTAGAATTATTCTCCCATCAAACCATGCATAAGAATGTGAGGGAATGAATGTATAAAATACTAATTATCGATGATGAAATATTAATAAGAGAATTGATTAAAAAGAGTATTGATTTTAATGCTTTGGGATTTGAAATTGTGGGAGAAGCCAAAGATGGCCGACAGGCTATGGAAATGATAGAAGCATTACATCCAAATTTACTCTTATTGGATATTAATATTCCTATTATCAATGGGATTACATTAGCTCAAAGTGTAAATAAGGAATATCCTGAAATACAGATCATTATTTTAACCGGATATTCCCAATTTGATTATGCCAAAGGAGCAATTGAAGCGGGAGTGCTTGATTACCTGCTTAAGCCTTTAAATAACAGTGAATTTATCAAGGCACTTAGCAAAGCAAAGGATGTTTTATCTAACCAGAACCAGATAAAAAAAACAATATCTGATTATCAGAATCAGAAATTACGTTTGGATAAAAGAGAATTACTTTTAAAGCTGATAGAAAGTTCTGAAAACTATAATTCCTTAGATTTATACCCACTAACGCAGACTGGGATTCATCCTGACACCGGTACGTTTCAAATAGCGACCATTCTTATTGATCGTCTGGAAGAACTTTTCGCTCCCCAATTAGAAAAGGAGCTTTGGAAATTTGCAATTTCCAATATCGCGCAGGAAATTTTGGAAACATCTTTTACAAGCATTCTATTTCAGGACTTTGATAATCATATTGTTGTGCTGACTGCCCTAGATAACGCTGATTCGGTTAAAGTGTTTGCAACTTCCTGTCACCATATTTGTCATGCTGTTCAGAAAACTTTAAACTTTACTGTAACTTTAGGAATATCCGATCCCTTTCAGGGATTATCCATGATGTCAGATGCCTATCATGAATCAATACAGGCATTGAAGTGGAGGTTCTTATTAGGAAATGCACGCTGTATCTATCAGGATGAAGTACCAACGTTATTGGATGATCTTCCTTTACACCATACAGTTTCTGGAAATCTTCTGCATGAATTACGTTCTGGTAATTATGAAAATGCTTATAATCAGGTAGAGATTTTGCTTTCTTATCCGCGGACACGGGAGGAGATGGTTTTTCAGGCAATACGGATTTTATCTGATCTTGGGCAATGTTTGAAAGAAAAGCAAATACAGGAATCTGGTTTTAAGTTAGATAAAATGCTAAATGAGTTACTGGCTTTTGAACTTGGTGTTGACCTGAAGCATTATGTATTAAATTGTTTTTTGGAAGCTGAAGAATTGCTTTCTAATTTCTCTGAAACGAAGCAGGGTCTTATTGTAAATGATGCAAAACGATATATAGAGCAAAATTATATGGATAATACACTCTCTCTGTCTAAAATAGCAAATGCATTATTTGTAAATTCATCTTATCTGAGTCATTTGTTTAAACAAGAAAGCGGAAGTAATCTCAGCGATTATTTAACACGGGTAAGATTAGACAAAGCAAAACGGTTGTTGGATGATAATCAAGCGCAATATTCATTATCATCAATAGCTGGCATGGTTGGATATAAAGATGAATATTACTTTAATAAATGTTTTAAGAAGTTATACGGAATATCTCCAAAAAAATATGTTGAGCATAAGTAGGGATATTCCTGTTCATAAGACTATTCTGAAGAAGAAAAGTCCCCCCCCCTTATGAATGGGGGAGGGCACATAGATATTTTTTACTACCCTTATATTTGCGGATTTGCCAGAAAATTAATCCAGATGGAACTGTGGTACCTGGATTTCTTTTCCGTTTTCCATTGCGGAGCGATGAGCACAAATACCAACACCGGTCCAGTATGCACCAAGTATATCGTCAGGAACAGGTTTGCGATTCTCGATGATTGATCTAATGAACTCATGAACCATGTGAGGGTGTGATCCGCCATGTCCGCCTCCTTGTGTAAAGGACAGGTGGGTGTTTTTTACGTTGTATACGGTTTCTTTGGTGAATTTTGATATTTCGGGTGGAAGCAAGTGCGCGTAATCAGGAATACTGACGCGGGCTTTCGTGATTTCACTTCCACGGCTATACTGTTCGGCGTTTCCGTCTATATCATACATTTCATTGTATTCAAGCTGACCTGTGCGTGTAAAAATAACCGGATCTTCATCGTCAAGCTGTTGCCATTCAAAACTGCGTTTTTCACCATAAACCCTAAAACATTCGGCGTAACTCCTGGCAACACCGTAAAGGAAGCGTTCTAATTCGATAGTAACATCACAATCTTTAAGCGATACCAATGCAGATTCGAATGCAAAAGGACTTTGATAGTTTGATTCTAATTCTGGACGGATTTTACCGGAACCCTTAGCATAAACCTTTTCTGGATACGCACCTAAGAGCATGAGGCATGGACCGATGGCATGAGTCGGATGCATGAGTGGAGGAAAACCATTCCAATAGGACGGCCACCCTTCCATATCTTGATAATGAGCGCAGGACATATACTGAATTTTTCCAAAATCACCTTTATCCATAAGTTCTTTAACATAGAAGTACTCTCTTTGAAATACGGTAGTTTCTAAAAACATGTAATTTTTGCCGGATTTTTTTCGGGCTGCGATGACCTGATGGAGTTCATCAATGCTCATTCCCATTGGAATAGTACAGCCGCAATGTTTACCTGATTCCAGAACCTTTATGGATAAAGGAGCATGGGTGGCTGGTGGTGTAACTAAATGTACAGCGTCAATATTGGGATTATCCAATACTTGCTGAAGGTCGGTGAAACAGTTCTCATCGGGAATGCCATAGCGTTCTTGAACAGTCCTTAACAAATTTACATTCGTTTCCACAAGAGTAAGGGATTCCACATCAGGATGTTCCAAATAGATGGGAACAAATTCAAGACCAAAACTTAATCCTACAATTGCAACATTCAATTTTTTCATAGACAAAATTCCTTTCGTTAGAGTATAGTGTTTTATATGTACAGACTTTAGCAGTAGAGTTTGTCTGAAGCAATGGAAGAAAAGGAAAATATGGAAAAAAAGGAAATTTAAATAAAGATTTTTCGTTCCTCTCTTTGAAAATGGGACGAATCATTTGAAGGGATGGTGATGGATTTACAAGATGATCTGGTATGAAATAAAGTCACTGATATCAATAGATGAATTTGATAGAATCGTTACCCGGAACCGTCATCCTGATCGAATAATGAGCTTGTGGACTTTAGGGATTGTGGTGCAAGGAAGCCGGAGCATAGAAGTACAGGGTATACAGATTTTTGTAAAGAGAGGGGAATATTTTTTGCTTCCGCCTGGGGTTTTGCAGCGGGGTGTTGAAGAAGAATGGCATGATGTGTACTATTTTCATTTTAATATGGACTGTAAGAAGGTCGATAAAATAGAAAAATGTCAGAGAGGAAAAATGTGGATCTCCTTAAGCGGCAAACTTCCTGTGGATATAGATATCATATCTTTAGTTGTGACCTGGCACAGAGATTTTAAATTGCAGTATTTAAGCAGTGATACATTAAAAGCATATTTAGCATCTATTCTCTATAGTTTGAGTGTAGCTTCAATGAAGAAGCAATACAGCAAAAATCAGAATAGCATGGTTGCAGAACAGATTTTACAATGTGTTGTGGATCATATAGAAAAAAAACATAGTGCATTGGAATTTGAAACCAGTTTTGGTATGAGTTATCGGAGATTAAATTCTATTTTTAAAGACAGATATGGCATTACGATTCATCAATGTGTATTGGAAAAGAAGATGCAGCATGCATTGCATTTATTGATTATGGGAGAAAATATTGCGAACGTTGCAAGCGCATGTGGATTTGAAGATTACTTTTATTTCCTAAAAGTATTTAAGAAAATCTATGGGATGACGCCCAAAGATTGCCAACGGCAATATTTCACAGACAACAATCAGACAAATTGTTAAGTGATAAAAAGAGACTGACGGATGTTGGTCTCTTTTTTCATAGACAAGTACAAGCAAAAAAATTACAAATCTAAAAATATTTTGAAAGAGCATGTAGGAAAATATAGAATTAACAAAAAAAAAAAGAATTCTGCTAAAATAGTTTCATTGAGGGAAAGGATAGGATGTGCTGTAATGGTGTTAACAGATAATTCGAATTATTTACAATGACTAGTGACTTTCACAAATACCTGATTTAAAGAAATGGAAGAGAGGGAAATTATGAAAAGAAAAATTATTTCTGTATTACTTACAGCATGTTTGTCAATTAGCTTATTGGCTGGCTGCGGGGGAAATGCTTCTAAAACTGATGATTCACAAGTAAAGGAGGAAAGCTCCGATACTGCGACGCAAACAACTGATACTGCTCAGAATGAAGATCCTGAGGTAACTATTACTGTATTAACGAGGTATGCCGGAAGTGATGTACAGGCACAGTGGCTTCAGACGATGATGGAGAAGTTTTCTGAGCTGCATCCTAATGTAACCTTCCAGGATGATTCAGTAGCTGATGAAGCTGCATACAATAACAAATTAAAGACCGCGATTGCAACTGGAAATTTACCCAATATGTGGATGCAATATGGAGCTGCATCATTGGTAGAATATGCTAAAAACGGCTTGGCAATGGATTTATCTTCTTTACTGGAAGATACGGAATTTACTTCCGGATTGGCAGATCCAACATTATCCTCTTATGACCTGTCAGGTTATGGAGTTGATGGAATTTACGCATTGCCATTTGCTATGCAGCCGGAAGTGATTTTTTATAACAAGGATTTGTTTGCCCAGGCAGGGATAAACGAAGTACCGGAAACGATGGAGGATCTTTTTGCTGCATTTGATAAATTAAATGCAGCAGGAATTACACCTATGGGAATGGGTGCAAAGGATACCTGGAGACTTGGGCATTTTTATAATTGTATTGCATACAAAAAAGTAGGTGTTGACAATATTAAGAAAATAGGTGCAAGAGAAGCAAAATGGACAGATGAAAATATGGTTGAAACATTTGAAATTTTGAAAAGCTTTAAAGACCGGGGGGCCTTTGAAGAAAATTTCGAAGGAATTGAC
>ENA-OPCY01001367-OPCY01001367.1-human-gut-metagenome-genome-assembly--contig:-NODE-1367-length-14078-cov-6.660843_pt1 | contig 14078 bp, 12 predicted proteins | sample MGYA00241568_ERZ501487 | MGnify/ENA primary metagenome ERZ501487 (study PRJEB25962, sample SAMEA2042574) | human gut metagenome | biome: human gut; feature: human-associated habitat; material: faeces... | reverse complement strand
ATGCACCGTATGGCCGCGGCCATACGGTGCATTTTCAATGTAAACGTTCTACGGCAATGCCTTTTGAAGTTCCGATAAGGAGGTTGCCGTCAAGGATGATACCACAGTAGATGCCATCGCCGCTGAATTCTGCTACTGTTCTGCGGCTGCGAAAGTCGCAGACACCGATCCAGCTTAACGTACACGCAGTCAGTAGGCCGGAACTTTCATCCACATAGGAAATGTAAGGCAGGTGAACCCCGGGTCCGACTGGCCCCGGCGTTTTGAAAAAGGGAATCGGCAAAGGCACGGCATTGCCCCATTCCAAATGTTGACGCTCCTCCGAAAGCACCAGTTCGCGCATCCATACCTGCGCTGTCTGGCCACGGTAATCATTCAGGAACAGATGCTTACCGGAAAAGGCGTTCATTGACTGACCGCATTCCCATTCATACAGGGTAGAAAACGTTTCGGAATCTTCTGCCTGAATGATATTGCACGCCAGCCCCCCGCTTACGTTCGCCTCATAGGACAGAAGCGCCAAACCAAGGGATTTTTCCCAAACGAGAGATAATATGACCCGGCGGCAATCGGGAATCACATGGAGAGAGAATGTCTGCTTTTTATAATTGACTAATAGGAGAAAATGTTCTTCGAGGCTCTGCTTGCCTGCTGCGATACAGGCAATCTGGTCTGTACCGGGTATTTGACAGCATTGCATATCTCCCATCGACGCAAGCTGCCGGGGGCGGGGACATTCCCATAGGAGTCGTTTTTCGGAAATCTGGAAAAAATACAGCCGCTGTTCTCCGGTGAATACCACCAGCACGTCGCCATTCAGGAAAAATCCTCCGTGGATATGGCGTATTCCGGTGAACTGATGAACAAGCTCGAAAGTGCTTCTCTTCCAGATGGTGATACCGTAGCCAAGTGCCGCAATGTATTCCGCACTGGAAGCAATCCTATACACGTTCCGCTTTCTGAGAGGAACTTCCATTTATCATCACCATGCTTTCAGCCGCATTTCCGCACGCAATCCGACAATTGCCCGAACTGCGGCGATACGCTTACCAGCTCAGCATATTCCGGAACAGCTCCATGTACCGTCCGGCGGGAACGTCCCAGCTGAAATCTTTTTCCATGTCCCGCTTCTGCAGGGCGCGGAAGGCTTCCCGGTTGTGATTGTACAGGCCGAGGCAGCGCTTCAGCGAAGCGAAGAAGTCGTCGGCGTTGTAGCTCTGGAAGGTGAAGCCAAGACCACCCTCGCCGTTTTCGTCGGCGGGAGGAACGGTGTCCTTCAGGCCGCCGGTGGCGTGAACCACGGGTACGGTGCCGTAGCGCATGGCGTTCATCTGACTCAGGCCGCATGGCTCGGACTTGGAGGGCATCAGGTAGATATCGCCGCCGGCGTATATCCGGGCGGCAAGCCCCAGATTGAAGGTGATCTGGGCGGAAACCTGATCGGGGAACTGGTTCGACAGGTCTCTGAAGAAGCTCTCGTACTGAGCTTCGCCGGTGCCAAGGATCAGCAGCTGGGCGTCTTCCTCCCATATGAGCCGCCGGGCAATGTAGCACAGCAGGTCAAGACCCTTGTGACCGGCCAGCCGGGTGACCATGACCATCAGCGGCACGTCAGGCTTGACGGGCAGACCCACTTCTTTTTGCAGGGCGGCCTTCACGGCGGCCTTGCCCTCTACAAAGGTCTCGGAATTGTAGTGGGCGGGGAGCGCGGGATCGGTCTCCGGGTTGAAGGTGTTCACGTCGATGCCGTTGGTGATGCCGGTGAGCTTCCAGGCGTTGCCCGCAAGGACGCTGTCCAGACCGTGGGCATAGTAGGGATACATCAGCTCCCGGGCGTAGGTCTCGGACACGGTGGTCACAAGGTCGGCGGTCTCAATGGCACCCTTCATCACGTTGACGGAGTTGCTCATGTCCAGGGTGGAACGGTACTCCCAGGGAAGCCCCAGCACATCGTCAAAGAACCCGGCGTTTGCCCAGCCCTGATATTCGATGTTGTGGATGGTGTACATGCAGCGGGTCTTATAGAAGGCGCCGTGGTACATGGCCTTGAGATAAATGGGAATGCAGGCGGTCTGCCAGTCGTTGCACTGGATGATTTCGGGGATGAAGTTCAGGGCGATCATGGCGTCCAGACAGCCGCGGGAGAAGAAGGCGAAGCGCTCGCCGTCGTCCATGTCCCCGTAAATCGCGCCGGTGCGGGCACCGAAGTAATAATCATTGTCCAGGAAATAGACCTGCACGCCGTCATTTCGGTTGGTCAGCTTCATGATGCCGCAGTATTGCTGCCGCCAGCCCAGCTGCACCCGGATCTCGGCCACCCGCTCCACCATATAGGCGGCGTTGGTTTTGATTTTGTGGTAGTAGGGCAGAAACAGGACGACCTCGTTGCCCGCAATGCGGGCCAGCGCGGAGGGCAGAGCCTCCATTACGTCGCCCAGTCCGCCGGACTTGGCATAGGGTGCGCCCTCAGAGGCACAGATGGCAATTTTCATACGGTTTCCCCCCTCTTGACGATGACAGGACTCTTCTTTGTCCCAATGAGCTTTGCCCCCGGGGTGACGGTGACGTCCTTGTCCAGAATGACGTATTTCAGTTCCGCGCCCTCGCCCACCACGGAGTCGTTCATGATGACGCAGTTTTCCACGTCCGCGCCCGGGGCGATGGTGACCTGCCGGAACAGAATGCTTTCCTTGACGTTGCCCTCCAGCATACAGCCGTCGGCCGCCAGACAGTTGGCGATCTGGCACTCCTCTCCGTAGTAGGTGGGAACCCGGTCACGAACCTTGGTGTAGATGGGATGATTGCCGCCGAACATGTCGTGGCGGATGTCCCGGTCGATGAGCGCCATGGAGTTTTTGAAATATTCCTCCACGGACTCGTTGTACAGGGCGGCACCGTCGAAGGGGTAGACGTTGACGGAGACCTTGCCCCGCTGCCAGCCGCCCAGAACCAGGTCGCGATCCATGTGGAACTTGTCCCGGGCGATCATTTCTCTGGTCTGCTGCATGAGCCACTTCTTGTCCACCACGAAGATGTCCATGGAAGCGACATAATCGGCGGGGGCGGCAAAGTCCACCAGCATGTCGGTCACGTTGCCTTTCCCGTCCAGCTTCATGGCCAGATCAATCATCTTTTTCCCGTTGCAGATACCGGCCTTGGTGACTACGGTGATGTTCCGGCCGCTCTTGACATGGGCGGCGATGACCTTGGTCAGGTCGATGTTGGAAAGAATGGCGGAGTCGGTCATGATGACCAGCTCGTCATCAGAGCCGTAGGCGAGGAAGTCCATGGCGCTGGCGAGAGACTCCAGCTTGCCCCGGTAGCGGTGGACTTCGGACTGGGCGTAGGGAGTCAGAAATTCCAGACCGCCTTCTTCCAGCTCCAGGCCCCATTCCTCACCGTCGCCGATGTGGTTCATCAGGGACTGGTAGTTGTGACGGGAGATGATGCCGATGTGGCGGACACCGGCGCAGGCCAGATTGGACAGCGCCCAGTCTACCTGACGGTAGCGGCCGCCGAAGGGCAGGGAGGCCATGGTGCGCTTGGTGGTCAGCTCACCAAGGCTTGCGTCGTTGGTAAATACAATACCGGTTACGTTCATTGCATTTTTCCTCCTGTTACAGCATGTCACCGGGCTTCAGCACGGTGTTGGCTTCGACGACAGCGCCCTTGGACGTGACGCTGATCTTCTTCTTTTCCCCATCGGCGTAAGCGCCGCCCACGATGGCGTTCTTGCAGACCTTGGAGTCCTCGCCCAGAATGGCGTGGCGGACGATGGCGCCGGACTCGATGACCACGCCGGGCATGACGACGCTGTCCTCTACCAGCGCGCCCTCACCGACGGTGCAGCCGATGGAGATGATGCTGTGGTGGACGGTGCCGTAAACCTCGGAGCCTTCGGCCACGAAGGCGTTGACGATCTCGGCCTGCTCGTCAATGAAGGAGGACGGCATGGCGGAGTTACGGGCGTAGATGGTGGAGCGCTTGTCACCCCGGAGCTGGAAGGCAGGTTCCTTGCCCAGCAGATCCATGTTGGCTTCCCACAGAGAATCGATGGTTCCCACGTCTTTCCAGTAGCCGTCGAAGGGGTAGGCCATCATCTTGTGACCGTCGGCCAGCAGGCTTGGAATGATGTTCTTGCCGAAATCGTTGGCGGAGCTGGGGTTTTCCTCGTCAGCGATCAGGGCGTCCCGCAGTACCTGCCAGTTGAAGCAGTAAATGCCCATGGAAGCGTTGGTGGACTTGGGCTTGGCGGGCTTTTCCTCGAATTCGTAAATGGTGTTGTCGGGTTTGGTATTCAGGATACCGAAGCGGGAAGCCTCCGCCAGAGGGACGCTGCGCACGGCGATGGTGCAGGAAGCCTTATGCTTTTCGTGGTAGGCCACCATGGCGGCGTAGTCCATCTTGTAGATGTGGTCGCCGGAGAGAATGACCACGTAGTCGGGGTTGAAGCGGTCTACGAAGTCGATGTTCTGATAAATGGCGTTGGCGGTGCCCTTGTACCAGCCGGATTTCTTGTCGTGACGCTCATAGGGGGGCAGAACCTGCGCGCAGGAATGGGTCTTGTTCAGGTTCCAGGGCTGTCCGTTTCCGATATACTCATTCAGCTCCAGAGGCTGATACTGGGTCAGAATACCCACAGTGTCGATGCCGGAGTTGACACAGTTGCTCAAAGGAAAATCGATGATACGGTATTTGCCGCCGAAGGGAACGGCAGGCTTGGCGGTTTTCTCCGTCAGAACCTTAAGCCGACTGCCCTGTCCGCCGGCAAGCAGCATCGCGATTACGCGCTTTTTCTGAAAATACATGGTCACAGCTCCTTATGTAGATTTTTTGAGAATCTCCCGTTGACCCGGAGATTCGTTAGTGCCTCTCTCGGTTTTGTGCAGATGTTTGGGGACATCTATCCACTCTGATAAAATATCATATTTTCCCTGATTAGGAAAGGGAAAAATTATCTAAATATTGGTGAATGAATTCTGCGTTTTGCATAACGGCCTGCCATGGGACGGGGACGCCGCCCGGGGGATCGACGCCCTTCAGCCGCTTTTCCATCCAGTTGAGGTCAAGCCACCTGCCAAACTTGAAGCCGCAGGCCGGGAAATGAGCGACGGTGCGGTAGCCGCGTTTCTCGTGGAAGCGCATGGAGTTTTCGTTTTCCCCGCAGACGAGGGAGTAAAGAAGGTAATACCCCTGGGCGTCGAGGATCGCTTCCAGCGCGTCGTACAGCGCTTTTCCGATGCCTTTGCCCCGTGTCTGAGATTTGAGATAGATGGTCGGTTCGGCGCACCAGGCATATGCCGCACGGGAAAAGGGCAGACTTGCGTAGGCGTAGCCGAGGATCTGCCCGTCCTCCTCCCAGAGAAGCCATGGGAACTGGGTGGTGATGGTGTGGTAGCGACGTAAGAATTCTTCTTCGCTGGGTGGGTCATATTCAAAGGTGGCGGTAGAGGTCAGAACGTAAGGCCGGTAAATGGAAAGCATGGCGCTTACGTCTTCCTCAGCGGCAATCCGGAGCATGGGAATTCCTCCTTTTTTCCGCCGGTGCGGCCGGCGGATAGTAAAAGCGATATATTTTCATTTTACTATCCCAACTTCTTTCCGTCAAGGTTGACATTTCCGTCAAAGATGGGTAAAATAAGAGAAACTGTGACTTCAAAGGAGGGATTCTCTTGGACGCTGGCGGCAACGGCAATATACCTGGACGAAGTAGAGTGCGGCTTGCCGTCCGGGTGAGTCTGTAGTTATTTTGTCTGCGTAAATTGCCTATTCATCTCACAAATAAATGAATAGGAGGAATTACGAATGGCAGAGCGTTTTGAAATTGTGGAAAAAGCCCTCCTGAAGCTGCTGGAGGAGAAAAAATATGCAACTCTCCGGGATATCCTCGCGACCATGAATCCGATGGATGTCGCCGGACTTTTTGACGGGCTGGACGAAAAACAGATCCCCCTCATGTTCCGCCTGCTTCCAAAGGAACAGGCGGCGGAGACGTTTGTGGAAATGGAGCCGGAGGCCAAAGAGCTTCTCATCCGGGGCTTCTCCGACAACGAGCTGAAGGAGGTTCTGGACGAGCTGTACGTGGACGACGCGGCAGACATCGTTGAGGAAATGCCCGCGAACGTGGTGCAGCGTATCTTAAAGCACGCCGACCCGGAAATGCGCAGCTCTATCAATCAGATTTTGCGTTACCCCGAAGATTCCGCCGGTTCCATCATGACCACGGAATACGTCTCCCTGCGCCCCCACATGACCGTGGAGGAGGCCATTCTCCGCATCCGACGTCAGGGCGTGGATAAGGAGACCATTTACACCTGCTACGTTACGGAAAAGGACAGGACGCTCATCGGTCTTGTGACGGTAAAGGATCTTCTGCTGGCCGCAGACGACGAGACCAAGATCGAAGACATCATGGAAACGAACCTGATCTCGGTCACTACCCAGACCGATCAGGAAGAAGTCGCGGCGACCCTTTCCAAGTATAACTTCATCGCCCTGCCCGTGGTGGACGGGGAGAACCGGATGGTGGGTATCGTCACCTTCGACGACGCCATGGACGTCATGCAGGACGCGGCCACCGAGGACATGGAAATCATGGCCGCTATGACCCCTTCGGAAAAGACCTACCTCAAGAGTACGCCCTTCGACCTGTTCAAGCACCGGATTCCCTGGCTGATGCTTTTGATGGTCTCCGCTACCTTTACGGGGATGATCATTACCTCTTTTGAGGATGCCCTGAGCTTGCTCCCGGTGCTGACCGCCTTTATCCCCATGCTGATGGATACCGGCGGTAACTGTGGTTCTCAGTCCTCCGTGACTGTTATCCGCGCATTGAGCCTGGACGAGCTGCATTTTTCCGATCTGTTCCGGGTGATGTGGAAGGAAGCCCGCACGGCGGTGCTCTGCGGCGCGGCGCTGGCAGCTGCCTGCTTCCTGAAAATTCTGCTGGTGGATCGGCTGCTGATGGGCAACGAAAGCATCAGCCTGCTGGTCAACGGCGTGGTGTGCCTGACGCTTTGTGTGACGGTCATCCTTGCCAAGTTCGTCGGCTGCACGCTGCCTCTGTTTGCCAAGCGTCTGGGCTTTGACCCGGCGGTGATGGCAAGCCCCTTTATCACGACCATCGTGGACGCCCTGAGCTTGCTGGTGTATTTCCTGTTTGCGAAGCTCCTGCTGGGTGTTTAAAAAGAAAAACTTCGTATGATGTGTAAGTCATACGAAGTTTTTGTTTTATTCTGCTTTCAGGACGTGCGCACCTTCAAATTCTACGTGCAGGGGCAGCATCTGCCAGTGATGCTCCGTGATGCTGTCCAGCTTTTTTGCGAGCTTCTCTTCCAGCCCGGGGTTGCGGGTGATGCACAGCAGGGTGGGGCCTGCGCCGGAAAGACAGAAGGCCGCGCCCACGGTGCGCACCAGCGCCTCGATTTTTTCGTAGTCCGGAATCAGCTTTTTCCGGTAGTTCTGGTGAAGCCTGTCCTGCATGGCGGTGCGCAGCAGCTTCTCGTCCCCAAGCTCCAGCGCCTTGAGCACCAGCGCGCCGTGGGAGATGTTGTAAATGGCGTCCCGGCGGTTGACCTGCTCCGGCAGAACGGAACGGGCGAGGGGGGTGGACAGGGTGAAATCCGGAATGAGAACCAGAAATTCCCACCCGGCGTGGAGGGGGAAGCTGACGCTCACCGGCAGACCGCCGTCCACCATGGACGCGGTCAGACCGCCCAGGAAAGCGGGCGCCAGATTGTCCGGATGCCCTTCCATGGCGTTGGTGATGTTGAGCAGGCCCTGCGTGGAGAGCTTATTGCCCCGCAGGACGTTGGCGCCCATGGCACCGGCCACCAGCAGTGCGGCGGAGGAACCGAGTCCCCGGCAGATGGGGATGTGGGCGTCGATGTGAATTTTCACGCCCCGGACTTCCTCGCTTAAGGTGCCCAGCACGGCGCAGTAGGCGGTGTAGGCCAGATTGTCAGGCCCCGTGTAGGCTTCGTCGCAGCCGGTAATCTCCAGACCGGAATCGGTTTCCTCGAAAGTAACGTCGGTGTACAGGCTCAGGGCACAGCCGAAGGCGTCAAACCCGGGGCCGAGGTTCGCGGTGGTGGCGGGAACGCGGATGGTAACTCGTTTCATGCAGCTTCTCCTGTCGGCTTACAGATGCAGGACGTAGTCCAGCATATCTTCCTTGTTGATGACGCCGGTGTGGCGTTCGGGTTTGCCCTGCAAACCCGCCAGATTTTTCGGGATGGGCACGCCCGTCATGGCGGACAGCCGCGCCATCTGGTCGAACTCGCTGCCGGAGGTATCGCCGCCCACGGCAGCGAGAACCGCCGCGGGGAACTTGTAAGGAGACGCGGTGGACAGCACCACCATGGGACGAGTGTCGCCGGTCTGGGAGACGTATTCCTCCGCCGCAGCCCAGCCGGAAGCGGTGTGGGGATCGCACAGATAACCCCAATCCCGGTAGACCCGGCCCATGATCTCCTGCGCTTTGGCGTCGTCGCAGTAGGCAGCCCAGAATTTCTTCTGGATTTGTTCCAGCAGTGCGCCGGGGACGGTGTAAACGCCCTCCCGGTTCAGGCTGTTCATCAGCCCGGACACCAGCGCGGTGTCTCCGGACAGCAGGTACAGCAGCCGCTCCAAGTTGGAGGACACCAGAATGTCCATGGAGGGGGAGGTGGTCTTCAGCAGGGGACGGCGTTTGTCGTAAACGCCGGTGCGGATGAAATCGGTCAGCACGTTGTTGGCGTTGGAGGCACAGATCAGCTTCCCAACGGGCAGACCCAGCCGCTTGGCGAGATACCCCGCCAGAATATCGCCGAAGTTGCCGGTGGGGACGGAGTAGTTGACCTCGTCGCCCAGCTTGATCTTCCCGGCGTCCAGCAGGTCGCGGTAGGAGCGGAAGTAGTACATGATCTGGGGCGCAAGACGGCCGATATTGATGGAGTTGGCGCTGGACAGGGCGTAGGGCAGCTCCCGGCCCTGACAGGCGGCGAAAATATTCTTCACGCCGGTCTGGGCGTCGTCAAAGTTGCCCCGGACGGCCGAGACGGCCACGTTGCCGCCCTCCTGCGTCACCATCTGGGCACGCTGCACCTGAGAGACGCCGCCGTCGGGATAAAATACGCAGATGCGTACCCCGGGCACGTCCCGGAAGCCCTCCAGAGCGGCCTTGCCGGTGTCGCCGGAGGTGGCGGTGAGGATCAGGATATCCTTTTCCATCCCCTTGACGGCCTTCGCGGCGGTGAGCAGCTGGGGCAGCATGGAAAGCGCCACGTCCTTAAAAGCGGATGTAGGCCCCCGGAACAGCTCCAGCACGGAATAACCGCCTACGGAAACGGTGGGGGTCAGATCTTCGGTTTCAAATTTCCCCTGATAGGCGCGGCGAACCAGCGTATCCATATCGGGAATATCCGGCAGCAGGGCGGCAAGAATTTTCGCGGACATTTCCGTAGAGCTGCCCCGCAGGCAAGCCTGCCAGTCAAACGTGGGAATGCTCTCGGGCATATACAGGCCGCCGTCGGGGGCAAGACCCTCCAGCACGGCCTCGGCGCTGTCCACAAAGTGGGCTTCGCTCCGGGTGGAATGATAGAGCATAGTATCCTCCTGAGATTTCTTATCTGCTAATTGCACAAAAAGTTTGGGAATACCGGGAAAACCTTGGCTTTTTGGCGTGGTTGAAATTTGAGCAGGTATATGATATACTGTTTTCCGACAAAAAGCAAGTGTTTTCGGGATGGACACATCCGTTTTTACACACTGACCAAAAATCACCGCACATACAGACAAAACGGGGGATGATTTGATGAAGATCGGATTGCTGGGCTTCGGTGTCGTCGGCCGGGGCGTGTATGAGCTTACCCGGGGCAGAGACGATATGCAGGTCGTCAAGGTTCTGCGCCGGGAGGATATGCAGCTTCCCGACGCGAAGACCGTCCGGGACATCCGGGACATTGTGGAGGACGACAGCATCGACACCGTGGTGGAGGTCATGGGCGGGCTGCACCCTGCTTACGACTATGTCCGCGCCGCCATTGAGGCGGGGAAAAATGTGGTAACTGCCAACAAGGCGCTGGTATGCACCTTCTATGACGAGCTGCTGCCGCTGGTGCAGGAAAAGGGCGTCTGCTTCCGCTGCACAGCAGCCGTGGGCGGCGGCATCGGCTGGCTTTCCGAGCTGGAGCGCGCCCGCCGGGTGCAGAGCATCCGGGAGGTCGGCGGCATCATGAACGGCACCTGCAACTACATTCTCGACAACATGACCCGTCAGGGCCTCAATTACGACGATGTGCTGAAACAGGCGCAGGCGCTGGGCTACGCCGAAGCCGACCCCTCCACCGACGTGGACGGCATCGACACATGGCACAAGGCCATTCTGTCCGCAAACATTGCCTTCGGCGTGAGTCTGGATAAGGGAACCGTCCCCGTGGCGGGCATTCGCAATATCAAGGCCGAAGACGTGGAGAACTTCAAAGCCCACGGCCTTGTGTGCAAGCTGATCGCCACGGGCAAGCGGGAAAGCGGCGTCATCAGCGCCTACGTCCAGCCCACGCTGGTCAAAGATGGCGAGCCGGAAGCCGCCGTTCCAATGAACTACAATTTAATCACCTTCGTCGGCGAGACTTCCCAGCGCATGAGCTTCTTCGGTCAGGGCGCAGGCCGGTACCCCACCGCATACAATGTGGTGCAGGATCTGGTGGACGTTCTTGCCGGGAAGGGCTTCTACGCCCCCTACGGCGGCCATGCGGCGGCTGTGAACGACGAGAAGCTGACATGGTACGTTCGCGGTAACTGGAACGGCGAGACAAAGGAGCATTGGGGCAGCGCGGCGGTGACCGCGCCGGTATCCGTTGCCGCAATGCACGCATGGCTGAAAGAGAATCCCAACGTATTCGCCGCGGCAATTCGCGGATGACTGAGAGTGACAGAGAGGAACAGAAAATGAAAGTAGTCAAATTCGGCGGCAGCTCCATGGCGGATGCCGGCCAGTACCGCAAGGTACGGGATATCCTTCTGGCCGACCCGGAGCGCCGGGTCGTGGTGGTCTCCGCCGCGGGCAAGCGGTTCGGCAATGACCATAAGCTGACCGACCTTCTCTATCTGTGCTATGCCCATGTCCAGTACGGCGTGGACTGCAGCAGCATTTTTGACATGATCGCGTCCCGCTATCTGGACATCCGGGATGAGCTGGGGCTTGACCTGGCGCTGGAGCCGGAGCTGGAGGCTCTGAAAAAGCGCATCGACGCGAAGGAAGTGACCCAGGAGGAGCTGGTCAGCCGGGGCGAGTATTTCTCTGCCAAACTGATGGCGGCCTACCTCGGCTTCCAGTTCGTGGACGCGGCAGACTGGGTAATGTTCAACATGGACGGCACCGTGAACCGGGAGGCGTCCTACAAGGCGCTGCGCAATCAGGTGCTGCTTGGCTACGGCGCGGTGATCCCCGGATTCTACGGCGCCATGCCCGACGGCGCCATCCACACCTTCTCCCGGGGCGGCAGCGACATCACCGGCGCGCTGGCGGCGGCGGCGCTGGACGCGGACGTGTACGAGAACTGGACGGACGTGTCCGGCATTCTCATGGCCGACCCCCGGATCGTGGACGATCCCCAGGCCATCCCCGAGGTCACCTACGATGAGCTTCGGGAGCTGAGCTATTCCGGCGCGCAGGTGCTTCACGAGGATTCCATTTTCCCGGTGCGGGAAAAGAACATCCCCGTCAACATCCGCAACACCAACGACCCGGAGGCCCCCGGCACCATGATCCAGGAGTCCTTCTCCGGGGACGTTGACCCCGACCGGTTCATCACCGGCATTACGGGCAAAAAGGACTTTTCCATCATCTCTCTGACCAAGCGGGGCATGAGCAATCAGGTCGGCGTCCTGCGCAGAGTTCTGTCGGTGCTGGAACGGCATAACATTTCCGTGGACTACGTTCCCAACGGCATTGACAACGTGTCCGTCGTGCTTCCCACCGCCGCGGTGGAGAAGGAGCTGTACACCATCATGGCGGAGATCAAAAAGGAAGCCCAGCCGGATACGCTGGACGTCCACCACCACATTGCCGTGGTCGCCGCCGTCGGCCGGAAGATGGCCTTCCGTCCCGGCATTTCCGGCCGGATTTTCAAGGCGCTGGGCGAAAGCGGCATCAACATCCGTATGATCAACCAGGGCCCTGACGAATTGAACATCATCTTCGGCGTGGACAACAAGGACTTCAAGGAAGCCATCCGGGTTCTGTACAACAGCTTTGTAAAATAATGTGTGGGAGGAATGAATATATGAAAACCTATACTGTAGCCGTCCTTGGCGCGACCGGCGCTGTGGGACAGGAAATGATCAAGGTTCTGCAGGAACGCAATTTCCCCGTCGGGAAGCTGGTTCCGCTGGCCTCCGCCCGGAGCGCGGGCAAAACCGTGAAGTTCCGCGGTGAGGACGTGACCATTCAGGAAGCCGCCGACACAGCATTCAAGGGCGTGGACATCGTTCTGGGCGCGGCGGAAAATGACATCGCCAAGAAGTTTGCCCCTGCGATCGTGGCCTCCGGCGCGGTGTTCGTGGACAATTCCTCCGCATTCCGCCTGAATCCTGAGGTGCCGCTGATCGTGCCGGAGGTAAACCCCGAGGACGTGAAGAACCACAAGGGCATCATTTCCAACCCCAACTGCTCCACCATCATCACCGTCACGGCGGTGAACGCCCTGAACACCATCGCCCCCATCCGCACCATGACCGCTTCCACGTATCAGGCGGTTTCCGGCGCTGGCGCGGGCGGCCCCATTGAACTGATGAATGAGGTGGAGGCACTGCGGGAGGGGAAGACCTACGAGCCGAAGGTGTTTTCCCACCAGATCGCCTTCAACCTGATCCCCCAGATCGGCGGCGAGCAGTTCGAGGGCTACACCAGCGAAGAAATGAAGATGCAGAACGAAGGCCGCAAGATCATGCACCTGCCTGAACTGAAGGTCAGCTGCACCTGTGTCCGTGTCCCTGTGGTGCGCAGCCACTCCATTTCTGTCAGCTGCCACTTTGACGCGCCGGTCACCGTGGAGCAGGCACGGGAGGTCATCGCCAAGGCTCCCGGCTGCAAGCTGGTGGACGACCTGAAAAACAAGCAGTACCCCATGCCGCTGGACACCTCCGATCAGGATATTGTGTTCGTCGGCCGTATCCGTCCCGACCTGACGGATGACAACGGCCTGTGCCTGTGGTGCTGCGGCGATCAGGTCCGCAAGGGCGCCGCTACCAACGCCATCCAGATCGCGGAGCTGCTGGTGAAGGAATAATTCCATAAAATTATGTACGGGAGAGCCGCCGACTCTCCCGTATTTTCTATACATAAGGAATAGACCGCCGAAAACATGTCCATACTCCACCCCAAAAGGAGGAATGACAATGAAATTGCGGGATGTTATGACAAATCCGGTCATCCGGATCAATCCGGAGGAATCCGTGGCGGTGGCGGCGCGGACGCTTGACCGCTACAATATTGGGGCGCTGCCCGTGTGCGGCAGCGACGGAAGACTGTGCGGCCTGATCACCGACCGGGACATCGTCACCCGGTGTCTGGCCGCCGGTCGGTCGGCATCGTCCACGCCCGTCCGGGACGTGATGACGGCGAAGGTGATCACCGCCCGGCCGGACATGGAGGTCGCCCTTGCGGCGGGGCTGATGGGCAGGGAACAGATCAGAAGGCTGCCCGTCATGGAGAACGGCAGGCTTTGCGGCATGGTCAGTCTGGGAGATCTGGCAATGCAGGACGAAACCAGCATTGACGCAGGGGACGCCCTGACGGAGATCAGCAACAATCTTTCCTCCAGAGACGGTCGTCTCTGAGTAGAAAACAATAAAAAAGACGGCCAAAAATGTAAAAAACCCTTGACAAAGCGAACTTTGGATGGTATTATAAGCAAGCTGTCCATGAGGGCGGCGCACAAAAAACTTTGTAAGAATTTGGAAAAAGTTCTTGACAAAGGAAAAAAGTTGTGCTAACATATAAAAGTTCGCTGCGGGACGAATGTGAACGCAAAACGAACAGCTGTATCTTGTAAATTGAATAACGCAGACGATTATAAAAGACACCTTGGACAATA
>ENA-OPCY01001364-OPCY01001364.1-human-gut-metagenome-genome-assembly--contig:-NODE-1364-length-14101-cov-2.145379_pt1 | contig 14101 bp, 9 predicted proteins | sample MGYA00241568_ERZ501487 | MGnify/ENA primary metagenome ERZ501487 (study PRJEB25962, sample SAMEA2042574) | human gut metagenome | biome: human gut; feature: human-associated habitat; material: faeces... | reverse complement strand
GGCGTGCAGGTTCGAGTCCTGTTCTGGGTACCCCAAATAGCTGTTAATCAATTGATTCTCAGCTATTTTTATTTTATCAATAAGCAACCAATAAGCAACTTTAAGTATAAAATATCAGCTGCCTCTTATTACGGATTGCTAAAATTTCCTTTTGATGTATAGGAAAAGTAACCACATGAGCGCGGCAATACACACCCCTAATCCCAACCGGGCTAAGGCTGTTTCGTACCACTTCCGTGCCGGGGCCTTTTCCTCGGTGCGTTTCTCCTGCTTGGTTTGGTCGGCTTTCACGCCGTTAAGCTGCTCACGGTGTCCGGTGGTTTCCTTGACTTCATGGGCTACGCCTTTGTCCTGCGCGATACTTCCTTTGCGCCGGCCCTTGATATTCTTTATGCCCTCAAAGGTTATGTTACCTGCGCTGTCGATACTTACTTTACCGCCGCCCTCGACAAACTCGATAAGCCCGACACCATCATAGGTAGCTGCGGTTTTGGTAGTGTGGGTATCGTTCTGTGTGCGGCCGGTGGTGTCGGCTACGATTTTGGTACCCCGGGCTTACAACCTATTGGGCGCGTCACACATGGGTCGCGATCGCGGCCAGCCTTGACATACCAAAGGACACTATCGCTGCTGCTTTGGGTCATGGAGAGACTACCGTTACGGATATATACATTGGCTTTGACCAAAACAAGGTGGACGCTGCCAACAGAAAGGTTTTGGACTGGGTGCTGTATGGGAAGAGATGACATACAGCACCCATTGGGGATTTATTTGACTTCTATGTATTCGGTATATGTGATTTTGGTGTGGGGATTACTGCTCACCACTTCCTGCCTTATGGCCTTGCATCCCCACTTGATAAACCAAAACTTTTTAGGCACTCTGTGGATAATCTGGGTTATGGTGTCGCACGAAATCACATCAAGGGCGGCGCTATCGCCACGCAGCTCTCCATCCACCGTCACCCATGGGTCTTGCCAATGCAGCATCTTGAGGCTATCCAACATTCCGTCACGATATACGATGCTGTCGCGGACTTGGGTAACTATCTTTACTTCGGTCCGGGTTGCAGTAGAGGAAGCTGCTTGGAGCCGCTTTACTTTTATGCCTAGCTCGTTTGCCGCGCGGCACACATGGGCATAATGGCTTTGCAACTCCTTATAGTCCAAAGTAAGTTTTTGCGCAGAGGCCGCAGACTTACCCGCTTTGGTCTCATAGTGTGTGGCTTTGCTCATAAGCACCGCGGCGTTGGCCTCCAGCCGCTCATTTTCGGCTTTGAGCGCATGATTATTAATTACAACCTTGCACAATGCCACCGTTAGTAGCATCGCAATTACAGTCAAAACCTTGTACATTATTTAAGTTTTATAGCATTAATCCTCCGCAACCAGCCGTTGCGAAACTTTTTGTTAGCCGGACGCGACACGCATATACGCTCCACATACGCCACCCTCTCGGCTCTGAGTCTTGCAAACAGCACGGTCTCATCAGCCTCATTGACGGCTGCCAAAGTACGCTGCCCAACAACGCCATCCGCAGCAACACCCAGTACTTTTTGAGGTATCATTATGCCATACTTGCCACTGGCCCATACCCAATCCACCAGCATTTCCGCGATACCTTGTGACACAATCCTATCTGCACGCCACCGGTCCCAGTACATCGTTTTGAGTATATCACGCCACTCTCCATAGGTCATCGCCCTCAACTGGTTTACCGACGGTGAGGGCAATCCCCGAAGCCGCCTGTACTGAGCATACGTGCCTATGGTGACTCCAACCATAGTTGCGCCTCCGGCATCGTCCTTGTCATTGGCAAACCCGCTCTTTCGCGCTCTTTGCCACAACGCCTCGGTGCTTTCGCCTTTTGCCGGCACCACACCCGACTCAAACATTATCACAAAAGGCATCATTTTGTCAACTGTTGCCATCTCCCTCGTCTTTAGGTTTTAAGTCGTTAAGGTCAATATCAAAATGCCTTGAAGTCTTGTCAATCAATATCTTTTGCAAGAGTCTTGCCCACTTCGCGTCATTGCAGCTTGACTCATTTTCCAGCATTGACCATATCTGCCAAAAGCATATAGCACCTGCCGCTACCTTGGTAAGGTCTATCGGCATCTCGTTTGTGATGTAGTACTGTATCAGGTACGCCAATACAATCAGTGTCCACGCTTTGAGCATCGTCAGCAGCACAGCCCCGAAATGGTGACTCTTAAACTTTTTGCCGTCCTTGCTCACCCTGTCAGGCATAGCCTTTCGCGCTCTCCGCGACAGCGACCACGCCGTGTAGCAGTCCGCAAGAATCGCAAGTGTGCATATCAATATATACGGCAATGCCGGTTGTAATATCGCCATCATCGCACCAAGTGCAGTAAATCCCCACCGCAATAATTCGGATGGATGTGTCATATTTAAGCCAATTTGAGATTAGTTGATTCAGTTTTCTTGCTCTGTGGCGTTGCCCAGCAGCTCCTTGGCTCTCGCCTTGCACCCCTGCACGTATGCGTTGTACGCCTCATACTCCTCAAGAGCCTTGTCAGCCGCGCCCTCCTCGCTTACCGTGGCGGGCGACATGATGGCGTTAATCATCTTGCGGTGCAGGGCCGACTCCTCATCGGCGGTGTACCGCTCATGCACAAGCTCAGCCACCTTAGCGTCATACTGAGCTTTCGTGTAAAGCGGAATATCGGTCAAAGCGACTTCCTCCCACCTGTCAATATCCTCCGCCTTGACGATGGTGCGGCGTATCACGGGATAGTCCACGTTGTCGATTTTGTGCAGAATGTGGTTCCCGTCGGTTGCGAGCGCCCACATGTTCAAATTCTCTTTAAATGTTTTTTCCATATCGTTGTTGTTTTTAATTTGTTGTTGCAAAGGATATATTCTTGGCAGCTGCAGCAGTCAGTACAGCATTCCACTCGGTATTGCTTGTGTCCGTCAACTTCGCATAGACCGTCGGATGCACCGTGATGGTTATTGCGGAGGCGTTGAGGGCGGCGGTAATCCAATAATTGATAGAATAGAGCGATATTTTCGGGGCACACGATATATCGAAACTACATCTTACACGCGTTAATAAAAATGTAGTTAAGTTAGGCAAAGTACCCTCACACAGTTTCCACGGTTCTACGACCCTCCTAAGGTCTATGACGCCAAACATCTTTTTGAAAAGATTATGCGTACCCGGGAAAAACATATTATTTATCGACTTAACAGTCAGCCCGTAGGTGGCTCCTCCACTTATAATAGCTTCGTTGTCGTCAATACTGACGCGAAGTGTTTCTATTCTTTGGCTTGTCCTTACAAAGCGGGACAAATCAAAACCACCCATGTTATTTGCGCGGTCAAAATGATCGCATAACGACATGGCGAATAGATTAGTCTTAACATTGGTGCCGTCTATCGCAGGCATGCTGTTAAAGCGCCACACTCCTCTCTCGAATATAGTCAGCGCTTCCTCATACGTCAGCCACAGCTCATTGAGATAGAACGGATGCTCGGGGTCAGGAGCATTAGCGGGGGCGTATTTGCCATAACTGCCACAGGCAGTGTTCCACCTATCCACAAACAGCGCCAGCTTGCTCGCCAGTATCGCATCGCTCACAGCGCCCTCGCGGGATTCCTCCGTGGCGCCGTTGCGGTAATAGGGATTCGGTACTGCCGCTGACTCCATATTAGAACCAGCCCTAAAATAACAAGCCTTTGCAGGAATATTATCAGCGGCTAACGTATATGTGTAATCGCTATACGTTACTCCGCCAATATAGTCGTTTATTCCAGCCCTATCTCCTACACCGCCGATAAAATTGCCCAACACATCATATAATGCAATCGCCGATGCATTTTCTGACACGTATGCTTTAGCAATAATAGGATATTCTTTATTGATAGGGATAAGCGGAGTTATAGCATAATTTTCAGAACTATATATATTTCCAGTAGACGGATATATATAACGACCCAATATATTAAACTGCTCATGCTCCCCATTCCAAACCTCTTCGTCCAGTTTATCAGGAATAGTAGCCACCGCAGCTTTCTCGTTGTCGGTGTAGTCGTTGGTACTTAGCTGCTTGCCCTGCATCTTAGCCACCTTATCGGCGAGCAACGTGTCGAGGTCAACGCCATTCTCGTCAAACACCGTCTGGGTGCTCGTCAGAGGGCTTACACTCTCGCCCTCTCTTGTTTTTATCGTGTATGGTTTCATAATTTATACAGTTGCAAAATTTATATTCTTAGCTGCCGCCGACGCGATTAGCCCGTCAGTCAGTCTTGCGTAAGCGTCAGGATGCAGGGTTATGGTTATCGGGGAGGTGTTGGAGGCATTGTCTACCATGTACTGGATGGAGTCGAGAGAAAGGAGGGGGGAGTCGGCAAAAGAGAGAGATGCGTTAATATCGTGTAATAAAATATTCTTAAGAGCCACACAACCATAAAATGGGCGGTCTATTGCGGGTACTGATACATAAAAAACCCCTTTTACTGTCTGTAAATTAATACACCCCCTGAATGCTTTATCTAAATTGTTAACATATACAGCCCCCCCAACATTTAAAGCTATTAACGATGAAGAATTAAAATTGGCACTAAGATTAATAAAGTTAAATGCGGTACCTGCTGACGAACAAATGATAGTTTTCACATTATTTCTTAAGGATGCAAGTCCCGCTGAATTATTGCAAGAAAATCTTGGTGCATTGTACACGTCAATCGCCTCCTCATACGTCAGCTCCACACCGTTGCAGGTGAAAGGTTTCTCCGTCTTTGTCGCGTCATATTGGCAGTCGTAGCACCGAGTCCACATATCCACAAACAGTTCCATCTTCGATATTCCCAGATTCTTCTTCACCTGCGCCTGCTCGGAGGGAGTGAGCGCCTGCTCGGTCTTGCGCAGGGCATTGGTGACAAGCGTAGGCTCCAAGGCCTCAATCTCCCCCGCCGCCGGCACGCCCACTATATTACTCAGCTCCGTGCGGTCTGCCTTAGGCTTCAGCTTCGCTTCCACCTCAGTTTTCGTCGGATAGCTCTTAAGCGTATTCGTCAGATTGGTAGCCGCCTCAGTCGCGGGCTTCTGCAACTCCGCTATCTGCTCGGGCGTGAAGTCATCGTAGGTGAATGGCTCGCCTTTGATGTAGGGAAGCATCGCCTCTAACTCTGCTGTTGTAGGGCAGTCACCCGCACCCGCCACAAGCTCAATATCAAGGCTCTCGGGCCAACACAGGTGCTGCAGGCCGTCGGGGTATATCTCGTTTGGCAACGCCACGTGAAGATCCCATTTCAGCACTCCGATGCCGAGATGATGGCCGTTCACCACAAAATGCACGTCACCGTTCTCCTCAACGAAGCAGTTGGTGTATTGCTCGCCCTTGCGCGACACCTTGTAGTTGTTCGCCTTGTTCGACACCCACAGTACTGCTTCCCAGTCACAGTCGGGAAACCGCACCTCCTTGCCGTTGCGGTCTTTCAGCTTCGGTATGAAGTCAAAATCACTCTTGTAGTTTATCGCTCTCATATATAATAATGTATTTATAAGTTTTTTACGTTGGTGCGTTGGCTGAGCCGCCTCCATTGATGTTATACACCCTATAACCGGATTGGGTGTTGACCAACAGTAGCTCCATCACATTAGATGGGGACAGGTAGCGCGTCTTCCATGCGTCGCCATCTGGGGCAAATTCAGGAGGCCGGATGGAAACAGCAACAACGCTCTCGCGGCTGCACACTATGGTGAGCCTTACGGCAAAATCGGGCAACTGGCTTGTTGCTGTTACAGCCGGCATTATCCAACGAGCCACATTTCTGGCCGTCGGCAATGCAACTTGCAACCAATTTGTTCCGGTGCTTTTCAGAAGCCATGTTCCAAACCTTATGGACGTTCCATAGTTTAAGCCTGATCCCTCTAATGCAAGTACACCGTAGCTCCCCATATAATTGTTTGACGAGACGACCCCGGCAGCCGAATGGAAAGACCTTGAATAGTTGCCAGCCGCATATGCAAACAGGGCACCAGCATCGTTTCCAGTGGCTTTAACCCGCAACATGCCGTTGCTGTCTCTTGATGCTACACTCCAATCCACAGATCCACCGTCTCCCTCCATGATCATGCCTGATCGTGACAGCAGTATTCGGCGGCCGAGTTGTCCGGCTTTCAGTATGCCGTCTTCTATACCGATGGAGTCGGCTGATGTCGGGAATGTGTAAAACTTACCATTACTGAGATTGACTGCCCAATGCGGTATAAATGTGCCGGCGGAAAAAGATCCGTTGAAAGTGGAGTAATCATCCGTTTCGGCGTCATTGATGCTGCCCTTGGATGAGAAGAACCACTCGCCCCAGAAAATGCCGTTGCCAAGCTTGCCGAACTCGGCAAACAGAACCTCTGCATATACGGAATTGAATTTGTCCATACGTACCCATGATGCCGCATCTCCCGTGGCACTATTTGATGCTGGGGTGGCCGTTTGTCCTGCCGCCCATGTCAATCCGGGTTTGAGATAATAATATTCCCCATTGTAATACACTACAGGACTGTTTGAAGAAGAAGCCGAATAGCTCGTGCTTGAAGAATATACCCCGGCAGGATATACCATTACACCAGTCTCACCCCGCATACTTGTCTCATGGCACACGTACTCACCCCGCATTACTGACCCCGGATCATTTGTCGCCACGAATGTTGTTTTGTGATAGTTGCCGCTGTCTGTGGCCTTTCCCACGCACTGGAAGTAGTCGCCTTGACGCACATCGGCCCTCGCGTTAGCTGTTATGGTGGCAAGCACAGTATCTCCTCCTCTGGAGAATGAATAGCCGTTGTCGTTGCCGCTTGCCTTTTCAAAGCGTTGCCATTTTTCTTCATTGGCGGTCACATTTGTAACAAGCCTGAGTCCATAGCCGTCCTTGCCATTCGCTCCATCTTTACCATCTTTACCATCTTTGCCGTTTGCACCGTCCTTGCCATCGTAGCCTTTGTAAACGCTCCACGCATATTTGCTGTGGTCTGTGGAATCCGCCTTAGTCTCATCTACATACACACCTATCAGCCCTGAGCCATCAAACGGCACGGTGCTGAACCCGGCAAGTGATGTCGGGTGGGGGAGATTACCCTTATAGTCGTTCTTCGCATACGCTATGTGTAGATAGCTGTTTTTTCCGGGGATTCCGTCTGTGCCGTCCTTACCATCCTTACCGTCTTTACCGTTTGTCCCCGGAATTCCGTCAGTACCGTCCTTTCCGTCTTCGCCCTTGAGGTCATTGTAGCTCGGTGACCATTTGGCATACCCCCTCGGTGCCACCATGATGTCGCGCATGCGCATCTCACCGGCACCCCGCAGACTCACAGTCAGTGCCATCCCCAGCACCTTCCCCTCAGGCATCGTGAACCTCATCCGGCACCGCCGCCATACCTCCGTCGCCTCCGTCTCCACACTTCCCGGATACGTTATCCCCGGACCCGAAAGAGTCACCGCAAAGCTCACTTTCGCCCCCACCCCCTTGCAGTCAAACGACACCTCATATTCCTTTCCTGCCTCCAACGCCTCACAGTATGCCGTTATGTACGCCGTGTGCCAGTTGCCCGTCTGCTCGCTCCCCGTCTGGGTGAACACATCCTCCCTGCGCCCGTCCGCAATTTCCAGCTCATACGCTATCCCGGATGCCGTGCCGTGGAAGAAGCTGAAATCCCACACACCCGAGCGCGTCCCTGACAGCAGATTTGGCTGGTACGCTGTCTCCACCGAGGTCATGCGTGCCCATGAGGCGTTGCTGTCGTCGGGTTCATTGGCATCGGCATGTTCTGACACGCATTGCCACATCGCGCCGCGCCATGTCACGGTGTCGTAAGTGTCATTGGCATAACGGTAATACTCGTTGGAAGACTGCGCGGTATCCTCGCTCCACTGGCCACGGTAGTTTGCTGTGCGCACCGGGACTCCCTCATACCCTATACGGATAAGATCCTGCACAAGCACGCCGCGAGAATACATATATGGATGGTCGGAATTGAGCTTTTCCATTATTTCCGGGGCCAATGCTCCATCAGGTATCCTGCCAAGTATGGTGCCGTAGTTCTCTCGGCTTATCCTCGGACTGTTGACACCGGTGTACTGTATGATGCATCCTTGTTCGGTGGATATGTAGAAGCAGCTTTGACGCACGTTGGTGTATCCGTTGCTCCCGTTTTTTATCACCGTCGGATACTGAGTGGCATTTTCGGCATTCGGTTCAAGATTGTTGCCGAATTTCGCTATGCGCATGCCCGCTGTTACAGCGAAATTCTTGCCTCCGGGCACATCAGTATCCGCGTACCTCATCAACTCGAGCGAATTGTCATCGCGATTCACTCTCCGCACCCACGCCCAAGCCCTGTAGTATGTCTTGGCGGTGGTGTTGCCCATGTCATTGACATAGCCGTACACTATGTCGCCGGGCTGGAATGAAGTAAAATCGCCGTCCCACCGCTTGCGCATAACGGCTGTATTGCCGTCCAGACTGTCAATCACCCCGGAATCCGCAAATGTGGTGTCTCCCTCCACTGCATTGATCCTGTTGTATATGAGCTCCATAACCTTCATGCAGGAGCGCACAAAGATGCTTTCCACCTCGGCGTTTCCTGCCTCATCTATGGACGCGCCACGGCTTCCGCTTATGTAATCGCCAATGTGTATTCCCATAAGGAACGACCAAAGGTGTTTCACACTCTCGACAATGCCCCGGCGCATGAACTCCGCCCTTGCACGCAGTGCCGAAAACACATTTGTGTCTGTCGGTACTGTCTCATCATCCGTGCCTATTATCTCTGTCGCATGGTCGGTCACATATTTTTCCGTGGCATACGGCTCTCCCTGACTGTCCTCAAGCGGATGGATGGCTCTTATGTGAGTGCTTTCCGTATTCGTTTTGTTGTCGGTATGTATGATTCTCCGAAAGAAATCCGCAAATTTTTCCCATGTCATGAAACGGGTCGTATCCACCTCCTGTTGATTGCCGGAGAGAATCGTGGTAACGGATTTTTTCGCCGAATAGGCATTGCCGTATTGTCCCGTGTGCATGAATTTGCGCAATCGCGCCGCCTGTTTGGTCACTCCTATATTATATGTCTTCTTTCCCATGCTTATGATTTTTCAATGGTTGTCGGACCTTGGTAATTGTCTTGTTCTATCTGTACTATTTTCACTGTGCTCGTACCTGTTATCAGTTCCGCGACTTCCGACACGCCAAGATATATTTCACCCGGCGCGGCGGCATCAGTGTACAGGGGCAGCCCCGAGGCACGCGTGGCGCATTCCCCGCTCAGCACATTGTGACGAGCGGCATACTGCGAGTAAACGGTACCTATCAGCAGACGCTCAAGCGTATCGGTGACATCTCCCCGCGTGAACTGGTTAATGGCGTTCCCGTTCTTGTCCATTATCTTGCACCGGGCCGTGGGCGCGGCCAAAGTGCCGGGTGTGCCAACCGTGGTGTCTATCTCCAGCGTGTCTTCTGCCGCCCGGTTAAGCCATGCGGAGTAAACTATATCGTCCGCGCCCTCTTTGTCGGCATCTATGGTTCCCTCATCACCCAATACAACCTCTTTTATGGATATGTCCTTGAACAGTTGCCAGCGCAGATAATTGCACACATCATACTCGGCAATGAAATTTTCAGCATTGTTGAAGTCCACCGTGACTATGTCGCTCGGATTACCGAACGGCCCGCTACCGAAGAGCGGTTCAAACACTTGGAATCCCGGCAGTATGCCCACTCCTATCTGTAGCTCTATCCATCCCGCCACAGGCGGCAATGGAATATATTCGCCCTTGTATTCCATGAACCCCTTGTTCTTTTCGTCATTGACCATGGCACCAAGCTTGTCATTGGTGCGCACCGGGCGGTTGCTTACCCATTTGGCCTCATCACTGTCCCAGCAAAAAGAATAACGCCTGCTCCCCTCGTCGGCATTGTAGCTTGAGGCATAATATGCCAGCCACATATCACCCCATTCTCCCTCTCCGGTTTCCCATCCCATGGTCTGCTCCGTTACATCGTCTTCGCGGTTTTCGGTGATTAGCGACTGCGGGTCGCGTTTTGTGCGCAACTGCCATACATTCTGCCAATGATGTGTCACATTCCCCTGCGCATCGTAGAGCAGAAGACGGCATGGCACAAAGGCATAATCAAGATTGAACCTCTTTCGCATCCATTTTGAATATCTGCCTGTCTGGAACGGGCATGGTGCTACATCAAGCAGCATCTCCGCGCTAATGTGTATGCGGGTTGACCTGCGGCGAGTGTAATAATCGGATGTCAGGATTTCACGCAGCGACCATTTGGCCTGTTCCGATTCGTTTTTCGGCACATAAAAGCGCGGCAGCGTTATCATCGGCTCATCGCCATCAAATAGCCTCGGAATCGCTACGCCGTCCTTCCGGTTGCGAAAGTTGTTTATTGATCCGTCAAAGTCCCGTTTCGGGAAAAGCGTGCACGGCTGCTCCATGGGCGCGCTTGACACGGCATGCACCTGAGGCGTGATTTTTCCTCTCAGATAATTCCAATCCAAGGCTTGTTCAACCATAGCCTTCTTAAACTCGTCCGGATCCGGCGCAAACTCCCATGCCACTCCGGCGCAATTGTGCTTTCCGCCACGCATCCTGAAGAACTGCGCGCCGCTGCCCAATGTTAGCCCTCCCCATTTCTTGTCAGCCTCCCCATGGGCGATATAGAAAGGATACACAGGGACAAAATTTTCAAACCCTGTTTCCTCCTCGCTGCATACCCCTTCGGGAACAATGTCGGCCAGCACCTTGTTCTCATCAATATCAGTGTTCAGTGCGTCCGGCACGTATGGCGAGAGCGTGAGCGTGACCTTGTCATATGTGTCATCGACGCTCAAGGACGCGTCATCGCTGCTCCACCATATTTCTTCGGCCTGCATGGTTTGCCCCAAAGGCTCTGCAAGAGAATTGATGTCGTACAGGTATATCCGTCCGCTCCGCTGCATGATACGCAGACCCAAAGGCTGCAGCACTGCCTCCAGTACTTCATGCCAGCTCATGGGCTCACCGTCCTCATCGTAGAAGTTGGACGAATCCACAAACAAGGCCGACAGGTCGGACGGTTTGGTACTTCGGAAACTTGCAGCCAGCATTGGTTTGGGCACCAAGGGATACATGCGGCTTATGCAGCTGTCAATGATGTTCTGGATGCTGATAACGCCGGTGCCGTCAAAATCCATACGGTCAAGCACCCCAAAATCCGATGCGGTGACTGTTACCTCATAACCTCCGGTTGATGTGTATGGCTCGGAATACATTTCCGGGTCCAGCGATCCTATCCACCATAATTTGCCGTTGCGCATCAGAGTCACGAAAAGCGAAGTCGGCTCCACGGTGTATAGGTCGGTCAGCGTGCGGTCGCCCGGAGAAATGAGCTTGAGCGACAGTGACGATCCCTGTATGGGTTCCACCTTGTCAACCTCGGTCCATTCCACTTCGGCACAACCGTCATAGGCCAAGTCAACCGTCATGGGTTCGCGGAAAACCTCACGCGGCTTTCCCTCAATGGTGAGATTCCAATAAACATCGGTATCATTCTTCGGATCTCTGCCCACAAAACTGGCTCTGTAGTAAGTTTCTGTTGCATCCATTATCGTGTGCGTTTTTTGTGTCGGTATTCATTGTCCAGCACTCCCACCAGCTCGCGGCCGTGCATGCGCACCGTTACGGTGCCGCCGCCACCGACAGGCTGTATGAGCTGTCTGAGCCTGTTGAGCGGCGCAACCACTTCCGGGTTGTTCGCCGCGCCGGCATATTCGCCCATGAGTCCTATGGTGGGCCCGCTTATTATGCCGCACCCAACGCTCCAACGCTTTTTACCATAGTTGCGGCGGCAGTGACAAACCCGGAAGCAATGCCAAATCCGTAAAATGGTATATAGGCGTGTGCGGCAAAATAAGACGCTGCGGCCAGTTCCATAAAACTTGCTGTAGCCGCTTTATTAGCGGCGATAACCGGCAGCTGTGCTGCTGCTGTCGCCTCAGCGGCTACTGCCCCAGCCGCTTGTGCCCCGGTGGCTGCACCGACGGCGACAGCCTCGGCAGTTTTAGCGGTGGTGTGCGCGGTTGTCGCGGTACTTAGCATATTGATAATGCCGACAATAGTTTTAATACCGTCGTATATCTGCAAAAAGCCATCTACTATGCCGGTGACTGTCTGCCATGCGTTGCCGTTGCCCTCCAGAGCACTGGTGAGGCTTTCCACTCCGCTGCCTATGCTCTTTACCCCCTCCCAGCCGCTACGGAGCGTGTCAAAAGTCATGACACTCTCTTTGCGCCACTGCTCATAAGTAGCAATAAGGCTCTCTATGTCCTTGCGCTGTAATGCGGTAACCGGGTGTTCTGTATCATTTAACAGCCGGTTCAATTCGTTAATCTTAGCGGTCAGTTCATCAAATCCCATACCGCTAATTTTAACCTTGTACTCGCGCCCAGTCAGTTTGTTTATTTCCGCTACTTCGCGCAGCATTGTCGGTATTTCGATACCTCGCTGTAATGCTTTTAGCTTTGCTTCATAAGCTAATTTGGTTTGTTGGTAAGCGGCTATTTCGTCCGCGCTTGCTGTCCTAATTTTACCATCTACATAGCTAATGGCATCGCTTAGCTTTTCGATGGAATCAAGCGTGGAAATATCGCCTGGCTTATTAACATCAACTAATGTTTCATCCCATTTCTTTTTTAGGTCATTGAGCGCATTTATATTTTTCTGCGCAAAAATGCGTGCTTCCTCATCTCCGGTTTGAAGCAGCTCGGTATAATATGCTAATTCATCGTTTAGCTGTTTATGTGTTGTTATTTGGTCGATAGGTATAGCCGTATGCGCGCCACGTTCTTTTGCGGCGCGTAGCTCCTCCAGCCGTTTTATTTCGGCATCATAACTGGCCATATTCTCGGTTGTAGCCTTTTGGCGTAAAGTACGCTGGTAGCTTAGTTCGCGGTCTATATCCTCTAAGGTATTAAGTTCGGCAGGGCGTGAGGCGGCCAGTTCTATTAACTCGATAGCTTCTAATTTCTCTTTTAATAATGCTATCTCCTTGATTAAAGCGCGTTGTTCCGGTGTATCTTCTCCTGTTATTTTTTTTGATAATATTTCTATATTTCCTCGTAAATCTTCTTTGTTTTTTGGATTTGCTATTAAGTTTTTATTACGGCGGGCGTGCTGTGTGCCTACTCCGATTAATCCCTCTAATGCTTTCTTACGTGCTTTGAGCTGGTCGTTATAAGCGCGTAGCCTCTTAATCTCGGCTGGATCAGTTGTGTTTTTTAGGCTCTTTTCGGTTTTGTCAATAGCGTCGGCGACTTGCTGCCAAGTCATCTCACTAACCTTAATCTCGGAATTAGCACCAGCCAGCCCGCGTTTAAATTCTGCGTTTAAATCACTTGTTTTTTTGCCAATGACATCTAACCGCTCTTGTAATTCAGCTTCAATCGCAGAAGCATCATTTAAATCCTTATTTAATTTTTTCCACTCATCATCAGAGCTGACCATTTCGGTTAACCCTGTAACTTTATCTTTGCGCCCGCGGAGCATTTTATTCGGGTTGTTACGCTCCCATTCCCCTTTGCGCTCGGCGGCCAGTTCTTTATTTATCGAAGCCTCGGCGATTTTAGCGGCTAATGCTTTTGCCTGTGCTTCGTAGCCAATCTGCTTTATATATAGCTGGCTCTTTTCGGTGAGAATTTTATACCATTCCTCGGCGGTCTTATGTGCGCCGAAAAGGTCGCCGTATGCCTCATTCAGACGCTGTACGGCCTCCTTTGTATTCTTTTTGGCTTTGATTAGGTCGCCCAGTGCCTTAACATCGCGGTCTATCTGCACTTTCGCAGCGGCGGCGGCCTGGGTGTAGTCGTCGGTAGCGTCGTCGAGTTTTTCGACACTTTCGGCGGCATCGTCGGAAGCATTTGCGAAATACTCGATAATCGTAGTGACCGCCGCGATAGCCGCACCGATACCAGTAGCGATTAGCAAACCGCGCAGTGCGATTTTTAAGGCCGTGGCACTATACGCGCCACCTTTCATAGCGGAACTGAAAACGCGCACCATAGCGGCGGCAGACTTGCCGCGCAGCCC
>ENA-OPCY01001363-OPCY01001363.1-human-gut-metagenome-genome-assembly--contig:-NODE-1363-length-14108-cov-1.838967_pt1 | contig 14108 bp, 14 predicted proteins | sample MGYA00241568_ERZ501487 | MGnify/ENA primary metagenome ERZ501487 (study PRJEB25962, sample SAMEA2042574) | human gut metagenome | biome: human gut; feature: human-associated habitat; material: faeces... | reverse complement strand
TCATACAATCTGACGAAAAATCTGACGGCGCAATATGTGCACCAGATTTAATCAGCACTTCCTTAATCTTATTTTATTGTTTATATTATTTTTGTCAAGACAAAGTTAAGGTAAAAAAATTGTGAAAATTATTGCAGTATTTCTATTTATATGGTATAATGAATCGTTAATGATTATTTGTATGGTGGTGAAGTATGCTTTGAGGATACTTGGTATCGACCCGGGTTATGCTATCGTTGGTTTCGGTGTGGTGGAATATGACGGCTACAAGTTTGTTCCCGTGCATTTCGGAGCTATCACTACTGAGGCGGGAACTGATTTCAACATTCGTCTGAAAACGATTTTCGATGATATGAATACTGTAATTGACAGATTCGATCCTGATGCTATGGCAATTGAAAAGCTTTTCTTCAACACCAATCAGAAAACAGGTATCGACGTTGCTCAGGCAAGAGGTGTTACCCTGCTTGCCGCAATAAATGCAGGTATTCCTATCTCTGAATATACTCCGCTCCAGGTAAAGCAGTCCGTTGTCGGATATGGCCGTGCTGAAAAGCCTCAGGTCATGGAAATGACAAGAAAGATACTCGGACTTGCTGCTGTTCCACGACCTGATGATACTGCCGATGCTCTTGCCATTGCAATTTGCCACGGTCATTCAAGCAGAGGTATCCATATCCCAAAGAATTAATGAAAGGATCATTTATAAAATGATTTACAGCGTTAAAGGTAAACTTATACATAAAGAACCTAATCTCGCAGTTGTTGAATGCGGCGGTGTTGGCTATGCCTGCAGAACAACTCTTGCAACTCTTTCGCAGCTTGGCAGTATAGGTTCGGAAGCTTTTCTTCTCACCTATCTTTATGTTCGTGAGGACAGCGTTGAGCTTTTCGGTTTTGCGACCCAGCAGGAGCTTAACTGCTTCAAAATGCTTATATCCGTTTCGGGAGTAGGCCCTAAGGCAGGTCTTGCGATCCTTTCCGACACAACGCCGGAAAGCTTTGCTCTCAATGTTGCCACAGGTGATTACAAAGCATTTACCAAAACCAAGGGCATTGGCCCTAAGCTTGCTCAGCGTGTTGTTCTTGAGCTTAAAGATAAAATTTCAAAAGAACAGCTTGATTTTTCAGGCGGAAATCAGATAGACTTTTCTGCCGTTACAAGCGGAGGAAACACCTCAGAGGCTATTTCCGCTTTGGTAGTCCTCGGGTATTCTCAGACGGAAGCTGCGTCTGTTATTGCAAAGCTTGATCCATCAATGCCTGTGGAAGAGCTTATTAAAAATGCGCTGAAAAAAATCGCTGCATCACTTTAATTTTAAGGAATGTGTTTTTATGCTGTCTTATCCCGATTATAACAGATCAATACTTAGTATAATATCTTCTGTAATGAGCTATTACCGTGCGCCGTACGAATACCCAACTATTCCTGCGCTGGACGCTCATCTCAGCAAATTTTATAAAAATATTGTGCTTGTCGTCCTTGACGGTATGGGTACTGATATGCTTGAACACGACCTTGCGCCAAATGATTTTCTGCGCAGAAATTTCGTTCAGAACCTTACTTCCGTTTTTCCCTCAACAACCGCCTCGGCAATGGTCGGATATTATACGGGAGTTTCACCAAACGAACACGGCTGGCTCGGCTGGTCGCTGTTTTTCAAGGAATTCTGCCGAACAATAGATGTTTTCACCAATCTTGATACATATACAAAGCAGCCTGCCGCTGTTTCTAATGCCGCTGAATTCGTTATGCCTTATGAAACTGTTTATCAAAGCATAAAGGATTCAATTATTGACAACGTTCAGCCTTTTACTATATCTCAGTCAAATGTTCATATTGCCGAAAATGGCAACATTCACAAAACTGCGGATAAGTTTGAAAGAGTATGTGACCTTATCAAACAGATAGCAATATCACCGCAGAACACCTTTACTTATGTTCAATGGTGCAGTCCCGATGATACTGCTCACAGAACAGGCTGTTACTCGGCGGAAACAACAGAAAAACTCAAAACGCTCAGCAAGATGCTTGAAGCGACCTGCTCCTCTCTTACTGACACGCTTATGATAATTTCCGCTGACCACGGTATGACCGATATTTCAAACGAAATACTTATTGACCGCATACCTGAAATAAACGAGTGCCTTGTTATGCCGCCCTTTATCGAAAGCAGAGCAATGTCGTTCTTCGTTAAATCAGACAGGCGAACTGACTTTGAACGTGCTTTCGCTTCAAATCTCGGTCACGATTTTCTGCTTATGACAAGACGGGATGTTTTCGCCAAAAATCTTCTCGGTATGGGAAATCCTCACCCGAAAACTATGGACTTTATCGGCGACTACCTTGCCTGCGCAATATCAGATGTGGGTCTGCGGTACAGAACGCTGAACACAAAGCCTAAAGCTATGAACAAGGCAAATCACGGCGGTCTTACAGAGCAGGAAATGACCGTTCCTCTCATAATCGTCCCGACAATACAGACAAAGGCATACAAACAAAGAAAACTTTTTTAAGGAAGTGAGCTAATGCTGGAATCAAGCGAAATGAATTTTGAAAGCCGTATGGTATCTCCTCAGAAAACAGAAAATGATACCGATGATATTGAAGTCAGCCTTCGTCCGAAAACTCTCAGCGAATATATCGGTCAGGACAAGGTAAAGGAAAACCTTTCGATATTCATTGAAGCTGCAAAAAAAAGAAATGAACCGCTGGATCACGTCCTGCTTTACGGTCCTCCGGGACTGGGCAAAACTACTCTTTCAGCTATCATCGCTCACGAAATGGGCGTTAATATACGCATAACCTCGGGGCCTGCAATTGAAAAACCCGGCGACCTTGCGGCTCTCCTCACCAATCTTTCGGAAAACGATGTTCTCTTTATTGATGAGATACACCGTTTATCACGTTCAATTGAAGAGGTGCTTTACCCTGCCCTTGAGGATTATGCTCTTGATATTATTATAGGAAAAGGTCCTTCGGCACGTTCTCTGCGTATTGATCTGCCGAAATTTACTCTTATCGGTGCTACAACAAGAGCAGGACAGCTTACATCACCTTTGCGTGACAGATTCGGCGTTATTATGCGTCTGGAGCTTTACTCAAATGAACAGCTTGCTGACATAATTATGCGTTCCGCCGTTATCCTTGGCATTGCCTGTGACAAAAACGGTGCGCTGGAGCTTGCCAGACGTTCAAGAGGTACTCCCCGTATCGCTAACCGTCTGCTGAAGCGTGTCCGTGATTTCGCTGAAGTTATGGGTGACGGACGCATTACTGAGGATATTGCAAAGATCGCACTTGACCGTCTTGAAATAGACAGTCTTGGTCTTGATAATATGGATAAGCGTATGCTGAATATGATTATAAAAGGATACGGCGGAGGTCCTGTGGGACTGGAAACTCTTGCTTCGGCTATCGGTGAAGAGGCTGTCACGCTGGAAGATGTGTGCGAGCCGTATCTTATGCAGCTTGGCTTTATTTCAAGAACACCGAGAGGAAGATGTGCAACATCGCTTGCTTACAGGCATCTCGGCATTGAATTCAAGGATCCGTCTCCCGACAACAGCCAGCTTAGTTTTGATTAATTTATGCTTCGGTTTCTGCTTTGCAGCGATGCTGTTTATTTCCTAAAGGCAGAACTCAGAAAGGAAAGGTCATTTTTATGGGAAGATTATTTGGTACTGACGGTGCAAGAGGTGTCGCTATAACCGAACTCACCTGCGAACGTGCTATGCAGATAGGCAGAGCTGCTGCAATGGTCCTTACCCGCACAACGCATCACAAGCCTAAAATACTTATCGGCAAGGACACCCGAATTTCCTCAGATGTACTTGAAGCCGCTCTTGTCGCAGGCATCTGTTCAGTCGGTGCTGACGCTGTTATACTCGGTGTTGTGCCTACTCCTGCTGTTGCTTATCTTGTAAAAAAACGTGAGGCTGACGCAGGCGTTATGATCTCCGCATCTCATAACAGTATGGAATTCAACGGCATAAAGCTTTTCTCAGGGAAAGGCTACAAGCTTTCCGATGATATTGAAGAAGAGATCGAAAGTCTTGTTCTTGACGCACCCGAAAAAATTGCGGAGCAGATGACAGGCGGCGCAAATATCGGCAGGATCTCCTATGATAAAAATGCCGAATGGGACTATATCCGCTATATAATGAAAACTATTGACCATGACCTCAGCGGAATAAGAGTTGCTGTCGACTGTGCAAACGGTTCTGCAAGTGCTACCGCAGAAAAGCTTTTCAGCGGTCTTGGTGCTGCCGTATTGCTTATAAACAACACTCCCGACGGAACAAATATCAACGACAAATGCGGTTCGACATACCTTGATGTTTTATCAAAATTCGTTGTTGAAAACAAGTGCCATGTTGGTGTTGCTTTTGACGGTGACGCTGACAGATGTCTTGCTGTTGACGAAACAGGTGCTGTTATCGACGGTGACAAACTTATTGCAATATTCTCAAAGGATATGCGTGACAGAGGCACATTAAAGAAAAATACCGCTGTTGTCACAATTATGACAAACATAGGCTTTGTTCACTTTGCAAAGGCGAACAACATCAACATTGCAACAACAAAAGTCGGTGACAGATACATTATTGAGCAGATGCTTGCAAATGACTACAATCTCGGCGGTGAACAGTCAGGTCACATTATTTTCCACGACCTCGCTTCAACAGGCGATGGTCAGCTTACTGCCGTTCAGCTTCTTTCAGTTATAAAGCGTACGGAAATGAAAGCTTCCGAACTTGCTAAAATTATGGAACGCTATCCGCAGGTAATGATAAATGTTAAGATCTCTCCCAAATGGAAAGAAAAATGGAAAAACGATGATGTCATTGAAGAAATGATCTCAGCGAATCAGAAAATTCTCGGCACAACAGGACGCATCCTTGTTCGTGAAAGCGGTACAGAACCCCTTATCCGTGTTATGATAGAGGGTAAACGCTTTGACCTTATCAATGATATGGCTGTTAAAATTGCCGATACTATAAAGGAACACTGTCCGCTGGAGTAATTTTTTGCATCAGCCGACCGAAAGGATAAATATGAGAACAACAAAAAACTGGAAGGATTACAGACTCATTGACTGCTCTTCCTCTGAAAAGCTTGAAAAATGGGGAGATATTGTTTTAATACGTCCCGATCCGCAGATAATATGGAAAACCGAACATAAATCTCCTCTTTGGAATACAGCTCACGGTCATTATCACCGTGCCGAAAAGGGCGGCGGTCAATGGTCTTTCCATAAAAAAATTCCCGAATCATGGGTAATTTCCTATGGTGATCTTAAATTTAACATTCGTCCCACAGGCTTTAAGCACACAGGACTTTTTCCGGAGCAGGCTGTAAACTGGGACTATATGGATAACCTTATCCGCAATGCGGGACGTCCGATAAATGTGCTCAATCTTTTCGCTTATACGGGCGGTGCTACCCTTGCCTGTGCTAATGCGGGTGCGTCGGTATGCCATGTTGACGCTTCAAAAGGTATGGTGCAATGGGCAAGGGACAATGCTGCTGTTTCGGGACTTTCCGACAAGCCTATACGCTGGATAGTTGATGACTGTGAAAAGTTTGTTGCCCGTGAAATAAAGCGCGGAAGAAAATATGACGCTGTTATTATGGATCCGCCCTCCTATGGCAGAGGTCCCAATCAGGAAGTATGGAAGCTTGAGGACTGCATTTTTGACCTTGTCAAGCTTTGTACAGGCGTTCTCAGCGACGACCCGCTTTTCTTCCTTTTAAACAGCTACACCACAGGTCTTTCACCGTCTGTTATGGCGTATATTCTCGGTGAAACAGTTGGTGCAAAATACGGCGGAAGTGTTTCTGCCGATGAGATAGGTCTTCCTGTTGAAGAAAGCAAATTCATTCTTCCCTGCGGTTCTACTGCTATATGGACCGCTGAATGATCTTATGGCACTTAAATTATATGAGAGGAGTTAATTTATGGCTGCACTTGCACTTATAGGCGGCATTTGGTTCATTATTGTAGGACTGCGCGGCAAAGGAAAAGCCTTTACATCTAAAATGGGTACTCCTCTTACGGGAAAAGAGTTCAAAACAGTTAAATACACTTATTTAATAGTAGGTGTACTGCTGCTTATTGTTGCTGCCGTAAGCGGTGTACAGCTTTTATTTCAGAAATAAATCGGAGGATATATAATGGAAAATATCATTTCCGCTCAGAATGTTGAGTTTTGTTATGCAAATGATTTTGAGGACAAAACTCCCCCTAAACAAATTCTGAAAAATGTTTCTCTTGACATAAAAAAAGGCGAGTTTCTCGCTGTTCTCGGACACAACGGCTCGGGAAAATCCACAATTGCAAAGCATATGAACGCTATTCTTATCCCTCAGAAAGGCAAGGTTTATGCTGAGGGTATTGACACATCAGATGAAAGCAGGCTCTTTGACATAAGGCAGCACGTCGGTATGGTTTTTCAGAACCCCGATAATCAGATAGTTGCAACTATCGTTGAAGAGGACGTTGCTTTTGCTTTGGAAAATATGGGCGTTGACCCTGTTGAAATGCGTGAACGTGTTGATGATGCGCTCAAGTCTGTCGGTATGTACGAATACCGCAACCACTCACCTCATCAGCTTTCGGGCGGTCAGAAACAGCGTGTTGCAATTGCGGGAATAATTGCTATGCGTCCCGATTGTATCGTTCTGGACGAGCCTACTGCTATGCTTGACCCGTTGGGACGCAAAGAGGTGCTTAAAACCATACGCCGTCTTAACAAGGATTACGGCATAACTATCGTGCTTATTACGCATTATATGGAAGAAGCCGCTCAGGCTGACCGTGTTGTTGTTATGGACGACGGCAAAATCATTATGGACGATATTCCGTCAAATGTTTTTTCGCAGGTCGATGCAATGAAAAAGATCGGTCTTGACGTTCCGCAGGTAACCGAGCTTATGTATCAGCTCCGAAAAAAAGATTTTGACACCGATACTCACATTATTAACGAAAATGACTGCGTTGACGCTTTATTAAAGCTGCTTAGCTGATAGAAATACAGGAAACATTATTGCGGTATGCAAAATGTATTCCGCTTCGGAGGAGTTTTATGCCAATCATAAAAACAGAAAATCTAACCTACACATACAGTATAGGTACGCCTTTTGAAAAAGTGGCGGTAAATAATGTCAACCTTGAAATTGAAGAGGGCGAGCTTGTTGGCATCATCGGTCACACAGGTTCGGGAAAATCTACGCTTATACAGCATTTTAACGGTCTTGTCAAGCCGACTTCAGGCAAGATATATGTTGACGGACAGGACATATGGGACAAAAGCTGCAATATCCGTGACATACGCTTCAAAGTTGGACTGGTTTTCCAATACCCTGAATATCAGATATTTGAAGAAACAGTATATAAGGACATTGCATTCGGTCCGAAAAATATGGGACTTGATGATGCGGAAATAGACCGCCGCATAAATGAGATAGCTGAACTGGTTGGTCTGAAAAAGGAAAATCTGCAAAAATCGCCTTTTGAACTTTCAGGCGGTCAGAAGCGCCGTGTTGCTATTGCAGGCGTTATGGCTATGCAGCCTAAGGTGCTTATCCTTGATGAACCTACCGCAGGTCTTGACCCTAAGGGACGTGATGTTATACTCAATCAGATAAAAGAGTATCACCGTCAGACAAGATCAACAGTTCTCCTTGTTTCCCACAGTATGGAGGACGTTGCAAGATTTGCCACAAAAATACTTGTAATGAACAAGGCAGAGGTTTTCTGCTATGACACTCCCCCTGCCGTTTTCAAACGTGCGGACGAGCTTACGTCTATCGGACTTTCCGTTCCGCAGATAACGAGAGTCTTCTCTATGCTCAAACAGAAAGGCATTGATATTCGCACCGATGTTTACACTACCGATTTTGCTGTAAAGACCTTGACAGAATATATTGCCGCTCACGGCAGAAATTTATAAGGGAGGTATCTGATATGCTGAAAGATATTACTATCGGTCAATACTTTCCCGGAAATTCTGTCGTTCACCGTCTTGACCCAAGATTTAAGATCATAATTACGGCTGTGTTCATTACAATGCTTTTCTGTGCGGATAATTTCCTCGGACTTGCTGTGGGTGCTGCATTTCTTCTTATTGCATTTATGATCTCCGATATTCCTCTTAAGCTTATGATGAAGAGCCTTAAGCCTATCATTCCTATCATTCTTTTCACGACTGTACTTAATTTGTTTTTCCTTGACGGTGTGACATTTTTCAAGCTTGGTCCTGTGAAGATAACCTATGAGGGACTTGAAACATCGGCATTTATGATAATCCGTATTATTGCGCTTATTATGGGCTCTTCTTTGCTGACATACACAACATCGCCTATCACACTTACCGATGCCATTGAGCGTCTGCTCTCCCCGCTCCGCAAAATAAAGCTTCCTGTTCACGAGCTTGCTATGATGATGACTATTGCACTTCGTTTCATTCCTACGCTTATTGAAGAAACGGATAAAATCATGTCTGCTCAGAAAGCAAGAGGTGCTGATATGGAGAGCGGCGGACTTATTCAGAGAGCAAAGGCACTTACTCCTATCCTTATCCCGCTTTTCGTTTCCGCATTCAGACGTGCAGAAGAGCTTGCTCTTGCTATGGAATGCAGATGCTACCACGGCGGTGACGGACGTACAAGGCTCAAACAGCTTAAATCTGCCCCTGCTGACTATAACGCACTTGCTGTTTCATTTATTTTTCTTGACGGAGTGATTCTGCTCAACATTATTTTCGGCTGATTAAAGCCGTATCCCGGAGGATATATGCGTAATATAAAGGTACTTATTTCATACAGAGGTACTGCTTATCACGGTTTTCAGCGTCAGGAAAACGCTGTCGGAATACAAAATGTGCTTGAAGAAAAGCTTTCGTATCTTACAAACGGATCTGTAAAGATAAACGGCTGTTCAAGGACTGATACCGGTGTTCATGCAAATGAATACTGCTTCTCTTTTGAAACAGCGCACGGTATTCCCTGCTCAAATCTTATAAGAGGGCTTAATTCGACGCTCCCCGATGATATTGCGGTACATCATTGTGAAGATGTATCATCGGATTTTCATGCACGTTTTTCCTGCATTGGAAAGGAATATCAATATCTTATACTCAATCAGCCTACGAGAGATCCCTTTTTATCGGATCTGGCTTTTCATTATCCTTATCCTCTTGATACAGAGCTGCTTAACAGGGCTGCAAGGGATTATATCGGAACTCACGACTTTACTTCATTCTGCGGCACTTCCAATCAAAAGGAAAATAATGTCCGCAGTATTGAATATTTTTATATTGAAAAAGATGAAAATTTGGTGAAACTGCTTGTCAAAGGCGACGGTTTTTTGTATAATATGGTTAGGATCATGGTGGGTACTTTGATCTGCATTAACGAGGGCAAAATTGCTCCCGACGCCATTCCTGCTATTTTAGATGCCAAAGACCGCAATGCCGCCGGCAAAACGGCAGTTCCCCACGGTTTGTATTTAAACAAAGTTTTTTATTGATGGGGGTATTGTTTTGGCTGTTACAGATGTGTCTATACTGAAAAAAAAGCGCCAGCAGAAAAAAGCTGCCCGCTTTATAAAAAAACTCGTTATAGTTCTTCTTGCAGTGGGCGCAGTATTTGCTGTCGTGCTTACTAAGGATATGTGGTATCCTAAGCTTGACGGTATCCTTAACAAGCTTCCCGTTTCGGACAGCACACCTGAGCTTGCAGGCGGACACTTCCCTATCTCGATTGACGGCGGTGCTTCCTATCAGCTTGAAACTATGGACGGTGCGGTCGCTGTACTTGATGACTCGCATTTCTTCGTTTACAATGATGACGGAAAATCACTTTACACTGAACAGCATACTCTCGCTAACCCTATAATGACCGTTTCAAACAAAAAGGCTCTCATTTATGACCTCGGCGGCACTTCATTCAGCCTTATGAGCAAATACAAGACTATCTACACCAAAACTACTGACCAGCCGATTCTTATTGCAAGATTAAGCAGCAACGATTATGCAGCTCTTGTCACTAAAAACGATAAATTTATGTCAATGCTTATGATCTATGACAGCAACGGCAAAAATATTTTCAACTACGGTTCAGTCACCCGTATCATTGACGTAACATTCAACAGCGACAATTCAGGCTGCTATATAACTACGGTAGGTTCAGCTGACGGTGTAATTGTTTCAAATATACTGTATTACAAATTTGACCACATTGATTATGATGAGCTCGGAAACCCTGTGCCTGTTTGGCAGACCGAAAATATCGAAACTCTGCCAATATCCGTAAGGCTTTACGGTGCGGGAAATATTATTGTATTCGGCGACAATATGTGCGCATATTATGATATTAACGGCTCATTTTTAAATTCATACTCATATGATCATACTCTCAGCGGTTACGCTTCCGATGGAAATATTGCTGCTATGGTATTCAACAACACAGAACGACGCAGCTCAGACATGGTCACTATCGACTGTATAACAGGGACAATAAACAAAACCACTCTTGATTATTCCGCCGAAAATATTCAGGTTTCGGACGGATATGTTTTCGTTCAGAGCCGTGACGGTATCATTGCGTACACACCTCTCGGAGAGGTTTCCGCATCTGTTGAGCTTGAAAGTGACTATGAGGGTTTCAGACGTATTCATAATTACATATTCCTTATGGGATATGACAAGATCAACAGAATTGATTTTTAAAGCAGGATCCCTTACTCTGCAAAAACAAGGAGCACTATGGAATGGTTGTTAGACCATATTTATGATATTATTACTCTTTCAATACTTTCGGTAGGTATCATTTACGGACATAAAAAAGGTATAGTCCGAATGATCATTTCTATCGTTGGTATTGCAGCTGCATTTTTTGCGGCTACGTTTATAAGCAATATTACCTATGAATATGTTTATATGAAAGCTGTCCAGCCGACTGTTATCAGCGTTATTCAGTCAAAGGCTGATGAGCTTATGGAAAATTATGATCCCGAAGAAAAGATGAAAGAGCTGCTCAGCGACAAGGGTTATTCCGAAGAAGATACCTCCGCCATTTTCGACAGCGGCGACGAGGATAAAATTCTTTCACTCTTGACGGGAGATGAGTTTCGTGGTACACTTAACAATGTATTTACGGAATACTGCACAAAACTGACAGAATCACTCTCGGGAGTTCTTCCCGAAGAAATAACTGAAAACGCAGAAAAGTATCTTGATAATGCCGAAACCGACCACACCGAAAAGCTTGATATTCTCGATGCAAGCAAAACATCGGCTGCGGCTGTCATCGAACGTGAGGTCATCAGACCTATTCTGCTCAAAACCGTAAAAAGTGTAATTTTTGCACTCACTTTTATAATTGTAAAGATAGCTTTCTCTGTTATTGCCTGCTTTTTTAAGGCTTTGCGGAGCATTTCTGCGGTCAAGACCCTTGACTCATTTTTCGGTGGGATTCTTGGTCTGATATACAGTTTGCTGATAATAGCGGCATTCGCAATCCTTTGCAGCGCATTTATCAGACTTACAGGCGACGAAAACCCTGTTATATCAACTGCTGCAATTTCAGAATCATATCTTTTCAAATATGCCTATTCAGGCACTTTTGCTGTAATATCAGCGATCAAAGCAAGCTCTGATCGCTAATAATTCTATGGAGGACAACATATGCTTTGTACAAGATGCAAAAAAAGAACTGCAGTCGTGTTTATCACGGCTATGCAGGGAGAAGAAAAGCATAACGAGGGACTTTGCCTTGTCTGCGCTAAAGAACTTGGTATACCGCAGGTTAAAGAATACATGGAACAGATGGGTATTTCCGATGATGAGGTGGAGGAATTTTCTGACCAGATGACCGATTTTTCCGAAAGCATCGACGGTGATTCATTCCAGCGCGGCGGCACGGGTTCATTCCCTAACTTTATACAAAATCTTCTCGGAAGCATACCGAAAGGCTTTGCTGACAAGCTCAACCAATCGGGCGATGAACTTGATGCCGATTTTACCGCCGAAGATGGATCCGACACAAAAACCAAATCAAAAGATAAAAGTATGAAACACAAGAAAACCAAATTTCTTGACACATACTGCACAAATCTTTCACAGAAAGCCGATGACGGCAAGCTTGACAACATTATCGGACGTGAGAAAGAGATCGCAAGAACAATACAGATCTTATCACGCCGCCAGAAAAATAATCCTTGCCTTATAGGTGAACCGGGTGTCGGTAAAACTGCCATTGCTGAAGGTATCGCTCAGAAAATTTCAGCAGGCGAAGTACCATTCAACCTTAAAGACAAGAGAGTTTATCTCCTTGACCTTACCTCACTTGTTGCAGGCACTCAGTTCAGAGGTCAGTTTGAAAGCCGTGTAAAAGGTCTTATTGACGAAGTAAAGGCTGCGGGAAATGTTATTCTCTTTATTGATGAGGTACACAATCTCGTAGGCACAGGTGACAGCGAAGGTTCTATGAATGCTGCCAACATTCTGAAGCCTGCTCTTTCAAGAGGCGAGGTTCAGGTCATCGGTGCAACCACATTTAAGGAATACAGAAAATACATTGAAAAGGACAGTGCTCTCGAACGCCGTTTCCAGCCTGTTACTATAAATGAACCTACTCTTACCGAAACCGAGGCAGTGCTTTTCGGTATACGCAAATATTACGAAGAGCATCACAAGGTCAAAATTACTGATGAGCTTCTCCGTATGTGCGCTGTACTTTCCGAAAGATACATCAATGACAGATTTCTTCCCGATAAGGCTATCGACCTTCTTGATGAAGCCTGCGCTTGCAGAAGTATCCGCAGCAAGGAGCTAAGCGAATATGACAGCATTGAAAAGGCTCTTGTCAACGAAGAAGTGAATGTTACTGAAATTGAAGATTCAGCTGAGCCTGATTTTGAAAAGCTTGCAAAAGCAAAGGCAGAGGTTCTCCGCCTTGAAAAAGAAAAAGCTGATATGGAAGAAACAGTTAACAACATTTATGTTACAGAAGAAGATCTTTCAAAGGTGATCGAGCTTTGGACAGGTATTCCTGCAAGCAAGGTCGTTGAAAGTGAATACAAGAAGCTTGAAAATCTCGAAAACAAGCTTAAAGAAAAGATCGTCGGTCAGGACGAGGCTGTTGAGCTTGTAAGCAAGGCTATCAAACGCACAAGAGTCCAGCTTTCAAAGCGCCGCAGACCTGCATCATTTATTTTCGTAGGTCCGACAGGTGTTGGTAAGACAGAGCTTGTAAAGGTTCTTGCTGCTGAGCTTTTTGACGGCACAGACCCTCTCATTCGTCTTGATATGACGGAATATATGGAAAAATACTCTGTTTCACGTCTTATCGGTTCTCCTCCGGGTTATGTCGGTTATGATGAGGCAGGTCAGCTTACCGAAAAGGTTCGCCGCAGACCTTACTCTGTTGTTCTTTTTGACGAAATCGAAAAGGCTCACCCCGATGTACTCAACATTCTGCTCCAGATACTCGATGAGGGCAGAGTTACCGATTCACAAGGCAGAACAGTAAACTTTGAAAACACTATTATTGTAATGACCTCAAACGCAGGCTCTTCCGATAAATCCACAGGTGTAGGCTTTAACAAGTCAGAAGAGGATATTTCAAAGGAAAAGGCTATGAAGGCTCTCTCCGACTTCCTCCGTCCTGAATTTTTAAGCCGTATTGATGAAGTTGTTGTATTCAGACCGCTTTCAGAAACCGATTATGAAGCTATTACAGCTCTTATGCTCGATGAAATGAAAGAACCTCTTCTTGAAAAGGGTATCACACTCAAATACAGCAAGAAAGCTCTCGCTGTTATTGCTTCCAAGGCATTCGGAAAGAAGTTCGGTGCTCGTGACATACGCAAGGTCATTCGCACAGATGTTGAGGACAAAGTCGCTGAACTCATTATCAACAGCACAGCTGAACCGTTCAGCGTAATCAAGATCGGTGAAAAGAAAAACGAACTTGAGATCACTACTGCATAACTTTTATTAAAATTTATGGCAATGCTAATGCTTTTTACGCTTGGCATTGCCATAATTACTGTGTTTTCCATACTAATACTAATAACCATTTAACCTATGGATAAAATACG
>ENA-OPCY01001361-OPCY01001361.1-human-gut-metagenome-genome-assembly--contig:-NODE-1361-length-14113-cov-7.155499_pt1 | contig 14113 bp, 15 predicted proteins | sample MGYA00241568_ERZ501487 | MGnify/ENA primary metagenome ERZ501487 (study PRJEB25962, sample SAMEA2042574) | human gut metagenome | biome: human gut; feature: human-associated habitat; material: faeces... | reverse complement strand
CCGCCTTTTCTTATTTTCAGAAAGGAAATAAACCATGAACGACGCAATAGATATGCCTGATTTTGGCATCATAACAGGCGAAGCAAAAGAAAAAAACGCCGAAACAACGGAACCACAAAAAGCCGAAACACCCGCCTCCTCTGAGACCAATCAGGAAGAATCAAAAGAAAACCTCCCCCTCTGTCCGGTGTGCGGAAAGCCGCTCATCCGTAAAGAGCTCGAAGACCTCACGATCTGGGTCCACGAAGATGAATCCGAATGCCAGCTCAAATACCAGTCCATCGAAGCAATCCGACAGAAAGAAACGGAACTCGAAGAAGAAAAGAAAGAAAAAGCCGCCAAACTGAAAAAAGAAAAAGAGGAACAGGAAAAACTGAATCGAATGATTCAGGAAGCAAAAGAAAAAGCCGCCTCTAAAAAAGCGGAAAAAGAAAAGGAAAAACCTCAAATTATACCGCAGGCCATGGAAGCCGCCCTTGAAACGAACCGCCTTTATAAAGAAGACAGAGAAAAACTCAATCTTCTCTCAGCTCTCTTACCGCGGATAGAAGGCATCGAAGCCGCGCTCTCGATCCTGACCCAGGGAAACGAATCTGATCCCGCGGAAGAACCTTCTGAAGAAAACGCGAAAGAAGGAGAAAACGATCTCGACACCATAAAAGCAAAAATCATCAATGTGGAAGGCACTGCCTATGAAAATAAAAATATCATTGGAAAACTTCTGAAAAAAGCGGAAACAAACCAGACCACAGCAGATGAAATCCTCAACAAAATGAAAGAACTGGAACAGCTCAAAGAAGACGTTGCCTTCCAGCGTATCATATGGGAATTTACCAATGCCCCGTTGACGCAGGCCGACATCGGAAACCGCATCAACAGAGCCATAGAACCTTACGATCCATACTATCCGGTCCGGCAGGAGCTGACCATCATCAACAACTGCATCGATAAAATGATCGGAACGCAAAAATTACTTGAAAAACGGCTCCAAGATACAAAAACCGGAAAAGAAAACTGCCCGCCGGAGATCCTTGAAGAGCTCATCACCATATGCCGCCGCTTCTTCAACGTCTGGCCCAGCCAGTCAAACTTCGACCGCTCGACAGGCAAGTACAACCAGCCTCCAAAATCCCCCGAAGAAATTGAGGAAGAACGAAAGAAAAAACAGGAAGAACAGAAACAGACCGAAAAAGAAGCGCAGGAAAAAGAAAATCAGAAAATTGAAAATGCCCTAAACGGCCGTTCAGAGGAAAACAATGATATTGAGTACACTTAACCGCTGGCCCGTCATCGCCAAGACATCCCCATTTTTATTTCTTTTTCTTTTAGGGATTACGTCTCCCGCCCGCGCCATGCCGCTCGAAACCTTCATTGCCCAGTACAATGAAGCCGAGGCTCCGGCCATAGCCTCGTCCATCCGATACTCGGCATACCGCCACGATCTCGATCCTCTTCTCGTGGCGAGCGTCCTCTACGTGGAATCCCGCTATGACAATACCGCTGTTTCAAGCGCCGGAGCGCTGGGAATCTCCCAGCTCATGCCGGACACCGCGGCTGATCTCGGAATCAATCCCTACGATCTCCGCGACAATATCGAAGGAGGCGCTCAGTATCTTTCGGATATGATCCGCCAAACGGACCGGACGGACACGGGCCTTGCCGCCTACAATGCCGGTCCCGGCGCGGTCAAAGACGGCATTCCCTCGTATACACTGGACTACATCGCCGACGTGACGAACACCTATCAAAATCTCAAAAAGATGATCGACGGAGAAAACGCGCCGCCTCCCCCGTCAAAACCCCGACGCACGCGAAAACAGCGGCTCCTTCAAGCTGTCAGAAAAATTCAGAAAACGCCTTCTCACAAAGAAAAATCAAAAGAAAAAAATTCTCTCATCTTCTTCTGATATCCCTCCCCAAAACAGGGTAATGAAGGCGATATCCTCCGGGCGCGGGGGTAAGTTAGTGACACCGGCGGCGCTGGCGTGTTTCTCCTCCGGGTTGGTGATGGGCTCCGCCCATGTTCGGCAATGTCATTATACCATGTATAAAGAATTTTTATAGCATTTTCCTGTAATTTCCTGTGATGTTACATTGCAATATGTGTTATTATTTGGTATAATAGAATCAAGAAATGAGGGACACACCACACACACACAACGCCCCTCCGTTTAGGAAAGAAAGAAGGAATTATCATGATCAACATCGCTGTTACCAACCTGGCCGCATATAACGAAGGCAGACTCATTTATAAATGGCTTGCGCTGCCTGCCGATGAAAACACGATTCGCGAGGCCTATAAATCGATCGGCTGTGATCTGGATGATGAAAATGCCCCGGAAAGTTTCATCAGCGACTACGAAACAACGGACGAGGCCGCGGAATTAAATCTTTCTGTCGGTGAATATGAGAACGTATGGGAATTGAACGACCTGGCGGAACGGATCGCCGTTCTCAATTTGACTTTCTATGAAGGCTACACCATGGAAGACCTGGCAGAAGAATTGGTGGAAGAAGGCGTTTTCGGCGATATCCCGGAATCCATCGCCTGCTACATCGATTATGAAGCCATCGCCCGTGATCTGTCCTTTGACTACACGGAAACGAGTAAAGGCGTTATCTCCTGCGCATGACGGCGGCCCCCCGAAGGGGGGCTGCCCCTTTTATGGGGCAAAAGTACAAAACCAATTTTATTACACATATTAAAAAATATTTTCACTTTTTCCTGTGATATTATCTTATAACGCATATTATTATGATAATTAAATGCAGGAAAGAAAATAAAATACCCTTTTTCTGAACCCACACTACACACAGTCAAAGAAAGAAAGAATCATCATGTCTGTACCGAAAAATTTCAACCATTACGGATACATCAAATATATCGCTGCGTGCGATCTCTTCCTGAAACTCGCCGACACGCTCAAAACATTCATCGCATCGAAAGACGGGAAAAAGCTCACCGCCCGAATGCTTCCAGGCTTTAACCGCATCCACCCGCGTATCTGCGCCTTTTATTATCCTGACGGATACGCCCCGCGCTTTTTCCTTGCACTCGACACACACGGCCTTGAAGAAGAATGCCCGGACATTCCACAGTCCCTCTATGCCGGCGACTGCGGTTTTTTTCAGTACCTCTATGCATCCATTCACAAAGAAAAAGGGGGAAACTGGTCTAAAGACAGAAAACACGTCTATCTGATCGGCGGGCGCATCATCGCCGACGGCTGGATCGCCGCCATCGAAGAAGAAGAAACCCGCGTCAAAAAAGAAAAAGAAGAATGCCGTGAGATCCTCGCGGCCATGGAACAGAAAAAGGCGGCCGCCCCAAAGGAGAGCCCCATCATGAACACCGTAAACATCCTCGGCCGAATCACAGTCATCAAACACGGAATCGACAATAATAACGTTCCCTATGTCAATTTCGGCATCGCCGACAATCAGCGGGCGGGAAACTCAACGCCTCAGTTTTTCAACTGCGTCGCCTTCGGCCCCAAAGCAACGGCCTTTATCACTCACGTAGACGTGGGCGATCGGATCGCCGTCACGGGCCGCATGGAATGGCAGTCCTGGAAAAAGAATGAAGCCGCGCCGACCATGCGGCTTCTCAAAATCATCGTTTCCAATTTTGAAATGGCCGGACGATCAGCAGTGCGAACCTGCCTCCAATGACCCGGCGCAAAATCATAATATTTATCTATTATGACCCATATAAATAATTTTTATTCCTTTTTCTCGTGAAATCATGTAAAATATAATTGTAATACATTCAAGAAAAGAGGAAATCTTATGATCATCAACGTGGCTCACACCAAAGGGGGCGTAGGCAAAACGACCATTGCCGTCAATCTGGCAATCACCCTGAACACCAATCTCCTCGACATCGACACCCAGCATTCTTCCTGCGAATTTGCCAGTCTCGGCCCGGCGCGGAACATCCAATTCTGGAAAGACCCGGAAAAAATCGGAGATATCGCAAAAGAATACCTGGACGACCCGGACAAGCATATCATTATTGACAGCGGCGGTTATGATAACAATATCAGCCGCCAGTTTCTGCTGCACAGCAATATCATCGTGACCCCGCTCACCACATCCCAGGTTGAATTTATGGGCCTTCAAAACTTCGATAACGATATCGTTCACAATCTTCTGAAGCAGCGGCCGGGAATCCGGGCGTGCGCGCTGCTCAACAAAATCAGCTACCACGACCGGAGCGACGCGGAAAATCTCCGCGAAGTTATCGAAACAAACCTCACAGACTACCGTGTTCTGAAAACCATGCTCGGCGACCGGAAAATTTATAAACAGGCCTTCGCCGCCGGTCTCTCCGTTGTCGAATTTAACCGTTCCAGCCCCGCAGCAAAAGAGATCAAAGATCTCGCCGCAGAGCTCCTGTCAATCTGCAAAGAAATCACAGAGGAGAAACGCCATGGCTAATCTGCCTTTCACCCTCAAACCGACGGAAAAAGAAAAAACAAAAAGAAACCCCTCAAAAAACCATGCCCTCTGCTTCTACTTCACGGAAGATGAGATGAACCGGATCAACGAATATATAAAACGCCATCACTACCATACAAGAGCTGATTTTGTCCGTGATGCGATTTTTAAAGCCATGATCCAGATCGAGCCGCAGCTCGCCCCGGCAGAATGGATGGACGAGCCTTTCACTATCACGGAAGCCGCCGAAAAGTGGAACGTCCACAGAAATACCATCAGTACTGCAATCATGGGAAGCAACCGCCAAAAACCGCGCGTCATGCCTCATGAAAGCAAAAAAGTCAACTCGAAAAGATGGATCATCACCCGCGCCGGAATGGAAAGGCTCTTCGGCAAAATGAGCCCGCAGATCACGCGAATGAAAAAATACAGAAACAAGGAGGTATAACTCATGGCAATGAAATTTACCGTTAATAAAAAAACGACTGAAGCAGAGCGCGCTTTCATCGAAAATGCGCCTCTTAAAGCCGCGGCTATCCGAAAAAACAAAAACATTACGATCTGTATGACCACCGATCAGTTTCAGCAGTTTAGAGACTTTATCATCCGGCATGAATACCCTCAAGCCTACTTCGTCCGCAAAGCGATCTTTTCCATGATGGATGCTGAAGACAATCCCCAGGAAACACCGAAAGAAGAACCCGCTGAAGATATCTGGAAAGATGAACCCTTCACCGTCGAAGACGCGGCGGCTCACTGGGGTGTCGATCCAAAAGAAATCAACGAAGTCATTACAGGCCAGAACGGTCCTCGCTTCGGCCTCAGAGAATGCAAGAAAATCGGTGCCAAAATATGGCTCGTCACCCGTGCCGGAATGGAAAGAGTCTTTGGCGAAGAAAAAAATCCGTCTGCCGAAGCAAACGAAAAATAAAAAATCCAGATTTTTGTGAATTTTTTCTATATCTCATTATTTTTTATATTTTTTCCCCTTCTGAAAACGCCCAGCCTATGGGCATTCCAGAAATTACAACTACCCTTTTTCTGACTTAAAATGCCCGTTTTCTGCAAAATGCAGAAAAATAAACTGCCCTTTTTCTGACAGCCGACTGCCCCGGTTCAGCAAAAAATGCCCTGATCCGGCATGAACTGCCCGGATTCTGCAAAAAGTGCCCTGATCCGGCAGAGAAAACCGATCCGGCAGCCATTGAAATAAGCTTTATGACAGACGGCAGCTCAGAGAAAAACAGACAGTAAAAAAAGAAGTCAGAAAAAGGGCAGTTAAGAGATCCCCGTTATGAAAAACACCACCACCACAGAAAAAAACATCGTCAAATTCCATAACGATGTAAACAAAGTAGCCTTTACGGGCTTCACCAAACGAGAAATGTCTGTCTTCATTTCCATCGTCAAGCTCATTGACGACCAGGAAGACAAGGAGATCGTCATCAGTTTCAACAAGCTGAAAAAGGTCATGGGCGTAAAATTCGAAAGTATGGCCGTCTTCATTCAGACTCTCGAAGACACGGTAGACAAACTTTTGTCCATCCGTGCTACCATTAAGGAAGACGACGGAACCATCATCGCCTTCGTGCCCTTTATCGTATTCAAGATCATTCCGGCCGAACAGTGTCTCCGCGTCCGGGTAAATCCTGAGTATACCTATCTGTTCAACATGCTCACGAAGAATTTCACATACTTCGACGTTGTGAAATTCAACAAACTGAAGACGAAATATTCGCAGCGCCTTTTCCAGCTTCTCAAGCAGTACCGCACGACAGGACGCCTCTATGTGCCTATGGAAGATTTCCGGCGGCTCTTCGAGGTACCGGAAGCGTATGACAACAGCAAGATCAGCGTTAAAGTGATCACGCCGTCCATCAAAGAACTGGAAAGCTCTTTCAAAGGACTCACGGTCAACAAGATCCGCACCGGGCGCTTTATTACGGCCTACGAATTTACCTTCGTACCGGAGCCCAGAGCGCCGCGCGGCACGGCAAGACCGGAAACTCTTACATCCAAAGAGCCGGAAAACACATCTCTCTTCCCGGATACCGGGAAAGAGGAGCCGCTCACTATCGAAGGAACGGCGCGGGTCGTGACATCGAATGAAACAGCAACCCCGGCCGGAAAACTCTTCTGCCCGCACTGCGGGAAAGAACTCGTCCGCCGGGTAAACAAAGAAAACGGCAACGTTTTCTGGGGACACAAATATTACAAAATGACCAACTGCCGAAAAACTTATGGGAGTGTCACCGAGATCGAAGCAGAATGGGCAGAAATCCATAAAAAAAAGGAAAGCGAAGCCCAAAAACGAGCTGCTGCGGAAAATGCCTGGGAAAACGTTGTTCAGCAGCAGAAGGCGCTCTTCGAGAAAATCAAAAAATAGCAAAAAACGGCCCTCACAGCGCCGTTTGATCCGTTTTCCCATAAGTTATCCATGAAAGAAGGAAATGACCATGTTAAACAGGAAATCCATCATTCTGGGAGCTGCGGCGGCAGCGCTCACTCTCATGCTCTCCGGCTGCGCAGGGCAGCTCGCTGATAAACCGGAGGCGGCAAACGGCGTATACAAAAGCGACGGCGGTACGCTCGTTGTGGAATACGATTCCATGACCGAAAGGGATGGGGAAAGATGCCCGGCCTACCGCACGCATTACAACAAAACAGGCAGCGAATATAATGGCAAGAAGATCTACAGCAAAAAAGATACCATCCGCGTGGATAAGGAAAATAACGTCTTCATCGTAAATCCTTTTTCTGGAGAAAAACTCGTTATTGGTAAGTATGATCCGAAAAAAATCGACATCACATCCAAACAGATATCCATCCCGGCCGCGGCTTACAACAAGACTGATGAAAAAATCCCTGAAAAAGAAGAACTGGACTATAACGAATGGAAAGCAGCCTCTGAAAAAGCAAGAGCATTTTCAGAGAAACATGGGGAAGTAGAATCGCTCTCGCCGCATTTTAGCGAAATGGCAAAGCAGAGAAACGGCGGCAAACTCTGATAAACTTATCCCACGTAAAAAGGACGATGCAATGCACCGTCCTTTTTGCGTGCCCTCATTCTGATGCGCCCCCTGCTATAATACAAAAAGCAGAGGGAAAGGGGAAAATATCATGATCAATTACTGGTGGGTCACACGGCCCAAAAGAAAACTGGACAGCATACCGCAGGTATTGGCACTGTTCGCAAAACAAGCCATCGATCAAGTGTGGAACGGACAGAGAGCATCCCACCTGTCCATAGAAGAGGCACTGGAAGAAAGCGGACTGAAACGGACCGGCCTGCGGCGCGACCATACCGGCGGCGGCGGCCGGACCTACATGGCATGGCTCAAGAGCCTCGGCCTCCTGTTTCAACAGAAAGAAACAAAAGAAATAAAACTCACGCTCGCCGGTGAGGCGATCATGAACGGCGAATCTCCGGTGGAGATCCTGCGGAATCAGATCATCAAATACCAGCTCCCGTCCAGCTTTTCCATCAGCAGGGGAGTCAACGTCAGCCGCCGTTTTAAAGTGCACCCGTTCTGGTTTCTGTTCCGCCTGTTGACGGACGACCGGCTGGGCTGGCTCACGCAGGAAGAGATCGCGAAAATCGTAATCACAGAAGGGGAAAGCGATAAAGAAAACTGTATTGAAAAAGTCATCGAGCACATCATCCGATTCAGAGAAGAAGGGGATCAATGCCTCGATAAAGATTTTATTGAAAAATATAAAACATCGAAAGGACTGATCAACCTTGCCGACCCATACGGCCATCTGCGGGATGTGGCAAATACGTTAGTCAACTGGCTCGAATACACACAGTACATCACCCGCGATGACGGAAAAATAACCATTCTCGACGACGCAAGAAAAGAAGCTGAAAGAATCGCCGCCAATCCTCCGGCCTTCATTGCCCGGCCGGACGATGAAGAATTTTTCCAGCGCCGATACGGACTCGATCCGCACCACAAAAAAGACACCCGCAACCTGCTTGACACGCACACCATAACACCGAAAATCGTTGCGGAAATGATCGTCAAACAGGCCTTTGTGGAACTTACCCTTGAAAAGCCAATCATGGGGATCTCCGGCTCATTAGTAAACGAGATTACCGAAAAAACAGGGCTCGATCAGGGCCTCGTCGCCGAAACCCTTGAAAAATACTATCCCCACGGGGCAGTCAGCGCCTTCCTTTCAACATATTTCAACATGGCCTTCAACGGAAAAGAAGAATGCCGCGACTTTGAAATTGCCACTGCAAATATATTCAAGGATATCTTTCATTTTACTTCCAGGCACATCGCGGGCGGAGCCAAAGAAGTGCCGGACGTGCTTCTCGTCTCCGACGAAGACGGCTGGCAGGCAATCATCGATACCAAAGCTTACAGCCGCTACGAACTGCCCGCCGATCAGCGCGACCGCATGATCTATCATTACCTGCCGGAAATCGGAAAATACAGCGATTCTCCTTACCCGCTGGCGTTTTTCTCCTACATCGCGGGCGGCTTCAAGCCTACGATCGACAAGGCGCTTGAAAAGATCGTACAGGCTGCCGGCATAAACGGTTCCGCCATGCCGGTCAGAAATTTCATCCGTCTCGCCGAAATGCAGAACAAACACCCATATACACACCGGGAAATCAGGAACATCTTCTCTCTCAATAAAAGAATCGATATCACAGACATTGAGCGGCCGCAGATTCAATAAAACAATCAAAAAAGGACGGATTCCCGTCCTTTTTTATTGTCCCAAAATCCTGTAAGCGGAAGCGTCGCGCAGATTCAGAGCGACGCCTCTTTCGATTCGTAAGGAATACTGGCAAAAGATTTCAAAACCGCCTCGAAGATCACCTTCGCGCCGCGGCAGGGGACCGCCATGCCGATCTGGCGGCGGACCTCCTCCTTTCGGCCTTCAAATACAAAATCGTCAGGGAAAGTCTGAAGCCGGGCCCGTTCCCGATTGGTCAGAGCCCGCGGCTCGCTCCAATGATAGATATGCGTGCCGCCTCCGCCGGAGCCGGTCACCGTATATGCAGGCCGGTCAGGATCAAGACGGCGATAGATCATGCTCATCTTTGCCCCCTTCACATTAAGCCGGAGCTCTTCTGGAAGGTCAGCATTAAATGCGTTCTCACCGGGGCGGATGTAGGACAGCCGCCGGACGACCGTTGGAGACATATTCGTTTTCTCATTATTCGGCGCATCCGCCGGAATCGGCGGAACCTCGATGGCATGGCGGCAGGATACATCCATTCCGGCATACGGGGCAGGGGACGGTACGCGGAACGTGACAGGGACATCCTCCCGAATGCCGACGATGATGATGCGGTGCCGCGCCTGCGGAACGCCGTACTCTTCAAAACGGTACAGATTGGGAACGATGCGGTATCCGGCTTCGGCAAGCTCCTTCAGAATAAGAGAAAACGCCAGGCCATTGTTCGCGGACTTGAGACCGCTCACATTTTCCGCAAGAAACCATTTCGGCCGGAAGAGCTTCAGTGCCTTCACACCATAAGAATAAAGCGGACCATACGTACCAGCCAGCCCCTTCTGCTCACCGACACTGCTGTAATCATTGCAGGGAAACCCGAAAGCCAGCGCATCAATAGGAGAAAGCTGAGACATGTCAAAAGTCCGAACATCTCCCTGATACACCGTTTCCGGTGCTTCGGGGCAGATATTCCGGCGATACGTATCACAAGTAGGTCCGTCATAGTCATTCGCCCAGGCATGAACGATACGATCACCGGTCCCGATATCCGCATGAAGCGCGCCCCAGGCAAGGCCGCCGGGACCGCAGAAAAGCTCACCAAGTCTGTATATCATCCTGTCTCCTTCTTCGGCGGCACATAAGAAAGGATCTCATGGACCACCGCATCCAATTCCCGCCTGATCCGGCTCTCCCAAAAACGGAGAACGAGCCACCCGTCCTCCGTAAGCAGGTCATTGACTTCCTCATCCCGCTCTTTATTGCGGCGGATCTTCGGAAGCCAGTACTCCCTTCTGCTTTTCAAATCACGAGAAATCTTCTCCATATCGCGGCCGTGAAAAAAATCTCCATCCACAAAAATCGCGATGCGTCCGCGGGATATTACGATATCCGGCCTGCCCGGAAGCCGCGGATCATTCTTCCGATACCTCACACCGGCCTTCCAGAGAGCGCGCCGGAGCATCAGCTCCGGTCCGGTGTCCCGGCTTCTGATATGGCTCATATTTTTATGGCGCTGCTCTTTTGTAAGATTATCCATAAACACGGCTCCTCAATTCTAAAAAATTATACCTGACGAAAAAGACCATAGCAAATTTTACAAAAAACGAAGGGACGATAAGAACTCCAGCAGACAGGATCAAATGGGCAATATCAAACAGACTGCGCTCATATTCCAATGTTGTTATTATGATACATATAAATATTTTTTATCACGTAAAAAAGTAACATAATGTAATAATACATTGCAATATGTATTTAAATAACGTACAATATAAATATACAAGACAAAGACCCGGCTTCTCCTGGAAGCCGTCCGATACATTATTCTTTCTTTCCATAGAAAAAGGCGGCACTTGATGCCGTCTTTTTCTATGCCCGAAATTATCAAAAAAAACAGGGTAATGAAGATGAACTCCTTCCTGAGGCGGGGGTGAGTCGGTGACATCATCGGCGCTGGCGTGTTTCTCCTCCGGGTTGGTGATGGGCTGCGCCCATGTTCGGCAATGTCATTATGCCATATATAAAGAATTTCTATACCTGTTTTCTGTAATTTCCTGTGATATTACATTGTAATATGTGCTATTATTTGATATAATAGAATCAAGAAATGAGGGACACACCACACACACAACGCCCCTCCGGTTTGGGAAGAAAGAAGGAATCATCATGATCATCAATGTAATGCACATCCTGGCTTATGCGGGAAAAGAAGAAGGAAGCTCAAAAATGCTGCGGCTTCCGACGGATGAAGAGACGATCAGAAAAACGCTGGAAGAGATCGGCTGCCAGAATAGCAGCGAATGCATAATTGCGGCTTCTTCTTTCTGTGCTGCTGATACCGGCGATGATACAGTTATGCTTTTCCGTCCCCATAAAACGGATGATGTATACGAACTGAACAAAATCGCGGCTGATGTTGAGAAGCTGGACACGGAAGAAGCCCACACACTGGCGGCGTATATTGAAATCTATGGCGAGAGTCTGGAAGAGATCCGGTATGCTCTTGACCACATGGACGACCTCATTTTCTATGACGGCTACACCATGGAAGGGCTGGCGGAAGAGTTTATCAACGAGGGCGTATACGGGGACATCCCGGAAGAAGCCCTCAAATACATCAATTATGAAAAAGTTGCCGACGATCTGTATGACGATTACAGCGAAACATTCTACGGCGTTCTCGCCACGGCATAAGATAAATCCGGCCGCCGCCCCGTTAAGGGGCAGAAAACACCCACACACGCAAAAGAAGGAAAGGAAAAATCATCATGAAATATATGCCCATGAATGAAAAAAGCAGAGACTACAGCGCTTTTGAAGGGGCGCTCCTCAAGATGTTCCAGAAGAAAAAATCTCCGCTCCACCCGGAGGCGTTCCGTCAGTGGGAAAAGCCTGTCTATTATACGGCAGCCGATAAAAAAGGAAATTCTTATATAGGAACGGCGATGTTTATGATTCGTTTTGATATAAAAAATTCATTCCTCAATTTCCAGCGCAGCGGCCTGGAACACAGAGAAGCGGACAAAACGATCAACGCGATCGCCAGAGAAAACACCATGGAATACGGCGGGGAATGCGGAAGCGACGGCGAGTGGATAGGGGAGGATGAAAAGAAAAAATATTTTCTTTTCCGCGTGAAAGGAACGGGAACGATTCTTCACTATCGCAAAAATTTGATCAAATTGCTTCCTCATGATTTTTCTGCTCCGGGCTGGATTTGGAAATGCGATTTTTCCACCGGTGTACTTACCTGCTACGAAGGCTGGCGGGCGGAACCGGCAGCGCTCGTTGCTTCCACCCGGTGGCCGTAATCAGAGAAATTTAAACACATATCAGCCATTTATATCACATTAAAAAGTGATATAAATGGCTGATATGATAATATTATTATTTCTCCGAAAAAAGAAGAAAAACGCTTTTGCTTCACAATGTATATCATTTGTTTTGCATTTGTGGTCTGTTTTTCTCGGTTACGGATTTTCTCAACTCCGCTTCATGTCTCCGCAGTTCTGCCTCATGTTGCTTTTTCCATTTTTCTAATTTCTCTTGTTCCCACTTTTTTCTCAGCTTTTCTTCCGCTTCTTTTTTTTCTTCCATCTGGCGCACTTCTTCGAATCGGTAGACTTTTTCATATCGATCGACAAGACGACTATTAATTTTTACTAACATTCTCTTGGTGCCAACCGCTTTTTGTGGATTGTCTTTCAACTCCTGGCGCTGTTCTTTCCATTTTGCGAGACGGGAATTGTGGTCTGCGGCAGCCTGATTGAATATTTCCGCTTGGCGGGCCGTCCATTTCTGATACAGGCCGAGATATTTATTGAGCTTTCCTCGCCAATCTTTCTCCGGGCGCATTTCCTCCACACGTTCACGATTCTGATCGATGCGCTCTCCTTCTTGATGCAGCGCCAGCTCACGCTCCTTGATGCGGATCTTTTCTTCCCGCGACCACCACGCATGATATGCGCGGGCTCCGATTCCTTCATAGATGCAGCGGTTGATCCTACCATAGGATATTGCGGCTTGCGCTATGGCAGCCGCGCCGAGGTGGAAGTTGGACACGGGCCGCTGCTGTCCAGTCTTCATGCGCTCCTCGCGGCCGGTTTTTTCGAGTTCCCTGTTACAGATCCTTTCCCAGGATTTTTTGAAGGCTTCCAAATGGTCTTTCCGGTCTTTTCCGGCAAGCCGGGGATCTACATGGTAGCCGCCCCGCTGGGAAAAGTATTTCTCCCGCGTGGGCTCCGGTGCGTTCCGGTCGATCTTTTTCTGACAAATCAGCACATGGGCGTGTGGGTTTTCTTTTCCGGACAGCGCGCCGGTGCTATGGTGGATCGCCCACGATGTCACGTTGTCTGGAAAATTCTCCTTTAGAAATTCATGGAGCACGCGTTTCTGGCTGTCTGTGTCCAGCTCGGCGGGCAGAGCCAGGATCATATGCCGCGCCCGCACGATCTCCCGCCTCTTCACATCGCGGCCCTCGTTCTTTTTCCCGGACCTCTCCGCGTCCTTCTCGGCCTTCTTCTCCGTCCGTCGGCGGAACTGCTCTTCAGCTTTCCAGAAATCAGTGCCGTCTTTCGCCCAGGACGGCAGATTCTCCTCACCCTTTGCCACCAGGTCTTCCGCCTTTCGGCTCTTCGCATATTTACCTTCGCGTGTGATGTAGTCATGCCCATTCTTGGGGCTTCCCCCACCTGTAGTAGTCATGCGGATGAATCCGATTGCCATTTTTTCTTCTCCTTCTCCGCGCCACGGCGCGGACAGCCCCGCAGGGCCGCCGGAGGCCGCAATAGATTACTCACGCCGCCGAAGGCGGAGAAGCCCTGGAGAGGGATGAAGTGAGTAACCTATTGCGCTCTCAACTTTTTTTTTCTTCACATTTCCATCTTAACACAACTTACTGACCAGGAAAAATTATTGAATGGAACGGGAACGATTCTTCACTATCGCAAAAATTTGATCAAATTGCTTCCTCATG
>ENA-OPCY01001360-OPCY01001360.1-human-gut-metagenome-genome-assembly--contig:-NODE-1360-length-14117-cov-2.914948_pt1 | contig 14117 bp, 17 predicted proteins | sample MGYA00241568_ERZ501487 | MGnify/ENA primary metagenome ERZ501487 (study PRJEB25962, sample SAMEA2042574) | human gut metagenome | biome: human gut; feature: human-associated habitat; material: faeces... | reverse complement strand
TGGTGGCCCATTTTTCAATGAGCGCCCTGGCCCACTTTTCAATGAGTATTTACAGCCGAGACGTGAGGACTTGAATGGGGAGGCGATTGGATTGCCGTTTTCGTCAATGGCGAAATATATCATGCCGTGATACTCCCTGCCGTTGACCCTGCCATCGGTGTTCTCGCATTTCACATTGAACAGACTTAACACGGCGTTGTACTCTCCGAGAGTCTGGAACTTGTAGCGCATCCCGACAATTTTAACAATAGCGGCCACTTGTTTTTTCAAGTCGCCGCTTGGATCCACTTTCAGCAACGGAGTGTCAGGTGTGACTTTCTCATGCTCTGCCGTCTTCAATCCATACTTCTTTTCAAGCTCGCGGGTTATATCCTTGCTGCGGTAGAAGTTGTTCTTGTCGGAGATACAGCTTCCGTCTGTTCTGACCCGCAGAGCCACGATGTGCATGTGGTGGCGGTTGATGTCGGTATGCTTATAGACCATGTAGGGCATATCCCCGAATCCCATCTTCTCCATATACTCGCGGGCGATTGCCGTGAGTTGGGCATCCGTCAGAACATCGTCCGGATGCGGATTGAGGGAGATATGCACCATAGGCCGTTCCGTTTTGGTAGTGGATGGCATCCACCGCATGAAGTCGGCGAAAGCCCGCTTCACATCAATGTGGCCGCTGCCGTCATTGTAGATTTTGTTGGTGTCGAGCAGTCTGCCGTTCTCCTTGTTTATTTTTTCGCCGTTGTAATTTATTGCTCCATATAGGGAGTTGCCTAAAGAGATTTTTGCGACCATCGCTCATCGAATCTTTGAGCCAGTTCAACGATGTCCTGACTGACGGAGACGAGTTGCATCGTCTTTTTCTCCAATGCTTCAATTGCCGCAAGAGCTTTTTTCTCCGTGAAATTCTCGCGCAATGTCTTTACCAAAATGTCGTAGCTCACACCGATTGTACGGTAGAGTGAGTTGAATCCGGCAAGTTTGTCAATGAAGATGCGTGTGTTCTCATCGACGGTGAAAACCTTGAAAGGCTTCTGGAACAGGAAATTTTTGATGAAAGAGGACATGGAATATGCCCCCGACTTCTCAAACATCGTCTGCAACGCGGCGTGTTCACGCGCTGAGAAGTTGACCGAACAGCGGAACGCTGTGGCCTCAATCTTGGGAGGTCGCCCTCCCTTGTTGGATGTGTTACCCATAAAAATCAGAGATTGCATCGCCGATTGCCGTGCTGAAGCTGTCGCAGACGTTGAAAAGGTTCTCCAACTTTGGCGGAGAACCACACCCTCGGAGAGCAAAGGTAATCTGCTGCAAACGGAGTTTCGTGCAGCGGATTACATACCTTGCTCCTCCATGTGGAGGTTTGTAAACGATAATCTGTGTGGGAAAAATGGATTCTGATATGACACATATATAATAAGGTGTGACAAGAGGTGCCGGTCAGACCTCTTTGAGCGAGAATCCATCGAAAAAGACAGCTAAGTTCGGCTGGCATCCGTTCTTGGATGCGTGGCGATTGCCTTATTAAAGTTACAAAAAATTTCTGACATAACCAAAAATCGGGATTGGAGCGATGAAACGAAGGGTGAAGCCGGGCGATTTTTTCTGACTTGTAGAAGCATATGGGCTGAAAATTTGCCGGAAAAGAGCGGTTTTGACCCGATTCAAAATCGCGTCACTTTGAGGCAATGCGAGGCGACATAATCCCAAGACATCTCAAAATTAGGCTTGACAGCATGACAGGCAGTAACTTTGCAGCGTAACCGACAGGACATACGGCTGCCGTCACATTCAAATGAATGTTTGCAGGAATGACTGACCACCAAGCCGCACGCACTGACGATTGCACATTCGGACAACCGTCTTGACTCGCTCACATACATGCAAGTGTCAATACATCTGTCTGCCGAAACATCCGCACGTTCAATTTAATGTCTGTAGGAACTGATGCCCGATAGTTTTGACAGGCGGCTGCAAAGACAACCGCAAATATGTCCGCGAGGATTGATGCCAGTCTATCACGTTATGCTGACAGCCATCTGTCAGTAGCGACGTAGCGGTAAAGCCACATAGCCATGCCGCAGTAATTTCCAAATGTTTCCGTATTTTGCCCCGCGTCACAACCGCGTCACTTTGAGGCAGTGCGAGGCGACATAATCCCGAAGCACCCCGAAATTAGGCTTGAAGGCCTGATTCGCAGTAATTTTGCAGTGTAACGACAGGATAACGGCTACCGCCACATTCAAATTAATGTTTGCAGGAATGATGACCGCTAAGCCGCACACACTGACGATTGCACATTTGGACAAACGTCTTGACTCGCTCACATACATGCAAGTGTCAATACATCTGTCTGCCAAAACATCCGCACGTTCAATTTAATTTCTGTAGGAACAGTTGCCCGATAGTTTTGACAGCCGCTTGCAAGGACAACCGCGAATATGTCTGCCGTGATTGCCATAAATCCATCCTGCCATGCTGACAGTCATCTGTCAGTAGCGACGTAGCGGCAAGGCCGGATAGCCAAGCCGCAGAGATTCCCCATTGTTTTCTGAAAGCCACTGCCCGGTTTTGTCGATAAGACCGGTCTGCGGGACGTGTGCCTTGACGGAAGCGACGTGATTGACAAACCTATTGTTCAACCCCTATTCAACAGTAATGAAAGACCCTGTTTTTGTTGCCTTCTCCACCCAGAAAGGTGGCGCGGGCAAGACAACCCTCACCGTGCTGATGGCGAGTTACCTCTACTACGTCAGGGGACTGAAAGTCCTTGTGGTGGATTGCGACTACCCTCAGTACAGCATCAAGGAGATGCGTGACCGTGACGTGGCGATAATGAAACTCAACGCCGCGTTCAAAAAGAATTTTGTGGAACAAGGGCTTAACCCTTACCCGATTCTCATCACCAAGCCGGAGGACGCGCTGACAAAAGTCAAGACGCGAGTTGAGAACGGCGAGGAATACGACCTTGTGCTTTTCGACCTGCCCGGTACCATCAACAACCCCGGCGTGGCCAAGACTGTCTCGCTGATGGACTACATCTTCTGCCCGGTGGCTGCCGACAAGCTGATTCTCGAAAGCTCTCTTGCCTTCGCCATGAAGGTGCGCGATGAGATCATGACGCTCAACGGCTGCTCCGTCAAGCAGATGTTCATGGTATGGAACCTCGTGGATGCCCGTGAGCGCACTGACCTTTACGACCGCTACGAGGAGGTATTTGAGGAGCAGTTGCTCCCGACGCTGAAGACCCGGCTTCCCGACACCAAGCGATACCGCCGCGAGGGGTCGAAAGACGCTGCCCGCGCCGTTTTCCGCTCCACCTTCCTCCCTCCCGACAAGAATCTTCTGAAAGGAAGCCGCCTTGTGGAGCTGGTCGATGAAATCCTCGGTATCATCAAGCTCTGACAAATCCTATGGCGAAGCGATATGACAATGACTTCGATGCGGAAGCCTTCGTCGAGAACTTCCGTGCGCAGGATGATTCGGCCACCCCCTCAGCCGCTCCGACGAGAGAGAATAAAAGTCAGCCCTCGAAATCTGCAAAAAAGGATGTGCCACCAAAGGATAGCAATGTCAAGCTTTCAGATACGGTGATCGGCTTCATTGAAAAGTTTCTCAACAATCTCAAATACAAGAGGCCGAAAAACCGCTATCCGCAGGTCGGTATCCATCCGAAATTCTGTGAACAGATAGAGAAAATGCAGAAGCGCAACGGGCGCTGGGGCTGTAGCATTTCAACCTATGTCAACACTGTGCTGGAAGACCATTTCAGGGAGAACCAGCCGATGATTGACGATTTAACTAACAATTCGTACGATTATGAGTAATAACCCTTCTTCCTCTCCATTTGTGGAGAAAGTTTCGGGAGCGGTGTCCGATGCCCTTTCGGACGCTCTCGACCGCCGGTCGCCGTCGCTTGCGGCTGCCAACAAATATCGGGCGAGGTTTCTTTCAAGCAACCGTCTGAAATCCAACCGCCGCGTGTATATCTCATACGAACTACACGAGCTGCTGACCCGCATAGTCACAGCCGTGGGGTCAGACAGAGCATCCGTCGGTGCTTATGTAACCGAGATTGTCAAGGAGCATATCGAGCGCAACCGAGATAGCATCAATGCCATCTATCTTACCAATACTCAGCCACTGTTCTGATGGAGTTGCTTCTGATTACGTTGCTGCTTGTCAGCAACCTCTTCCTGATTGGAAGATTTCTCAAAAAGACTGAAAGTAAACCGCCAACTGCGGAACCATCTCCTCCATCGCCCCCGGCTGAGGACAAACATGAGACTCCAGCTCCGGCGAAGTCTGACGATGCAGACAGCCTTATCTCAAAGAGCATTGTGGATCTAAGCCGGATTCGGTCGCTGATAGAGTCGAAGGTCAAGGCCCGTGTCGCGAACATGGTGGACGAGATGGTGGAACGTGCTGTACTGGAGATGGCCAAGCCCGAAGACGTGGGGTTGCCTCCCGAAGAACCTGCACCGCAGAAACCGGCCATCCCCCCGATACCACAGGAGCAGCTCGACAAGGTTTTCACACACAAGACTGTCTCGGAATCTATGGGTGATGCTCCCGAACCGCAGGAGCCGCAGGAAGGCGGTCATGACTTCGACGCTCTCGAAAGCGCGGTGCGTGTGGCGAAGGATGAGCCACACACCCCGGAGGAAGCCGCTGCCGCCAAGGAGACACTCACGCAGATTCAGGGAACAGAGATTTCTGAACGAATCGCTCTCGACCCGAAAGTGCGTAACCGTGTACTCTCAATCATCTACGGTGATTCCGACGAGCCTCTCAACAAGGAGACGATTTCAAAGAAGAAAGTCGTGTACTCCGGCACCATCGATACATTTGATGTCGATAAGATCAACCTCAATATTTTAACTTAACCCCTTTTGCTTATGGTAAAATTTCTGAATAAAGTGTATAACCGCATTGTGGCGTGGATGAACGCCTCCCATCGTCGCCGTCCAATAGCCGCAATGCTTCTGTTGACCGCAGCAATCCAGATGTTTGCCGCCGGAAACGGACTGAGCGGCATCAATGAAGCCACTTCAATGGTAACCAGCTACTTTGATCCCGGCACCAAGCTGATTTATGCAATCGGTGCGGTGGTCGGACTCATAGGTGGCATCAAGGTTTATTCCAAATGGTCATCGGGTGATCCCGACACCAGCAAAACCGCCGCCTCGTGGTTCGGTGCTTGTATCTTTCTCATCGTGGCCGCTACCATTCTCCGCTCATTCTTCCTCTAAATGAGCGAGTATTCAATCAACAAAGGCATTGGGAGATCGGTGGAATACAAGGGACTGAAAGCCCAGTATCTTTTCATCTTTGCCGGAGGATTGCTCGGTATGTTCGTGGTGTTCGTCATCATGTATATAGCCGGACTCTCGCAATGGATCTGCATCGGTTTCGGTGCTGTCGGAGCCTCGCTCCTCGTATGGCTCACCTTCCATCTAAATGCCAAATATGGTCAGTACGGTCTGATGAAACTTACATCGGTCAAATACCGGCCTCGGTATATCATAAACCGTCTGCGTCTGATACGATTGATTAAACATAGATTGATATGAGGAATATACTGAAAGCTACGACACTGGAGTCAAAGCTTCCGTTGCTTGCCGTGGAACACGGCTGCATCATCTCAAAGGACGCGGACATAACCGTGGCCTTTGAGGTGAGCCTCCCGGAACTGTTCACCGTCACCTCGCAGGAGTATGAGGCGATGCACTCAGCATGGTGTAAGGCAATCAAGGTACTGCCGCATTTCTCGGTGGTGCATAAGCAGGACTGGTTTGTCAGCGAGAACTACAAGCCGGAACTCCAAAAGGACGATTTGAGTTTTCTTGACCGCTCATTTGAACGTCACTTCAACGAGCGTCCGTATCTAACTCACAAATGCTACATGTTCCTGACCAAGACCACAAAGGAGCGTATGCGCCAGCAAAGCAATTATTCCACACTATGCCGTGGGCGTATCACTCCGAAGGAACTCAATCATGAAATGATTGTCAAGTTCATGGAGTCTGTGGAGCAGTTCGAGCGAATCATCAACGACACCGACTATATCAAGCTACGCCGTCTAACCGATGATGAGATTGTCGGCACTGACAATTCTTCCGGTATCATAGAGAAATACATGGCTCTTTCAATGGGTGAAGTCAACTGTCTGGAGGACTTTGACCTCTCGGCAAAGGAGATGAGAATCGGAGATAAAATGTTGTGTCTTCACACACTATCCTATACGGAGGACTTGCCCGGCAAGGTCAGCACTGACAACCGTTATGAGCGGTTATCAACTGACCGATCCGACTGCCGACTGTCGTTTGCCTCACCCGTTGGGTTGCTCCTTCCCTGCAATCACATATACAACCAGTATGTGCTGATTGACGACCACGATGAGAACTTGGCGAAGTTTGAGAAGACGGCGAGAAACATGAACTCGTTGTCGAAGTACAGCCGAAGCAACGCCATAAATAAGGAGTGGATCGACAGATACTTGAATGAGGCTCACTCATATGGTCTGACCTCCGTCCGTTGCCATTGCAACATCATGGCATGGAGCGATGATGCCGAGGAACTGCGCCGTATCAAGAATGACGTGGGAGGTCAGCTCGCCACTATGGGGTGTATGCCGAGGCACAATACCATCGACTGCCCGACACTGTTCTGGGCTGCAATACCGGGCAACGAGGCTGACTTCCCAGCCGAGGAAAGTTTCTATACTTTTATAGAGCCAGCTGTCTGCTTCTTCACTGCCGAAACCAACTATCGCTCTTCACTCTCGCCCTTCGGCATAAAGATGGTTGACCGTCTCACTGGTAAGCCGATCCATCTGGATATATCCGATGAGCCGATGAAGCGTGGCATCACTACCAACCGCAACAAGTTCATACTTGGCCCTTCTGGTAGCGGAAAGTCGTTCTTCACCAACCATCTGGTCAGGCAGTATTATGAGCAAAACACCCACGTGCTGCTGATTGACACGGGTAACTCTTATGAAGGACTATGTAACTTGATTCACAACAAGACTCACGGAGAAGATGGGATCTATTTCACATATACAGAAGATAACCCAATATCTTTCAACCCTTTCTACACCGATGATGGGGTCTTTGATGTGGAGAAGAAGGATAGTATCAAGACGCTGTTGCTGACGCTGTGGAAGTCGGAGGATGACAGAGTAACAAAGACTGAATCAGGCGAGTTAGGCTCTGCATTGTCTGTGTTCCTTGACAAGATGAATCGGGATAAAAATATCGTACCATGCTTCAACTCATTCTATGAGTTCATGCGCGACGATTACCGTAAAGAAATGGCAAACCGTCCTATCCCCATTTACAAACAGGACTTCGACATTGACAATTTTCTGACGACCCTTCGCCAGTATTACTACGGAGGCAGATTTGATTTCCTGCTCAATTCAAAAGAGAACATAGACCTGCTCAACAAGCGGTTTGTGGTATTCGAGATTGACAGTATAAAAGAGAATCGCGAATTGTTTCCGGTTGTCACAATAATTATCATGGAGGCTTTCATCAATAAGATGCGAAGGCTCAAAGGCATCCGCAAACAGATTATCGTGGAGGAGGCGTGGAAGGCTCTGTCAACAGCGAATATGGCAGAGTACATGAAGTACCTTTTTAAGACGGTCAGGAAGTATTTCGGAGAGGCTGTTGTGGTGACGCAAGAGGTTGACGACATCATTTCCTCTCCGATTGTCAAGGAGACAATCATCAACAACTCCGATTGCAAGATTCTTCTGGACCAGCGAAAGTATATGAACCGCTTTGACCAGATTCAGGAGCTGTTGGGTCTGACTGACAAGGAGAAAGCTCAGATACTCTCAATCAACATGGCAAACAATCCCAACCGCCTATATAAAGAGGTGTGGATTGGTCTTGGTGGAACGCAGTCGGCGGTCTATGCCACGGAGGTCAGTAAAGAAGAATATCTATGCTACACCACCGAGGAAACCGAAAAAATCCGTGTGCTTGAATTGGTACGTAAACTCGGTGGCGACACGGAAGCCGCCATAAAAAGATTAGCTAACGAATAAAATTTACTATGATTGAAGAAATGTTTTCTATTCTCAGACCGCTGCTGATGGCCTTCGCATCCATCATAATCACGGTGGTCGGCATCATCCTCTTTTTCGGATGCTGCGCCGTTGCCGTCAAAACGGCAAGACTGCTCTCAGCGGCAGTCAAGAACCGCTCTTGGAGTATAAAAAAAGAACTGAGACAAAAACTTGATGGCCTCGCTGAAAAGATAGGCGTAGCAGGAGGTGTAAAAATTGCCGACTCAATAAAAGACTTCACAAACACAGTAAAACAAATCCTCGATGTCAAGTTTGAAGACTTGCGACCTAAGATGGTCGGCAAATGGTTTGACAACAATAATAACACCATTGCCATCTTTGAAGTTGGTGGAGTATATATCATGCACATCTTTTCTTATGAAGAAGATGAAGAACTTGTCGGTGCCAACCTGATCTTACGTGCTGCCATTTTCAAAGAAGCCAGTCAGAATGTCCTTACCACGGGAGGCATCCAGAATCTTGACCTTGCGTATAGTGTCGAACATGATACAATTTTCATTGCTGACTTCGGATCCACTTTCTATCGCATGGATGAACAGGATGAAAAAGACTTTGGTCTCCGCAAATGGAACGGGGACACGCTTGACTTCGACGATGTTCAGTATGGTCTTAAAAAGACTTATGGTGAGGAACTTTCTGATGTTCCTGAAGATTCCATCATCCGCAACATTCTCCAATGAAAACTGCGGTGCGTGTCCTCCTCATCATCCTCACAATCCCGGTTTTGCTGGTCATTGCCGCCGTAAAGATGATTACCGGCATGGCCTCATCCATCAAATAATATTTACTCTATGAAGATATTGAAATTTGTATTACCCCTTGTTTTGTTCTGCCTGCTCTTCGGAGCGGGCACGGCAAACGCCCAGTGGACGGTCATCGACCCGTCCAACATCGCCCAGAGCATCGTGAACAATTCCAAATCGCTGGTGCAGGAGTCAAAGACAGCGACTCACATGGTTAAGGAGTTTCAGGAGACGGTTAAGATTTACCAGCAGGCGAAGAAATACTATGACGCTCTCAAAGCCGTCAACAATCTTGTCCGCGATGCCAGAAAGGTGCAACAGACCATTCTGATGCTCGGCAACATCTCCGGCTACTATGTCAACAACTTCCAGAAGATGTTGTCTGACCCCAACTTCACGTCCTCGGAACTTTCGGCGATAGCCTCCGGCTACACGAAGATTCTTGAAGAGGCGAACGGCGTGTTGGGCGACTTAAAGCAGGTGGTCAATATCACGACCCTATCCATGACCGACAAAGACCGTATGGATGTTGTCGATGATTGCTACAAGGAGATGAAGCGTCTGAAGAACCTGACGGCCTATTACACCAACAAAAACATAAGCGTCTCATATCTTCGCGCCAAGAAGAAGGCCGACACCCAGCGTGTGATAAGCCTCTACGGTGACGGCAGTGAAAAATATTGGTAGCCTATGCTTTGCGCTATTGATTTTTCTAATCTGCACACCATACTGCGGTCGCTCTATGACGAGATGATGCCACTGTGCTCCGACATGGCAGGAGTGGCACAGGCGATAGCCGGACTCGGTGCTCTGTTCTACGTCGCGCTGCGTGTGTGGCAGGCTCTTGCGAAAGCCGAACCGATTGATGTGTTTCCGCTGCTTAGGCCCTTTGCCATTGGCTTCTGCATCATGTTCTTCCCGACGGTTGTTCTCGGAACCATCAACACCGTGATGTCTCCAATCGTTCAAGGCACTGCTTCGATGCTCGAAGGCCAGACTCTCGACATGAAGAAGTACCGCGAGGAGAAAGACCGTCTGGAGTATGAAGCTATGATGCGTGACCCTTCCACCGCCTATCTCGTGGATGATGCGGAGTTTGACCGTCAGATTGACGAGCTTGGAGTTACCGAAGTCGGCACGGCTGCCGGAATGTATATCGAGCGTGGAATGTATAAGGTCAAAAAGGCCATCGCCAACTTCTTCCGGGAATTGCTGGAGATGCTCTTTCAGGCTGCATCTCTAACCATCGACACAATCCGTACTTTCTTCTTGATTGTGCTGGCTATACTCGGCCCGATTGCCTTTGCCCTCTCTGTCTGGGACGGTTTCCAGTCAACGCTGACAATGTGGATTCAGCGATACATTCAGACTTACCTGTGGTTGCCTGTGGCTGACTTGTTCAGCACGATACTCGCCAAGATACAGGTGCTGATGCTCCAAAACGACATATCGGAGTTGACCAATAATCCGAATGTCGATATAGACGGCACGAACACCGCGTATGTGTGCTTTATGATCATCGGCATCATCGGTTATTTCACGATTCCGACGGTGGCCGGATGGATTATTCAGGCAGGTGGTGCGGGAAGCTACAACCGCGCAATCAACAACACGGCGATGCAGGGCGGATCAATGGCCGGAAGCGTCATGGGCGGTGTGACGGGCAATGTAGTAGGTCGTGCAGGAAAATTACTTAAATAAGTCACAAGTCATAGTGATGAGTGACGAAGTGGTACTTCATAACTCGTAACTATGACATAATACCTAAATAAGATGGAGTTTAAGTCACTTAAAAACATTGAGACTTCTTTCCGTCAGATACGTCTGTTCGGGATAGTCTTCGTGGCGATGTGCGCCGTGGTTGTTTCGGTGGCTCTGATTATGGTTTTCAATTTCGCTGAGAAGCAGCGTGAGAAAATCTACGTCCTTGACAATGGCAAGTCCCTGATGCTTGCCTTATCACAGGACATGGAGCAGAACCGCCCGGCAGAGGCACGGGAGCATGTGCGTCGCTTTCATGAACTGTTCTTTAACCTTTCACCCGACAAGTCGGCAATCGAGCATAACATCAACCGTGCGCTCATTCTCTCCGACAAGAGCGCATACAATTATTACACCGACTTCTCGGAAAAAGGTTACTACAACCGCATTATCGCGGGGAATATAAATCAGGTGGTGCAGGTTGACAGCGTGGTGTGCGACTTCAACAATTACCCCTACACCGCCAAGACCTACGCCAAACAGATGATAATCCGTGAATCCACGCTTACACAGAGGACGCTGGTGACAACCTGCCGCCTTTCTAATGTGTCGCGCTCGGACGACAATCCCAACGGGTTCATCATCGAGGGTTTCAACATCCTTGAAAACAAGGATATAGTCACAACTAAACGATAATCTATGAGTAAAATAAAATCCCTGTTCGCCGGATTTCTGAACCGGGTCTGGCGAAACCCCAAGGAGAATGTCAGAGCGGGTCTTAAACGAGCCTGCGATGATATGCCCCCGAAGAAGCGGCTTGCCGTCGTTACGGTTCTGCTCTCGGTCTTCTTGCTGGCTGCCTTCATCATATTCGGTCACGCCTGCTACAAGATCGGTGCGAAACAAGCGGTGCAACAACTGGAGTTTGAACAGCTGCACCACCTTGAACTTCCCATGCCGGAATCTTACGTTGACAAGAAGAAGGCTTATGGGGAAGTCATATCTAACCAATTACCCGAGGCTGCCTATGACGTTGCAGGAACTGAAAGCGAAGATTAACGGCTGGTTCCAGCCCAAGACTCAGGCTGATAGACAGCGACTGATCAAGTATGTAGTGATTTTCCCTTCTGCGGTTGTCTGTCTCATTGTCATCGGCTGGGTTTTGTACACGAGCCTTCAGCCGGACGATGATAAGGTTGGCAATGTGTTCCAGACCGATATGCCGGCGGGTGAGCAGGAGAAAATCGGCACCAAGGCCCAGGAATATGCCGCCGCCGATGCTCGAAAGGAGAAGCAGAAAGCGGAGGTCACTCTATCGCCGATGGACTCGGTTTCCGTATCTGCGGACACTGTCCAGGTTCAGTCTTCCATTGTGGAATCCGCCCAGCAGTATCGGGAGGTGCAACAGTCGCTCAACGATTTCTATGTGCCTGATTACAGCCAATCTTCAGAAGTGGCAGAATTGCAAGCGAAGATTGACGAACTGGAAGCGCAAGCGACTATGGCACAGCAGCAATCCCAACCCAACGAGATGGAGTTGATGGAGCGGTCATACCAGCTCGCATCTCAATACTTCGGCAACGGTAATGGCAACCAACAGGGTGTTGTGGTAGATGAGCCGAAAGAGAATCGGAAGATTATGCCGGTCAATCAAGTGACGCATAAGGTTGTCTCCACACTCTCGGCATCAAACGGCGAGACTCGCTCTTTCTCTACTGCCGTAGGTGGAAATAAGACAAGTTCCAAAAATACCATTGCGGCTTGCGTTGCTGCGGATCAGTCGGTAATGGACGGTCAGAGCGTGAAACTTCGTACTCTTGAACCTATGTGGGTGGACCATTACCTTTTGCCTAAGAATACGCCGATTATAGGCAGGGCAAGATTGCAGGGTGAACGGCTGGAGATAACGATTGAGAACATCGAGGCTATGGGCTGCATCATGGAGGTTGACCTCGCGGTCTATGACTCTGACGGGCAGGAGGGTATCAATATCCCCAACTCCTTGGAGTCTGACGCACTGAAAGAGATTGGTGCGAATATGGGTTCGACTGTCGGCAGTTCGATAAACATATCCACCAACGTGGGTGCGCAGCTCGCCTCTGATGTGAGTAAAGGACTGCTCAATGGCGTCAGCCAATATCTGACAAAGAAAGTGCGGGAGGTGAAAGTCCATCTAAAAGCAGGCTACAAGGTGATGCTGCATCAGCCCGAAGATAACTGAGTAATAACTAATTTTTTGAAAAATGAGATTGAAAAATATTTTCCTTTCCGTCATTGCCTTGATTGGCATGGCAACCCCGGCGTTTGCCGATAACACCGATAACAAGGTGTCTCCCGAACACGAAATCAACGTGTACGGACCCAACTACACCGACGGCGACAAGTTCGACGGCCTCACCCGAAAAGTCGGATTCGACCGGATGATACCGCCCCACGCCTTGGAGGTGTGCTACAATAAGACCACACACATCATCTTCCCCGCAGAAATCGTTTACTGCGATTTGGGCAACGAGAATCTGGTGGCCGGCATCGCCGATGGTGCTAAGAACGTGCTGCGCGTCAAATCCGCCTTCAAGTCGTTTAAGCAGGAGACAAACCTTTCGGTTATCACAGAAGATGGCAGCTACTATGTCTTCAATGTGAAGTTTGCCAAAGAGCCTTTGCTCCTCAGTATCGAAATGACCGACTTTCTCCATGACGGCGAGGCTGTCAACCGCCCCAACAACGCGCAGGAGATCTATCTGGAGAAACTCGGATCGGAGTCGCCTATGCTTGTCAAGCTGATTATGAAGTCAATCCACAAGCAAAACAAACGAGAGATAAAGCATATAGGCAGCAAGCGATTTGGGGTGCAGTTCCTCCTGAAGTCAATATACACCAACAACGGCCTTCTGTATTTCCATACCGAAATCAAGAACACTTCCAATATCACATTCGATATTGATTATGTGTCGTTCAAGATTGTCGATAAGAAGGTTATCAAACGTACCGCGATGCAGGAGCAGGTGCTGGAACCGCTCCGCGCTCAGAACTATGTGACGGTCGTACACGGCAAATCATCTGAAAGGACCGTCTTCGCCTTGGAAAAATTCACCATCCCTGACGACAAGCAGCTCGTCATTGAGGTCGCAGAGAAAGAAGGTGGCCGACACCAGTCCTTTGTGGTAGAGAACGAGGACATTGTGAGAGCAAACGTAATCGACGAACTTTCAATTCAGTGATGCCCATGAAGAAATTTCTCATTGCAACAATCGCCATGCTTTCCCTCTTCGGAGGGAGGGCAATGGCCCAGCGGCTTCTCCCCGGAATGTCGGCTGTTGAAGTCCGTGCCGATATGGTGGATGGTTTCTATACCGGGAAATCCCGTGATTGTGGTTACTCTTTCGGAGTTTACTACCACTATTTCAAGGGCAATGCAAACACTTGGATGTTCGGCGGCGAGTATCTCCAGACGTACAAGCCATACGGAGAGAAAGGGCGTATCCCGGTTGCTCAGTTCACGGGAGAAATCGGTTATAATATCCATCTGATCAGCGACTACTCACAGACATTCCATCTCTATGGCGGTGTGGCAGGGT
>ENA-OPCY01001352-OPCY01001352.1-human-gut-metagenome-genome-assembly--contig:-NODE-1352-length-14205-cov-3.911590_pt1 | contig 14205 bp, 10 predicted proteins | sample MGYA00241568_ERZ501487 | MGnify/ENA primary metagenome ERZ501487 (study PRJEB25962, sample SAMEA2042574) | human gut metagenome | biome: human gut; feature: human-associated habitat; material: faeces... | reverse complement strand
TGGCCAAATTCAGGCGGATATGCCCCCTGGCGTTGCCCACGAACAGACCGTTGCCGCCCTCCAGCAGCACGCCCGCCTTGTTGGCGAAGAAGTCCGGCAGGTCGGTGGTCTCCGGCAGGCACTTGCCCAGGCGGGGATAATACCCGGCGTCACGCACAGCTGCTCCTGAGGAAAGCCCCAGTCGTAGTGATCCTTGCACCACTGGGAGAAAGCATTATAATATTCGTCATCGTACAGGCCGGTGTAGCCGAAAATGCGGCGGTCGATGCGGCCCCGCAGGGCGTCCAGGATCTCCGGTGCCACGCCGAACTCCATGTCGGCCACCCACATGCGGACGAACTCCTCGTCCTTGTAGGGGAACACCTTCTCCGGGCCGGCGTGGAAGATGTAGCTCCGGAAGCCGTCGGTATTCAGGGCGTTGGTGTGGCGGCGGTCGATGATCTCGTCAAAGTTGTAGGTCATGGTGGTTGCTGCTTTCTTTTTCAGCGATGGTCGCATTTCTGACACTGTATCATGGGCGTTTCGCCCACATCTTTATGCCCGTTGAAGAAGTGGGCATCGGCTCCCACGCATATGGAGTGCAGGCCAAACATTTATTCTTCCTTTCGTTTGCTTTCTCCTCTCCGGGCTGCCGCCTTTGATCTGTCCTGAAAACGCAAAAGAGCGCCGGTTCGATGGTTCTACGAAACCAACAAACCGACGCTCTCACTTTTCCATATGTTGTTTTTCAGATGCGAACCACTTGGGGTCAGTACTTCCAGCGGCTTTCAAAACCCATCGGAAACGCTCGGTTCGCATCCACACAAATTTTCTCAAAAAGTTGCAAAAAAGCTGTGAAATATGAAGTTTCACAGCTTTTCGTGGTGGAGAACCACACCTTAAATCCGAACCGAGTGCCGACTCGATCTCTTCAAGCGAGATTGTCTGCGTCCCGTGCTGATAGTTATAGGTCAATACAAGTTTGTCATCGAACACATACACCGAATTCACGAATGTATCAATCAGGCGTTTCTGAAAATCCCGGTTTTCCGAATCGCCGTGACGGAATTGTTCAAACCATGCCGTCATCTGTTCGCGGGTAAGCTTCGGCTTTTGCAGCTCGGCAGTCTGGATATTGACGAGAATTTCTTCCTTCTGCGCTTCCAGCTCTTCAAGCCGCTGCTTGGTGGACGGCGTGAAGATACCCTGCTCGATTGCTTTTAGAAGATTTGAAATCGCGGACTCTGTTTCTGCAAGCTGTGACCGCAGTGCAGGTGTCGTCGTGTCCTCCTGTTCCTGCATGACAAGGATCGCATCAATGAGCCGGTTGATCTTTTCCTCGTCCATGACCCGCTGCATGGTCAGGCGAACAACAACACGCTCAATCCAGTCTTTGCGAACAGCCTTCTTGTCGCAATCCTTCAGGCGCTTCGCACCGCTGCATTTGTAATAATAGTGCATAGCGCCGGTATGGCTCTTGCCGCTTTCACCAACCATCATGCGCTCACACTTACCACAGAACAGCTTTGTTGTCAGCAGATAGTCCTCTTTTGCTTTTGCCATTGCGGGAGCATGGCGGTTCTTCTCCATGCGCTCCTGCACACGGTTGAACAGGTCTTCCGGAATGATGGCGGGAACGCCGCCCTCAATCACAACGTCCTGATAGCGGTACTCGCCAATGTATTTGCGGTTTTTCAGCAGGGAGCTGAAACTATTGATATTGAACGGCTGCCCCTTTTTCGTTCTGAGGCCGCGGGCATTGAAATCCTCGACAATAGAACGAACTGTCTTGCCGTCAGCATACTTCTCAAATACCTCAACCACTAATGGCGCAGTCGTAGGATCGATCACAAGCTTCTGTGCTTTCTTGTCCAACAGATAGCCGAGCGGAATGCCACCGCCGTTGTTTTTCCCTTTCAGCGCGTTCTCTTTCTGTCCGCGATGGATTTTCTCTGATAGTTCAGCAGAATAGAACTCGGCATAGCCCTCCAGCATTGCTTCCAGAATAATACCCTCCGGGCCTTCGGAGATATGCTCTTTCGCAGAAATAACCTTTACGCCGTTCTTTTTCAGAATGTGCTTGTAGTGAGCGCTGTCGTAACGGTCGCGGGAAAAGCGGTCGAGCTTCCATACAAGCACAATCTCGAACAACTCTTTTGCGCTGTCCTTGATCATGTGCTGGAACTCCGGTCGATCTGCTGTTTTTGCAGATAATGCCCGGTCGATATACGTTCCAACGACGGTCATATCATTGCGCTCGGCATATTCCCGGCACTCGCGGAGCTGACCTTCAATGGATTCCTCGCGCTGGCTGTCTGAGGAATAGCGGGCGTAGATAACAGCGTTCATTCTTCATCACCCTCGTTGTCTTCGCCACTTTCCAGCGCAAGCTCTGTCAGTTCACGCAGCTTGTTTTGCAGGAGCGTCTTGTCAGGAAGACAAAGCCTATAATCTGCAACGAGTGTGGGCGACATACTGCGGCTTAAAGCATATTCGACAACTGCGTCATCCTTGCTGGCGCAAAGAATAACGCCCACACTTGGATTTTCGTTTGGCTTCTTCACATCGCGGTCAAGTGCTTCGAGATAAAAATTGATCTGCCCGATGTGTTCCGGCTTGAATTTCCCGATTTTCAGTTCAATCGGGACAAGGCAGGAGAGCGCACGGTTATAAAACAGCAGGTCAATGAAGAAATCTGTATTGCCAACCTGAACGCGGTACTCTTCCCCGATAAAGGTAAAGTCCCGACCAAATTCGAGTATAAACTGCTTCAAATTTTCGATGATCGCTTTGCGGAGATTCTTTTCAGAAAATTGCTCCGGCAAGTCCAGAAACTCAAGCACATAGGTATCGAGGATGCTTTCACGCACATTATGCGAAACGGATTCAGGCATTGGCTTCTTGGCGGAAATCATCGAACGCTCGTAGTACGATGTGCCGATCTGACGCTCCAACTCGCGCTTGGAATAATGTTCCTTTGCGCAGAGTGCCATGTAAAAATGCCGTTCCTCTGCTGTCTTAGAGCCGGACATAATAAGCAGATGGTTTGTCCAACTGATTTGTGTCACCAGTGGTGTCACAAATTTATCATCCTTATAAGTCTCGTAGAATTGCTTCATACGATAGAGACCGCGACGGTTGAAACCTTTGATGTTGGGGTTCTCTTGCGCAATGTATGCGGCAACTTCGTCAATAATCTTATCGCCAAAGCTTGATGCAGAACAAAGCTCAGACAAATACGCACCGACGCTCCAATACATCTGGATAAGCTCTGCATTGACCGCTTTCATGGCGCGGCTGCGGGCGTTGTCGATGATATGGATGACCTCATCGAACCGTCCCGGATTATGGGTTAATTCATTGCTCATGTCTTCGCCTCCCCAAGCATTTTCAGCATTGCTTCTTTCAGCTTTTCGTTCATCGGTGATTCCGGATCGAAGCACATCTCAACGAACTTTCTAAGTTCAGGATTGTTCGCGTCAACCGGAGGTTTCGCTTCATACAGCTTGCCATGCGGATCATCGCAGCGGGCAAAAATATAGTCCATTGAAACGTCAAAATAGTCCGCATACTTGCGCAGAAGCTCAACAGTCGGCGTTGCCTGACCGTTTTCATAGCGGTTGATGCTGGACTGCGTAGAGCCGATCACGTCGGCAAATTTTGATTGGGATAAGCCAATTCCTTCCCGCAATGCGCGAAGACGCATACCCAGTTGTTTCATGCTGTTCAACCTCCAATTCGGGTTAAGTACAGTATAATCAAAATCCGAGCAGATGTCAACCCGGATTTTGAAGCTTTTGCGTGAACATTTCAATTTTACTAGATGGAAAGCATTTTTATTACTACATCATCTGTCATTACAGCCTTTCTATTTGAAAAATCTGCAACCCAATCGCATTCTTTTGCAAACAATTCTTGGCACAAGCTGTTGATATCATGTCCGGCAGACAGACCTTGAATCACATAGCTCAGGAAATCATCTACATATGAATGAAGATTTTCAACAAGAAGTGCCAAATAAGGCATACTATCACCATTGTGAATAATCAGATTTCTATTCCTATAAATTCTCATTATTTGCCACTTTACTCTCTCCGCATGTTTTTCAACAAACTGATATACATCATACGGAGTGCTGAAAACTTTATTGTAATACTCTATACGTTCCCTGAAAAGAGGAAAATCACCGCATTCTGTTAAGAAAGAATCGCGATCAGTTTTATGTTCATTTAGCACAACAAATTCACACAGTTTTTGGATTATCTCAGCCTCATCAGTGCTTTCACCGATAATTTCACGATATTTCTCATCATTATAGTTTTTGAAATCTATGGAAAACTGAGAAAATAGAGAATAAATGTATCTGCGCTTCAAAATTGGGACAAGATACATACACACTTGAACAATTCTATCTGATGTGTGCTTGTTACTAATGTCGAGAATTGATTCAAAAATTGCCCACAAATCAAGTAATTGATTCTCTTTAGAGATACTATCAAGAGAATGAGAATGGAAACGTGCTGCGTTAATAAGCGCTACTCTCTCTCGAACAGATTTTTGATTGCTGATCGCTGTTTCTAAAGTCTCCATATTCTTAACAATTTGTTCTTTAGAAGGCATTTTAACATGCGATACTGCACTTTTTTCTTGCTCAACTCTAAAAAAATCCGAATCACTATACACGCCGCATTTTGCGGTATTTATGTCATATCGATAGTCATGGTTGTTTAATCGATACAGGGAGGCGTTGATAGAAAGTGTTAATCTAGCACTATAGGCAGCTTGATATGGATCTAAAGCTTTTCGATCTATGATTAGATAGGCTTGATTCCTATTTTTTTGTAAAAATACCTTCTCTGCATGCGATTCATACCTTTGTTCAAAACTTTCTATACAAGACAGGTCCTCGATGTGGTCAGTAAAATGACTAATACGTCCTCTGTTTACGATGAACACTACTGTATAGTTGCTTTTTTTGAATGGAAATGCAGAGAAAAAGTCATTAATCACGTTAGGCGATACTATGTCATTATTTGAATGCCAGAAAACATCAAACATAACTTTTTTGATGTAATTTTGGCTGTATCCAAAGTTAATTAGCTCTGTTAACAACGATTTTACAAGGCTGAATAAATCAAGTTGATCCGATTCTTCATTGGATAGAATCTTCTCTATTACTCTGGTCTTTAATGTCTCATAATACTTGTTGTCTTCAAAGAAACGCGAGTCAATTGCCAATATTGCCTTTTTGATCTCGTCATAGTTTAGCTCCGAAACACTAGTGCTAATTCTGTATCGCTCATTTTGGTACTTTACAAAATATCTCAAAGGACTGTTATTAATAAGATCAAATGCTGGGTCTTTTGTCAGGGAAATGTACAATTCTTCGGCTATGGGCTTGAGTGTTCCTTCAGGGACACCGTGTTTGTCGATTCCATTTATAGCGCTAAGGGCATCTAGACAGAGATAATGGCTATTAAGTGTAGATATTCGATTAGACGGAATAGAATAATCAAAAAGGAGTTCATCAACTAACTGAGCAAAAAATAACAAATTTTTGCACGCAGAAATATCTTTCCATTTGACCAGATTACCCTGTTTCATTTATGGTATCCTTTCTGACTCTCAATTTAGCTGTAAGCTTCAGCACACAAAAACATTTGATTTCATACATCCACATCTGCATCCGTATCAAACAGCGCGTCCAGAGCTGCGTTATCAGTGATCGCCTTGACTTTGTTCCGCACTTGCACCTTCGCCATATCTAAGCGGTAGAAATGTTCCTTGCGGTCTGCGCCCACTTTCTTTCGGATAAGCTGAATACGGTTATAGGTAAATTGGTGCTTGTCCGCAAACTCGGCTAAGCCAACCGCCTTTGCCACATTGTCGGTGCGGCTCGGATCGTGCGGCTCCAAGATACTGTACGAATACTCCTCACCGTCCTTTTCGACGATAAGCAGGTCGGGGTACATGGGAAGAATCTTTCCCGCGCTCCGATAAGGGATGCAGAGAGACCAGGGCTTGCGGTCAAGATTTCTCAGCCACGCATACGCGCCTTTTCCGATTTCTTCAAGCAACAAATCATGTTCCCACGCATTGAGCGTAGTTTGGAAAGTGCCGTCCTGTGCGATATAGATGTGCTTATCATAAGCGCGGCTGTCCTCACCTACGGTAAAGCCCACGCTTGACGGCAAGTGCCAATCTATATCCTGTGGTCTGTCGGTAGCGTCAGACAGGCGTTCATACTCCATACGCCGAGCATCGTTCAGCTTGCCGATTTTGGCGCGGTATTTGTTATACAGCTCCGCGAACTTGTCTTCGCACCAATCGTTGATACGCTGCATAGCGTCATTATGCCCTGCCAGCACGACAACCTCAATTTTTGCGTCCTTATCATCAAGCCCCTGACTATGTTTGAAAATCCAGTAGGCATAATCCAAACCGTCACCGAGTTTTTTACCCGCAACCTTGAAATATCGGTCAATGTCAAATTCGGTCACGATCATGTGGTCAGCTTCGTCCACGCGATAGGCGTTATCGCCATAATCAAAAGTCAGCGATTTCAGATTAAAGCCTGTGATCGCCTGTGCAAGCGCATCGTATTCACCCGCATTTTTGATACTTTCGATTTCATCCGCCATAAGCTGCACAATCGATTTCTGCATATCATGGTGGATATTGATATCGATCATATCGTCCTTGATAGCGCGGCAAAACTGCATGAGCCTACGCAAAGGTGTGATTTTACGCGCCGTTTCAATGCGGTATGTAATCAATTTGCCATCCATATCCGCGAAAACATCAGCAAATTGCGGATCTTGGTAATAGGTCACACCGGTACGATTGGTGACGGTATCGGTGGGGATAATGTCCTCGCCGCTGTTCAGCGCGTCCACAACCTCTTTCACAGTCTGTTCGTTGTAATAGGGCAGGAACAGGCTGACTTCGTTCAGTTCGTCATTGGATGGTATGCGCCGCGCCAATGGAGTACGCACCATGCGCCCCAAAAGCTGCGCGATATAGGTGTAGTCCTGTGCGCTGCGGAACGACATCATAACCTCGGCGCGGGGGCAGTCCCATCCTGTGGAAAGGCTCATTTTGAAAATGACAAAATTGACCTGATCGCTTTCCTCAATGCGGGACGCTTCCATGTAGGGAATCGTCCATGTACCAACGGTCAGCAGCTTCTTGCTGTCCATACAATGCACAACTTCGCTGTTCACAAGGGGACGCCTAAGCTGTGTTTCAAGCATGGCAAGATAGGATTCAATTTCCGTATTGCTGACGATCTTATCGTTGCCGTCCTCAACCTGAATGACAAGGACGGGCTTGACAGTCTTATCCTCGCGTTCTTTTTCGCAATACTGCGCCCATTGCTCCGCTTTGCGCTGCCAACTTGCAACCGCGCCCTGAAACATCGTCATATCGGCATTGATGGCGATTTCGGGATAGTGAATCACAACACGGTCTTTAAGAAGCCCGGAATCACGCACATCTTCGGGCTTGATAATCACTTTGAGTTCGGGGGACTCGGTATTCTCGATCAGCTTATGAAAACGCTGAGGGGTAGCGGTAACGCCAATCACAAGGGGCATTTTGCATAAGCCGTCCGGCGCACTTCCCATGATAAACTTCTGCATGATGGATTTTGCAGCATTTTCGGCTTTTGCGGAAACATTCGTGCCTCTGTGCGCCTCGTCAATGACAAGGTACAGCTTGCCCTTATACTCCCGCACCGTGTTGGTCAGCGTTTCCCAGATGGTATACTGTCGTTTGTCCGATTTATGCGTCAGCAGCTTATCGTTGCCGAGCTTCTGTGTGTTCAGAAAGTAGATATTGCCGCACTCCAGAGTTTCGTTGTCGAAAACAGAGTCGATGGTATGAATATTGCGGACACGGATTTTATCGGATTTGCTCTCGATTTTGCGGCGGGACTGCTCGTTGAGTTCGGGCATATCGGACAACCATACAACAATAGCGTCGGGATCGCCCTGTGTTTCAGCCGAACCGAAAAATATGTCCTCAAAAAGCGCGGTCATCACAATGGTCTTACCCGATCCTGTTGGGGCAGAGAAAGAAATGATAACTTGTTCTTCTGCGTCAGACAGGAGCATACTGTTCGCACTGTTGATGCGTTTATGGAGATCAGAGAGTGCGTCCTCCTGAAATCCGAATAGTTTTTCCCTCATGGTCAAATCCTCCTGCTATTGATAACAAAATTGTCAATATAGTCCCTGTATAGCTGTGTCACATTTCGGGTGCGAATCCGCGATCCCATTTCCCTATAAGCGTCCTCCGAGTTGGTGACAAGGTAAACATACTCGATATTGGGACGCGCCTCTATTTCAGCCAAAAACGCACCAAAATAACGTTCATCGATCAGCACCGCAAAATTGCTGCTTTCAGGGATCAACATATCGGGCAGTTCTCCATCGGCAAGGACAGGACGCTTGCCAACCGCGCCCGCTTTCAGCCAAAGCATAGGAAGTATCTCACGAAACTGCTGACCGAGGGCAACACTGCTCTTATCCAAAAAACCGAGTTTGAAATACTCCGCATTGGCGGCAAAACCGTCTGCCATTTTGATCTTTGAAAGTTCTGGATATATCGCTTCTTTCGCCTTTTTGTAAAATGTTCCTCGAATTTTTCTTCCGGTATCCGGATCTGTAATTTCACCTTCTACCTCGACCATTTTTTCAATCTCACAACCGTAATTGCCTTTCAATTTGTCTCCGTGGATATCAACACCCTTTATGCTGCAAATTGTCCGCGGCCAGGTGACATATCGGGCAATACCGAGTTTTTCCCATTCCTCGTCTCCCGGTTGATAGCCCTGCGTCTTTAAGGTTTTTGCCTCATCGTCGGAAACTTCGTTATTTGTAACCAAGATGCAGCGGCGATTGCCGCCGTCCTCTGCGTTGAGTAGATTGACTGCGTGGAGCGTTGTGCCGCTGCCTGCGAAAAAGTCAACGATGAGTGCATTAGGCTTGTCCGCAACGAAAAACCGCAGAGTGTCACGAACAGCATATAGTGACTTCGGGAATGGAAAACGCTTTTCACCGATTACAGAGGTCAATAAGGTTGTCCCATTTTCTGACGCATTATGACTTGCAATTTTCCATTGTGTTGGTGGCATACGCAACTCGTCAACACCGAGTTCCTTTTTATATGCAATCATTGAGCCATCGTCAGCATAGCCTTGAATCGCGTACTCACCTTTAACAACTTTTGCATATTCGCCATCGGGCAAATAGTTTATTACAAAACCGTATGCTGTCGGTCTGCCCAAGCGGACACGCCCTTGCTGAATACGATTTTTTAATTCAACATTGCCAACTTGCCATCTGCCTTGTGTGCCATTTCGTCGCAAGGGTAAAACTTGAATCAAGCCGGGGATTTCTTCTGCGCGATCCTGTCCCATCGGGATAGAAGTTCCAATTTCCTTTATAGTCCTTGTGTCTGGATCAACATAAATTGGGTAATATAGATTCGGGCTGTCTGTCCGCATGGAATCTGTACCTCGCCTCATCATAGATGTCCACCCCGGCTCAACACTCTTTTCCGCCTCATCATCGTCTGTTTTTTCCTGTGCAGATACAATCGCAGATGATGACCATTCATTGGAAAGAGGCAATCTCGCAGGAGTGCATTCTCCAAACATTACAAAGAAAATGTATTCATCAGAACGGCTAAAACCATCACGCGCACAGCCCTTTGGATTGATAACACTGCTTACCATTTGAATATGGGCTTCGGGGAACATATCTTCTAAAAGACAGCCTAAGTGCAAGTATTCTTTTTCATCAATCGTTACAATCAGAACAGAGTTCTGAGGATTAAGAATCCGTTTAGCAATTTTCAGCCTGCGCTGCATCATAGACAGCCACTTGCTATGTCGGTAACTGTCTGTGGGATCAACATAATCGTTATTATATTTCCAATCTTTTGCTCTACTGTTATACGGCGGGTCTATGTAAATACAATCCACTTGTTTCGGGTAGAGGTATTCAAGAAGCTGCAACGCATGGAAATTGTCAGCTTCGATCAGCGTATGCCACAAGTTGCTATCGGGTGCATTTTCTACACTGTCTATCGGGATAAGGGACGGAAAAATAGGCTCGCCAAACTGCGCCACAGCAACGAGCGTATCAAGCGGACGCTCGCTCTTTTCGCCTGTGGCTTTATTGACAATTGCTGCCCTTCCGTTAGAGATCGCGGACACAAAATATACATCGCGTATGTCCTCTCCCTTAACCGCAACAAGCGATCCCTTGCGGACAGCTACGCCATACAGCGGCGTACATTCGGGAATGTGATCCTCAAACACAAGCCCGAACTTTTTTTGTTTGCTCAAACGCGCCACTTCCTGCTGTAAGCGGTCGCGCAAATTTTTATCCTCAATCTGTCGAATGAGATCGTTTATCGCTGCCATACTGATTTCCTCCATGCGTCGTACAATAAAAAACTATCGTCGTAAATGACCTTTCCCGTATCGAAAGAACTAAATGTGCCCGCTGATCCTGCTGCGTCAATTCGCACCCGCGAGGGGTAGGGCGTGTCCCCTTTTCGAGTCAGTCCCGTTATGACCACTTCGATACCGCTCCGTATTTATCTCAACATCAGCACCTCGGAAAACGGGGAGAACTGATGGGGAGAACAAGCAAAAATATTAAGTTAAGAATACCCGAAAAACTCCATAAAATCAAGGGATTCCGGTCAGGGAGCTACCGAGTAGCGACCACGATTTCGAGTCAGCCCCGTTATGACCACTTCGATACCGCTGCATTTTTCTTACGCTGTTATCAGCCAAATTATTATGCCATAACTTTTGGCGTCTTGCAAGGTATTTTTTCGTATTTGCGGCATATTCTGCTCCCATGAAGCGTGTTTATCTATCGGTACGCCTGAAAAATTACGAAAATGCGCTCTCGCTCGTCGGCGCACGATGCGTAGAAACGCCATGGGAGGCGGATCTCCTTCTGCTGCCCGGCGGGGGCGACGTTCACCCGCGCTTTTATGGCCAGCAGATCAACGGCTCGACTGATATCGATGAAGCGCGTGACGAACGCGAGCTTGCGCTCGTTGACGAATTTCTGCGCGCGGGAAAGCCCGTCGTCGGCATCTGCCGCGGCTTGCAGCTCCTCAACGTCTATTTCGGCGGCACGCTGCACCAGCACATTTTGGGCCACACCCAAGTGTGCGGCCGCGACCATCTGCACATTGTCCATGCCGCACCGGGACTGCTGCGTGCGCTGTACGGCGCGCGCTTCACGGTCAACAGCGCCCACCATCAGGCCGTCGAAACCTTGGGTGAGGGGCTGCAAGTCCTTGCCTGCGCTCCCGACGGCACGGTCGAGGCGATCGCGCATAAGGCGCTTCCTGTCTTTGCTGTCCAGTGGCATCCCGAGCGTCTTTGCGGCGCATTTTCCCGGCCGGAAACCGCCGACGGTGCAAGGCTTTTATGCGCTCTACTCAGATAACATAAAAAAGTGCAGAAAAATTCTGAAAAAACGTTGACAAAACGGGACACTGATGCTATTATAACAGAGCTGACGATTTTTGCGGAGGGCGAATGCAGGTGTAGCACAATGGCCAGGGCACCAGCCTTCCAAGCTGGGGATGCGGGTTCGATTCCCGTCACCTGCTCCAATCCATTTGCGCCAGTAGCTCAGCTGGATAGAGCAACTGCCTTCTAAGCAGTAGGCCGGGGGTTCGAGTCCCTTCTGGCGTACCATTTTTTAGGCTCTCAGCATTGCAGCAAATATCGCACGGATACAGGATATGTGGTGGGTGTAGCTCAGTTGGTTAGAGCACCGGATTGTGGTTCCGGGTGTCGAGGGTTCGAGTCCCTTTACCCACCCCACAAAAAGAGAGGGATGGGATTTGATCCCAGCCCTCTCTTCCCAATAGGGGTGTAGCCAAGCGGTAAGGCAAGGGACTTTGACTCCCTCATTCGCTGGTTCGAGTCCAGCCATCCCTGCCAGTTTTTCTCCGCCTCGGTGGTTTATAATAGAATATGCTTCGTTAGCTCAGTCGGCAGAGCACCTGCCTTTTAAGCAGGGTGTCCGGGGTTCGAATCCCCGACGAGGCACCAAAAAAGAGATGGCTTTAAGCCGTCTCTTTTTTGATTCCGTTAGAAATGAAAATGCCTGGGACAAATGAACGGCCAAGACGGCCTTCTCTTGCCCCCGCAAAGAACCTTTGCTTGTCTGCTCGTGGCTTCTTTGCTATGATGTGGACAGCAAGGGAGGTTGATTTATGTCTGATTTCAGTTCCAACCTGCGGAGGCTTCGGAAAAAGGCGGGGCTTTCGCAGGACGCGCTCGCGGAAAAGCTCTCCGTTTCGCGCCAGACCGTTTCAAGCTGGGAGCGCGGCAACTCCTATCCCGACCTTGACATGTTGGTGCACATCAGCGACGCGCTCGCGACCGATCCGAACGAGCTGCTTTATCCGAATCAAAAGCGCAGGAGCGGCGGCGTAAGCCGCCTTGTAGACGACGACTTTTTCGGTAAGCTCACGGTCGTCATTTGGATCGCAGAGTTCCTGCTTGGCCTGTCCGCCGGCAGTCAAGGCTATGCGTCGGGGGTGAACACCCTTTCGTGGCATTTCGTGCTTTCTGACGCATTGCGATGCTGGGTTCCCGCATTTTTGACCGGTATGGTATTTCTCGGCCTTCAGAAGATCATCGACCTTTTGAAAGAGCGCGGCGAGTGAGCAGGGCGGTTTGACTTGCCCCCGGAATCATGGTAAAATTCTCCTATCAACACTCAGGAGGAATGCTGTATGAAGCGCTGCAAGTTTTTGACCCTTATGTTCGCCTTGCTTCTGCTGCTGCAAAGCTCTGTGCTGGCGGCGAACACGGACACAACCGTCACCGTCACGCTCCCGACGTTCGCCGTTACGCTCAACGCTACCAAAATCGACAGCGCGCACAGTGAATATCCACTGATTGTCTACCGCGATATTACATATTTCCCCATGACCTACCACGCCTCACGCTTCCTGCACCTCAAGAGCAGCTGGTATCAGACTGAGCCAAAGGGTACGCTGTTCGTCGGCTACAGCGACGCAAGCGAGGACGCGTGGATCGACACGCCCGCGGCTGGCAGGAATGCTTCGACCGCCAAGGCAACCGTCGCTGACTACCAGATCGCCGTCAACACGGTGGACAAAAGTGAATTTCTCGACAATTCCGCCGAGCCGTACCCGCTGCTCAACTTCCGAGGCGTAACATATTTCCCGCTCACATGGCGCTTTGCTGCGGAGGAGTTCGGCTGGGATTATCGTTTTGATACCAAAACCGGTCTGAGTATCCGCTCGACCGAGCAATTCCGCCCCGAGCTTGAGGATTCGCTGCTCGCGAACTCCGCGCCGTCTGCCGCGCTGGTGCAGAAAACATATTTTTACAGCGCGGACAAGTCCGAATACGCGGGCGTTCCTTATTCCAATCTCTCTGGCGCAACATTCGTCTACCGCAGAAGCGGCGAGGCGGCGTTAACGCTCAAGGCGGAAGATCTTTTTTCTGACGGAGAATACTACTTCGATTGTCAGGACGGCACAAACGCGCCCGTGCTCAGTGACGGCGTGCTGACGCTCTCCGCCCGCCAGATGGACAGTGCCGGTCAGACAACCGTTCGCCTTAAAATCGACCTGCGCAGCGGAACACTGCTGCCATAATTTACTTCCAAAGGAGGCTTCCCTTGCACATCACCACTGTTTTATTTGATCTGGACGGGACGCTGCTGCCCATGGATCAGGAAGCGTTCACGACCGGATATTTTAAGCTCCTTGCCAAAAAGCTCGCGCCTCACGGCTACGAGCCGAAGTCTCTCGTCGACGCCATCTGGGCGGGCACGGCCGCCATGGTAAAAAACGATGGCAGCTGCACCAATGAGCAGGCCTTCTGGAAGAAATTCTCCGCCATCTACGGCTCCGAAAAGGCGCTCGCGGATCAGCCGCTGTTCGAGGATTTTTACGCCAACGAATTTTCTGCCGCGCAGGAGATCTGCGGCTTCACCCCCGCCGCAGCCGAGACGGTGCGCAGGCTCAAAGCCCGCGGCGTTCGCGTGGCACTCGCGACGAACCCCATCTTCCCCCGCATTGCGACCGAGCAGCGCATTCGCTGGGCAGGTCTCGCGCCGGAGGATTTTGCGCTCTATACGACCTACGAGAATTCGACCTTCTGCAAGCCGAATCCGGATTACTACCGCGAAGTCGCGCGCACGC
>ENA-OPCY01001334-OPCY01001334.1-human-gut-metagenome-genome-assembly--contig:-NODE-1334-length-14346-cov-1.882304_pt1 | contig 14346 bp, 14 predicted proteins | sample MGYA00241568_ERZ501487 | MGnify/ENA primary metagenome ERZ501487 (study PRJEB25962, sample SAMEA2042574) | human gut metagenome | biome: human gut; feature: human-associated habitat; material: faeces... | reverse complement strand
GGAAAGGTCGTCCTCTGTGGGCTGCCCCTTGTAATCGTTGAGGTAGTAATCCTCTGTGATGTATGCCATAGCTTATGCCTTGATGTCGGACGTCTTGACGGTGTAATAGCCGACCTTTACGCAGCTGCCGTCCTTGAATTCGGCAACCTCGATAACATTGCCCTCTTTTACGCTGATGTCAGCTGTGCCGCCTGTGATAGCTGTGCCTGCATAAGCAGATGAAGCTGTACCGTAAGCAATGCGGCTTGACGGGTTGAGCTTGTAAGCGAGTGTGTCTGTGCCGTGATCGGTAACGGTAACAGTAGTTTTGCCCTTGTCAGATGCAGCGGCAAGTGAAGCTGTCACAGAGCCCGGAGCATAAACAGCCTTGACAGCAACGGAACGAAGCACCTTGTGAGCATAGACCATACGTCCCTGAACAGCACTTGCACCGATGTAATCACCCGAACCGTTAAGGTCCTGAATATGAACAGGAACGGAGAATTCTTCCGCTCTTGTGGCGAATTTCGGGTGACCTGCAATGAATGCAAGACCTGCTGTGTTATCGTTCCATTCAATGATGTTGAAGCCTGCAATGCGTCCCATAATGCCGTCCTGAACAACTTTGTCACCAAGGTCGGAAGCCTTGATAAATTCAGGTGCTTTGATGATAAGGGAGTATGTTTCGGGAGTAGCGAGAATGTAACGCTTGCCGTCGTTCGGGATATTGTCCTTTGACATCTGAGTGCGGACGTCAACGATTGCGCTGTAAATCGTGCTTTCGGAAAGCTTTGCGGTGTTGATAACGGTTGCACCCGCAAGAAGTACGGTAGCACCGTCAATGTCCTGCTGTCTTGCAAGGGAATAGCCTGCACTGTCAAGACGGTCAGCAACAAGGTCATCCGGGACAAGCTCTGCATCATAGCCGTCAATAAGCTCATTAACAGCCTTTTCCTTGTCGATGACCATAGTAATATAAGCAGTTGAGCCGTGCTTTACCGAGATGCCGTTTGCACGGTCATAGTCGGAAACAGCCACCTCATCATCTCTTACGGGTATCTTGACCGAGCCTGCCTTAGGGCTGCCCTCATAGTCGTTGTTGAATACAACGCCGTTTTTAAGTACGTTTTCCGCTCTTATCTTAGCGAGAACGAGCGGGGAATATCTGTCCTGTGATTCATGTGCCATAAATTTTACCTCCGTTTAAATTTTGATGTTCGGATTTCGCTTAAGGAAAGCGGCGGTAACGCCGTCCCTGTCGTTTGGAGAGCCGTTGAAGCTCACGCCTGTGGTAACGCTGCTTTTTGTTTCGGCAGCACCGCAGAATGACGGATATTTTGTTACTACCTCGTCAATAGCCTGCTCAATGGTCTTGCTGTCGCTCACCTTAGCCATAGCGAGGACTATAACGTCGTCTACGGCTTCGGGCTTCACGCCCTTGGAATAAGCCGTGCATCTGGCTTCTGCCGCCTCAGCACGCTTCACAGCCTCTGTCCTGCCGTTCTCGGCGGCGGTTATCTTTTCCTGCGAAAGCTGTTCGGCAGTTTTCCGGCTGTCCTGCCACTTGTGAAATGCGTCCATTTCCTCTTTGGAAGGCATATCTTTCTTAGCCCTGTCAAGCCTCTGCTTAACGATGTCGTCAAGCTCTTTCTGCGTGAAGGTCTTTTCCGCACCCTCGTTCGTAGATACACCCTTTTCGCCCTGCGGACTTACGGGCTGTTTTGGATCACCTCCGCTGTTTTCAACCTTATTGGTTTCGGTCACGGTTGTGTTTGTTTCTGCCATAAAAATTCCTCCTTTAAGGTCGGGTAGATCGTTATTCCGCTCGCAGTTTTAAGCCGTAAGAGTGTTTCGGGCATAAAAAATGCGCCCTGTCCTCCAACTGTTGGAGAACCGAACGCTTATTTCTGTATTTAATTATTCGGGCATAGAAAAACCGCCTCGATTTCTCGGGACGGCTTGATTAATATTTATGCTATGGATAACTCAGAGCCTTTTTTTATTTGACAAGAGTGTACCATTACGGTTGTGTTTTTATTTATGTCAGCAGGATTGTTATGACGTGTCATTGCAACAGAAACCACAACAATAGCATTGCCATTACTGTCAATAAGTTTGCAACCGCTTTTTACGTTATCGCAAGGACCTTCCAATGTTACAGAAAGCATATTCCCAATAGGAAATACATCTAATACCTTTAACATATCAAACACCTCCGTTTTTATAATAATTATTTAATTCATTTTCATATGCTTCCAAAGCTTTTTGTGTCTGTAAAACTTCTTTGTCAGTTAGCCTATACTCTTTTGAAAATTTTATAAGCTTATTTTGTGCAGCAATTTCACATTTTAAACGGCTTACATAACTACCGTCATTTTCTCCGATGCGATACTGATGTGTATGTATCAGTTCTTCAAATACACTTGCCCTTGATGGATTTTGTTTAAGCAGGATTGTTTTGCTGTCATAAGTAATGGCTTCTGCATTCTTTGATCTTAAATATTCATCTGTGGCATCATTCATTTGAATTATACCGCCATTAGATTTGAAAGACTTGCAAATGCGTTGAAATTGTTTTTTAGGCATAGGTTCTATGTAATCATCAGACTTTGCTTTGCGTGACAACGCATTCATAGGTAATTCACTTCCTACTTCTATTATACCACTTCCACCGCCGCTGTCAAGCGGTTTCTGAGTATTCTTCCTGCTCACAGCCGTCCTGCTTTTCCGCATAGCGAGGTCGTTTTTTAGGCATAGAAAAACCGCCTTGATTTCTCAAAGCGGTTACAAAATTACTTTTGCATATTTTTAAGGATTTTTTCTTTTTCGGCTTTAGCAATTTTTTCAAGGCGTGCTATTTCTGCAAGCCTTTCTTCATGAGACATATTTTTAATTTTGTCAGGGATTATTACTCTGTCATCAATGAAATATTCCTTTTCACTCATAGCACTACACCTCCTCAAAATGTATCATATGATTTTCTCGAAGCTTTTCAAGAGACTTTATTTGAGCATCAAATTCAGTATGACCGTTATCGACATATTCACCTATATACAAATTATAGAGTGATTTGCTGACCAACTGCTGAGATGAATATTTAAACACCCGTCCATTATGGCATACAACAATTCCGAAGTCATATTTATTTTTATAGCAGGAATTAAAATCATCGATACTTGGCGGCATACTGCTGGGGTGTGTATGTAAAGTAACAATGTTTTCATTTTGGCTGATTGTATGCTTGATTTTTTCAGTATAAATTATTGCTCTTTCCTCTTTACTGTCAGTAACGGAAAGAATTATTTTACCTGTTTTGCCATCAAGCCAATACATATCCTCAAGCTCTGTTCCGCTTCGATGTTTCAAAGCAGCTTTTGAACATTCGTATAAGGTTTTATTAACAGTAGGGTTATCTGTAAGTTTATCAAATTTCTTTCGATATTCACCACTATCAATATATGTTTTATTAACAAGAGTATCTTTGTTACGCCCATAACGCTGAAATTCAAGAGCCACATTCTCACTTCCTACTTCTATTATACCACTTCCACCGCCGCTGTCAAGCGGTTTCTGAGTATTCTTCCTACTCACCGCCGTCCTGCTTTTTCGCATAGCGAGGTCGTTTTTCTCGGAGAATTCCTTGTACTTAGCCTGCTGTTCACGAAGCTTTGCCCTTGCAGCCTTTACGCCTTCATCATCACCGATTTCTTTCAGCATATCAATTTCACGCTTCTGCTCACGGATACGCCGTTCAAGCTGACGCTGCTTCTGCAAAGCCGCATAGTAAGCATCGTTTTCGTCCTTTTCGTAAGGAAAATACCGCTGAAAATTCACCCCGTCAATAAACGGATATTTCTTGTGGTGACAGTTTATGCCGAATAACCCGTCAGGTTCACCGTATGAAGTTTCGGAAAGAGGGGAGTATTGTATCTCCCTGCCGCTGCCGTCGTGAGCGATGCCGCTCTTGTTGCTTCGGCTGAATATCCTGCCCTGATAAGGCGCACATTTCGGACGTGCTCCCTTGTGTGACGATACTTCTATCAGGTCAATGTCGTACTCGTCACAGCGAGCGTCCTGAGCGGCGTGAGCAACGTTTGATACCGTTGTTTTGATGTCCATATTGACATATGCCTCAGGCGACCATTGCCGTCCTGCTGCGTCCACAAATGCAGGTATTCCCTTTGCGTTGAATTCCTGTATGCATTTGCGCACAGCGGCGGAACGGCTCTCAGCACCTGTCACAGCCGACATTGTATGCTTTCCGAGCGTGTTAAGCAGCTCCTGCATGTTGGGAACGTCCTCAATGGCATTTACAGCGTCATAGGTCCTGTTCACAAGGTCAACATATGCTTCCTTTGCCTTGTACCGCATTACCGTATTTACAAGGTTAAGGTCGCTTTTTGCCTGCTTGCGATATGTGCTTATGACACGCTTTGCAGATGCACTTGCCGATACATCAGCGTCCGATATGACACCGTCACGGGCTGCCGCCTGCAATGCAGGCTCTATGTTGTCTATCACATCATATGCAGCACTTGTTATCGCCTCGGTGAGAACGTCAGACTGTATGCCCGTGTAAGATGCAATGATATTGACAGCCGTCCTGTTAAGCTCGCCTGCCTCAGCAAGCTTCTGCATACGCCACTTTGACGTTGCCGAAACAAAGCCGTCCTTTGCTATCTGAGCGGCAACAGCCACCATCAGATCGTGCTCCATAGCCGTGTAAACATCAACTACCGGTCGGGAATATTCAAGCAGCTCCGCCTCCGTCATCAGTACCACCCCTTAAAGCAAGCATATCGGTCATATCGGCTGAAATATCCTGCTCCTTGTTTATGCGGGCAAGCTTTTTCTGTGCCTCGCTTTCATCGCATTTGAATATCTCCATAATGGCATCTGCCTTGCTCTGTAAGCGTGCCGCAACAAGCTTGATATTGTTGTCAATGAGAGTGTTTTCGTCGATTATGACGTTATCCTTGAAGCCCACAGCAAGACTGTATTCCTTGTTCGGAAGCTTCCCCACAGAAACGCCCAGCGCAATTATGGCACGGCATAAGCCCTCAAAAAATTCAACAAGCAGATTTTTGTTTGCCCTCATAGTCTGCATAGTTTCATTCTGTTCGGACACGACCTCCGTCGCCGTTTTTACACCGCTTGACATATCAAAGCTAAGCGCACCGACGGATAAGCCGACCTGAGCACAAAGTATGTTGAGAAGTGCATTTATCAGCTTGACGTGCTCATCAATACGCAGGGTTACCGTGTTATCGGTGATCTTTAGGTCACGCTCCTCATCACATTTGAGAGCCTGAAAAACCTCGTCGTCCGTGTCAAAATAACGTTCTATCTTTCCCGAAGCCGTGTCAACAACGGTCTGTATGCAGGAGGACGGAACGATTATGCGTTTTTTGCCTAAAACGACCTCTCTTGCAAGGCTGTCAAAAGCCGTGTCAAGAGCTTTGAGCGTGTCAGCGGCATTTGCAAAAACCGATATGCCCAGAGGAATGTAACTGTCCTTGTTGTTGGCGCAGGCAGGCTTGAAATACTGAAAAACAGGTACGTCCGTGTCATAAACAGCATAGTCGGGAGCGTCGGGATAAAGCTCCGAAAATGCACAGCGTGTCCCGATGCTGTTTTTATCGGAGGAGCGGTAAAGCCTGCTGTCAACTCTTATCCTGCCGCCATCGGGCTTGTGACGTTCGAGCAGGGTGTAATAAATACCGTTCCGATACATCTGCGAGCGGAATATCCCTGCCGTGATACGCTTGTTGTCCCACGCAATGGGAATGAAGTCCGCAGCTTCAATGTAGTTTATCTTTACCTTGTCGTTGTCAAGATATTCACGCATCACACAGCCGCCGTGAGCATAAGCCTTGGATAAAAGATCGGGAATGTTCTTCAGGAAGCCCTCATCGTCAAGCACGGTGTCAATATAGCTTTTGAACGGCTCGTCGCAGGCTATTTCTGCCTGTTCCGCAAAGCAAAGAGCGGAAAATTTGTCACAAAGCACCTTGGCAATGTTCAGCGTGTTGCTTTTGCGGTTTGCCTTTTTGTAAAGTCCCGAGCTTTTTACCGTCAGCCATTCCGGTTCGCCCTTGTAAATGTCGCTCCAGCTGCTTATCCTGTTGTAGAAAACAGAAAGATCGGGAATATTGTCCTCGGGAAAAGCTTTGATAATATCGTCAAATACCATTGTTTCACCTCTTCATTATTTCGTTCATATACGGCTCTGTGGAATACTCCTGTGCATCGAGATTGTCTATGTTGGTGGTTCCGTCATCAAGTCGGACGTCCCTGCCGATGTATCTGCTGTCCCACATAGCCTCGGAAAACGCATCTATCGTAGCCTTGCAGCTTTTGTGTATCTTGTACCGCCCTGCGCCCTGCATAATGCAGTAGAAGCGGATACGGTCGGTTATCTCTTTCTTTTTTGCATTGTGGATATTCACCGCCCAGCCGTTCCGTGCCGCCTCGACTTTCAATCCGCCGATAAGCGTCTGCTCTGTGTTGTCGCAGTAAACATCTGAAAGAGTGACATCTCCAAGCTTAAAACGGCATTCAGCAAGAAAGCAGCCGAACTCTCTGTACAGCCTTTCGGGAGTTATAGCCTCTTTTATGTGCCTGTCGTGTACGGTTATCATCTCTTTAAAGCCCCTTGTAAAAGCCGTGCAGTTGAAAGCGTGAGCCGATGAACCGCCGCCGAAGTCAACGCCTATCGTTGCAAAGATGATGTCATCAGGCAGGCTGTCAATTATAAGATCCTGCGGAGCATCGGCAAAGGTGCGGTAGATAAGTCCCTCAGCATTTACCCATAAACCCTTGATGTATCGGTCATAGTAGACTGTCCCTGCATATTCACGCTTGAGGTTTTCCACAAACTCAGCGGACAGAAAAGGGTTGTCATCAATGGTGTATTTCTGGCGGTAAATGTCCGCATCGCTGTCAAGAAAATTTTTGAACCAATGGTGCCGCCCCTCAGGATTGCACGTACCGTCAAAACGACTGTAAGGCTTGTCCAGACGTGATTTCAGCATATCGAACACCTCAGGGTGCCACGTTACCACCTCATCACCGTAGCAATATTTTATGGACGAACCACGAAGCCTGTCTACCTGATTGACTTTGTCCGCACCAAGGCAGTACACAGTTTCGCCGAAAAGCATAGCCGTGTTGTCAGACTTTATGCTGCTTACAAAAGAACCGCCCCAGATGTTCTGAAGCGGTTCAATGATATTTCGCTGTAAAGTGCCTTTTGTGTTGCCGAGAAGGACCACAAGACCGTCACACCCAGCAACAGCTCTGATGCGTTTCGGGATAAGGTAGTAGTCCATATATGTCTTGCCGGAACGTGTCGCACCCTCTTTCACATTCCAGCGGTGTACAGCCGAGCGGAAATATTCCCGCTGCATAGGAGAAAACGGCATTATTCATTGCCCCCTGTCATTTTGCTAAGTACATCATCAAGCTTTGAAAGAGCGTCGGAGCTGTCCTCAGAAGGCTTTTCACGCCACCCCTTAAAATTATTGGCGAGAGAGAATTTCGCCCCATTCACACCGTCACGGTCGTATAAACGGCGTTCAGCGTATTCCTCACAGCGAGATTTCGCAACGGTGATGATGTCGTTGAATTTGTCTGAACGAGCCTGATAATTAAGAAGGGACTGCCTTGTCTTGAACCCAAGAGCAAGAGCCAGTCCCGTAACGGTAGGAGGGTGAGCACCGACTATCACGGGCTCACCGTTCTTGTTGTATACAGTTTCGCCGCTGCTGTCGGTCAGAACGTGACCTTCGCAGTCCCTGAAATATTCTTCGATACCTGCCGACATCTCTGCAGCTGTCTTGTATCGGAGCGGATTAGTTTTGCCCGTGATCTTCACCTCCTTTGGGTATAAAAAAACCGTCTGAATATTCAGACGGTAACAAGCGGACGGATTTCAACCGTCATAGGTGTACTGAAACGGCTCTGTTAACTTATCGTCAAAATAAGCGTTTTCGCCTTTTGCTCAAAGCAATAGTTTCAGCCCTGCCCGTTTTCACTCTTAAACTACTACTTGTGATTTATAGTATACCATGTGGTCTTTACTCTGTCAATCATTTTCTGCTCTTTATCCGAAATATTATAATCGCCTTTTTCGTTGTGAAAATAGCCTTTATGCGTGTGGGGCAAGGCCTTTTTGCCATCAATAATGTGAGCGTTTCCGTTTATATCAATTTGCTTAAAGCGTTTATTATGTTTGTCATGGTATGTTATGGACTTTATTACGTTCTGCTCGTTTACAGTAACATATACACGTCCCTTCGTCATTGTTTCCATAGGCGTTTTTGTTGAACCGCTGTTTGATTTGACAAATTTAATGTTTCCGCTCTGATGAAGAAGCGTATATTCACTCCCATAAGTCTTGCCTTTATCGCTCACCCCGCTTGAAGCACCTCTACCGCCCATTAGTCCTTGCCTCCCTGAATTTATCCTGAAAAGATTTGACGTGAATTATATCCCCTCGACATTCGTCGGGAACATTGCCATAAAAGATTATTTTTTCAGGTGCGAGCCGTTCAAGCATCGCATCATAACCGAGCATAAACGCCGCCTTTGCCGCTTTGCTGTTCTGCGTCCCAACAGATGAAACAGCGACAGTTCCACCGACGGGCTCACCGTCAAAGCACCAGTCAAAAGACTTTTCATCACTCCAACATATTGTCGGAATGACTTTTATCCCGAGCTGCTGCCAATAAGCGGCGAGCCAGTGCTTACGGTAATGATTGTATATCTGCATCGCCGCAGGAAAATCTGCATAAAGCGAAAAATCGGGCGAAAGTACACAGGAGAACTGCGACAGCACGTTGATATAAGCATCGGGTCTGTTCCAAAGCCTTGTAAACTGGTAATCGTCAAGGAAGAAATGCACAGCTTTGTCGGTTCTGTCCCTGCAGCTCTTGGCATAATTAAAGCCGATGAATTCCGAATAAACGGCATCATCGGCTTTTATGACCGGAATATTAAATTTCCCGACAGCTTCGGGCGTGAATTTTTCGAGATTTTCATATCTGAACTTACTCTGCATTTTCTTCTCCACAAGCATAAAACTTCGCTTTTCATTAATAAGCAAAGCCGACCCACCGCCGCTAAGGCGACGGCTCAGGTCTTGTTCATATGCTTTGCTATCATAATAATATCATACAGAAACAGTAACATTCAAGCACATACTCTGCAAAGCATAACCATGCAGCCGCAGCACATGCTGACGGGAATAGTTCATACTGCCGGCGATCTCCTCCCATTTCTGCCCCATAAGATAACGCCGTGAAAGCACTTCACGCTGAGCAGGTTCGGTAAGAGAAGAAATAAGCTTCTCTGCCTGTTTCCGTGCAGCATTGTATTCATCAAGAAGCCTGTCCACTTCAGCATCGTATTCAGCCGCCCGGCAGTAAGCTCTTTCCACAGCATTGCCGTCACGTTCGTGAACGCTGCCGTCGCTTTCATAGCGAACTGTCCTGCAAGATATAAGCAGCTGCGAATAAGCCAAGGCTTTTTCTTTTGCAAAGCGGTATGCACGTTCGGCGGCTCTCACTCGGTTCAGCTCTGCTTTGACTTCCATTGTTGTCATTTTCTCCCTCCTATAAGCCGTGTCTAAAATTGGTTAATCATCATCGTCGTCATCATCAGTGAGAGGTATTTGCATAACAGCTTCAATCGCTGCATCAATAGCCTTGTTCCATCCTTTGCTAAAATCATCTGACGCATCACAGCCGCCGATTTCGTTTAGCTTTTCGATAATTGTTTTACGCTCTATGTATTTATCAGCCATTGTCAGCCCTCCATATTTATTCTATAAAAGCTTTCATCATCGGTCAGCAAGCCTACTGCTTTAAGAGCGGGTATAAGCTTGTCACGGTCTGACTTGGCTTTACTGACCTGTATTTTAAGCTGTTCGGAGCGCTTTATGCTGTCCTGATACTTGCGGCAGATATTCAAACTCTGCGCTGCCTTTTTCTTTGACAGGCTGTATTCATCGGACAGCAAACGCTCCTGTCTTTCAGCCTCTTCCTTTGGCAGATTGTCAAATTTGAACCTGAGATAAATTATCCGAAGTCTGTCGAAGTATTTGTATTCATCGGCAGGGAAGTCCTCATAGTCTATCGTTCCGTCATAGCATTGCCGTTTCAGGTCCTTCCAGATGATGCTGTCCGAAAAATCGGGAAGAGGTTTTCTGTAATATTTCATTTTTCACCTCTGACTGTATGGAGGGTAGGAGGGTTTGAGCGTCATTTCCAAGACTTTCTCTATATATTATTAAGAAGGAAGATTTATTAAACGCACACACTTTAAAGAATTATATAGAAAAAAATAAAATTTCTATAATGTGGCTAACTGCCCCATTATTTAGCACGCTTTGTGAAGAAAATGCAAATATTTTTAATGGAGTAAAATATTTATTAACTGGTGGAGACGTGCTTTCTCCAAAACATATTAATAAAGTTAGAAAATATAATCCTAATTTAACAGTAATAAATGGCTATGGTCCAACAGAAAATACTACTTTTTCTTGTTGTTTCAAAATCGAAAAAAATTATGTTGATTCTGTTCCAATCGGAGGACCTATTGCAAATTCAACATGTTATGTTGTTTCTAAATCTGGAAGTCTGCAACCTGTCGGTGTCCCTGGAGAATTGTGGGTTGGTGGCGATGGAGTCGCAAAGTGCTACATAAATAACGAAGAAATGACTAAGCAAAAATTTATTGAAAATTATATGGGCAACGACAAAGTATATAAGACTGGTGATCTTGTAAAATGGCTTCCTGACGGTACAATTCAATTTATAGGAAGAATAGATAACCAGGTTAAAATTAGAGGTTTTAGAGTTGAATTAAGCGAAGTAAATAATAAAATTCTAGAATTTTCTAACGTAAAGTCTAGCTACACAACTATTTACACAAATAATAACGAAAAATTCATTTGCAGTTACATTATTCTTAAAAATGGTATTTCTACAAATGAATTAAGGAGATATTTAAAGGAAGTATTACCTATTTACATGGTTCCAACATATATTGTGCCAATGGTTAACTTTCCACTAAATGTGAATGGAAAAATAGATAAAAACTTACTTCCAACACCAACAATAACAACAAACGAAAATATCATAAGCCCTAGAAACAAAACAGATAAAACTTTGGTTTCTATTTTAAAGAAATACTTGAAATTAGAAACAGTAAATTTATCAAACTCTTTTGTAGAGCTAGGAGGAGATTCTCTTTCTGCCATAAACATTATCGCAGAAATCGAAAATAAATTACATGTTCAACTACATATAAAAGACCTTTTGAACATGGCTAGCATAATGGATATTTCTGACTATATTGCTAATACTAGAACTCAAAATACAGCTTTTGTTTTAGAGAAAGCTCCTAAAATGGATTTGTATCCACTTTCTTCTGCTCAAAGAAGAATTTACTACGCATGTAAAATGGTTGGAGACGATACTCTAGTTTATAATACACCTTGTGCACTTCTAATAAATTCTCGTTTAGACAGTAAGAGGGTTGAAGGAGCATTTAAGCAAATTATTGAAAAGCAGAGTAGCTTTAGAACTGTATTCGTATTAGATGCAGACGAAGTAAAACAAAAAATACTCGATAAAGTAGATTTTGCAATCTCGGTTTTCAATAATACATCTACAGAAAAAGATGCTATTATAAAGAATTTTTCTAAGCCTTTCGATTTAGAAAATGCACCTTTATTAAGAGTAGAATTACATTATTTAGATAACAACCAAACACTATTGCTTATCGATTCACACCATATAGTTATAGATGGCGTTTCGATGAATGTATTAATAAATGAATTTTTTGAATTATATAAAGGAAATGCATGTGAGGAAACTCCATTTGAATATATTGACTATTCAGTATGGGAAAAAGATTTTGTTAAAACAGGTGCTTACAAAAAGAGTGAAGACTATTGGATAACAAGGTTTAAAGACTACGGTTTTGAAGCATTAAACCTTCCCTATGATTATACAATTCCTGCAAACAAGACATATATTGGAAAAAAAATATTTTCTAATATACCTACTACAACTTTTGAAAGAGTTGAGGCATTCGCTAGAAAATATAAGGTTTCTAGCTACACGGTATTTCTTTCTGCATTATATATTTGCTTATATAAATATACAAAACAGTCTGATCTTGTTGTCGGTAGTCCTGTCGCAAACAGAGGAATTATTGGAACACGTAACATAATAGGAATGTTTGTAAACAATGTAGCTTTTAGAGCAAAGATTTTGCCAAACCAGAGTATTAGCACTTTTTTAAAATATGTAAATGACTGTATATTGCAAGATTTAGAAAACCAAGCATATCCATATGATGCTCTTTTAAAATCTCTGCATGTGCCAACAGACAACTCTAGGAATCCATTATTTGATATAATGTTTTCTTACCAAAATCAATCAAATGAAATCAATGTAGATGATAATGTTTCATATTTACCTGTAGAAACTAATACTTCTAAATTCAATATAACATTGGAAGTTGTTCCAAAATCTGGTCAAATAAATGTAGAATACAGAACTGATTTATTCAAAAAAGAAACTATTAACAGTTTTGTTGAGCACTATATGTTCGTTTTAGGACAAGTTCTAGAAGACTTGAGCCCTTCTGTAAGTGGCATAAACATCATAACACCTTCGGAGCAAAGGGTTTTAGACAAATTCAACGCAACCTCTGGTGAAATAGACAGAGCTCCATTATGTAAATTATTCGAGAAGCAAGTTGAAAAAACACCTAATAATATTGCTGTAATTTGTGATGATAAGACTCTTACTTATGCCGAATTGAATACTAAAGCTAACAGTCTAGCTCATTATTTAATCACTCGTGGTATAAAAAGCAACGATATTGTTGCAATTATGACAAATAGATCTTTAGAGACTATTGTTTGTATGGTTGCTATACTTAAGGCTGGGGGCGCATTTTTAAATATTGACCCTACCTACCCTGTTGATAGAACAAAATATTACATTGAAGACAGTAAGATTGAATATGTGCTTACTCAAAAATCTTTACGTGAAAAGGTTGAAGAGATAAAAAATAAGATTGAAATTGACCTTGATAATACTGAAATTTATGGAAAAAACTTTGAAAATCCAAATGTAGAAATACACGAACAAGACTTATCTTACATTATATATACATCTGGCTCTACTGGAACCCCTAAGGGCGTAATGCTTAACCAGATTGGTCTTTCTAACATGGTACAAGCCATGACAAAAGTTTTGGATTATTTAAAAGATGGACCAAAACATGCGATTGCATCTGTTACATCTACACCTTTCGACATATTTGTGTATGAAATAGTAGTTTCACTTACACATGGAATGAGAGTTGTTATGGCAAACAACGCAGAACATAGAAATCCTAAGCTTTTAGATGCATTAATACGCAAGTATAAAGTTGACGTAATGACGGTTACTCCAAGTTTAATGAAAATAAATTACGATAATCGCGAACCAGATACGGCTTTAGCACAAGTTAAAAACATGGTATTCGGTGGAGAACCTCTACCAGAAAAATTCGTAAAAGATTTACGTGCTCTATCCGATGATATTACAATATACAACATATATGGTCCTAGCGAAATAACGGTTTTATCAAACGTACAAAACCTTGATAATGAAAAAGAAATTACTGTTGGACCACCAATCTTGAACACACAAATGTATATTTTAGATAGTGACATGAAACAAGTTCCAATCGGAGTTATTGGCGAAATTTATATTGCTGGAATTCAAGTCGGCGAAGGCTACATTGGAAAGAAAGAGTTGACAGAACAACGCTTCTTAAACAATCCTTTCGGTCCTGGAAAAATATATAAATCTGGTGACATCGGTAGATGGACATTTGATGGAAAAATTCAATGTTTAGGAAGAATTGATAACCAGATAAAGCTAAGAGGTTTGCGTATTGAGCTTTCTGAAATCGAAGATGAGATTGCCAAAATGCCAGGAGTATCATCTTGTGTTGTAAATAAAATAACATTAGACAATAAAGAATGTTTATGTGCATACTATGTTTGTGACACTGATTTAACAGAACAGCAAATTAAAGAAAACTTACGTAAATTCTTGCCACAATATATGATTCCAACACATGTTGTAAAGCTTGACTCTATGCCTTACACTATAAACAGAAAAATTGATAGAAAGGCTTTACCTCTACCAAAGGTTACGCATTTAGTAGATAGCGGGCACATTGATATTTCTTCATTGAATTCAAATGAAGAAAAACTTACTCAAATTTGGAAGAGTATATTAAAAGTTGATAATATCGATGTTAATGATAATTTCTTCGATATTGGTGGAGATTCAA
>ENA-OPCY01001316-OPCY01001316.1-human-gut-metagenome-genome-assembly--contig:-NODE-1316-length-14448-cov-4.044466_pt1 | contig 14448 bp, 10 predicted proteins | sample MGYA00241568_ERZ501487 | MGnify/ENA primary metagenome ERZ501487 (study PRJEB25962, sample SAMEA2042574) | human gut metagenome | biome: human gut; feature: human-associated habitat; material: faeces... | reverse complement strand
GTGAGTTAATAAATAATATGAAAGAAGGGAAAAAGTGGAATCAAGACAGAAGTTGTGAAGGTATGAGTGAAAATCTAAAAATAATCAAGGTTTGTTGATCGAAAACGATCAGGGAAAGGAAATAATTTAGTTCAAAAGATCGTTTAATAAGGAGAATTGGCGGGATTTTTTTAATTTTGCACTTACAACTAATTAACAGATAAGAAAATGCCGTTAAATTTACCCGATAAACTACCTGCTATTGAATTGCTGAAGGAGGAAAATATCTTCGTCATAGACAATTCACGTGCCAGTGCACAGGATATTCGTCCGTTAAAAATCGTGATATTGAATTTGATGCCGTTGAAGATAACGACAGAAACGGATTTGGTACGTTTGCTTTCCAACACTCCCTTGCAGTTGGAAATATCATTTATGAAGTTGAAAAGCCATACATCGAAAAATACGCCGGTAGAACATATGAAAGCATTCTATCATGACTTTGATTTGATGCGCGACGAGAAATATGACGGGATGATTATTACGGGAGCTCCGGTAGAGCAGATGCCGTATGAGGATGTGAATTATTGGGATGAGATTACTACTATTTTTGATTGGGCGCGTACTCATGTTACCTCAACTCTTTATATTTGTTGGGCGGCCCAAGCCGGGCTTTATCATTTCTATGGAGTTCCCAAATATCCGCTGAAACAAAAAATGTTTGGTATTTTCCGTCATCATATCAATGTACAGGGATTGCCCATATTCCGTGGTTTTGATGATGAGTTTTTTGTACCACATAGCCGTCATACCGAAATACACCGTGAGGATATTCTGAAAGTAAAAGAGTTGGCTTTAATAGCTGAGTCTGATGAGTCTGGGGTTTATATGGCTATGGCTCGTAATGGGCGTGAATTCTTTATTACCGGGCATTCGGAGTATTCTCCTTATACGCTTGATACGGAATATAAGCGTGATTTGGCGAAAGGGTTGCCTATTGAAATGCCTGTAAATTATTATAAGGACGATAATCCGGACAATGCCCCGGTGGTGCGTTGGCGCGGACATGCCAATTTGTTGTTTTCTAATTGGTTGAACTATTATGTATATCAGGAAACCCCGTTTGATATAAATCAGATACGATGATCAGACAACGAAAAATAGAATTATTAGCTCCTGCTAAAAATCTGGAGTGCGGTATTGCAGCTGTTGATCACGGTGCTGATGCCATTTATATTGGTGCTCCCCGTTTCGGAGCACGTGCGGCTGCGGGGAATTCATTGGAGGATATTGCTGAGTTGGTGCGGTACGCTCATGTATATAATGTCCGTATCTATGTGACTGTGAATACGATTCTGAAGGATGAGGAACTGAAAGATACGGAAAAAATGATTTGGGATTTATACCGTGCCGGAGTGGATGCTTTGATAGTGCAGGATATGGGATTGTTGGAATTGAATCTGCCACCTATACCGTTACATGCCAGTACGCAGATGGATAATCGTACTTCTCAAAAAGTAAGATTCCTGGCTGAGGCAGGTTTCCGTCAGGTGGTATTGGCTCGTGAACTTTCTCTTGTTGAAATAGAAAATATCCATCATGCTTGTCCTGATGTGCCTTTGGAGGTATTTGTACATGGTGCTTTGTGTGTAAGCTATAGTGGACAATGTTATGTTAGTCAGGCTTGTTTCGGACGTAGTGCCAATCGGGGAGAATGTGCCCAGTTCTGTCGCCTTGCTTTTGATATGGTAGATGCGGACGGTAAATCTATAGTAAGGAATAAGCATTTATTGTCTCTGAAAGATTTGAATCAGAGCGAAGAGTTGGAGCAATTGCTGGATGCCGGAGCTTCTTCCCTGAAAATAGAGGGACGTTTGAAGGATGTATCTTACGTTAAAAATGTAACAGCTTATTATCGCCAGAAGCTGGATAGTGTTTTCAAACGTCGTAAAGAGTATATCCGTGCTTCATCGGGGAAAGTGAAATTAGAGTTCAAACCTCAATTGGATAAGAGTTTCAGTCGTGGTTTTACTAATTATTTTCTTTTTGACAGGAATAAGGATATTTTTTCTTTTGATACTCCCAAGTCTTTAGGGGAGGAGATGGGGACAGTGAAGGAAATTCGTGGTAATTATCTTACCGTAGCCGGAATCAAGTCTTTTAATAATGGAGATGGCGTCTGTTTTTTGGATGAGACTGGTAAGTTGCAGGGATTTCGCATAAACCGGGTGGAGAATAATAAGTTATTTCCTCAAGAGATGCCTCGGATAAAGCCCCGTACGATACTTTATCGTAATTTTGATCAGGAATTTGAGAGGTTGATGTCGCGTAAATCAGCCGAAAGGAAAATTGCTGTCATTTTAAAATTGGCTGAAAATAATCGGGGCTTTACTCTGTCTCTGACCGATGAAGATGATCACAGTGCCAGTGTGGTGCTGGAAAGGGAGAAGGAACGTGCCCGTACTCCGCAGGAAGATAACTTGCGTACACAACTTGGAAAGTTAGGAAATACTCCATTTGAAGCGTCAGATATAGTGATTGACTGGTCGGACAATTGGTTTATTCCAGCTTCTATGCTTGCCGAACTTCGCCGTAAGGGAATAGAGAAACTGCTGGAAGTGCGCCGTATTAACTATCGGCAGGAAATTTACAAGTTGCCTCGAACGCATCATGCTTTTCCTGTGAATGAATTGACTTATTTGGGAAATGTGATGAATGCTGATGCTGTTTCCTTCTATAGGAATCATGGCGTGCAGCGTATTGCTCCGGCTTATGAAAAGGCTCCGGCAGAAGAAGCGGTATTGATGTTTTGCAAGCATTGTTTGCGTTATAGTATGGGATGGTGTCCCTCTTGGCATAAAGTGCGTTCTCCTTATAGGGAACCTTATTATTTGGTTAGCTCGGATAACAGACGTTTCCGCTTAGAGTTTGATTGTAAGAATTGTCAGATGAAAGTCTATGCTGAAAAGTAAGTACATCGGATTACTGTTTTTGGTATTGGCTATTTTGATGGCTTGCCAATATCCTTCACCTGTTACTCCGAGTGGGGATATGCCGCAAAAGAAAAGGGATTCTGTCAATTATTTGATAGAACGGCATTATACATTAAACAGTAATTTTGAGGTTACTTCAGATTCGCTTATGTTACAGCAACTGCCATTGGTTGATGTGCTTCCTGTTTTTAAAGGAGAACGGCTGGTGGTAGCGGAGTTTATGATACAACCTGCTGATAGTGTGGATTCTGTATGGGTAAAGGTAGCACGGGACCAGGAAACAATGGGATGGATACATGAAAAGGAATTGTTGGAGAAAGTAGTTCCTGTGGATTCAGTGTCACAGTTTATTCATTTTTTCAGTAATTCTCATACCATCGCTTTCTTTGTCATATTAGGCTTTTTCGGTATTTGGTATATTCATAGGGCTATTCGTCGCCAGAAGCTGCAATTAATCTGGTTGAATGATATTGATAGCGTTTTTCCTACAGTTCTTTCTTGGTTGGTAGCTACAGCAGCTACGCTTTATGCCAGTATTCAGCATTTTGTTCCGGGAACTTGGGAGCAGTTTTATTATAATCCTTCTTTGAATCCTTTTAGCTTACCTTTTATTCTTTCTCTTTTCATGTTTAATATTTGGGGAATTATTCTTGTGGGGTTGGCTACTTTGGATGATTTGTTTCATCAGACACATATTGAAGCTGCATGTTTTTATTTGTTGGGATTGATGTCCTGCTGTATCTTTTTATATTTGTTTTTTACATTTACTACGTATTACTATTTGGGTTATCCATGTTTATTGGTATATGCTGTATGGTCATTTAATCGTATAAAGCATGCTTCCCGGTATAAATTCAGTTGTGGAAATTGTGGGGCGAAGATAAAGAATAAAGGAGTGTGTCCTCATTGCGGCGCTGTCAATGAATAATTTTATTGTTTGTTTCTTTTGACAAAGGCTCAAGCAGTTTTCTATTGTAAACAGCATTTTCTCTATGTACATACACTAAAACAAATAGGTTTGTTCTAGAAGCTATGGGTATCATTTACAGCAATAATAAAGTTCTTGCTTTTCTTGGTGTGACAGAATAAAAAATAAACTTGATTTGGTAAATGTGGAAACAGAAAGGGAGTTCGTGATGAACCCCCCTTTCTGTTTTTGCAAGAATGGTTAGAAGTGATAACGTATATCCACTCCCAGTTGTAAAGGCCTGCTTTTTTGTTCGAATCCTCTATGCATGGTTTCAAAATAGAAGGTTGTATAATCCTTGTTGGTTAAATTACGTCCCCATACATCTATCTGTAAAGCTTTTGTCTGCAAAGAAATGCGCCCGTTCAGTGTTCCGTAAAAACTTTGTGAGACATTGTTTTTTTCAGTCCAATAAATTTTTCCTGCTCCGGTATAGCTCATGCCTAAAGTCAGGCTTTGCATCCAATTGCTTTTATCGAAAAAGAAACTATAATTTGCGCCTGCATTCATGGTATGGCGGGGAACAAATGGTACATAATTGCCGCTATAATCAATTTGCTCTTCTGATGATGTAGTACCTCCGTCATATTTTTTGAATGTGGAATGAGTATATCCATAACTTACATTCATATTCAGGTTTTTGTTGATGGATGCCAGAAAGCTGGCCTCTACTCCATAACTTTCGCTACTACCGGCATTGACCATCATTCGTCCCAAGCCACTATTGACAAATTTGGCGATTTGTTGGTCGTGGGTATCCATGTAGAATGCGGCAAGGTCGGTCTTCAGTTTGCCGTTGAACAAACTGAGATGTGATCCCACTTCGTAATTCCAGCTGTACTCGGGCTTGTAGACAGTTGTTTCTTGTACGTTCAATTCTTTTCCGTAGTTGGGCATGTGTTGCTTGATCATTCCTTCTATCATACCTGCCATAGATTCTGGTGCCTTGTCTAGTATGGCTTCAATCATTTTTTGTTGCATGTCACTTTGTATCAGTTCTGAAAACATCTGTACGTTATAACCTCCGGAACGATATCCTCTGGTTATGCTTACATACATATTGTTTGCAGGGCTGAAATCGTATTTAAAAGCTAGCTTGGGAAGTAGCTGTACATAGTCGTTTTTTTCTTTTCCTTCCAATAGCGGTGCGGCATTCAAATTCCTGAATGGAATATTAAGGGGAGGCATTGCCATTTTAAGAAAGAAATCGAAATCAATATTACTATCCGAGAAATAATTCATAGACATTTTTTCATATTCCAAGCGCAAACCTGCTGTTACTGAAAGGCCTTTCACAAACAGGTCGTTGAATGTAGATTGGTGGTACAGTGCGGTGCTGAATACCGGTGTGTCAAAACTTCCACTTACGCGGATACGGTTGTTCAAAACGTCCAGACTCATTTCAGGGGTACGGGGATTGTCTAAATGAATTTTCTTGAAAGTATTGTTGATGTTTCCTTCGATCATATCGGTCACTCCGTCCTCCATGAAGTTTACCGGACCGGTGGTATGTAGCCATTGATAAAAACCACTAACCCCTGTAACCCATTGCCAGCGCTTGTTGTTTTTGCTTTTAAAAGTAATTTCTTCACTGATGGTATTCAGACGCTGCTTCTGCTCAATGGTATAAATGCTGACAGGCAGGAAATCCTGGTCCATAAACATACGGTCGTTTAAATTCTGGAATCCTGTAACAGCGCTTAAGATAAACTTTTGCGCCTGGTATTCAATATTCAAACCGGTATTGAACAGTCCACGGCGATAAGTACAATCCTGATCGTATGAAATCTTCCCTATGTAGTTTTTATATTTTTCATTCTCTTTGTCGTATCCGTCTATAGCTCCTGTATAGTAATAAGGGTATCCCCCTTCGTCATTATAATCATAGCCTATGGTGAAGTCTAGTTTTAAGTTTTCTGAAGGCAGCCAGATAGCATGTATTCGTCCGCCTCCCGCTTCCATATTATCTACTTTTTTCCCATTGAGCGAATTGCGGAAGAATCCGTCTGATCCCTCATAATAACCACCGGCGGAGAAAGCGAAACAGTCACTCCAACGGTGGTAGTGGGTTAATGAAGCACTGCGGTAGTTACTTTTTGTTCCATAACTCAGTTTTACGTCTGTTCCCTGATAGGAGAATGGAGAGCGGGTATGTACCTTGATTAGTCCCCCCATGGTATTGCGTCCGTACAAGGTTCCTTGTGGACCGCGAAGAATATCAATACGTTCTATATCATAAAAATTGAAATCAAATGCAGATTTGTCAATGTAAGGGATATTGTCCACATACAAACCTACCGCAGGAGTATTGATACGCGATCCGATTCCCCGGATGTAAATGGCTGAGGTGAGTCTTGAACCATAGTCGGGCATAAAGAAATTGGGTACCAGTGAACTCACGTTCTTTAAAGTGGTGATTTGGTTTGCTTGCATATCTTTTTGGGAGAGTAAAGATACGGCTGTAGGAAGTTCCCTTAATTTTCCGGTTTCTTTAGGTGAAGCGATAACTACCACCTCTTCTATATCAATGACTTTTGTAGTGTCCTTAGGCAGCGTGTTGATATCTTCAGCAAAAGTTGTTGCAGCCAGCAGGCAGGATGTAATGAATAAAATGTTTTTTCTCATATTTATTGTTTGGTTTTATTTGATACATCACGGATAACCAGAGTTGCTACAAGTTTCTACCAGGCGGAAAATTTATATATTCCACTCTGTATAATCCATGATGGAGAATGATTCCGGCTGCAAAGTAACGGTAAACCTGATATGTGTGCAATCCTAATAAATGAGGATTTTATATTCTGTCTGCTTCAATGTAGCCATTCATCACAGCATAAACGGTAAGACCGGAAACAGACTTGATGCCCAGTTTTTCAGTAATGTTCTTGCGGTGGGAGATAACGGTGGTCAGGCTGATATTAAGTTTGTCGGCTATCTCTTTGTTGATAAGTCCTTTGGTGATAAGTATCAATACTTCTATTTCCCGGACAGACAATTCATGTTCCGTTTTTTCTATGTGCATTGCTTTATCTGCTGCTTGTTTTCTTGCCTGATGTCCATATTGGCGCAATTGATGGATGTCTTTTATCAAAGAACCTTCATCTTGGTAGATATTCAGCTTGGGGATACCGGATAATTGAGGTTGGTTGTCACCTCCTGCTAATACAATTGTTTTTGGTTTACGAAGTAAAAAGAAGGAAGTATGTTCAAAATAGATTTGGGCAGAGATAAAATAATGGGCATACATGTCCGGTGTGTCATCCGTCAGCTCACCAAAGGAATGGAATACACGGATAGTAGCCATTGGAATGATATCTTCCAAAATGTTTTTTAACCCCAGACAAGTAAGGGTATTTGGATCTACTATGGCTATTTCGGGATGATGCATAATGCTTTCTTTGGTGCAAAGATACATATCTTTTAGAAAAAATAGGTTCATAAAGATGAAGAAATCTTCTTTTGGACAACTAAGTCCCTCACTTATTTGTTGTTAGAGTATATAAAGCTTAAAACCTTAACAATATGAAATATGATATAGCGATAATCGGTGGGGGACCTGCCGGATATACGGCTGCGGAAAGAGCTGCTGCCGGAGGATTGAAAACTGTGATTTTTGAAAAGAAAGCCATGGGAGGTGTTTGTTTGAATGAAGGATGTATCCCTACGAAAACTCTTTTGTATTCAGCAAAATTATTGGATAATGCAAAAGGTGCGGCAAAATATGGAATTGCTGTACCGGATGGAATCAGCTTCAATTTGGAGAAAATAATAGACCGTAAAGATAAAGTGGTCAAGAAACTGACCGGAGGTGTAAAACAGACTGTGAAATCTTATGGAGCCGAATTGATAGAAAAAGAAGCGGTTATAACCGGAGAAGATAATGGACTGATTCAAATTTTAGCCGGAGGAGAAAAATATGAAGTGACTTATCTGTTGGTTTGTACAGGTTCGGATACCGTGATTCCACCCATTAAAGGCTTGTCGGAAATAGATTATTGGACTTCCAAAGAGGCTTTGGAAATGGCTGCATTACCTAAATCGCTGGCTATTATTGGTGGCGGAGTAATTGGAATGGAATTTGCTTCTTTCTTTAATAGTATGGGGGTAAAGGTGAGTGTCATTGAGATGATGCCTGAAATATTAGGGGCTATGGACAAGGAAACCAGTGCGATGTTACGTACAGAGTATCAGAAGCGAGGGATTAACTTCCAATTGAATTCTAAAGTGATTGAAGTCAGTCCGGCAGGAGTTACCATAGAAAAAGCCGGTAAATTATCACTGATTGAAGCGGATAAGGTTCTGGTAAGTGTAGGCAGAAAAGCGAATCTGAACCAAGTGGGGCTGGATAAACTAAAAGTGGAAATGGTGCGTAACGGTGTAAAAGTGGATGAACACATGCTTACTTCCCATCCTAAAGTCTATGCTTGTGGAGATATAACCGGATACTCCATGTTGGCTCATACGGCTATTCGTGAAAGCGAAGTTGCCATTAATCATATTCTGGGAGTGGAGGACCGGATGAATTATCATTGTGTACCGGGGGTGGTATATACGAATCCTGAACTGGCCGGAGTGGGAAAAACGGAAGAGGAGTTGAAAGCATCAGGAACTAGCTATCATGTACAGAAATTACCGATGGCTTATTCGGGGCGTTTCGTGGCAGAAAATGAAACAGGGAACGGGCTTTGCAAATTGATTTTGGATGAGGAAGACCGCATTATAGGTTGCCATTTGTTGGGAAATCCTGCTTCGGAAATAATCGTTGTAGCGGGGATTGCCGTTCAATATGGATATACTGTAGAAGAATTTCAAAAAACGGTATTTCCACATCCTACGGTAGGCGAGATTTATCACGAAACACTTTTTGCATAATGTTTTGCATAGATAACCGCTGTACGGATGTTTATTTCAATTTGGCAGTGGAGGAGTATCTTTTAAAGCAGACACAGGGGGATTATTTTGTAATTTGGCAGTCGGAACCTTCCGTGGTCATGGGCAAGAATCAGTCTGTTCGTGCCGAGGTGAATGAGGATTACAGGATAGAGAAGGGCATTCGTTTGGCTCGTAGGTTTTCGGGAGGTGGTGCAGTTTACCATGATAAGGGAAATATTAATCTTACTTTTATAGAAACGACATCGCAATCCCTGTTTGAAGACTATTTGCAGCGTATTGTTGGTTTTCTGGAAACGATGGGAGTCACGGCCTATACGGATGAGCGTTTGGGGATTTATCTGGATGGAAAGAAAATATCGGGCAGTGCGCAATGTATTCATAAAAACCGTGTGATGTATCATTGTACTTTGTTATTTTCTGCAAACTTGGATGTACTTCATACAGTGTTGAAGGGGAAGTCTGATGAATTGGAGTCGATTCCCGGATTAAAGAATATCCGTGCCGTACCGTCTGTACCTAGTAAAGTGGCCAATCTCAATTGTTTTTTGGATGTTTCGGTGAATATCAAACGGTTTATTCATCTTTTGTTTCATTACTTCTTGATAGAAGATGAAAAGAATAGCATTTATCATTTTTCCCGAAAGGATTTGGCGGCAATCGAGTTGCTGAAAGTAGAAAAATATGCTAATGAGGATTGGATACATCATCGGGTCACTTTAAAAAAGATTTAAGTTAAAACTTTCTTTTTCAGTGGCTTGTTGTTCATATAAAAGGATTAAAAAAATAAAATTATCAATATGTCAAGATTTGAAATAAAAATGCCTAAGCTAGGCGAAAGTATTACTGAAGGAACCATTATATCCTGGTCGGTAAAAGTGGGTGATACTGTCCAAGAGGACGATGTCTTGTTCGAAGTGAATACAGCAAAGGTCAGTGCTGAAATTCCATCTCCCGTAGAAGGCAAGGTGATCGGGATATTATTTAAAGAAGGAGATACCGTACCTGTAGGTACAGTAGTAGCAATTGTAGATATAGATAGTGATGAAGGAATAGGAGAGGCTCTTGTAGAAGAGCGAAATGTACCGCAAGCAGAAGAAACGTCCTCCCATGTACCATCTGTAACATCTGTTCAGGAAGTAAAGGAAGTTCCTAAGGCAATAGCGGCTAAAACAGAAGAAGAGCGTTGGTATTCCCCCATTGTACTTCAGCTGGCTCAGGCTGCACATATTTCGAAAGAGGAATTGGATCGTATTCAAGGGACAGGATATGAAGGGCGTCTGAGTAAAAAAGATATAAAAGCTTATATTACTATAAAGGAACAAGGTAACATAACCGTAACTGAACCTGTATCTGCATCCGCCCAATCTGTTGAGGCTGTTTCTGTCCGGACTTCTCCAACTGCGCCATCATCGGCTTCCTCTTTAACACCCCCAGTTTCCGGTTCGCAAGAAGGCGTGGAAGTGAAAGAAATGGATCGTGTCCGGAAAATGATTGCCGATCACATGGTTATGTCTAAACATACCTCTCCTCATGTTACGAATGTGGTAGAAGTGGATGTGACCAAACTCGTGAAATGGCGTGATAAGAATAAAGAGGCTTTTTTCCGTCGTGAAGGAGTCAAATTGACTTATATGCCTGCCATAACCGAAGCCGTAACGAAGGCATTGGTTGCCTATCCGCAGGTAAATGTATCTGTAGACGGTTATAATATCCTGTTTAAAAAGCATATCAATGTCGGTATTGCTGTTTCACTGAATGATGGAAATCTGATTGTTCCGGTGATACATGATGCCGACAGGTTGAATTTGAATGGTTTGGCTGTGACCATTGATACTCTGGCGGTGAAAGCGCGTGATAATAAACTGATGCCGGATGACATTTCGGGTGGTACGTTTACGATTACTAATTTTGGAACTTTCAAGTCTTTGTTTGGTACTCCTATAATCAATCAGCCGCAGGTTGCCATTCTCGGTGTGGGATATATCGAAAAGAAGCCGGCAGTTATTGAAACTTCTGAAGGCGATGTGATTGCTGTCCGTCATAAAATGTATCTTTCTTTGTCATACGATCATCGGGTGGTGGATGGTATGTTAGGGGGGCAATTCCTCTATGCGATAAAAGATTATCTGGAAAATTGGAAAGAATAACCATTCATCACAGTAAAAAAATAATATAATGAAAAAATATGATATAAAGACCACTGATACCGAAACGTTGAAAAAGTGGTATCATTTGATGGTATTGGGACGTGCGCTTGATGAAAAAGCTCCGTCTTATCTGTTGCAATCATTGGGTTGGTCCTATCATGCGCCTTATGCGGGGCATGACGGAATCCAATTGGCCGTAGGTCAAGTCTTTACCAAAGGAGAGGACTTCCTTTTTCCATACTATCGCGATATGCTGACCGTGCTTTCGGCAGGCATGAGTGTGGAGGAATTGATATTGAATGGCATTTCGAAAGCAACTGATCCCGGCAGTGGAGGACGTCATATGTCCAACCACTTTGCTAAACCCGAATGGCATATAGAAAATGTGTCGTCCGCTACCGGAACGCATGACCTTCATGCTGCCGGAGTGGCGCGTGCCATGGTGTATTATGGACATAAGGGGGTGGCGATCACTTCGCATGGAGAGTCTGCTTCTTCGGAAGGATATGTTTACGAGGCGATTAACGGGGCCAGTAGGGAAGGTCTTCCTGTGATATTTGTATGGCAGGATAATGGGTACGGTATCTCTGTTCCCAAAAAGGATCAGACAGTTGCCCGGAAGTATGCTGATAATTTTTCCGGTTTTAAGAATCTGAAGATTATTCATTGTAATGGCAAAGATGTGTTCGACTCGATGAATGCCATGAGTGAAGCCCGTGAATTTGCCATAGCCCATCGTACTCCTGTTATTGTACATGCCAATTGTGTCCGTATTGGTTCCCATTCTAATTCAGATAAACAGACGTTGTATCGGGATGAAAACGAATTGGCTTATGTAAAAGAGGCTGATCCTTTGATGAAATTCCGCCGGATGCTGTTGCGTTACAAACGTCTTACGGAAGAAGAGTTGCAACAGATAGAAGCAGCGGCAAAGAAAGAACTGTCGGTTGCTAACCGGAAAGCACTTGCAGCGCCTGATCCTGATCCGAAAAGTATCTTTGATTATGTTTTGCCCGATCCTTATATACCGGAAAAGTATAAAGAGGGACTTCATCAAGAAGAAAATGGTGAGAAGGCCTTTATGGTAACTGCTATCAACGAAACGTTGAAAGAGGAATTCCGCCATAATCCGGATACTTTCATTTATGGGCAGGATGTAGCGAATAAAGAGAAAGGTGGAGTATTCAATATTACTAAAGGAATGCAGCAGGAGTTTGGGGATGCCCGCGTGTTTAATGCTCCTATAGCAGAGGACTATATTGTGGGTACGGCAAATGGCATGTGCCGTTTCGATCCTAAGATACATGTCGTTATTGAAGGAGCTGAATTTGCCGATTATTTCTGGCCTGCTGTGGAGCAATATGTAGAGTGTACTCATGAATACTGGCGTAGCAATGGGAAGTTTGTTCCCAATATTGTATTACGTCTGGCCTCGGGTGGATATATTGGTGGTGGACTTTATCATTCTCAAAATATAGAGGGTGCATTAGCTACTTTGCCGGGGGCCCGGATTGTTTGCCCTTCTTTTGCCGATGATGCGGCCGGGTTGCTTCGTACTGCGATGCGCTCTCGTGGGTTTACTTTATATCTTGAACCGAAGGCCTTGTATAATTCAGTAGAGGCTTCTTCCGTAGTACCCGAAGAATTTGAGGTTCCGTTTGGGAAGGCGCGTATCCGCCGTGAAGGTACAGATTTAAGTATGATAACGTATGGAAATACAACTCATTTCTGTTTGAATGTGGCTGAACGCTTGGCTCAAGAGGGGTGGAGTGTGGAAGTGATTGATCTTCGCTCGCTTATTCCACTGGATAAAGAAACTATTTATGCGTCAGTGAAGAAAACAAGTAAGGCTTTGGTGGTTCATGAGGATAAAGTTTTCTCTGGTTTCGGAGCTGAAATTGCTGCCGGAATTGGTACGGAGCTGTTCCGTTATCTGGATGCTCCTGTACAGCGTGTAGGTTCTGTTTTCACTCCTGTAGGTTTCCATCCTATATTGGAAAAGGCTATTTTACCTACTGAGGATAAAATTTATGATGCAGCCAGGACACTGCTGGAATATTAATCAAATGTCCACAGGTTACATGGACCGTTTTATATGTTGTCCGTGTTAATCTGTGGTGAATAAAAAAGAATTATGAAAACAATAGGATTATTTTATGCAATGAATGCAGCCAAGACTTCCCATATAGCTGAAAAGATTCGGGAAGATTTGGGAGGAGTGAAAGTAATAGAAGTCGTTTTGATAGAAAAGGCTTGGCAGAATGATTTTCAAGCGTATGACAATATGATAGTGGGAGCGTCAACTTGGTTTGATGGTGAACTTCCTACTTATTGGGACGAACTGGTTCCCGAATTGGAGTCGTTGGATTTAAAGGGAAAGAAAGTAGCAATATTCGGTTTGGGGGATCAGAAGAACTATCCTGATAATTTTGTGGATGGAATGGGGATTTTAGCAGATGCTTTTCAAAAGGCGGGGGCTGAGTTGGTCGGTTTTACTTCGACAGACGGATATACCTTCAACCAATCGAGGGCAGTACGTGGTGAAAAATTCTGCGGTTTGGTAATTGACCAAGAAAATCAGGCTCAATTGACCAGTAAACGTATTGCTGATTGGTGCAAGCTGATAAAAGAAGACTTTACTTCCAATAAGAAAGAATAATAAAATAATATCGCAAATCATTTATTTACTGTAGGGGCGCATTTAATGCGCCCAAATGTATACAGTAAATCATTTTCGGACAGATTCAATCCTCCTCTATACCTAAATAAGTGGCAACGGCTTCCGCACATCTTTCTCCATCAATACCTGCTGAAACAATTCCGCCGGCATAACCTGCCCCTTCTCCACAAGGAAATAACCCGTTGATAGTGACGTGTTGCAGTGTCTCGTTATCTCGCAGAATCCGTACCGGAGCCGATGTGCGTGTTTCGACACCAATCATCACTGCTTCATTGGTCAGAAAGCCATGACTGCTTTTCCCAAATTGTTGGAAGCCTTTGATCAAACGGCTGGTGATGAATGTGGGCATCCAAAAATGCAGAGGAGAGGAAACTAATCCCGGACTATACGAACTGTCAGGTAAATCATAGCTTAGTTTTTTGCGGGTGAAGTCCATCATTCGTTGTGAGGGTGCGGTTTGGCGCATATTGCCTTGTTGCCAGCAGGTGGCTTCTAATGCTTCTTGAAAATACATCATGGTTAATGGACAATGGCCGGTAGTCCATTGACCATTATTTTTATTCGTGGCTTTTAATTCTTCACTTTTCGTTTTTAATTCTTCTGTAAAAAGACTATTGTCCGACAGGTCTTCCGGTCTGATTTCTACTACCATTCCGGAATTGCTCCATTTGGAGCCACGGTTGCTGGGACTCATGCCGTTTACTACAATTTGATGCGGACCGCTTGCGGCGGGAACTACGAATCCTCCCGGACACATACAAAAACTATAGACTCCACGTCCTTCTGCTT
>ENA-OPCY01001306-OPCY01001306.1-human-gut-metagenome-genome-assembly--contig:-NODE-1306-length-14518-cov-1.552375_pt1 | contig 14518 bp, 10 predicted proteins | sample MGYA00241568_ERZ501487 | MGnify/ENA primary metagenome ERZ501487 (study PRJEB25962, sample SAMEA2042574) | human gut metagenome | biome: human gut; feature: human-associated habitat; material: faeces... | reverse complement strand
CTTTTTCATTTTTTTCTCTTACTATTATTCTTACTGGTGTTCCCACTAAACCAAATTCTTTTCTTAATTGATTTATTAGATATCTTTCATAAGAAAAGTGGAATAGTTCTTTGTCATTTACAAATACTACAAATGTTGGTGGCTTTGTAGAAGCCTGTGTCATGTAGTATAATTTTAATCTTCTTCCCTTGTCTGTTGGTGGTTGAACAACAGCTATTGCCTCTGCTAATACTTGATTTAATACAGATGTTGAAACTCTTAGTGCGTTTTGGTTTGCAACATTATTTATCATATCGAATATTTTTTCTACTCTTTGACCAGTTTTAGCTGATATGAATAAAATTGGTGCATATGATAAATATGGTAATTTTAAATATACATCTTTAGTGTATTTTTCTAAAGTTCCATTTTGTTTATCATATTCATCCCACTTGTTTATTGCTATTATAACACCTTTTCCTGCCTCATGAGCCTCTCCTGCAATCTTTGTGTCTTGTTCTGTAACACCTTGTGTTGCGTCAATCATTAAGATACAAACATCGGCTCTTTCTATTGCAAGCAAAGTTCTTGCAACACTGTATTTTTCAATTTTTTCATCTATTTTACTGTGTCTTCTAATTCCTGCAGTATCAATAAAAACATACTTTCCATGAGAATTTTCAAATTCAGAATCTATTGCATCTCTTGTGGTTCCTGCCATATTGCTTACAATTAATCTATTTTCTCCAAGAATTTTGTTAATTAATGAAGACTTTCCTACATTTGGCTTTCCGATAACAGCAACTTTAGTCTGAAGATTGTCATCTTCGTTCTCTTGTTTTGGAGGCAATTTGCCATATATCTCGTCCAAAACATCTCCAATTCCTATTGCGTTTACAGAAGAAACTCTGAATGGATCTCCTAATCCTAGATTATAAAATTCATAAATTTCTGGAGCATCCTTTCCATAATTATCTGCCTTATTGCAAACCAAAATTACTGGCTTCTTAGACTTTCTAAGCATTAATGCGATTTCTGTATCTGCTGATGTAATACCTTGCTTTGCATCAGTCAAAAATATAATAACATCTGCCATAGCAATAGCAATATCAGCTTGTTCCTTCATTTGAATAGAAATGTCATTAGAATCGTCAAACTCTATTCCACCTGTATCTATTAATGTAAAACTTCTACCTCTCCAGTTAGCTTCGCCGTAGACTCTATCTCTTGTAACACCTGGAGTATCTTCTACTATTGAAATTCTTTTTCCAACTATATAATTAAAAAATGTTGATTTTCCTACATTTGGTCTACCAACAATTGCAACCATTGGTTTTGACATTTTTTCACCTTCTTATAAAATTAATTTTTCAAATTACATTATGTATTTTACTATAAAATACATAAAATGACAAGCTTTTGTTTTAAATAAAATTAAAACGAGATATATCTTTATACCCCGTTTTAACTTTAGATTTTTCATATTTAATATTATTTTACTTACCACTATTATCATTGCACTTATTATAGAAATAGCACTTGCCACAATCATCTCATTTGTTCCAGTATATCTCACATTTATTTTTACATTTTGTTCATGCAATGCTGGATTGATTTTTATTTGTACAAATCCATTGTCTGATTCTGTACATTCAATTTCACTGCCATTTGCATACACTCTATATCCTAAATAATAAATATATGGTAGTTCGATTGTAAGTCCCGCTTCTGTCTTATTATTTTGATTGTCCGCTTCTCGCTCATTTTTCATGTTTGTCAATTCAAATTCTAAGTTTGTCCCATTTTTGTTGTAATTTAATATTTCCGCTTCTCCGCTCATTATTATTGGTTCATCTTTTCTATTTGCAATATAAGTATTTAATACTTTAAATGCCTTGCTTGGTAAATATTCCATGCTTGCCATTCCAGCATGAACTCTTCCAGTATTTTCAGTTACTCGTACTCCTTCTATCAATCTCTCTTCATTAGTAGACAATTCATATTCCAATTTACTATTATACGGAATCAACAATAATGTAGAAATAATAGTTAGCACAATTACATCGAATATCTTAAAGTTCTTTATTATAATCCCATAATTTATTCCAGCTACAAAAGCAAAGAAAAACGCCGTAAATTCATATAGCCTAAACGTAAATTGTATCATTTTAAATACGCTTGGTAACTTTTCGAATGGAAAGAATGTTAATGTCATTATGATTAAAATAATTCCAAATGTCAAAAACAGTACATATGTTCTCTTATACTCTTTTTCCATCCTCTTCAACACTATTGGTGTTAAAACAAGTCCTAAGACTGTAACCATGCCTATAGCATAAATCATTTGTTGGTCTTTACTAGTATAGAACAACTGATAAAATTCTGTTTTATAGTATTCTAGCTTGTTTCCTACTTCCATACGTCCTGGAACGAATACCTCATAGCTTGTAGCATTATGATGTTGTAACAACCCTACCCAGTAGAAACTTGTTATTAGTAAAATACATACTAGGCTTATTACTAATATACGTATGACCTTAACGCTTTTTAATTTTTTAATATTAAATACCAAATATAATAGGCATATTATTGCCATGTACATAGTAATAACCGTATGTGTTAGTATTAGTCCTACCGTTCCCCAGATTAGCTTAAACGATAACTTTTCTTCTTTTAGTACAGAATACAAGCCATCAAATATTATCGGTATAAACATAAAAGATGCAAGTTCTGCTACCGCAATTCTTATGTACATGTCTGTTATCCTGTATGGTGCAAGTACATATAAAATTGATGATAATAGTGAAACATTTTTATTTCTTGTTACATTTATCATAAATTTATACATGGCGATTCCAGATAATAATGTTACTGCAAACATAAATATCTTTAAACAATTTGTAAATGTAAAATTGAATATCTTAAAGATTAATGGAGCATATGCTGTTAATGGACTATAAAATATGTTCCATGAGTATCCAAAATTATTGCAGAAACTAGCCATTATCATTGGAAGCATTTCTCCGCTTCTGATAGTTTGATATGTTCCAATTAATCTGCATACATGTTGGATGCCGTCATCTCTATATATGTTTATATTCTTATTCATCAAAGGAATACATACTATTATGCTAATTAATAGTATGTATAAATATTCCTTGTTATCTTTTATTTTGTTTAGAAGTTTAATCATTTCAACTTCCATTCCTTTCTCATTTTGCTACATTTACTAAGAAATATATAGTTTTCTTCAACTATATTATTTTAACACTTTTTAATAATTATATATCTTGTTTCTTGCTGTAAATTACATATCCTATAAAAGTTATTATTGAAATAGCTGATATCAAATATGATACTTTCTCTATAGTAGTTCCAGTGTACTTAACAGTTATATGTGCGCTTTCTATATTTTCATCTAGCTTTATTGCTAGCATTCCGTTATCAGATTCAAACATTTGTATCTTTTCATTTTGCTCTGTTGTAACTGTATAGCCTAAATAGTATATGTAAGGTAATTCCAAAATTGTGTTTGCTTTATAATTTTCTATATCAAATTCTAATTGTAAATCTTTCTTTTTTTCATTTATAATAGTTGCATTTCCATCTAATACATATACTTTATTTTCTCTATAATCTAAATAACTCTTTCCTAGAGCCTTGGTATCTACTTTTTTGGGTAAATAATCTCTATTTATTGACCATATAGAAGTTTTTTCAGCTATTTGTGCTTCATATTCTTCATCAGTCAGATTTTTTTCATCCTCATAACTATAATTATAATCTATTTTCACCATCGAAACTATAATTAGTGCTATCGAAATAGCAAATAAAACATTGTATAGGTTTTCTTTATCTTTTGCAATCATCTCTACAAAGTAATATAGATTTATCGCACATATAATTGAAAGTGCAAATTCAAAGAAAGCCAACATTCTCCATGCAAATTGAAGTGTTGTAAGTGTCTTAGGCATTATTATCCATGGAAATAATTTTGTTACCATTGCTAATGATATCATAGCTATTGCAGTAAAAGTAATATATTCACTTCTTATATTTTTGTCCACCTTTTTATATGAAACAATTCCCAATAGTGTTAATATAATTAACGGAATTCCAATTTTAAAACTAACACCATTTACTTCACCAATATCTTTAAATAATTGTGATATTTTTATTGTAGAATTTTGCACATCAATTGGAAGCGATTTCATAGATGTCGAATTAAATATCACATAGTTTCCTAATATCTTGTGTTCCATTAATGGTACAGTAAAGAATGCAGTAATAGCCAAAATAAAGATTACATTTATTGCTATTTTTCTGATTACACCTTTATTTTTTAATTGTTTAAAATTAAATACTATGTATAATAGTGCAAATATTGCAGAATATTCTGTTGAAATTGTATGTGTTAATATAAGTCCTATTGCTGCTATTGCAATATAATAGTGTTTCTTTCCATCACCTTTTAGTAAATTAAATAATCCATGGAATAACATTGGAAAGAATATATAGGCGGTAAATTCTCCTATTGCAAATCTGTTAAATATAGTTTCTAATCTATATGGTATAAAAGCATAAATTACGGCTCCTAGAGTGGCAATTTCACGTTTTTTTGATACTTCATATAGAAAATTATACATCGTAAAACAAGATATTAATATTGTGCTATATGCAAATAATTTTAAACATGTATAATAGTGTAATCCAAATATTCTAAAAAATAATGGCCCATATGTAACAATTGGACTATAAAATAGATTTATTGCATATCCAAACCCGTTTGCAAATTTGCTATATATAAAAGGAGGAAAATTTTGTTCTTTTAAAATTTGTTCCATTCCAAAAATTCTAAGCATATGTACATATCCATCATCCGTGCCATATATTCTTAAATTAATTAATGGAATAGCTGCAATTAAGCTTGCCGCAATTATTATTATATAATGTATTACTTTATCTTTTCGTATATTTTCTATAATTTTTTTCATTAATTAGCTTTCCTTTCATACAGTTCCAATACAATTAATACATATTTTAATTTTCTACATTAGTGCTGGATTATATCTCGTATTTCTTATATTTTGTTAATGCACAGTATATCAATAACACAAAAAAATAACAATACCTAAATGATATTGTTACAAAAAATATATTTTTTTAATTAGTTTTCAGCTGTTTCTGTTGAGATAACCTTTTTTCCATCATAGTAACCACAGCTTGGGCAAACTCTATGTTGCATCATTTTTTCGTGGCAATGTGGACATTCTACTAAGTTCTTATTTTCTAGTTTCCATGTTGATCTTCTTAAGCCTGTTCTAGCTTTTGACCATCTTCTTTTTGGTTGTGCCATTTCTATTCCCTCCTCACACGCTTTGCTTATGTATATATTATTAATATATTTACTTTTTTCGTACCTTCAAATTATACTAGTTTTTTAAGTCTTTGTCAATACTTGTATTTATTTTTTGAATAATTTTATCATTTTGTTGTCTAATTTGTTTATGTCTCTAGCACATTTTACCAGTTCTTTAGATACATCTTCGTTTATTTCTCCATTTGGTTTGTATTTTATTTTGTGTTCTAAACTTGCCCAGAAATCCATTGCTAAACTTCTAATTTGTATTTCTACTTTTACCATACTAATATCATTGTCTATTGCTACTGGAACCTTAACAACCATGTGATAGCTTGTATATCCACTTTCTTTTGGGTGTGTTACAAAATCTTTTTCTTTTATTACATTTATATCATTAAATTCTCGAATATACTTTCTAATAGTAAATATATCGCTTTTGAGTGGACATATAATACGTATTCCAGCTACATCATTTATATCACTTACTAAGTTTTTATAAGTTGGTTCCATTTCATCTTTTTTCAGCTTATTTAATATACTTTCTGGCGATTTTATTCTCGTCATAACATGATCAATCGAATCATATTTATTAAAATACTCATAATCATAACGAATTATATCTATTTTCTTTTCAACCTCTTTTAGAGCTAAGCCATATATATACATTAAATCTTTAAATTTTTCATTATTTATATTAATTCTCGCTTCTAGCTCCTCATACTCTGCTATTCTTATAATAAATTCATTCCTTTCTCATTTTTCCAATAATCTTCGCCCATTAGGGACGCCCCTTTTTGGGCGAAAAAGCTATAAACATATTTTCCAAAATGGACATATATCAAATAAAATTATATTACTTGTTTTCTGAATAAATCTAATATATAGCAAATGTATGTCTTTTCTGTGTTTAGTCGGTAAAATCTAGTCTTGAATTTTTCCTCCGCCAACAACTACGTCTCCTATGTAGAATACAGCAGATTGGCCAGGTGTAATTCCACGTTGTGGTTCTTTAAATATAACCTGTATATTTCCAGATTCTGTCTGATTTATTATTGCTTCAGCAGGCTTGCTAGCATATCTTATTTTTACTGTTACGTCTAGAGTCCTTTCTATTTTATCCATAAGCAATAAGTTTACTTCGTTTACCTTCATTTCTTTTCTGTAAAGTTCTTGTTGCTCGCCAACTATTACTTCATTTCTTTCTTTGTTAAATCCTATTACAAATAGTGGAGCCTTATATGAAATGCCAAGTCCTTTTCTTTGTCCTATTGTATAATTGTAAAGTCCAGTATGTCTTCCTAAAATTTCGCCTTTTCTATTTACAATATTCCCTTCTTTAGGAACTATACTAGAATTTTGCTCTAAAAATTTTTTATAATTTCCGTCTGGAATAAAGCAGATATCCTCACTATCAGGTTTACTTGCAACAGATAAATTATGCTCTTTTGCAATTTTTCTTACATCTTCTTTAGACTTGAAATCGCCTAATGGGAATAATACTTTTCCAAGCAACTGTTTTGGCATATTATACAAAACATAGCTTTGATCCTTACTTAAATTTTTGGCTTTTCTTAAAACATACTTTCCATATTCGTCAGAATATTCCATTTTGGCATAGTGCCCTGTTGCAATATAATCACAGCCAAGCTCTTTCGCCTTTTCATACATTGCTCCAAACTTCATATATTTATTACATTCTATACATGGGTTTGGAGTTCTCTGGTTAGAATATTCATCTATAAAATTATTAATAACTTTGCACTGAAACTCTTCCTTTAAATTATATGTTATATGTGGTATTCCAATAGAATTGCATATTTGCTTAGCACCAACAATCGCATCAGTATTGCAACAAGTACCGCCAAATAGTTCTAAAGTTATTCCAATTACATCATATCCTTGCTCTTTTAATAGAATGGCAGAAACACTACTATCAACACCACCACTCATACCTAGTAAAACTTTTTTCATATTTTCATCCTTTCGTAATATAATACCAACTTTAAAATCATTGCCAAATTCGCTTTTTGAGTAGTTCGAATGAGCTACTGCTAATAATACATACCGAAATTTTATAAAATAAAATTGTATTTTCTATAAGTTCGCCCCAAAAGGGGCGTCTCTATTGGGCGAGAATTGCATTTGCTACTTTTATTCCGTCTACTGCTGCAGACATTATTCCGCCTGCATATCCAGCACCTTCTCCACAAGGGTATATACCTTGCACACTTGCCATCTTTTGTTCATTCCTTTTTATCGTAACAGGAGATGAACTTCTTGTTTCTACTCCTGTCAATATTGCATCAGCACTTGCAAAACCTGCTATTTTCTTATCAAAATATATTAATCCTTCTTTTAAAGTCTTAGTCACAAAATCTGGTAAGATTTCTTGTAAATTTGCAAGAGTCACGCCTGGTTTATATGTTGGCTTAACTTCTCCTATAAAAGTAGATTTCTTATCATTTAAGAAGTCTGCTACTCTCTGTATTGGAGCATTGTAATTGCTTCCGCCAAGTTTGAATGCTTTTTCTTCAAGTTCTTGTTGAAAGTACATTCCTTCTAAAGGAGAATCTCCCTTAAAATCTTCTGGTGTAATATTTACCAAGACTGCACTGTTAGCATTTTCTCCATCTCTTGCAAATGTACTCATTCCATTTGTTACAATAGTACCTTCTTCACTAGAAGAAGCCATTACTGTTCCACCTGGACACATACAAAACGTATAGCACGATCTATCTTCTCCGTGGTATGCAAGCTTATATTCTGCAGGTGGTAACTTTAATTTAGGATTTTTCCCATATTGAGACTCATTTATCATCTGTTGCTTGTGCTCTATTCTAACACCAACAGAGAAATTCTTTTTCTCCATTTCTACATGTTTTTCATATAGCTTCTTGAACATATCTCTTGAACTATGACCTATTGCAAGAACTACTGTGTAAGTTTCAATTTTATCAATAGTTGTACTTTCTTGTATTCTACTAACTATAACAGATTTTACTTGATTATTCTCAATTTCAAAATCTACAGCTTTGGCACCAAACATAAATTCGCCACCATTATTTTCTATATATTTTCTAATGTTTGCAACTATTTTTACTAAATTATCTGTTCCTATATGTGGCTTATTTATATATGAAATCTCTTCTGGTGCTCCAAACTTAACAAATGTATCTATTACATCTCTACATAATGGGCTGTGCAAATTTGTCGTAAGCTTTCCATCAGAAAAAGTTCCTGCTCCACCCTCGCCGAACTGCACATTGGACTCCGTATTCAACATGCGCTCTTTCAAAAATAATTCAACATCTTTCTGTCTTTCTTCTACAGTTTTACCTTGCTCTACAATTATCGGCTTAATTCCATTCTCAATAAGAGTAAGTGCACAAAATAACCCTGCAGGACCGGCTCCAATTATAACTGGTCTATTATAGGCTTTTAAATCATTGTGCAATACTGTTTTCTGCTTTAGTTCTTGCTCAATTAAGCTAGCATTTTTGTTTTTCAATAACTTGCTAACTTTAAAATTTTCCTTCAAGAGAATAACAATAGAATAATTGTAAAAAATATCATTCTTATCTCTTGCATCAATCGACTTTTTTACAATTTTATAGTCTGTTACACTTTCTTGCGGAATATTAAATTTTGTATAGGCAATTTTTGCAACCTCATCATTCGATAAATCTTGCCTAATTTTTATATTTTCTAATCTAACAGTAAACATTTTCGTTCCTTTTCTAAAAATCTACCTATAATTATACTATTTTGAGCAGTTTACGTCAATCATATTGACAAAAAACTAGGTATGCTACCAACATACCTAGTTTTTTTAGTAATCTTTGATTACTAACATCTCGCACTGAAATTCAGTTACTTGAAAAACAAGAGTTTCAAGTATTATTATACTATATTTTTAAATTTTTTCAATGTCTTTGGCAAAAATTTTATTATAATCGTTCGACATTTTTCTTACTATATTATAAAAGCCCTCCTACATAGTCTGCACACTATATAGGGGGAATTAGGTTTTAGCTTTCAAAATCTTGTTAGCAGATTTCAAAGGTTGCCTTAGGCATTTGTGCTTGCATTCTTTCGATGAACTTTCTAACGGAATATTCGTACTCACTAGGATAGTACACAATGGTTACAATTCCTTCGAAACTGCTGCAAGCATCTTCATCAAAAACGCTTTCGCAATTATTTCCGAGGTCAGACAACAAATAGATGTGTGCATCTTTAGGTGCTTCTTTCAGAGCGACATTGATTGCTTCAACAATATCAGTTGCACCTCCAATATCATAATCCAAGATACTCCTATTTTCAGAGAACTCTTCGCTTTTCTCTGCAAACACATACTTCTTGCCTTCAGAGACTTGTACCTTTTGAAGCACATCTTCTTGAAATGCAGCCATACTACCAGAACAGTCTCCCAAGATATATGATTCGCGAGGAATCTCCATATCTTCGAGAATTGCATTGTTTAAGGTATTAGCAGTCTTAGCAACATCTTTTTCATCAGAAAGAGTCTCCAAATTTTCCAACATATCTTCATCTACTTCAGTAGTACGATACATCGGGTCCTCATCAGGGTCTGTTTCAGGTTCAAGAGTTGGCACGCTCTTTACCTTAGGCCACTTGCCCCAATATTCCACATTTACTGTAGAAGTAGTGCTGAGTTTTTCAACCACATCAGAGAGATGCTTATCAACATCCTTTGACTCGATATACGGAGTAAGCAATGTTATCTGAGTATTGTTTACCTCTACTCTGTCTCTGCCCGTAGTGTTCCAACAGTCGCTGATGATGTATATGTTAACATAGCCGTCATCAATAGCTTTCTGCACTTCATCATAGAGTGCAGTCTTGCCATTTTTTCCAAACCGAACAATGTCAGCAGATGTGTTATTCAAGTACTCCGAGACAGTCGGCTCATAGCTAAAGTACCGCGACGAATAGGTCTCGTCAACCAATACAACTGTTGTTTTTGCCGCCGCACTTGCATTTATGCAAAATAACGCAAGTGTGGTCAGGCTTATTGCAAAAGCTAGCAATGCCTTTGCTATCGTTTTTTTCAGAGTCATATTGACTCTCCTTTCTTTTTCTACATACCACTTTGGTTACGTAGATTGCGTACTCTTGTGCAGAGAGTACTGGTGTGTATTGTCAACAAAATTTATTATACCATTTTGCACTAATTATGTCAATTTCTATCCTAGAGCAACATCCAAAAGCATCATTATTACAAAGCCTACCCCCACACTAATAGTCACTAAATTTGATTTTTTTTCAGCTTGTGCTTCAGGTATTAGCTCAGATGATACTACATAAATCATTGCTCCTGCTGCAAATGATAGAAAATATGGTAAAATTGGCACTACAATTCTCGTTAATGCAATGGTTATTATTGCCCCAATTGGTTCTACTATTCCAGATAAAGTACCTCCTAAGAATGACTTAAATTTACTTTTTCCAGAGCTATGAAGTGGCATTGATATAATTGCCCCTTCTGGTATATTTTGTATCGCTATTCCAATAGCTAACGCAAATGCCTCTGCGAGTGTTATTCCTGTATTTTGTGAGAATAATCCTGCAAACGCAACTCCAACTGCCATCCCTTCCGGAATGTTATGAAGCGTTACCGCAAGGACAAGCATCGTCGTTTTTTTTAACTGAGACGGAACTCCTTCCGGCTTCTCTTCCGTAAAGTGGAGGTGTGGGATCAATGTATCCAAAACAAGAAGAAAACCCATTCCAAATAAAAAGCCGACTGCCGGAGGCATCCATGAAATTCCTCCCGCCTGCTCTGACATGTCAATGGCCGGAATAAGAAGCGACCAGACCGACGCCGCGATCATTACTCCCGACGCAAATCCGAGAAGCATTTTCTGCAGGCGGACATTCATTTCCTTTTTCATAAAAAATACCATTGCCGAACCAAGTGTCGTTCCGATAAACGGAATCATTATTCCTAATAAAATATTACTGTTCATCTCTATTCCTCCGATTTTTATACTGCCGCGGACAATCTTCTTCACCATATCCACCGCCGACTGTAATATAGAATTACACCGATACTTTATCCTATGCATATGCCCAAAACTCTGACACATATATTCATAATTCATATATCGGATCATATCATACGTTTCTGCATATTGCAATTATTTTGATATCTATTCTCATTTCGTCTTTTTCAACGCTCTTCTTTATAGTAATATTGTTTAATTTTTTTTATTTTTTTATCCTTTTTTTAGTTGTTTCACACATAGAATTAGTGTATAATAAGTTTAACACATTTGAGAGGTGATATTCTCAAACAATACTTACATAAAGGAGAGATTCGCCATGGTATATTTAGTAACAGGCCCGAGAGGCAGCGGAAAAACCCAGCAGATGATCGATCTTGCTAACGAAAAAGTAAAAACATCTAACGGTAATGTAGTATTTATCAAAAAAAGCCATAAAGATACTTACACGGTTGACTTCAATATCCGTGTAATCCGCATGGCTGATTATCCGGACGTTCTAACGCTCGAAGAATTCGTAGGTTTCCTTTACGGTATGGCAGCCGGAAACCATGATATCGAAGCAGTCTTTATTGACAGTGTTTTAAAACAGGCTAACATCACTCTTGAAAGTCTTGCCGCTTTCCTTCACAAATTAAACAAGATTTCAACAGAAAACAATATTGATTTTTATCTCAGCATCAGCGCGGATAAAAAAGATATTCCCGGAATCGATTCATCTGATTGTACAGTTGTCAGCTAACTGCTGCATCTATATTTTATCGACAGTCACCTGTACAGCAAAACGGGTCACAGCGCTATTGACTGTGAACCGTTTTTTAATTCTTTTATTGTATTGTTTTCACTTCGGTAAGCGACAGAACCGTATTGCTCTTTTCGCCTTCTTTATATTCTATCGTCACCTGATCTCCCACGTTATAGCGGATAATGTCAATAAAATCAACAACCGACACATCAAATATATCGTCAGATCCTTCCACCATAATATAGTAATGTGAGTTTCCTTCCACTACTCCCTGAGCAATTTTCGTAATCGGAGCCGTAATCGTCTGTACTTCCCTTACGTCTTCCTCTTCTTCTTTAATACCGTTTTCATACATTAAATCTGTATAAACGCTTTCACACTCGCTTACAGTATCGCCGATCGCAACGATCTGATATTTCTGAACATTTACCATCGCATACTTTTTCACAAGTCCCGCATCATCTTTAAGTGCAATAAAATATGTCGGTTCTCCTGAAATATTTAACAGTAAAGGAAACGTCGCAACATATTTCAAGTTCTGTACCTGTCCTTCTGCAGAAGACATCGCAGACGCCTCTGTCGCACCTTCAACTTCGTAAAATTTAGTTTCCATCGTACGCTGATTCATCAGAACAAACCCGACATTCGACTGATCGCCTGTGATCGAAGTAACTCCTGTATAAACCCATACATCATCGTTGATCGCCAGATAATTATATCCGTCCGTTGTGGCAAGACAGTCTTTCTGTCCGAGCACGCTGTTAAAATATCCATGCTTCAATGTTCCGTAATAATCGTATAATTGAACAAGAAGATCTGCCGAATATACGCGATCTACCCACTGCGGAACGTCTTTGACTTTATAATCTACCGTTTCTCCGGTAACTGCGTTGCAAAGCACAACCCGATCCACTGTCACACCGCCGAAAAGACCGATATTATATTTTTTCACAGGGCAAACCCAATACGGCGTACCTTCTTCGTCTACTTCAAAGCTTAAATCATTAAAAATATATGTCGGATACTTAAATCTCAAATGACGATAAATATTTCTGTTAAAATGATCGCTTGTCGTATATTTCATCCCTTTTTCAAGTTTCACAAGCTCCGTATTCTGTGTTGCCATATCAATCTTGATATACGCCGGTATTCCATCTGACTGATTCGTAAACCATTTGATGACGCTTGCGTATTTCAGCGGAGAAACACGTACAGGACGATCCTGGTAATTGATCTGTGAATAGAGCTCATCCACTTCAAACTGAGAAACCATATCAACCATACTTCCCATCTTTCTGTTACCCAGAAGCGTCGCAGAATCACGGTCAAGAAGCGGAATCTGATCAAAAGAAAGTTCCTCTATATCCTTTGTAAACTCTCCGGTCTCCACTTTCATAAGCTTTTGATATTTCTTTGCGTTCACTATCGGAGAGGAAAGAAGAGATCCCAACAGATATACCGCTACGATCACTACAAGAACCGTAAGAATCGCTTTTAATCCTTTCGATTCCTTCATCTCGTATCTGTTTAACTTTTTCTTCCTGACATAGATCAGCGCTGCCAAAACAACAAGAATCACAAGGAAGATCCAAAATTCTGTCGCATGAATGTTAACTGCAGGAAGAGCTACGTAATAGTAAACACCAAGCAACGCGATCACCGCCAGTACAACCGCTATCTTTCCACCTATTTTTTTCATATACTTTTCTTACCTTTCTGGAATCCCATTTTAAAGCTTCTCTCTAAAACCTCTTTCGCCAAAGATCAGGTGACAGTATCAGAAGATAAGGGAATATTTCCAATCTTCCGAATAGCATATCAAAACTAAACACAATCTTCGACAGCGCAGAAAACGCATGGAAATTATCGGTAGGGCCTACTTGTGAAATTCCCGGTCCTACGTTGTTTATTGTTGTCAAAACTCCGCTGAATGATGTGGCAAAATCAAAATTATCAAGCGAAACAAGCAGCACTGACACAATAATGATAAATACATATGCCGAAAAATAAATATTAATGCTGCGCATCGTATCTGCGCCTACTTTCTTTCCGTTCATCCTAACCATCGTCACCGCATTCGGATGAAGCATCTTATGAATTTCCTGACGGATCGATTTGCAAAGGATCATAAAACGACTTACTTTAATACCGCCTCCCGTTGATCCCCCGCATGCTCCGATCACCATAAGCATCATCAGTATCGTTTTAGATAACTCGGGCCACTGTTCAAAATCGGCCGTATAAAATCCCGTTGTCGTAATGATCGCCCCTACCTGGAACGAGGCATAGCGAAACGCGTGCGCCACTGTTTCATACATACTCAATATATTGATCGTAATCGTTACGATCGCCGCGGCAACTACTCCGAGATACACTCTAAGCTCTTCATTTTTCAACACGCTCTTC
>ENA-OPCY01001303-OPCY01001303.1-human-gut-metagenome-genome-assembly--contig:-NODE-1303-length-14540-cov-2.484018_pt1 | contig 14540 bp, 12 predicted proteins | sample MGYA00241568_ERZ501487 | MGnify/ENA primary metagenome ERZ501487 (study PRJEB25962, sample SAMEA2042574) | human gut metagenome | biome: human gut; feature: human-associated habitat; material: faeces... | reverse complement strand
ATTGGTTATATGATGTTATAACATATTTAATATACAATACATTTGGAATGACAGGTATATATATAACAACATGTATATTATCAGTAATTTTAGGATTAACATTATTTTTTACAAATAAGAAATTATTAAAAAATCAATCTATTTCTTTTATTATAACAATAGGAGTAATGTACTTAATTAGAGGATATATTGCCGCAAGAGCACAATTAGTAACATTTATATTATTTGTATTAACAATATATTTTATAGAAAGATTTTTAGAAACAAAGAAAAAAAGATATGCTGTTGGATTAATAATTATACCAACATTAATTGCAAATTTACACACAGCAGTATTTCCATTTTATTTTATATTATACTTACCATATATAGCAGAATATATAATAGCAATCTTAGCAGAAACAATAATATATAGAAAATTTGCAGTTGCAAAATTAAAATTTAAAATAAAAGTAGCGACAAATAAAAATGAAGATCCAGAAAAGATTAAACAATTAAGAGAAGAACTAAAAAAATTAGAAGAAAAAATAGACAAAATAAAAGTAAAAAGAACAAAAGAATTACAAAATCCATATAAAATAAAATTAGTAAAAAGAGATAATTGTAAATGGCTAATTTTAATTATGGTAATATGCATATTTACAGGGCTATTAACACCATTAGGAAATACACCATACACATACTTACAAAAAACAATGCAAGGAAATACAACACAAAACATAAATGAACATTTACCAATGACTCTTGCAAATGATACAGAAGTAGTATGTACATTAGTAATACTTTTAGCAATACTAATATTCACAAAAACAAAAATAAGATTATGTGATTTATTTATGATAGGTGGATTAGGCTATCTAATGTTAATGACAAAAAGACAAGTAACAATGTTTACATTAATGGGGTCATTTATATTAAATAGATTGATGCTAGAACTAATCCAAACAGAAACTAAAAAAGATTTAAAAGAATTAACAATACAATTTAATAATTTAGTAACTGTGCCAGTAATGGTAGTTGTAACAGCTGTAATGCTAGGACTTAGCTACCATATGGCAGAAGATAAATTTGATGACCAATATGTGGATGAAAGTGCATATCCTGTACAAGCTTGTGACTATATATTAGAAAACATAGATTTAGGGAAAGCAAAATTCTATAACGAATATAATTATGGAAGCTATATGATATTTAGAGGAATACCAGTATTTATAGACTCAAGAGCAGATTTATATGCACCAGAATTTAGTGGAAAAGATGAAGATATATTCATGGATTTTATAAATACATCAAATATAGGAACATTTTATGAAGATACATTTAAAAAATATGGAATTACACATGTAATATGTTATAAAAATTCAAAAATGAATATGATAATAACTAAAACACATGACTCAAAATTCAAAGAATTATATAGTGATAAATATTTTGTGGTATATGAAAGACAAACAGCAGAAGTAGCACAATAGAAATCAATACAATATGTACTTTAGGGAAGGAATGAAAATAATTGAAAACTTTTATAGTAGAAAATGAAGAAACAGGAAAAAGAATAGATGCATATTTAGCCAAAAAAGATAATGATATTTCAAGAGTAGCTGTACAAAGATTAATAAAAGAAGAAAAAATACTTGTAAATGATAAAAAAGTAAAATCATCATATAAAGTTCAAGAAGGAGACAGTATAACAGTAGAAGAAGAACAAGCAAAAGAAATAGAGTTAAAAGCACAAGACATCCCAGTTGAAATAATATATGAAGATTCAGACATAATTGTAGTCAATAAACCAAAAGGATTAGTCGTACATCCAGGAAGTGGTAATCCAGATGGAACTTTAGTAAACAGTTTAATGAACATATGTAAAGATTCATTATCAGGAATTGGTGGAGAAATAAGACCAGGTATTGTTCATAGACTTGATAAAGACACATCAGGAATTTTGGTAGTTGCTAAAAATGACAAATCACATATAAATCTAAGTGAGCAAATAAAAAATCACGAAGTAGAAAAAACATATATAGCATTAGTTAGAGGAATAGTAAAAGAAAATGAAGCAACTATAGATATGCCAATAGGAAGAAGCCAAAAAGACAGAAAGAAAATGGCAGTTGGACAAAATGGAAAAAATGCTATTACAAATTTTAAAGTAATAGAAAGATTTCCACAAGATAATTGTACATTACTAGAAGTAAAAATAGAAACGGGAAGAACACATCAAATAAGAGTACATTTATCACAAATAGGATATCCTGTAATAGGAGATAATGTATATTCAAATGGTAAAAATAAATGGGGAATAGAAGGACAATGCTTACACTCTAAAAGCTTAAAATTTAAACATCCAATAACAGGAAAAGAAATGTTTTTAGAAGCTAGGTTACCAGAATATTTTGAAGAAGTTTTAAAAGAATTAAGAGAAAAAGAAAAATAAAGAATTATAGAACATTAAAACTGAGGAAGGAAATAATTCATAATGGAAGAAAGATTACAAAAATACTTAGCCAACTGTGGAGTAGCATCAAGAAGAAAAGCAGAAGAACTAATCATGCAGGGAAAAGTACAAGTAAATGGAAAAGTAGTTACAGAATTAGGAACTAAAATAGACCCAAGTAAAGACAAAGTAGTATATAATGGAAAAGAAGTAAAAGAACCACAAGAATATGTATATATACTATTAAATAAACCAATAGACTATGTAACAACAGCCAAAGATCAATTTAATAGACAATCAGTATTAGACTTAGTAAAAGTAAAACAAAGGGTAGTTCCAGTTGGAAGATTAGATATGTATACATCAGGAGCCCTTATATTAACAAATGATGGGGATTTTGTATATAAAGTAACACATCCAAAACATGAAATTGAAAAAACATATACTGTAACAATAGCTGGGATAATTAATAATGATAGTGTAGAAAAACTGAGAAAAGGTGTACAAATAGAAGATTATATAACTAGACCAACAAAAGTAAAAATATTAAAAACAGATACAGAAAAAAATAGATCAAGATTAGAAATAACAATACATGAAGGAAAAAATAGACAAGTAAGAAAAATGTGTGAAGCAATTGGACATAAAGTAATTGCATTACATAGAAGTAAAATAGCAGGAATTGGAGTAAAAGATATAGAGCTTGGAAAATGGAGATATTTAACTAAAAAAGAAATAGAAAAAATACTAAAATAGCATTGAAAAATTATTATTAAAAATATATAATAAACAAAAATGAATAACTTGCAATAATATAAAATACAACTAAAGATAAAAGGAGAAAATAACAAATGAATAACTTAAAGTTTGTACCTGAAGGATGGAATAATGAAACAACTAAATTAACAAGAGAAAATTGGAAAAATTATAAAGATAGAGATGAAACATTACAAGGAATTGTAAGTGGTTGTGATGACAATTACAATTTATATATAAAATTTGAAAATGGTTTACAAGGGAAAATTCCAAGAGAAGAAGTAGAAGCTATAAAAATAAATGAAAGTGGAGTACCAAAAGAAAATTTATGTGTAGGAAAAGTTCACAAATTTGTACAATTCAAAATAAAAGATATAGACAATGAAAATGAATTAATTTTATCAAGAAAACAAGTTCAAAATGAAGCAATTGATTGGATAAAACAAGACTTAAAAGAAGGACAAAAAGTTGATGGAATAGTAAAAAACATTAAACCATATGGAGCATTTGTAGAAATTGGCGGAGGTATTGTTGGACTAATACATATAGAAGATTTATCAGTAGCAAGAATTCAAACACCATATGAAAGACTAAAAGTTGGACAAAAAGCACAAGTAATGGTAAAATCTATAAATAGAAAACAAGGAAAAATAACATTATCATATAAAGAATTACTTGGAACATGGGAAGAAAACGCTAAAAACTTCAAAGAGGGAATGACCGTAAAAGGAATAGTAAGAGAAACAGAAAAAAATCAAAACGGAATATTTGTAGAATTAACACCAAACCTAGTAGGAATGACAGAATATACAGAAGGCTTACAATATGGACAAGACGTAGATGTATATATAAGGAAAATCGATTATGATAAGAAAAAAGTAAAATTAGCAGTAATAAATAATTATTTATAAAAGACAGGAGTGAAGAAAAATGGTAGAAGATAATCAAATAAAAGCACAAATATCACCATTTGCAATTAGAGAAGGAGAAATCAAAGTATTTGACGGAAAAGATGGATATGTGTCAATGAATCAAATAGTACACAAAATAAATATAGGTCAAATAAATGAAGTACATTTTGCTATTATGGAATTAGTAAATGAATTTGAATTTATAACATCAAGACAATTACTTCAAATGCTAGAAATTAAGGGAATAGAGGTAAAATCCCAAGATAAATTAAACAATAAATTAGATCAATTAGTAAAATCTAAAATATTAACAAGATATTACTTTAATTCAGATGAAGGAAAAGGTGTATATCGTATTTATTGCTTAGATAAAATGGGAAAATATTTATTAACATCTAAAGAAATTGAATGTAAATGGCAACCATCTGATAATATAAAGCCAGTTGTAATGATGAAAAAAAGATTAGCTGGAAATCAAGTGTTAATAGCATATTTAAGAAAAGTAAAAGCATTTGATAGTTATGTTGTAAAACCAGCAATAACAGCTAAAATGGCAGGAAAAATCTTTAAAGCAACAGGTGGAAGTGTAAAATTAACTAAAAATAATAAATCAATACAATTTGTGTTTGAAGTAATTAGAAGAGAAGCTGACTGGGAGAAAAAACTTGTTGATAAAATGAGATTATATAAAGATTTCTACGAAAACTATGTATTAGGAGATAGTGGGTTTTCTGGAATACCACAATTAATAATAGTATGTGAAGATGAAAAACATATGGCAGAAGTATTTAAGGAAATTGTAACAAATCAAGTAGAAATACCACAAATAAAATTATATTTTACAACAGATTTAAGACAAAATGAAGAAACACTTGAAAATACATTAGTAGAATTTAAACTAGTAGATGGTAAATACAAAATGGAAAATGTAGAATTAAAATTGCTAGGAATGTAATGGCAAAATCAACCAAATAACCATAATAAAACGAATTGTGTAAATAGTTATATAAATCTACAATTATTTACGCAATTTTTTTGTGTCTATTTCTAAAAATTTTTTTATAAAAATAGGTATAAATTATTGACAATTGAATAAACATTCAACTATAATATAGAAAAAATAGTTGAACAAATATTCAACTAAAGCAAATATGTTTATATTTGAAATAATATGGCAAAAGCAAAAAATTAGATAAAAAGAACATAGGAGGAGATGAAAAAATGTCAAAAAATGAATTTATATGTGACTGTAATATAATACATGAAAATATAGTAAAAGACACTTTAAGCAAAATGCCAGAAGACGATTTGTTTAATAAATTAGCAGAGTTCTTTAAAATATTAGGAGATACAACAAGAGCAAAAATCTTATTTGCTTTAGACCAAAACGAAATGTGTGTATGTGACATTGCAAATGTCCTTGGAATGAGCAAATCATCAATATCACACCAATTAGGAACATTAAGAAGAATGAACATAGTAAAATGCCGTAAACAGGGAAAAGAAGTATATTACACAATAGATGATGATCATGTACAAAAATTATTTGAATTAGGAATTGAACATATCGAACATAAATAAGAAAGGATGAGAATTTTATGAAAAAAAGTTTAATACAAATTATTATATCTGCAATTTTATTTGCAATAGGCTTATTAGTACCATTTTCAAATGAATGGATAACAAAAGGGATATACATAGTAGCATATTTAATAGTAGGATTAGAAATTGTTATAAAAGCAATAAAAAATATATTTAAAGGAGAAGTTTTTGATGAGCATTTTCTAATGGCAGTTGCTACAATAGGAGCATTTGCAATAGGTGAATTTCCAGAAGCTGTTGCTGTTATGTTATTTTATCAAATAGGAGAATTATTCCAAGATTATGCGGTTGATAAATCAAAAGAGTCCATAACAAATTTAATGGATATAAGACCAGATGTAGCAGTTGTAAAAAGAAATGGAAAACTAGAAACAGTAAAACCTGAAACAGTAAAAATTGGAGAAGAAATAGTTGTAAAACCAGGTGAAAAAATTCCACTGGATGGAACTATAATTGATGGGAGTTCAATGCTAGATACATCAGCATTAACAGGAGAATCAGTACCTAGAAGTGCAAAAATAGGAGAAAAAGTGTTAAGTGGATGTATAAATCAAAGTGGAGTTTTAACAATAAAAGTTGAAAAAGAATTTGTAGAATCGACAGTAAGTAAAATATTAGACCTAGTAGAAAATGCAAGTAATAAAAAATCAAAATCAGAAAACTTTATAACAAAATTTGCAAAAATATATACACCAACAGTTGTTGGAATAGCTGTATTATTAGCAATTATCCCACCATTTTTATTAAACTGGGGAAGTTTTAGCGAGTGGTTAGAAAGAGCACTAACATTCTTAGTTGTATCATGTCCATGTGCCTTAGTAATTTCAATACCTCTAGGATTTTTTGGAGGAATTGGAGGTGCATCAAGAAAAGGTGTTTTAATAAAAGGAAGTAATTACCTAGAACTATTATCAAAAACAGATATATTTGTTTTTGACAAAACAGGAACTTTAACAGAAGGTGTATTTGAAGTACAAAAAATAAATCCAGTAGATATTAGTGAAGAAGAATTATTAAAAATAGCAGCATATGCTGAGAGTTATTCAAACCACCCAATTTCAGCATCAATAAAAAAGGCATATCAAAAAGAAATTAATCAAGAAATTATAGAAAAAACCGAAGAAATATCAGGAAAAGGTATTGTAAGTCAAATAGAAAATAAAACTGTAGTAATAGGCAACAATAAAATAATGCAAGAAAAAGGAATAGAATATAAAGAATCTAATGATATAGGAACAATATTATATGTTGCTATAAACAATAAATTTGCAGGTTCAATTGTCATTGCTGATAAAATAAAAGAAGATGCAAAACAAACAATACAAGGATTAAAACGAAATACTGTAAGCAAAACTGTAATGCTTACAGGAGACAAAAAAGAAATAGCAGAAAAAGTTGCTAAACAAATAGAAATAGGCGAAGTTTATACAGATTTATTACCAGACCAAAAAGTTGAAAAAGTAGAAGAATTAATGAAACAAAAAACAGAAAAAGGAAAACTAGCATTTGTAGGTGATGGAATAAATGACGCACCTGTACTTGCAATATCAGACATAGGAATTGCAATGGGAGGACTAGGTTCAGATGCAGCAATAGAGGCAGCAGACATTGTAATTATGAATGATAAACCATCAAAAATTTTAGAAGCAATTAAAATTTCAAATAAAACAATGAGAATAGTAAAACAAAATATAATATTTGCTATAAGTGTAAAAATATTAGTATTAATATTAGGAGCTTGTGGAATAGCTACAATGTGGGAGGCCGTTTTTGCAGATGTAGGTGTTTCTTTTATAGCAATATTAAATTCACTAAGAGCATTAGGAAGAAAAAGTCATGTTATATAACATGGCTTTTAATATTTAAATAAATTTATTGATAAAATGTGTATAATAAGATATAATATAATAGAATTAAAGGAAGTGAATTCAATTATGTTAGAAGAATTAGATGTATTAATTATATTTATTGAACAAGAGTATAAAAGATTATCTAATAAGTGGAAGAAAAGTGATTTATATGAAGGAATAAATCAAAAGAAGAAATTAGTAAAAGATATTGAACATGATAATAATATATTAACAACTATTTTAAATTATAGATTATTTATAAATGAAAATCACTTAGATATAAAACTAGAATTTAACCGATTAAATTTAAAAAGTGAAGTTAATAGTAGAGTTAAAGCTCAAAATTCAATAGAATATAAAATAAGCAATTATATGACTAATAAACATAATTATGGAGAAATTCCTTTAAATAAGTGCTTTAATGATTTATATGGTATAAGAATAATTTTTGAAGAAAATATTGATTTTAATGATATAAAGAAATTTGTAGATAATAAATATAACGGAAAAATTAAGTGTTATGATGCATCAAAAGGAGATTATGTGGCAACACATATCTATTTTAAAGAAAACAATTATAGTTTTCAGTGGGAATTACAAATATGGGATAAAAAACATTATGAATCTAATATAATTTCACATGAGAACTATAAACAGGGTTATACAAAATGGGAAGAAGAAAACAAAGGAGGTGAATCATTTTGATAACACATTATATAATTATGAGTAGTAGTTATTCAAAAGGAAAGAGAATTGCATTAGATAATATAGCAGATCCAAAAGATTATTTGAAATTAAAAGAAATAATACAAGATATTATAGAAAAATGTGGTAGAGATGTGTCACTGTCTACACATTTTGTTCAAACTGATTCAAAAACTTGGAAATCTGTTATTGAAAAAGATCCATTTTTTAAAAATGTAGAGGTAATTGATAATAAGGAAAAGTTTATGAGTTTAATACAAGAAGATAGAACTTTAAAAGGTTTAGATGTTGCAAAATATATACTTTCAAAAGTTAAATGTACACATTTAAAGTTAGAAAAATTAACATACTTGTGCTTTGCAGAATACTTGTGTAAATATGATACAAATTTGTATAAAGATAAAATTTATGCGTATAAATATGGTCCAGTAGTAGAAAGCGTTTATGAAAAATACAAGGGATATGGATATAAAGAAATTGAAGACAAAGACATTGATACAACAGATATTTTTGAAATGCCAGCTAAAAGTAGAATTTTATTTGCGGAAAATGGAATAGAAAAAATAAAGAGTATCGATGATACATTGAAAAAATATGGCGAAAAAACAGCAAAAGAATTAGTTGATATAACACATAAAAATGAGACACCATGGTTTTTATCAGGAAAAGGTATATTAAAAAATGAAATAATAAGAAATGATATTATAAAAAAATATCATTACAATGAATGTATTAATAAATAAAAATGTGAAATAAAAAATAAAATAGAAAATAATAGTTTCTATTTTATTTTTTATTTAATCATGATTGTGATTTAAATTCCTAAAATTTCTTTAGCTCTATTAATATCATCATCATTAGCTTCTCTAATACCTTCTAAAGGATATTTAAAACCAAGTTCTTTCCACTTATATTCCCCTAAATTGTGATAAGGTAAAAGTTCAACTCTATCAACAGTATCTAAAGAAGAAATAAAATCTTTTAATTTTAGTAAATCATTTTCATCGTCAGTCATTCCTGGAACAAGGACTTGTCTAATCCACATATGGATACCATTATCACTTAAATATCTAGCAAATTCTAATTCAAATTTATTTCCTTTTCCAACAAGTTCTTTGCACTTTTCATCATCAATATGTTTAATATCTAGCAATACTAAGTCAGTTAATTCAAGAACTTTTTTGATATTTTCACTTAATGGCAAATTCCCAGAGGTGTCAATACAAGTGTGGATACCTTCTTTTTTCAATTTTTTAAATAATTCTATTATAAATTGAGGTTGTAAAAGAGGTTCTCCACCACTTATAGTAACACCGCCACGTGGATAAATATAATTTTTACAACGCATAATTTTATCAAAAATTTCGTCTAAAGTTTTATACTCTCCTGAATGGATACTCCACGTATCACGGTTATGACAATATTTACATTTTAAATGGCAACCTTGTAAAAATAATACAAATCTAATACCAGGCCCGTCAACAGTTCCAAAGCTTTCAAAAGAATGAACTCGTGCATAATGTTTTAAGTCTTTTTCGTTTTCCATAATATATCGTCCTTATTAGTTTATTTTAAGCTACTAAATTTTTTCATGAATAGTTCTGTTAACAACATCAAGTTGTTGTTCTCTAGTTAATTTAGTAAAGTTAACTGCATATCCAGAAACACGTATTGTAAGTTGAGGATATTTTTCAGGATGATCCATAGCGTCTAAAAGTAATGCTCTATCAAAAACATTTACATTTATATGATGTCCTGTTTGTGTAAAATATCCGTCTAACATATTAACTAAATTATCAATTTTTTCTTCATCTGATTTACCAAGTGTATTTGGTGTAATAGAAAATGTGAAAGATATTCCATCTTCTGCTGAATCAAATGGAAGTTTTGCAATTGAGTTCATAACAGCAATAGCACCATTTACATCTCTACCGTGAAGTGGGTTTGCACCAGGTCCAAATGGAGCACCAGCACGTCTACCATCAGGTGTATTTCCTGTAGCTTTTCCATAAACTACATTTGAAGTAATTGTTAAAATTGACAACGTATGTTTTGAATTTCTGTAAGTTTGATGTTTGCGCAATTTGTTAAGGAATGCTTTTGTAACATCAACCGCAATTTGGTCAACTCTATCATCATCATTACCGAATTTAGGAAAGTCACCTTCAATTTCATAATCAATAGCTAAACCTGTTTCGTCACGAATAACCTTAACTTTTGCATATTTTATAGCTGATAAAGAATCTGCTACAACTGATAAACCTGCAATACCACAAGCCATTGTACGAACAATATCTTTATCATGTAAAGCCATTTCAATAGCTTCATAACAATATTTGTCATGCATATAATGGATAGCATTTAAAGCTTTAATATAAATTTTTGCAACATAATCCATCATTTGGTCAAATTTTTGCATAACTTCATCATAATTTAAATATTCAGAAGTAATTGGTTGGAATAAAGGTGTAACTTGTTTTCCAGTTTTTTCATCTTTACCACCATTAATTGCATATAAAAGAGTTTTTGCTAAGTTTGCTCTAGCTCCAAAGAATTGCATTTGTTTACCAATTTTCATTGGAGAAACACAACAAGCAATTCCGTAATCGTCTCCTAAAGTGATTCTCATTAAATCATCATTTTCATATTGAATTGAAGATGTTTTTATAGATAAATTTGTTGTGAATTTTTTAAATCCTTCAGGAAGTCTTGTTGACCATAATACAGTCATATTAGGCTCAGGAGCTGGTCCTAAATTTTCAAGTGTATGAAGTAGACGGAAAGAGTTTTTTGTAACTAAAGTTCTACCATCAATTCCCATACCACCAATACTTTCTGTAACCCATACAGGGTCTCCACTAAATAATTCGTTATATTCAGGTGTTCTTAAGAAACGAACAAGTCTTAATTTCATAACAAAATGGTCCATAATTTCTTGTGCTTCTTCTTCAGTAATAACACCATTTTCTAAATCTCTTTCAAAATAAATATCTAAGAAAGTAGATGTTCTACCTAAACTCATTGCAGCACCATCTTGCGATTTAATTGCTCCTAAGTATCCAAAATATAACCATTGAACAGCTTCTTTTGCATTTGTAGCAGGTTTAGAAATATCAAAACCATATTTTGCAGCCATTTCTTTTAATTCATTTAAAGCTTTTATTTGCTCATTTGTTTCTTCACGGCTACGAATAATTTCTTCTGTTAAATCATCTGTATTTAAAATATCTAATTCTTGTTTTTTCTCTTCAATTAAAATATCAATACCATATAAAGCAACTCTACGATAATCTCCTATAATTCTACCACGTCCATATCCATCAGGAAGACCTGTAATTAAATGAGAACTTCTTGCAGCTCTAATATCTGGTGTATATGCATCAAATACTCCATCATTATGAGTTTTTCTATAATTGTGGAAAATTTCTTCAACCTTGTCATCAACTTTTTTATCATATGCTTCACAAGCTTTTTCTACAATTCTAATACCACCAAATGGCATAATAGATCTTTTTAAAGGCGCATCTGTTTGCAAACCTACAATATCTTCTAAGTCTTTATCAATGTATCCAGCTTCATGTGCTGTAATTGTTGATGGTGTTTTTGTATCTATATCTAATACTCCACCTTTAGAGTCATGCTCTTTTTTGTATAATTCTAAAACTTCATTCCATAATTTTTTTGTTTTTTCTGTTGGTTCAGTTAAAAAGTTACTATCACCTTCATAAGGTGTATAATTGTGTTGAATGAAATCTCTTACATTTATTTCATCTTTCCAATCACCTTTTTTAAAACCTTTCCATTGTTCAAAATCCATATTATACCTCCTTGAAAAATTAATTTTTTATCATTATATTAGTATAAACATTTAAGCAATTATTATAATATCACAAGAAAAAAATATAAGCAATTTAAATAAGAAAATTTTGTTGGTATTTACAAAATTTTCACAAATGATGTATAAATTTGTTGAAAAAGAAAAAAATAAAAGCATATAATATTTGTATATTATATGCTTAAAGAAAATTAAACTTCTTCTTCACTATTGTGTTCTTGTTCAGCAATTACTTTTGCTATATCATAAATTAATCTTTGTGTTTCTGGAGAACAACTTTTTAATAATTCTGAAAATTCTTTATTTAGGTAGTTTTCAGAATTGCTAGAAACACCATTTAAAATATATCCTTCAGATACATCTAATAAACGACATAATTGATTAAGTCTTTTTAAATTTATATGAGAATTTCCTCTTTCTACTCTACTTAAAAAAGCAACTGAAATGTCTATTTGTTCGGCTAAATCTTCTTGTGTTAAATTTTTACTTAATCTAGCTTGTTTAATTCTTTGACCAATAATATTGTAATCTAAAGCCATTAAAATCACCTTCCTATTCCATTTTACAGAAGCATAATAGCATTTTATAGTTTAAATTTACAGAAACTACAATATATAGATGGAATGTATAGGTTAACAAAAGAGCTTTAGTATAATTATTTTAAAAGTTGAAAGTTTTAGTTAGATATGTTTTATTTCTTAATTTGTTATATATTTTTTATGCAGTAACAATTCGGGGAACAAACAAATTACAAGCTGTTATGAAATTACAGCTTGTTAGGCAGTATGGAGTTACAAAGAAAAAATATATAACAAATTAAAATAATAGAAAATCAATTATTAAGAAAAACAGAGTAAAAGTGAGTAAATAAGAGCAAAACAGAGAAAAATATACTAAAATAGCTAAAATTGGCAAAAATGATTTGTTTAAATTGACAAATAACGACAAAAAAGGTATACATAATTTGATTTTGTAAAGAATATAGTGTATAATAGATAATAGTCGCGTTTAAAAAAGACAAGAAAAAAGGAGAGTGAAGCTTATTTTAAACCCGAAACTGAAATACTATACAAAAGAAATTTTAAAGTATTTTAACATAGGAATAATAGGAATTGGATTTATAATCGCGATAATATTAATTAAGTATAAACCAATCTATAAAGTAACAATATCAGGTGAAGAAATAGGATATGTACAAAATAAAAAAGAATTTAAAGAAAGCCTAAAAACAAGTCTAATAGAAGAAAATAAAAACGTTGACAATATTGAACTAAAATCAGATCCTGAATATGAGTTAAAACTTGTAAATAGAGAAACAAAAACAAACGAAGAGCAAATTGCTATTAAAATAGAAGAAGACGCAATTATAACATATAAATATTATGATATAGCTCTTAATAATGAAACAATAGAAACTGTTAATACAATAGAAGAGGCAGAAGAAATTGTTAATCAAGCAAAAAATGAAAATACAGAGCAAGAACTTGATCTAAGTATTTTAGAAAAATATACTCAAAATAAAGATGAAGTAAAAGTAGCTGAAATTGAAGTTACAAAAACTGATGTAAATAATAAAATAACTGAAACACTTGAAAAACAAGAGGCAGAAAAACAAGCTGAAGAAGCAGCTAAAAAAGCTAAAGAAGAATTAGATGCAATGCCAGAAATTAATGGTATAAAAATTGCAACAAAACCAATTTCAGGAACAATTACATCAAGATATGGAGAAAGCAGTAGATTAAGAAAATCTACGCATACAGGACTAGATATATCTGCAACAACAGGTACAGATATAAAAGCTGTTGCAAGTGGTACAGTTACATGTGCTAAATATAGTGGATCATATGGTAACTTAGTAAAAATAGACCATGGAAATGGTGTTGAAACTTGGTATGGACATACAAGCAAAATGTATGTTAAAGTAGGTCAAGAAGTAAAAGTAGGAGATGTAATTGCTGCTGTTGGTTCTACTGGTAATTCAACAGGACCACATTTACATTTAGAAATACGTATTAATGGAACACATGTAAATCCACAAAAATATTTATATAATTAAAAAAATAAGGTATATAATTTATTTTATATACCTTATTTTTTTATAAATAAATTTTAAATTAATAATCACAATTTTTTGGTGTTCTTGGGAAAGGAATAACATCACGAATATTTTGCATACCTGTTAAATACATAATTCCTCTTTCGAAACCAAGCCCAAAACCAGAATGAACACAACTACCATATTTTCTTAAATCTAAATACCAATTATAGTTTTCAATTGGCATATTTAATTCTTTCATTCTAGTTAATAATTTATCATAGTTTTCTTCTCTTTGACTTCCACCAATTATTTCACCAATACCAGGAACTAAAAGGTCAGAAGCTGCAACTGTTTTTCCATCTGGATTTTGCTTCATATAAAATGCTTTAATATCTTTTGGGTAATCCAT
>ENA-OPCY01001296-OPCY01001296.1-human-gut-metagenome-genome-assembly--contig:-NODE-1296-length-14620-cov-2.314521_pt1 | contig 14620 bp, 32 predicted proteins | sample MGYA00241568_ERZ501487 | MGnify/ENA primary metagenome ERZ501487 (study PRJEB25962, sample SAMEA2042574) | human gut metagenome | biome: human gut; feature: human-associated habitat; material: faeces... | reverse complement strand
TTACATATTTATAACGACTATTAAACATAATATTACTAAATAAATATTGATAAAGATTATATAAATCATATCCTTTATATATCCTTCTTTTTATCACTAGGTAAATTCTCCCAACATTCCTGACAAATAAACATATAAGGTGTTTCGTATCCACTAACAAATTCTGTTTTAAGTTTATATCCTGCCATCTTCATATCTTCTAAACACATATTACATCTATGGGGGTATTTAGATTTCTCATACATATCTTTTGTTCTCTTGATACCTATGATATCTAGTGCCTTAGCAAACATTTCATCTTCTACCATATATAAACCTCCTTAATATTACTGTTGTTATACTTGTAATTAAAATAAATTCTACCATTACTTATTCTCTAACTTCTTTATTATCTCCTTTAATACTACCTTCTTAAACTGGCTCATATCACTTCTATTATCCATATCATATACAAATATATCCACTCTTGGATTGTCAACTTCTATACTGCCAGAAGTATATACAACGAAAGGAATATTTTTTGAATTATCATCTGGTAAATGTCCTAGCTCTACCATAGCGTCTTCAAAAAACTTCTGATGGATTGCCAGTATATTGCCTATATCGTGCCTTCTTTTATCCCCTTTATGAACTTTGTAAACTATCATAACCTTATTGTATACTGGTTTATCTTTTAATTGTTCAGCTATTAATTCTTTATATCTTATCTTAGCTGTGTTTAGTAGCCTGAAATGAAAGTTACGATACTGATTTGTATTTAGAATAAATTTAACATCTTTATCTTTCTTCTTAGAGTGGGCTACTACTATCTCTAATGGTGATTGTATTTTGTACATTACCCCTCCTTATTAATCTTTGTAAAATGTTTGAAAATCTATATTCATTTTATAATTATTTTCTACCATTGTCTTATCTGCAAAATTCACAAAAGTATCGAATAAGTGATTTAGAGTTGTAGTTTGTTTCAGGTAATTCTTGAATGCCTTCTTAAATGTTTTGCTTTCCTGTACCATAAATTCTTGAATAGCTTCTTGTGCTGTCTTTCTTATTGCATTATTAAGCAGCACATCTATGTATGTATATTTTTTATCCCAATTAGAGCAATTAGTATTTCCTTTTATATCACACTTTTCATTCAATGCTATCTCTATAAGTTTCTGCATATACTCTTTAATATCACCCATATTATCTAGTATAGCTTGCTTCATTTGTGCTTCAACAATCGGTTTGATTAAATTTTTATCTATATTCATTGATACAATATTTTCGCTCATTATTCCCCTTCTCTTTCTTTTATTTGTTTTCTAACTTCCTTCATAATCATCTCTGCTGTTAGTTCTGCTACTTCATAAGGAGTTTTGTTTATTTGCTTTTTTAAGTAATCAGGGTTTTTAACTTTCCAATCTACAGTTAAACCCTCTATTATATAAGGAAATACTACTGTTATTATATGGGAAGCATCTTCTATATAATAATCAACCATAGCTCCTCTCAGTCTATAATCCTCACATCTACATAATTGAGAATATAACATTTGTTTTAGTATAATAAACTCTTTACCTAACTTAGGAGCTACAACATCTTTAGTTTCTTTCTTGAATAATGATTTAATATTCTCTAACATATCTACTCCTCTAACAATACACATTTAATCTTACCATCAACAATTGGTATTGGTGTTACCGCAAAACTATCCTTGTCAATATATCCGTATAAGAAGCCCTGAGACCAATTGGGGGATTTTATATATTCAGGGTCAAGCCTACATAAACATCCACTTTCATACCAAGCTAAATATCTTTCTGGGGTTCGGTAATAATAACAAGATAACCTGTGCGAATGTCCCGAGATACCTGATGTATCGTGTTTTTCCAGTTCTGCTCTTGCTGTATAACCCGAAAACTTTCTAACGATATCCCCGTGAATTACTTTGAGAGTACCCAATCTAAATTCATCTCTATAAAACTCTATATTATATTCATTTAAATTCAAAATTCTATCAATCTTTAAAACATTTAAACTATATAATTCAGGATGTTTCTTAAGATATCTTTCAAGTCGGTCTGCATCGTGATTTCCACCTATAAATATCATCCTACCACTGTGACGCTTTCTTAATTGCGAGAAGAATTTGTTAGCCATATCTATCTCTTTTTGTAAGCTATTAATTCTGGCTGGGTCTTTATCAAAAGAACTTACATCATAGAAATCTAAGATATCTCCATTAAGAATAATTGTATCAACAGGATTAGTTTTAATGAAGTTCAATGCTGCTTTGATTGCTTTATCATCCTGATAAGGAAAGTGTATATCACTTAGTACTATAAACTTATTTTTCATTATTCAATCTCCTATTTGTTTCATCTACTATATCTTTCCAATAAGGGTCTATTTCTACTGGAGTATAACATTTAGCTATACCTAAACATTGAACTACTCTATAATATTCTGGTGGTTTACTAGGATAAACCCAAGTCTCGGAGTAAAAATATTTACATCTCCTCATTCTTTAACCTCCATAAATTCTGTAACGCTACCATTAAAGTAATAAGGTATAATTCTACAAGCACCTTCTCTATTCTTTAGTACAATGACTTCTGCTGTACCTTTGTTATGTGGGTTATATATCTCGTCTCTATATAAACCTATTACTACATCAGCGTCTTGTTCTAAGTCTCCACTCTCCTTTAAATCAGATAGGATAGGTCTCTTATCTGGTCTAGCTTCTAATGCTCGGGATAATTGTGCTAGTGCTATAATAGGTACATCGTATTTTAAAGCTAAACGTTTTAGACCTGTTGATATATCCCCTATTTTTTCTCTCCTGTCTTGTTGGTATTTATTATCGGATTGCATCAACTGGATGTAATCTATAACTACCAAGTCACAACTTCCTTTATCTTGCTGCATTTTAATTATATTCTTCTCTACTGTTGACAAAGTACACTTAGTATTATCATCTATAAATAAATTTAAATTGGTTATACTATCACCAACACTAGCTATTTTATCAAACAATACATCATCTTTAACGTTAGCATTACTAATCATATCGTTATTAATCTTAGCCCTTCTGAATACACTACGCTTAGTATATTGTGATACCTTCATCTCTAAGGAATGGAATAATACATTATGGTCTTGTGCTACGTATTCTGCAATCTGTTGAGCTATTGCAGACTTCCCAACACGACTTCTTGCTCCTATTATATACAATCTACCTTTACATAATCCTGATATAGTTTTATCTAGTTTAGGAAATCCTGTAGAGAGTCCGAAGATTTTATCTTTAGAGTATACTACCTTCTCAACCTCATCTATAACATCCATAAATCCCGAGGCTAAACTATTAAGGTTGGTGGTAGTTTTAGATAATAGTTTAGTAGTGATTGTATTTTCTATATACTTTAACACATCATCTACATCTTCTTGTTTTTCTAACAATCCTTCACATTCTTTTAGTATAGAACTAAGAAATCTTTTCTTACTATACTTGATTATAATTTTAATTAATTGTTTATAGTTGGCTACTGTAATTAGGTTATCAATTAATTCTTGTAACTTTTCCTTACCGCCTGATTGTTCCAACTGTTCGGAAAATCTTAATTGTTCAGTAAGAGTAACTATATCTACTTGCTTACCCTTCTTAGCAAGAATTTGTATATTTTCAAATATGGTTCTTAGTTGTCTATCAAAGAAGTCTTGTCCCGATAACTCATTAATTATTACACCTAACTTCTCTTGTGAGGTTAAACATATAGCTATTATATTTTCTTCTGCTTCTTTGTTATATAATGTATCTATTTCCATATTAATATTCCTTACAATATTAAATTAGGGTACTGTACTAATAAGAACTCTACTTCTGGATTGTTTATTCTAAGGGGGCTAGGAAGCTCGTTAATGTATCTTTGTGCTTGTTCTTCATTACTTATATCCTGAAAGCATAAAGTCTCGTTTACGGGGCTTGTAGTAGCCTGAGGATTTTCTTCTTCAAATCTTTTAGCAACCCAACCTTTAGTTAACCTATAGTAATGAGAAATTTTATTATATTCTTTTAATCTTTGTCTAGCTACCAACTCATACGGAGCTTTTTCTTCTAGGTAAACTATATAATCATACAGTATCTCTATTGTGCGATGGAAATATAAATCACCTAGTTCTTCCAATATCCTTTGATATTCCTTAGAAGTAAGTCTTACCTTCCCATTCACATCCTGAATACCTTGTCGGTTAAACTTTAAACATCTAGCTCTATGGATATCAAATCTTTCTAGTAATATCTGGTATGCTTCCTTAGCATTCTTTTCTGATAAGGTACTAACATAAGCTATTAATGTTTCTTTAGCTGTTAGCTTAGCTGGTTTAATCTTTTTTGTATTCCCCATTTAATACTTCCTCATATTCTTTTATTGCTACATCTGCTAGGTCTTTTAGTTCATCTAGAATACTATCAAACCTCCATTTAAATTGAGTCTCAAAAGTTCGGTCATATTCGTCTGTCGTTTCTTTAACTTTATCTATAAATTTTTCAAAGTTTTTCATAGCTAAATGTTTATTGTATATTTCAACTGCTTCTTTAATCTTCATATTCTAATATCTCCATATCATCTTGTAGTTCTACTACCTGTAATATCTTTTCTATTGTAGTACCATCATCCTGCTCTACCCATACATTATCTCCAACCTTAACAAAGAACTCATCAGGATAACAAACTTCTACTGTCTTATCTTCTAGTTCAAACCATTCATCATCCATCATTCCTTCTATTGGGGCTGGGGAACTGTGAAGATAACCATATCCTGTTACTAAAGTATTAATTGTTTCAGTTTTATTATTGGATAGTTCAGCTATTAAGGTTGCTGAACCCTTTATCTTAACATAATTTCTACTCATCGTTACCGCCTTTTAATTTATTTATAATATCTAAGATAGCGTCTAGCGAGTCATATCTTAATACAGTTCCATCTGCAAATATACGTACATCCTCTAAACAAATTCTCTCAATCTCATCCAAAGCCTTGCGGTAGTGATTTCTTGTTTTTTCTGTCATTCTAATTTCCTTTCGCTTAGTCGATTATGTCGAGAATAGTTTTTGCAATTCTTCTAACATAATCTTCACCATCCAGAATTTGTTCACAAATTCCAGCAATATCACTTAGTTTGTTTTCAAGCTTTCTGTTCTCTGTAGTTAGTCTTATAGACTTTTTCGCAAGCTCGGCTATTTGTTTTGTGTCTAAGCCTTTAAAGTATTCATCCTCGAAGGGTTCAAGGGCTTGCTTGTAGCGGTTTATCTCTTTTAGGTTATCTAAAAATATATTCTGATAGCAATTATATTTATCATTATGTTTGCAATAATCACAATCATCGCCTATACCTTCTTTTTCTGATATATATTTTTTCAGCTCCTCGCACTCCTGTGTCTTGCGGGCTAGTTGCTTTAATATCTTTTTATAAAAACACTCAGGTTTATATTCACATTCATCCGGACCACCAGCAGGAGCAATATTGCAAAACCAATAATATTCACCGTCTTCTTCTAATTCATTGGTGAGATATTCGCACCCACTCACATCCACGCCGTTTATGATTATCTGTTCTTTATCTGTCACTTTTCTTATTTTCTCCATTAACTCATTGTATTCCTGCGTCTTGCGAGCAAGCTGTTTGTAATAACAATTATGTCTGTTTTTGCATGATGAAATTATATGTGTATCTTCTTCACAATTACAAGCGTAACCGTAGAGCTGATTAACTATTAATCTATCACATTTACTTACATCCACGCCATCAATTATTATCTCTTTATCTGTCATACATCACCTCTATCTTTCTAATATTCTTTACTCTACTAATTGTACTAGGATGGGTTAGTGTTTGTTTACCTATAAATTTTTCAGGTACTATTCTTAATAACCCTTCATCTAATTTACTAGGATGACCTTTTGATAATAAAAGATGTGTTGCTAATGTATCTGCTTCTATCTCATTATATACCTTATGATTTTTAAATTCCCACATAGATATAGGTAATCTTTTATTTAATAACTCTCTTGTACGTTGAGGATGTTGAAGTAGTATATGTGCTAGTTCGTGATATAAGATACTTCTTAATTCATCCTTAGATAATCTTTCAAGTATTCCTGTATAGATAAAGATAGTTACTCCATCTGTATAAGCATTAAGTTCATTTCCTTTTATTGTTTTAAATAAACATACTCTTTGATTTTCTATACAAGTATTACTAACATCCTTTAATACTTCTATTTGTTCTTCTTCTGTAGCACTGAATGCTGTTAGTGTAACAGAAAAAGATAATATAAATCCTATTAATAATGCTTTTAATAATCTACTTATCATAACATATCCTCTGTATCTACTGGGTTTAAACCATTCCCATTCTTGTAATACTTCATCCAATCTTCTTTATAAATTAAATCTACTTGTGTTATTCTTTCACTACAATTATATTTCTTATTATATATACTATCTGTTCTACCTACTATAAATATATTATCACCTACATCTATTTCAGCTAGTACATAATTAATTAGTTGGCCTTTAATAAAACATCTTACTGTTGCGTCTGTTAGTTTAATTCCTGATGGACTTGTAGTATGACGTACCATTATCTTTGTTTTACCAGTGATAATCATAAACGGTCTCTCATTCATTGAGAAGTCTGTTATTTCTTTTACAGTTAGGTGAAGGTATTCATTGCTCCCCTGACTTATGTACATCCTTCCTCCAGTTCTCTTCTGCTTTATTTATTTCCTTTGTTTTATATTTACATAAGAAAACATACTTACAATCAGTTATTAAATCTTTACAAGTTTTATCTGGTAATAAGTTTGGACATTCACTAACATCTACTCCAGATATAATATTATCAGTATCATCTATATCATATATACACATTGAAATACCACCAACAATAACTCTTTTATTGCAATAATAACAAATATTTTTCATTAGTTCATTCCTTATTATATAACTTAATTAAGAACTCCAAAACATCTACTCTTATATTTACTCTATCAATTCTTTGTGCTATATATACCAATAACAATAAATTATAAATAGTCACAACCGCAGATATTATCATCATATATAACATTATTATATCTCCTGTATATTAAACTTATCTCTAAGGTACTTACATCCTTCATCTACACTCCTTAAATAGTAAGGGGTACCTATTATATATTGAATTGCCTTTTGTCTATCCTCTATTATCTTATAGTCTACTTGTGTTGCAGCTCTGATAATGTTATCAGTATATTCAGATATCCTTTCCTTCATAGCTAGGTTGATACCCCATTCTTTTAGTTTTTTATATGGGTTCTTGAATGTTCTACCTGTCTTAGCTATAAGTTTATCCAACAATACGCAAGCATTACTTGTAATCTCAAATCCATATTCTTTAATCAAACCATTATATTGTTTATTAGTAATCATAAAGTTTTCAAACTTCGTATATCCTGTTGTAAGTTTTATTTGCTTGTATTCTTTTAGTTGCTCTTTAGTTAGTGACTTAATTGCTATCTTTTCTTTTCTTTCAAGATGGTTAAGTATCTCATTAAGATTATTAAACACAATCATCAACATATATCTATTGACTAGGAGTTCGTGTACGATGTTTATTCTAGTATATAGTTCTTTATATCCATTACTCATCTAATACAACCTTTGTTCCTTTAACTATTATCTTGCCTTCTTTTTTTTGTATCTCTATCAATCCCATCTTCTGTAGTTTATTTAATGCTTTCCATAATCCTGATTTACTTTCATATCCAAAGTAATCATAGTCTGTTGAATAACCAGTAAATGCTACATAATCTATTACTCCATAGTACACATCTATAAACTCTGCTAATAGTTGCTCATATAACCTTAATAATCTAGGTCGTTTAGTTAGTTCTATAAACTTTAGTATTGGTAACTCTATTGCACTGTACATAATATTTTCCTTGCTACTTTTTGTATAAACTCTTTTGCTCTATCTTCTGATACTTCTATATACTTTGTGGGTTTATCATCCACTATTAAGGAAAAGGTTTTTGTATAGGTATCATAACTTAATAACTTATAATCATTAGCCATCCAACAAGTTACATAAAAGTTTACATCATTTATTCCGTATAAATTAAATCTCATTTGAAGTTTCCTCCTTTTTACTGTACGGTAAATTTTGTATCAGATTGTTACCCTTGAAGCTCTTTTATTACCGAGCGGTAAAAGAAAATAGGCTGGTCTTATGGACTGTTTCCTGCCAGCCCTTACCTTCCTCCCTCTTATTTAATTATCAATCCATACACTAACTCATCATACAACTTCGGATTATTATTCTTATCTAAGTAAACTAAGTTTTCTTTCATTGTACCTTCGTGTTGAAATCCTAAGTCTTTAAGTAGTTTAATTATACCATATCCACATTGAGGTACTGTTGCAATAAACTTCCTGATATTAAAATTAATAACTGCATAATCTTTAAAGTATTTCATTATTTCTCTTGATTGTTTACCCCAAAATTGTTTAGGTATTATAGCGTGTACTTTGCAAGTTATTACCTGACCTTTGTATTTCCACATATCACCTAGTGAGAATACCCCACATATATTGTTATCATTATTTAATACAACGAACACATTAGTAGAACGTATTAAATCTTCAAGATAATTTCCTAATGTTACTCCGCTATCTTGACAAGTTAGGTCTAATATCTTATTCCTTTGCTCATCATATATATTGTAGATAGCTTCTATCTCTGTTTGATAAGCTCTATCCCATTTAATAGGTACTACTGTGTATTCTGTTATTAAACTTTCCATCTATTACTTTCCTTTTCTTTTACAAAAGATACATAGCTTATTGTCTAAAGAATTCTTGTTCTGCTTTTAGTCTAGCTTGTATAGCTTTATCTTTATCTTTAAACTCCCCAAGTTCATATTGCTTTCCATTCTTTTTAATAGTAGCCCTCCATTTTTTAGAGCGTGAATGCCACGTAACACCTGTTATACCAGAAGTATTATTACTTCTATTTTTATTATTTTCAAATTGTGTGCATATCCTTAAATTGCTCCGCCTATTATCAGCAGGGTTTCTATTTATATGGTCAACAACTAAACCCTTAGGGCAATTAGTTATAAATCTATGTAACTTAATGGTTGTATTTCTGTATTTACCATTTATGTTTCCTAGATATACACTCCATTCTATATAACAATTTTTAATAGTCTTATCGTAATGTGCTTGTAATTTTATATTATTATTTATTATATAGTCATATATATCATCATCTAGCAATACATTAACTAAACCATAATGCTTATTGTTTAAAGTTATTGTTTTAATTTTTCTTACCTCTCTTATTCTCTAATATAAAAGATGTTACCCAAGGGCCTAAAAAGAACGCATAATCCGCAGGGTCTAATCCTCTAGCTTTAATTGTATCTATAAATACTTGGTACACATCCAATCTCTCATTAATAAATTCTTCGGGAGTAGGTAGTGGAGGTGGTGGAGTTTGTTGTTGATATCCTCCCTGTTGTTGGTATCCACCTTGCTGTTGTTGATAACCTGCTTGTTGTCCATAACCTTGATTGTTTTTTCTGTAACCGTATGCCATTACTTGTCCTCCTTTGTTTCTTTAATTAGTTTGTTTAACTTCTCTATATTCTTTATGTGCTGTTTGATTAAGTAATCTATAAAATTTATTACATCTGGGTTACCTTTTATATCGACACTATAATAAAACTCTACGGTAAAAGTTGGTTCGTATTCATATACAACGTATTCATTGTACTTACTTTTATACAATTCTCTATACTCAATATTACATTCATCTAATAAATGGGTAATAAAGGTTTTATATACTGGTTCGTAATCACCAAGATGGTATTTATATTCTTTTTCCTTCTTAGCCATTGGGCACCTCCTGATATTCTTTATAGTTTACAACTCCTGTTTGTTGATTGTACTTGTTATATCCTATAATAGTTGCAAGTATTCTATTCTTTTCAAAGTCTGTTTCTTCCAATCCATTATCAAGGTATAATTGCTTTACTGATTGGTAGGTTAATACCTTTTCCTCACATACTTTATCAAACTTCTTTTCTCCAAAGTTAGGAATACCTTTATATCCATCACAAGTATCACCTGTTAGTATCTGTTTAAATAAGAATAGTTGTGCTTCTTCTGGCGAAATGACTTCGTAATTATTATTGTTGTTTATATCCCTAAACACATTACAAGGGAATGAATAGAAATCCTTATCAACTGATACAAGTATTTTAGTTTGTTCTTGATGGAATGCTGGGTCTTCAAACATTACCCTGCAAGTATCATCACCTTCAAGGTTAGGTAGAGTTATTAAATCAAAATTCTTTTCTACTAACTCTCTTAACTTGTACCATATGTCGGGGTTAGCTGGTCTATTAGATTTATAGTCTGGATATAATTGCTTCCTGAAATTATCCTTATCTGATACTACTAGGTAGAAATCATTAGTTAATAATGTGCTGCACAATCTATCTATCTCACCATCTAAGAAATCTATACTTTTATCTAAGTCAAATACTTCTGTATAGATATTTTTTTCAATAGGAAATAAAACCTTACTTGCTGTCATAGCTTTATAGATATAACTATCAAAGTCTATTATTAATACTGGTGAATTATAATTCATTTTATCCTACCTTCCTTAGAATTACATTAGGAGTTTTCTTTGGTTTAAAATTTCTATTCTTAATACTTCTCTTAACAGAATTAATAAACTGTTTTCTAATATAATCAAATTCTCTTGTAGTAAATTCTGTGCGTTGTTCTATTTCTTTTGGAGTATATCCTTCAACAAAATTCATCTTTAATAATTCTTTTTCATCTTCACTAGATATATATTCACTATCAATCAATTCTAATACTAGCTTCTTAATATAATCAACATCTTTTAATTGAGTAGTATCTTCAAGACTTAATTCAATCTCATCTACATTAAGGGAAGAATTAATAAGTAATTGTTCTTTGTTTAATTTTCTTTTTAATTCTCTTTTTAATCTAGGAAATAGATATGTAGTTAACTTACAAGGTTTATCTGATGTAATCCATCTTTGAGTTTCAATTAATAACAACTCATATAATATACTCTGTTTATCTTCAAAAGATAATCCTGAAAAATTTCTTACACTTTTTAATACCTTGTAAATAAATCCTTTTTCATTTTTTAATATCTTTAATACTTCTGTATTACGTTCTTTGATTATGTTATTCATTAAGACCTCCATATTTATATTATACCTTAAATAAAGTATATTATAACAACTTTTACTTTATATCTTTACATATTGTTACAAACTAATTCTTGTGCGCTGCTTATCCTTAATAGCTTAACTAATTCCCAATATTGTTTATTTTCAAACAAACCTATGTCAATCATTTCACCATTAAATCTAGTTATACCTTCCATAGTAGCTCTGCAATCTAACATATATTTAATCGCTTGCATATCTTTATTATAAATAACTAACAAACTTCTCATTGTACCTCCATTAATAATTATTTACCATCCATATATTTGTTTTACGTATCTTCTTAAACTTCTTGTGTATTTATTTAATGTTGCTTTACTTATAGGTTCATTGTTATAAATCTTATCACATAGTTTTTCAATATCAACATCAGGTCTAACTTCTCTAAACATTATATGATTAGTATCATCGTGATGGATTGCTTTTTTATAGACATTAAATCCATCGTAATATAGATGGTTGAAGTCTTTATTACCACAATATAATATTTCTTTTAGGTTATTCTTATCTAGTACCTTATATCCTGAACATCTACCATTCCATAAACCCATACTAGCAATAGCTATAATGTCGCCTTCTATTTCGATATTAAGATTACGTTCCTCATCATCATAACAATAATCTATCTCGTTATATATTCTATTCCATACAACCTCATCAGATATGTTATCTTCATAATCGTAATCTTCTATCATACGTCTTTTCGTTTCATCAAAATCATATTCAGTAGGGTCATCATTTATTATAGTCTTAATTGTCATATTATACCTCCTTTATGTTTCCATTTATATTGATTTATATTTTGGTTATATCCTTGTAATCCTTTAGTCTTGTGTATATCCTAAGGCTTCAATTACTGTTTCCATTGGTACATAACCGTCAAGAAACAATTGCAATAAATCCTCTATCAATATGTCTTTGTTGTCTAGTCTATATTTTATTTCACTATCATAATTATTGCAATCAAGTTTTAAAAAGTTATCTTCTAATGCCATTGTTATACCTCTTATTATTTTACCCTACATTCAATGAATGTCTTTATACTGCAATTTTTAAGCTTGTGCCAAAGATACTTAAATATTATTCTCTTTTTCCACGATGGAATTATTTTATTACCAGTAAAGAATCCAAAATCCTCCAACCAATCTGAATAAGTATATGTTACTCTTATAACTTTCAGATACTTACATATTGTTTTATTTACATAATCAGGTATTACATTATTAATTATATATACAGTCATAACTTTTACCTTTCATATTATTCTTATACCCATTTATTATACTTGTCTAACATATTTGTTACATATCTTTACATAAAACTAGCTTGTATTAATTCTTTAGTAACAAGGATAGACTTCTGATTGAGTTTAGATTTTAATACAAAACAATTATTATCTATATACACATCATCTATATCGCAATTACAATCAGTTATTATAGTAACAACAAAACTTTTTTCAAAAGTCTTTACCCCATATTTGTTTGTAAATCTACCTTGTGTTTGTGATAATGTATAATTATCAAATACACTATCTATAACACTAATAATTTGAGCGTCTAATAATTCTTGTTTTAAAGTATCCTTATCGTTACAACCGATGTAATAAGTTATTCTATACATAATTTACCTCCAATCTTATACTTATATTTTTATTATTCCACAAACATATTATTTTATAACATCTATCTATTAATATCGTTACACTTCTTAATAAACTATTAAAGCCATTAGACTATTAAGGGAAGAGAAAAGAGAAGACCATTAGGGAATTTCCTTTCTTTCTTTTATATATTTTCTTTCTTTCCTTAAAGGGTAAAGGGATAAGATAAGAGTTCGGATAAAGGGTTAAGGAATTAAGGAATTAATAAACTACTTTATCAATAGTATATAAAGTAGTTGTATTATAAACTCTACTATTAAAGTTTATAATACTTCTTTTGTTATAAAGATAATGATATAATATAAAATCATTATTTACTTTTCTTATTTATTTTATTTGTTTTTATTTTTTGTATTTTAATTTATCTTTTTATATTTATTATTTTTTACTTTTGTGCTTTTAAACCTAAATTTTTAAACCACCCCCTAGAACGTCGATTGAAGTTCTAAAGAAAATATTTTGTATCTCTATGGTACCTACCGCAATTGTTAGACCAACAAAAAGACGCTTAGTGAGCTTAATACCTACCCCTATACAACCATTAACCATCCTCTAAGAGGTGAATAACCGATACCTGAAAATGGTAGATATATTTAGTTTAGAATTAATCTTTCAAAAGAAAATAACCCCCTATATATACTTTAGTATATACAACTCCCCCTAAAAGAAAATATTTTCTTAATAAGAAAAAGTGACGAAAATGTTTTTAAATATGGTATAATATAAGTAGGGAAGGGGATAAGTAAATGAGTTTAGAGAAAGAATTAGATATCGTAGATGAGATGAAAGAGATTAGAAAGAACGCAAAAAAGTTCGGTATTGAATTAGAATTAGTAAAAGATAGTATTTTATTTGATGAAGATGTATTAGATGTAATTGTTATTAATGTGAGTAAAGGAAATAATACTTTAACAGAAGTAGCCGTACCAAGTGAAGTAAGTAAAGATGATATTATCCTAACAGTAAGAGAATTATTAATGATTATGGTGGATGAGGAAGTATTTAATAAAGCGGTTACTAAGGAGGTAGGAGATGTACATAGAGGAATATTTAAGAAATAGATTACTCTACAATAATACAAAGAACTATAAGACTTTATGTAGAGTAGCTAAGTGGGTAGAGAGTTCTGGTGATTGTGAAGTATATGTATATGAAGATTTTAATGAAGATAGTAGAACAAATAAACAATTCTATAGAATAGATATTATAGGTAATGATAAAGAAATATATACTAGAACTAATATAATATTTGGATGGTTAGTAGCCCACTTTGTGGAAGATATGAAGAAAGTAAAAGAGAATGTTGAAGCACGAGCTTAACTTCACAGATGAGAATTTATTTAACTGGATAGATTTATTTGTAGATATAAACTATATCAAATCAAGAAAACGTCTCTCCCCTCAAAGGTTAAAAGAATTATTAAAGAAGAATATAATGAAGTCTTGCGAGTAAGACCTCCACCATTACTACATAAGGATTTAAGACGTTTGATATAATCAAATTTTAAATAACTAAAAGGTAGTTAAAATAGACTTCAAGCCTTATGTAGTATGAGAGAGAGCTAATTTTTTTAAAAAGGCGGATGTGGTATAATTATAATAGAAGTAAAATTCTCAAAATACCTTTCCTCCTTTATGGTAGATAATGAC
>ENA-OPCY01001272-OPCY01001272.1-human-gut-metagenome-genome-assembly--contig:-NODE-1272-length-14847-cov-4.306720_pt1 | contig 14847 bp, 10 predicted proteins | sample MGYA00241568_ERZ501487 | MGnify/ENA primary metagenome ERZ501487 (study PRJEB25962, sample SAMEA2042574) | human gut metagenome | biome: human gut; feature: human-associated habitat; material: faeces... | reverse complement strand
CGCGGAAGGGTCAAGGGAGGAACTCCCTTGTGGGGTCAAGGGGCAACGCCCCTTGCGGAGTCCAGAGGCAGAGCCTCTGGCGCCTCCCCTTACTTGTGCACCCGCACGCCCAGCTTGCAGTCCTGACCGTTGATCGACCAGTCGCGGACGATGAACGTGTCGTCCATCGGGGCGCGCTCGACGACTTCCGCCAGCGTGCCGCGCTTGAGCATATCAACGCCGCTCTCGATGGCGCTCGCCAGCACGTCGCCGCACTCATAGCGCACATCCACGCGGTCGGTCACGTCGAAATCGGACTCCTTGCGCATCGTCTGCACCTTGCTGACGACTTCGCGGACATAGCCCTCCGCAATCAGCTCCGGCGTCAGGTTCGTGTCCAGCACAACCGTCACGCCCTTATCTTCCTGCGCGACAAAGCCCGATTTCTGCATCGGCGAAGTCAGCACATCATCCTTGCTCAGCGTGACCAAAGTGCCGTCAATGTCAAACGACACGGTTTCGCCGCGCTCGAACGCATCGACGACATCGTTGCCATCCATCGTCTGCAGGTGCTGGCCAATCTTGCCCAGCAGCTTGCCGTACTTCGGGCCAAGCGTGCGCATCTGGGGCTTGAGCTGATAGGTGGTGAACTCGCGCGCGGACTCGGTGAACACAACTTCCTTCACGTTCAGCTCATCCTCGCACAGCGCCTGATAGCTTTCGGAGAAGGACGCGCCCTTGACGTAGAGCTTCGCGGCGGTTTGACGGGTCTTGATGTTCGCCAGATTGCGGCACGCGCGACCCAGCTGCACCACTTCCACCAGCGCGTCCATCTGCGCTTCCATATCCGCGTCGATGGCGCTTTCGTCCGCCGTCGGGAAGTCGCACAGATGCACGGATTCCGGCGCGCCCGGCACGTTGTTGACCACCAGATTCTGATAGATTTCCTCGCTCAGGAACGGAATGAACGGCGCGCAGACCTTACTCAGCGTCACCAGCACATGATACAGCGTGGTGAACGCGGCGTCCTTGTCCTTCACGTCGCCCTTGCCCCAGAAGCGTTCGCGGCCGCGGCGGACGTACCAGTTGCTCAGCTCGTCCACGAAGTCCTGAATCGCCAGGGCGGGCTCGGTCACGCGGTAGTTCCACAGGTCGTCATCGACGCGCTTGATGAGCGTGTTCAGCTTGGAGAGAATCCACTTGTCCATCAGGCTGAGCTGCTCGTTCTTGAGGTCATGCGCGGTCGGGTCGAAGTTGTCGATATCCGCATACATGGCGAAGAAGGCATACACGTTCTGCAAGGTGGCAAGGAACTTGTTCTGCCCCTCGCGAACCGCCTTTTCGGAGTAGCGGCTGGGCAGCCACGGCGCGGAGGTGGTGTAGAAATACCAGCGGAGCGCGTCGGCACCGAACTTGTTCAGCTCATCAAACGGGCTGACGACGTTGCCCAGATGCTTGGACATCTTGCGCCCCTGCTCGTCCTGCACATGGCCCAGCACGATGCAGTTTTCAAACGGCGCACGGTCAAACAGCAGCGTCGAAATGGCTTCGAGGGTGTAGAACCAGCCGCGCGTCTGGTCGATGGCTTCGGAGATGAAATTCGCCGGGAAGTTCTGCTGGAACTCCTCCTGATGCTCAAAGGGATAGTGCCACTGCGCAAAGGGCATCGAGCCAGAATCGTACCAGCAGTCGATAACCGCCTTGTCGCGCACCATTTCGCCGCCGCACTTTTCGCAGCGGAGCTTCACGGCATCGATGAAGGGACGGTGGAGCTCAAGGTCTGCGCCGGGATCTTCAATCGCCATTTCGCGCAGTTCCGCGCGGGAGCCGACGACGTGCATGTTGCCGCAGGCGCACTTCCACACCGGCAGGGGGGTACCCCAGTAGCGTTCGCGGGACAGACCCCAGTCGTGGACGTTCTCCAGCCACGTTCCCATGCGGCCTTCCTTGATGTTTTCCGGCATCCAGTTGATGGTGCGGTTGTTGCGCACGAGGTTGTCTTTCAGCGCTGTCATGCGGATGAACCACGTCGGGCGCGCATAGTACAGCAGGGGCGTATCGCAGCGCCAGCAGAAGGGATAATCATGCGTGAACTGCGGCGCGCTGAACAGCAGCCCGCGCTCCTGCAAATCCGCCAGCACCAGCGGGTCGGCCTTCTTGACGAACACGCCCGGCCACTTCGTTTCCGCCGTCATGCAGCCCTGCGGATCAACAAAGTTGACGAACGGCACGTCGTTTTCGTGGCAGACGCGGTTGTCGTCCTCGCCGAACGCCGGGGCAATGTGGACGATGCCCGTGCCGTCGGTCATGGTGACGTAGTTGTCGCAGATGACGAACCACGCCTTCTTGTCCAGCTTGCCGACGGCGAAGTCGAACAGCGGCACATACTCCATGCCTTTGAGCGCCGTGCCGGGCATTTCCGCCAGCACCTCAAACTTCTGCTCCGGGAACACCGTCTCCATCAGCGCCTTCGCCATGATGTACACGCGACCGTCCTCCGCCTTAAAGCGGCAGTAGGTGTCGGTCGGGTTCACGCACAGCGCCATGTTCGACGGCAGCGTCCACGGGGTGGTCGTCCACGCAAGCAGGTAGGTGTTTTCCTCGCCCTTGACCGGGAAGCGCACATAGGCGGACGTTTCCTTGACCGTCTTGTAGCCCTGCGCGACCTCGTGGGAGGACAGCGCCGTGCCGCAGCGCGGGCAGTACGGGACAATCTTGTGTCCCTGATACAGCAGCCCCTTCTTCCAGATTTCCTTCAGGCTCCACCATTCGGACTCGATGTAGTCATTCTCATAGGTGATATACGGATGCTCCATGTCCACCCAGTAGCCGACCTGATCGCTCATGACCTCCCAGTCATGCAGGTACTTCCAGACGGACTTCTTGCATTCCTTGATGAACGGCTCGATGCCGTACTGTTCAATCTGCGGCTTGCCGTCCAGCCCCAGCGTCTTTTCGACTTCCAGCTCAACGGGCAGGCCGTGGGTATCCCAGCCTGCTTTGCGCAGGACGCTGTACCCCTTCATCGTCCAGTAGCGCGGAATCAGGTCTTTAATGACGCGCGTTTCGATATGGCCGATATGCGGGCGGCCGTTGGCAGTCGGCGGGCCGTCGAAGAACGTCAGCCGCTTTGCGCCGTCGCGGAAATGGAACGAACGGCGAACGATGTCCTTGTCTTTCCACAGCTGGGCGATTTCTTTCTCGCGCGCCGGGAAGTTCAAATCCTTGGCAACCTTGTTGTACATACCATGCACCTCATTCTTGTTGTCTCTGCTGCGGCGCAAACAAAAAAGTCCGCCCCAGCATGAAAATGCACTGGGACGGACGAAAATGCTTTTTGCGATTCATCCGCGGTACCACCCAACTTGACAGGCACGATGCCTATCCGCTCTGTGCAGGCGCACGCACCTGCTTTCTCGATAACGGGAGAACCCGTCTTTCCCTACCCGCTCCGCCGGACTTGCGTCCATTCCGCCCGCATCGCTTCGGAAAAGCGCGCTCCGGGGTGATTTGTCATCAGGCAGTCTTGACCGGGCTCACACCCTCCCCGGCTCGCTTTCCAAGGCTTGTCCTGCGCCGTCCCCATCCTTGCGCATTCCCATTCATTATAGCCGCATTTTCCCCTTTTTGCAAGGGGGATTTGCAAATTTTCAAGGGGCGTTGCCCCTTGACCCTTCCGCGCGATTGAGTTGAGCTTTCTTCCATAATATATGCGCGTGTTGCGCGGGGATTTCGCGCCTGCGGGCGCGACCAGAGGGCTTTGCGGTCGCCCTCTGGATTGCTTCGCTGCCCTCCGGAAATTACTATATGGTTATGTTTATTGCTTCAATTAGTGCGCAAAAAGTACACAAACCAAATAACTTCCACTACAAATCAAGTAACATGGGTGACGACCGAAGGTTTCCAAAGGGCGACCGGAAAGCCCTTTGGTCGCCGCCGCAGCGGCGATTCCCCTGCAACAATAAAAATCCAGTAACATAGAGCCGAAAATCCCCCGCCACAAAGACACAGGGGGACAAAATCACTTGCTGGAAGCTGCCGCCTTCTCCGGATACATGCGCTTCCGCAGTTTCCGAATGCACGAGAAGTAGCACGGGAACAGGAACAAATCCGCCAGTATCCACGCAACAGGGTTCGCAAAGCACGCGGCATCGTACCCCAGAGACGGGACGAGCAGCATCGCCACCACCGCGCGGCCGACAAGCTCCATCAGGCCTGCAATCATTGCAATCATGGTGTAGCCCAAGCCTTGAATGGAGAAGCGCACAATGTTCACAAACAAAAGCGGAATATACAGCACACTGTTGATAATCAGGAACTGCTGCGCCATATCGATGACCAGCTGGCGGTCGGCGCTGTCCTGACTGATGAACAGACCCACCAGCGGCTTGCCGAAGAAGTAAATCACCACAAACGCGAGGACGCAGTAGACACAGCCGATGATGGAGGATGCTTTCAAGCCCTGATTGATGCGGTCGAGTCTCTTCGCGCCGACGTTCTGCCCGGCGAAAGTCGCCATCGTCGAGGCGAGCGCATCAAACACACAGCAGAAGAACATGCTCAGCTTGCCGCCCGCCGTGACCGCCGCAACCGCAATCGTGCCGATGCCGTTAACGGCATAAGTCACCGTCAGAGAGCCAATCGCCGTGATGGAGTACTGCAGACCGAACGGGATGCCCATTGTCAGCAGGCGGCGGACAAACGGCGCACGGATGCGCTTGTCCTCCGGCTGCATTTTGAGGATGGTGAATCGCTTGCGGATGACCAGCAGACACCAGAGGCCGCTGATGAGCTGGCTGATGACGGTCGCCCATGCCGCACCCTCCACGCCCATGTGGAACGCAAGGATGAACGTGTAGTCCAGCACGATGTTGAGCAGCGCGGCAATCGTGATGGCGATAACAGGCGTTTTGCTGTCGCCCAGCGAGCGCATCACGCCGCCGCACATGTTGTACAGCACCGTAACCGGAATCGCGAAGAAAACCGGCTGGATATAGGCGACCGACAACGGCAGAATATCCTCCGGCGTGTTCAGCATCCGCAGGAGCTGCGGCGCGAAGACGCCGGTTAGCAGCCCCATCAGCACAGAAATCACCGCGCACAGGTACACGGAGTGCATCACATAGCGGCGCATTTCCGTCTCGTCCTTCGCGCCGAACGCCTGCGCAATCGGAATCGCGAAGCCGGAGCAGATGCCCATGCAGAAGCCGTTGATGAGGAAGTTCAGCGATCCGGTATCGCCCACCGCCGCCAGCGCCTCCGTGCCCAGCACGCCGCCGACAACCATGGTATCCATGAAGCTGTACAGCTGCTGGAACAGGAAGCCGCCCAGCAGCGGCAGGGAGAATGTCAGAATCAGTTTCAGAGGCGAGCCCTGCGTCATGTCACGGGTCACGTTTTTCTGCGCCATGTGGATGTCCTTTCGTTGATGCAGGATGGGGGGGAAATCACGTTTCATTGTCTCCTATGGGGAACGCCTATTTATAGCACGTTTTTCGTCGGTTTTCAAGGGGTTTTGACAGGAATTTTTACGTCTTTTTTCCCCGTGTTTTTCGGACGAAAAGACGCCATTTTTCACGGCTGAAAGCGGTCGTGTAACCGCTATGGTGTAACCTATGTGACGGAATCTAAAAATTCAATCGTATGCTATTGACACCATGCGATTGATTTGCTATAATCACCCCTGCTTCCGATAAAAACATCAGCAAGGAGGTGTCCTATGGACAAGGAATTGGCAGGATTCGGCTGGTACATCAAGCGCATTGACAACGCCCTCACCCGCGAAGCCTGCCGGAATCTCCAATCCCGCAACCTGACGATGCAGCAAAGTCATCTGCTTTTCGTGCTGTCCGACGCGGAGAATCACACACGGACACTCAAGGAGTTAGAGAGCATTTTCGGCTGCGCGCAGTCCACGCTGGCAGGGCTGGTGACGCGGCTGGAGAAGAAAGGGCTGGTGGAAGGCTTCACCGACCCGCGCGACCGGCGCATCAAGCATGTTCGCCTGACAGAAAGCGGCGCGGAAATGCGGCAGACGTGCCACAAGGACATTCTGCAATCCGAAAAGCGAATATCCGCCGGAATGACGGAGGAAGAAAAGCAGCTGTTCCTGCAATGCCTGCAAAAGGTCTATGAAAATCTGAAGGACGACATGGACGAAGCAGAGCATTGCCACAATAATAATGAGGGAAAGGAATGATTTCATGCTGAAAACACTGGCTGCGCAAATTAAGCAGTACAAGAAATCAACGATTCTCACGCCGATTTTTGCCGCGCTGGAAGTCGTCATGGAAGTGCTGATTCCCATGGCGATGGCGCGCTTGGTGAAGTATGGCATTGAGGGCGGCGACACCGGCGCGATTTACCGCTACGGCTTCCTGATGATGGCGATGGCAATGCTGTCGCTGGTTTTCGGCTCCATCTGCGCACACACGGCGTCCCATGCCTCCACCGGCTTTGCCGCGAACCTGCGCGACGGCATGTACCGCAACATCCAGCGCTTCTCGTTCGCCAATATCGACAAATACTCCACCGCCGGTCTGGTCACGCGCATGACCACCGACGTAACCAACGTTCAAAATGCCTTCCAGATGATTACGCGCATTGCGGTTCGTTCGCCGCTGACGCTGATTTTCTCGATGATTGCGGCATTCGTCATCAACCGGGAGCTGGCGGGTGTGTTCCTGATTCCGCTGGTGCTGCTGGGCGTGGTGCTGGGGCTGATTATCAAGCGCGCGACGCACCTGTTCGATCAGGTGTTCAAGAAGTACGACGACCTGAACGCCTCCGTGCAGGAGAACGTCTCCGGCATCCGCGTCGTCAAAGCGTTTGTGCGCGAGGACTTCGAGGACAAGAAGTTCGGCAAAGCAGCGACGAACGTCTACAACCTGTTCGTCAAGGCGGAACGCATCATCGCTTTCAACAGCCCCGTCATGATGCTGACCATCTACGGCTCGGTGATGGCGCTGAGCTGGCTGGGCGCGTCGCTGGTCACGGGCGGTTCGCTCGATGTAGGCGACCTGACCGCCATGTTCACCTACGTCATGAACATGCTGATGAATCTGATGATGCTGTCGATGATTTTCGTCATGCTGACCATGTCCGCAGCGTCTGCCCGGCGTATCGTGGAAGTGCTGAACGAGGAGCCGTCGCTGTCGAACCCCGAACAGCCGCTGGAAACGGTCAAGGACGGTTCTATCGACTTCAACCACGTCATGTTCAAGTACCATGCTGACGGCAATGGCGACCCCATCCTGAACGATGTTGATTTGCACATCAAGTCCGGCGAGACGGTGGGCATCATCGGCGGCACGGGCTGCGGCAAATCGACGCTCGTCAGCCTGATTTCCCGCCTGTACGACGCAACCGAGGGCTCGGTGGAAGTCGGCGGCGTGGACGTGCGCAAGTACGACATGGAAGCCCTGCGCAATCAGGTTGCTGTGGTGCTGCAGAAGAACGTGCTGTTCTCCGGCTCGATTCTGGAAAACCTGCGCTGGGGCAATGAAAACGCCACGCTGGAGGAATGCAAAGAGGTCTGCGCACAGGCTTGCGCGGATGAGTTCATCGACCGGATGCCCGACGGCTACGATACGCACATCGAGCAGGGCGGCACGAACGTCTCCGGCGGCCAGAAGCAGCGCCTGTGCATCGCCCGCGCATTGCTCAAAAAGCCGCGTGTGCTGATTCTGGATGACTCCACCTCCGCCGTTGACACCGCGACGGACGCGAAAATCCGCCGCGCGTTTGCCCAGCGCATCCCCGGCACGACGAAAATCATCATTGCGCAGCGCATTTCCTCCGTGCAGGACGCTGACCGCATTATCGTGATGGACAACGGCCGCGTGGAAGCATTCGACACGCATGAAAACCTGCTGAAGAAGTCTGACCTGTACCGCGAGATTTATGAGACGCAGACGTCCGGCGGCGGCGACTTCGACAGCCCCGATCAGATGAAGGGTGGTGACGCGCAATGATGGGAGGTCCTCGCCGCAGAGGCGCTCCGATGCCCCGCATGTCCATCAAGGGGCAGGGACACATCCTCAAGCGCCTGATGAAAATCGTTTTTGAAAACTATCTGTGGCAGTTCATTGCCGTCATCGTCTGCATTGTGGTGACGGCGTATGCAACCATTCAGTCCAGCACGTTCACGCGGGATCTGGTGGACGTGTACATCGCCGGCATTCAAAAAGGCACCAAGACGATGGGCGATTTGGCGAATGCCATGATTCCGCTGGGCTGCGTCCTCGCGCTGGGCGTTGCCGCCAGCTACATCCGCCAGCGCCTGATGGTCAGCGTCGGGCAGGGCACGATGCTCAAAATCCGCACGGACTTGTTCACGCACATGGAGTCCCTGCCGATCCGCTACTTCGACACGCACTCGCACGGCGACATCATGTCCATCTACACCAACGACGTGGACACCCTGCGCCAGCTCATCAGCCAGAGCATCCCCGAGGTCATCAACAGCGCGATTTCCGTCGTCATGGTGTTCTTCGCCATGCTGAACAATTCGTGGATTATGACGATTCTCTCGCTCATCCTGCTGACGTTCCAGATGCTGGCGTCCGCCAAACTCGCGAAACTGTCCGGCAAGCACTTTGTCGCACAGCAGGCGAATTTGGGCCGCGTCAACGGCTTCATTGAGGAAATGATGACCGGGCAGAAAGTCGTCAAGGTGTTCTGCCACGAGGAAAAGGCGATTGAGCAGTTTGGCGACCTGAACGAGCAGCTCCGCACGTCTGCTCACGAAGCGAACCGCTGGGCGAACACCCTTGGCCCTATCAACAACAACTTGGGACACATCTCCTACGTTATCTGCGCGATGGTGGGTTCTGCGCTGTCCATCGCAACGGGCGGCACGCTGATGTCCACGGGACGTCTGGTGGCGTTTCTGACGCTGAACCGCAACTTCTCCCAGCCGATTTCGCAGATTACCCAGCAGCTCAACTCCATCATCATGGCGCTGGCGGGCGCTGAGCGCGTGTTCAACCTGCTGGATGAAGCGCCGGAAGCCGACAATGGCTATGTGGAGCTGGTGAACGCGAAGGAAGCGCCCGACGGCACGATTACCGAGACGACCGAGCGCACCGGGCTGTGGGCATGGAAGCATCCGCACACGGCGGACGGCAGCGTCAGCTATCGCAAGCTGTCCGGCGGCGTGACGTTTGACCACGTTGATTTCGGCTACACGCCCGAAAAGACGGTGCTGCACGACATCACCATGTACGCCATGCCGGGACAGAAGATTGCCTTCGTCGGCGGCACGGGCGCGGGCAAAACCACCATCACGAACCTGATTAACCGCTTCTACGACATTCAGGACGGCAAAATCCGCTACGACGACATCAACATCAACAAGATTCGCAAGGCGGATTTGCGCCGCAGTCTCGGCATGGTGCTGCAGGACACGCACCTGTTCACCGGCACGGTGCTGGACAACATCCGCTACGGCCGCTTGGACGCGACAGACGCGGCGTGCATGGAAGCCGCGAAGCTCGCCAACGCGGACGAGTTCATCCGCAAGCTGCCCGACGGCTACAATACGATGCTGACGGGCGACGGCGCGAACCTCTCGCAGGGGCAGCGGCAATTGCTGTCCATTGCCCGCGCCGCGGTTGCCGACCCGCCCGCGCTGATTCTGGACGAAGCGACCTCCTCCATCGACACGCGCACCGAAACGCTGGTGCAGCGCGGCATGGACGCCCTGATGAAGGGGCGCACGACGTTCGTGATTGCGCACCGCCTGTCCACGGTCAAGAACAGCGACTGCATCATGGTCTTGGAGCAGGGCCGCATCATCGAGCGCGGCACACACGACCAGCTGATTGCGCAGAAGGGCAAGTACTACACGCTGTACACCGGGAATGCGATTGGGGAATAATTGAGGATATAGAAAGCGCGCCTGCTTCCACACAATCGGAAGCAGGCGCGAAATTTATAGAGGAATGTTATTCAACCTCGCCATAGAGGTAGGCTCTCGCCGTTTCGTCGCCCGTGTGGCAGAGGTACAGCCCGTCGTGCGTCTGGATGAGGTAGAAGCCCCGCCAGTAGAAGCCGCACATGGTGTCCTCGGCGAAGAAAGGCAGCTTGTCAATGCCGTGCGGTTCGCCGAACTCGCTGGTCTCCTCGTCGTAGTCCATAACCCAGACCGTGTTGTCATGCACGAAGTACATCGCCGAATTGTCCTTGTTGGGGGCATAGGCGTAGTAAGCATCGTGCGTCACATAGTCGCCCAGCGTGACGTCATAATCAGGAATCGGCTGAAGGGTCAGCGTGTTGACCCAATTATGCACGGCCTTCGTCGCTTCGCCAGATGACAAGTCCACCGTCGTCAGCACCTTGCCGTCGTACAGCGTGCGCTCATACTTCGAGCTTGTGCCGCTCCATTGGAAAACGCCGGGCATGTCCGTCAGAAGGTGGCTGTCTTCTTCGTCCTCCAGCGCAAATTCCATCATTTCGCCCTTGCCCGTATCCACGTCGAACCGGACAATTTGGTATTCGTCCGTCTTGTCCTTCGCGATGACGTACAGCCCGTATTGCGCGTCGTACACCGCCTGTTCGACCGTCACGTCGTACAAATCCTTCGCAATCGGGAACTTCTTCCACCCCATCTGCGGCACGGTGCTGTAATCGAGTTCCGTGACCATCTGCATCCGCACCATCGTGTCATCCGTCGGGGGAACAAAGCTGTACAGCCGCCCTTCGTTCGCGCTGAACAGCACCAGTTCCGCGCCGCCGGACAGGAGCATCACCTGCCCGTAATAGCCGCTCTGTTTCAGCGCTTCCGACCAGATGATGTCTTCCAGATTGCAGACGACTTCCGGCTCATATTCGGGGTCATCGACGCGCAGCAGCTGACTGCCGCTGATGAAGAAGAGTTCGTCTTCAAACGGCAGCGCGCTGGTCACGTTCAAGGGCGGTGTCGCGCTCTCCGTGGACTGCCGATGCCGTGCGTCCAGTCCATGGCATGGTCGGCAGATTCGGCGAACACGGGCATCACGCCCAGCGTCAGCACCAGCAGGAGGGACAGGAATGCCATTCGGAGGTTGTGTTTCATGGGGAGGCTCCTTTCGTGGGTCGGTTATTAGTCAAAATAGTAGTACTGTTCGGGGTGTTCAAAGATTGACATGTCGCAGACGAACGCGCCATCATCGTATGTCTTGAAGTAGTATGCGCCCTTCCAGAAGAAACCGTATTCCGCATAGGTTGCTTCCATCGGAATGCGGTCAAATCCGCGTGCTGTCGTTGTGCCATCCGTAAACCACGCAATGTCATCATGAAGGAAGAAGAAGCGGCGGTTTTCAGCATCCCATGCAAAAGCTGTGCATCTGGAATTGTAAGTATAAAATCCCCACTTCAAATCATATCTAAGCTGGTTTTCCAGTCCCAAATCCTTAATTTCCAAAAGTGTTTCTTCTGCTTTGCGCTGTTCAAGATTATATGATGCCAACTTTCGCTTATCAGCCACATAGCTGCGACCTTCATCATCTTCGTCCCATTCTTCATAGTTATAGTAAACCAGCAGCGTCGAAGCCCATTCCGGATTTTGCTGCCACGAAACAACTTCCCAAATATCAGCATCGTTATATGCTAAGATTTCACCACGTCCTGTTTCTAAAGAGAAGCAAATAAGGCTGTTAATCAATTTGTCTTTTCTATTTGTCCAGTCCGAACCCCTCATGTAAATATTATCGCCGATTTTTACGATTTTCCCGTCGATATTGCTTTTATAGAATGTGCAGCAGTCATCCTCCAGCAGAACCCAGCCTAATTCCGGCAAAGTGGAATAATCCAGTGTAGCATACAGCATCGGCTTCACTTCGCCGTCCTCAAAGTCCAGCCGATAAATCCGCTGCATAAACGTCACAAAGATATACAGCGAATCCCCATCTGTAAAGAGCCGATAGTCATCATAAGAAGCATACAGCATATCTTCTTTTACGTTTTCCGGAAGCAAGTTTTTCAATTCATAGACTGTTTCCGGCGTGTCGTCCGGCTCGTGGCACTTCAAAAGCAAGTCGCCGTAAATGAAATACAGCTCATCTTGGAAAACTTGCAAATCAGTCACTTCTGTCGGCAATCCCAGTATCAGCTTCTCCTTGTACACATCCCCCCACTTCCAAAACTCCTCCGCCGCGAGCGCGCTTCCGGCGTTCAGCAGCGTCAGCAGAACAAGCATCAGGGCGGTCAGTCGCTTCCATCGGGTCGTCATCGTGTTTCGCTCCTTCCGTGTCTCGTCGGGCGCGTCCGAACCATCTTTCGGGCGCTTTCACCTATTAAGACGCTGCAAAGGGGCAAAACGGGACATCATTCCGCAAAAATTTTTTTCACACTCTGCGCCACCAGCACCGCTTCGTCCGCCGGCAGCCCGATGCTCGTCACGCGCAGCATCCGCTTCCCCTCCGCCCAGATGATGCTCACCTCGTGCGTATCCTCGGTCTGGCGGTCAATCAGGTAGCCCGGCACGCTGTGCAGATAAATCGTCAGCACCCGCGCATCCGCCGCGCGGACGTTCCAGCCGTCGAGGTTGTCCTGCTCCTCAAAGCGCAGGGAGCGCGTCTCGTCGGCATAATATGCTTCGCTGTGCACCTGGTCGCCGCGCGTCGTTTCGCAGCGCACCAGCGGCAGGCTGTCCGGCAGGAACGTCGGGAAAAACAGCCCCTCCCAGCCGTCCGGCACGTCCATGCGCGGCACGTTCGCGGTCTGCTCCTCCTTCGCGGGTTCCATGCCGACGTGCGCCATGCCCGTTTCGGGGTTGATGGACAGCACCAATTGGAGGATTTGCTCGCGGAACGCTTCGGAATTCGCCAGCGCAATCGGGAACGCAATCCCGACCGCCACAATCAGGCACGCCGCGACGCGCACCACGCGGTCAAGCACGCGCAGGACAGTCCGGCGCTTCTGCCGCTTCGCCTTGCGGTCGATTTTCGCCATTGCCCGCGCAAACGCCGCGTCCGCCAGCTTCTCTTCGTCCGCCGTCAGCGGCTGCTCATCCTGCCAAAGTCCACTGCGGATGAGGGCGTCAATCTGCTCATCCGACACATGCTGATTCTTTTCGTTCATGCTGCTTCCTCCTCTCAAAACAGTTTCTCGCGCAGTCTGCCCCGCGCGCGGTGGAGATACTGCCGGATGCTGCCCGGCGACAAGCCCGTTTCGGCGGCGATTTCCGCGTCCGTGCGGTTTTCCAGCACTTTCAGGCGCAGCACCTGCTGCTCCTTCTCCGGCAGCTCCGCGATTGCCCTGCGCACCGCCGCCATCGTCTCCCGCATCAGCACCTTCTCTTCCAGCGCCGTCGGGTCGGGATAATACGCGAGCGCCTCGTCCCCGTCGCGCAGGAACCGCCCGCGCTGCCGCTGCTTGCGCCGCAGTTCGTCCATCGCGGTGTTTCGCACAACTGCCAGCACATACGCGCGTTCCTGCTCTTCCGTCAGCGTGCGCAGCAGGTCGATTTTCTCCATCAGCGCCACGAGGCTGTCCGACACAATGTCCTCCACCGCCGCGCTGTCAGCGGCATAGCACTTCGCCAAGCGAATCATGCTGATGCGGTGGCGCTGATAGCACGCCGCGAGGAACTGCCGTTCGTCATCCGCCTGAGCCACCCGCATCCCGCCTTTCGGATGTTGTTTCTCTTGCATCTGCTTCCAGTATAGCATACGCATATCGGATTTCGCAAGATTCAGGCAAATTTTTTCCGAAAAAAAGGCAAATTTGTGCTTGACGAAACCTATAGGAATAGCGTATAATGCCGTCATTCTTCCTCCTGACTTTATCGGGAGGAAAGACACGAAAAGGAGGCGCTGGTTATGCGCATTGCCAAGTCCGTCGCTGAACTGATCGGCCGCACGCCGATGCTTGAACTCACTCACTTTGAGCAGACGCACTGTCTGAACGCGCATCTGCTGGCGAAGGTCGAATCCTTTAACCCCGGCGGCAGTGTGAAAGACCGCATTGCGCTGGGCATGGTGGAGGCCGCGGAAAAGGCAGGCAAGCTGCTCCCCGGCGGCACGATTATTGAGCCCACCAGCGGCAACACCGGCATCGGGCTGGCGATGGTCGCCGCCGCGCGCGGATATACCGCCATCATCGTCATGCCGGACAGCATGAGCGTCGAGCGCCGTCAGCTGATGCTGGCATATGGCGCGAAGCTCGTCCTCACCCCCGGCAAGCTGGGCATGAAGGGCGCGGTTGACAAGGCGAATGAACTCGCCGCCGAAACCCCGAACGCGATTGTCGTCGGGCAGTTCGTCAACCCGGCGAACCCCGCCACCCACCGCGCCACGACCGGCCCGGAAATCTGGGCGGACACGGACGGTCAGGTGGATGTGCTCGTCGCGGGCGTCGGCACGGGCGGCACGCTGACCGGCATCGGCAGCTACCTGCGTGAAAAGAACCCGAACGTGCGCATCGTCGCGGTAGAGCCGTTCTCCTCGCCCCTGCTGTCCAAGGGCGTTGCGGGCCCGCACGGCTTGATGGGCATCGGCGCGAATTTCGTGCCGGATGTGCTGAGCCGCGATTTGATTGACGAGATTATCACCGTCAAGGAGGACGACGCTTATCGCACGGGGCGTGAGCTGGCGGCGCACGAGGGTGTGCTGGCGGGCATCACGTCAGGCGCGGCGGTCTGGGCGGCATCGCAAGTGGCGGCGCGTCCGGAATTCGCGGGCAAGAACATCGTCGTCATCCTGCCCGACACAGGCGAGCGGTATCTATCCACGAAGATGTTCGCTATCAACGAGTGAATCTCCTGCCTTCCCGAAAAATTGCTTTTGGGAAGGCAGTTTTTTTGGTTCTTCACGGAATCTTGGGGAGAAGAACAGCTTGGGGGCGCGTCTGCGGACGCGCAAAGTTACTGGCAGGGACGCTTCGCTG
>ENA-OPCY01001269-OPCY01001269.1-human-gut-metagenome-genome-assembly--contig:-NODE-1269-length-14871-cov-7.653888_pt1 | contig 14871 bp, 18 predicted proteins | sample MGYA00241568_ERZ501487 | MGnify/ENA primary metagenome ERZ501487 (study PRJEB25962, sample SAMEA2042574) | human gut metagenome | biome: human gut; feature: human-associated habitat; material: faeces... | reverse complement strand
CAAATGGATTCTATAATAAGAATAAAAATATGCTTATAAAAGTAAAAAAAGATAAGATAACTAAAAATGTATATCTTAATAGTGCTTATATAGATTTTATATTAGGCTAAAACGGAGGATAAGATGGAATTAGAAAATGCAACTATAATTGATTTTGGAGATGTAGAATTACTTGCAACTAAAGAAGATTTATATATGGGGTATGATAATGAAGCAAAATTTAAAATAAATTGGTGTAGACTTAAAGATAAACCAGATGAATTAATAAGACTAAATGTAGAATATGACAAATTATCAAAAGAAATTCAAGAAAAGAATATTCCAATAATTGATATAGGAAAAATAATTGAAAAGCAATTTGCTGAAATATTAGAAAAAGAAATAAACAGTTTTATAGGCAAGAATATTAATAATATATCTTATCTCTTTAAAAAAGCAGAACATACAGACGCAAATAGAAATAAATATTATACAAATCCTGATTATTTAAGAATAGAGGATATTGGGGTAGACTATTTAAAAGAAAGAGAAGATATAAATAATAGAGCAAGAGTATATACGTCAGCTGTATATTATGATCAAATTAATCATTCTAAACTAAAATATTTACCATCACATTATAGTGCTGAAAAAAATGCAGTAGAAGTGGATATAAAAGAACAAAAAATATTGTCAAAACCAGGATTTATTTTAAATCAAGTATATACTGAAACAAGTTTATGTAAGATTCTTGCATATAAACAATATGAATTAGGGATAACACCACCATTTTATAACGAAGTTGCTAAAATTAATCAATTCTTGAAAGATAAAAAAACAGTAACAGTAATATTGGCAGATGATAGAGAAGTGAAAACCAAAGCAGATATAACAGATATTATAGATTTCTATAATGGAATATTTATACTAAAAAAAGATTTATTTGATTTAGATTTTTATGAAGATGATTTAGAACTAAGAAATATTAATAATATAAAAGCAATAAGACACGGAAAAACAGAAATTGAAATAAATACTAGAAATTTAAAACCATTAGAGTTGCAACTAGATGATATTATCCAAATTGATAATAAGGGAATTATATGCGAAATTCCAGAACAAGAAAATGCAGATCAAGGAGATACAAATGAAATATAAAAATGCAAATGAACTTATTTTAGATAAATTAGTTTTGTTAGGAGATAAAAACCAATTTAAGATGTTAGGATATAATAATCAAGTTACTCAATACTTTTATTGGTGTTATTTTAAAGATGAACCTAAGAATATTTATTGTTTAAATGAAAGAATAATTAGTGAACCAGAACGTAGATCTGAATTAGATAAAGAAATATTTAAGGAAAAGAACATAATTATAGATTTAAAAGGAACTTTATATAATACATTAAGAAGGATTTTAAATGAAAATATAGATAAATTTGTAAATGAAAATATAAATAATATTTCTTATTTATTTGAAAATGATAAATCGGACTATGAGAATATTAGTTTATATGAAATGGGTAGAGATATAAGAAAAAATCAAAATTATGGTTTACACAATAATATTAGTCTATTATTAAATAATTTTGAATATCAAGATATTTCTAATGGTTTAGTAAAAATATCAACAAGAACAGGGAAAAAAGACTTTATTTATGATATGAAAAAAATGGAGTTTATAAACAATGAAATAGATATTTTTAAAGCTGTATATGGACTAACTTCATTAAAGAAAATACTGGCTTATGAACAATATAAAAAAGGTTTAACGCCACCATTTTATAATGAAGTTGCTAAAATAAATGAATTTTTAGAAGGCAAGAAAACAGTTACATTAGAATTGAATGATGGAGGGAGAATACAAGTACCTGCTCAAATTTCTAACATTTTGGCGACAAATTATAAAGAGTTTTGGATAAATACTCAATTAAATAATATGGATATTACTAATTTAAGAGCCATTGGATATGGAAAAAAGGAACTTGTTGTAAATACTGAAAACCTTATAAATATAGATAAACAATTAGATGATTTTATTGAAAAAAGTGAAAACAAAGAATTAGATATAGAGGAATTGGAAGATGAATGTTAGTAGAGAACAAGAAATTAAAAATGTTATAAATCATATAGAAGAAGCTGTTTGGAATGGAAGACATAATGATTCAAAAGGATATGTAGTAGATTTAAGTAATACAACAAATAAAATTGAAATATGGGCTGATATTATTGAACCAGTACACGAATCTTTTTCTACAGAAGCATATTTTAAAATTGGAGATAAACCAAGTAATGTAGAAGATGTAATCAAAAATTATACAGATATGGATAAACCTTATATATTTAATCTTATTGAATTTAAAAATTTATCTAAACTACCAGAAGAAACACAAAAAATGTTTATTAATAATCTGCTAGAATTAGAAACAAAACTTGATAGCATTAAAAATAATGGTATTGGTGCTAACAGCGTGAGGGTACAATTATTTAAAAAACAAACAGAAAAAGATAAGTTATATGAAGAAAAAAAGAAAATTGAAAAAGAATATATAGAAATAGCTGAAAAGAAAGAAGAAAATATCAAAACTATCAACAAATATGTAGATAAACTAAAAAGAAATAATGGATTTTTTAGACCAATTAATATCTTAAACAGAATACTTTCAAGAACAGAAATAGAAGAACAAAATCAATTTTATAAAAGTGAAGCTGTAAGACTAGAAAAAGAAAATATAAAAAATACAGAATTAATATTTGAAAAAATGTTTTATAAAAATGATCTTAATAAACAGATTCAAGAGGTTGAAAAAGAAGTTAATGAATTAAGAAAACAATATGAATTAGAAGATAAAGAACAACTAAAGGAATCAGATATATTAAAAGAAAAGAATATGTTATTTAAGATGTTTGGAATTGATAGAATTGATGAACCTACACAAGAAAAATAATTAGAGGAGCTTTCAGAACCAAATGAAGAGTAGGAGGAATTATTTTGAATAAACTATTTGATATAATTATAAAAAATATTGATAGGATAAAATCTAAAATAAATGATATAGAATTAGAAAAACAAGAGTTATCTGGAAATATTATTGAAAACAAAAACAAAAGATTGAATCTATCAGAAACATTTGACATAAGCAGAATTAGATATGATTATGGCATAAAATTAAAAAATGATAACTTAGTGAGAATGAATAGTAAATTATTAGAAATAGATACAGATGGCAATTTATACTTTCTTAATGTTAATAATCCAAAAGAAAAAGAAATCATTGGAAAGGTAGAAAATTGCTTATATGAATTTGATATATTTAATGAAGAATGGAAGAAAGCAGATATAGTTCGTATATTAAGTTCTACTAATTTTGCGATAAAAGGTAGTAAACTAAAGGAATTAAGTAAAGCAATATTAGAAAACAAAGGATTAGAACTATATTCAAATATTAATAAGAATAGAAAATTGGGAGGATTAAATTTGTATGAGTGATGAATTAACAATTGAAAATATAAAAAAAGAAGTTGAAGGTAGAGATATAATAGATGTTAAACTTAAAGATATGGTAGAACTTTTAAATAAATATAGAGAAGATTTGAATAATCCATATTTATCAGATGAAAAAACATTAGAAGAGTGTAATAGTGTTGTATTTAATCCACTTATGGAAGAATATATGGGATATAGGAAAGCTTTTATTCAAAAAGCTATAAGCAAAGAAGAATTTGAAAATTTAGTTGAAACATTTGTTAAACAGGACAAATTTTATAACTTATATGAAAAAGCTGTTGCAGTTAGCAAATCCGAAACTGAAAGTGAGGAAATTGTTCAATGAGTATAATGCAAGATTTTGAAGAAGCAAGAAAAATAATTGGACCAGAAAAATATGACGCCATTGAAAAATATTTAGATGAAGTATGTCCTAAAAGTAATTATAATAAATATAATAAAGAATTAAATAGTATGCTTGATTATTCTACAGATGAGTGGTTAAAACAGAAAAAAAAATTAGAAGAGAAATATGGAATTATATTTTTAAGTGATGTTATTTATAAGCCAGAAGAATGGGAAAAATATGAGGCTTGGTATAATGAAAAAAGCAAAACATATATAATTGAATTATGGGAAAACAATGCTGATAGAAATGATGGTTTTGGTCAAATAAAAGAAGATGATATAAAAGATCTAGGACAAGCAATAAAAAAAGCTAAAGAAATATTTGAAACAACTGAATGTGTATCTGTTGAAGTACAAAGATATATTGACAGAGAACCATTATATTTTAGAGATAAGGTAAATGAAAAATACTTCCATATTGAAGAAAATCTAATACAAGAGGAGGAACTAGATGAACCAGAAAGCTGACAAAGGAAAGAATAATGAACAGGCTCTTAAGGATATAGAAAGTCTTGATGTGATTTATAAAACCTTATTAAGTAGCAAAATAGAAGATGAAAAAACAAAAAAGATAATTACTGAAATGACTAATATAATAAAAAAAGAAATTGAAACAAAGATTATAGAAAATAGAATTGACGCAAATGAGTATATAAACGTTGTAAATAAAACACATATTGTTGAAATGGATAAAGATGAAGCAATTAGATATTATGCAGATAAAATAGTGTATGATTGTATTACTGATTGTTCTGAAAACAATAGAATATTTAATGTTGATGAATATACAAATAATGATTTTCTAGTTAAAAATTTTCCTGAAATCGTAAAAAGAATAGATTTTGATGAAAGAGTTAGTGATTTACAAGTTGATTTTGATAAAAAAGAAATTGATATGGTTTTTTATTTAGAGTATTGTCCTCATTACTTTCAAGACGATTTGGATATAAGTGATGAAAGCAGATTAAGAATATTAAAAGAGTTTAAAAATTATATTTGCGATTATAGGACATATACTCCTGAAAGATGGCTGAAAACTAATATAAAAGATTTAATTAATGACTATTATAACAATAAATATGATTCTGTTGAAGATAAGGATTTAGTGTATAATTTACTAAGCGAAGAATTATATACTACTGGGTTTGTAGATAAATACCTTGATGGATATACAGTAAATGTGAATAGGGAAAATATAGACGATTTGATAAATACTTTAGATAAAAGAATCAATGAAATACAATTAGAAAATGGAGAGATAGAAAATGGATAAAGCTTTAATAGTTAATAGTTTATCAGACGAAATAATGATGTTATTAAGAGAAAAATTACAAAGAAGCGATTGTATAAAATCTTATGAAGAAACTATGGGGAATTTCACAGTTATAACAAAAGAAGGAATTAAATATGATTGCTATACGAAACAAGAAAAAAATAGAAAAGAATATGTTTTATATAACGAACATTTTGAAAAAGGTAGCAGATTTAGCTTAAGAACATTGAATAGTAAATATTTCGATTCTAACATTATTCCAGATGTTTTTGAAGACTTTATATTAAAAACAGAAATTTCATATAAAGCAGTCAAAGAAGGAATAAAAGCGTTTCAAAAAAGAACAAATAACTATGACATTATAAATGTATTAAATAATGAAAAATATCTAAAATATGTCAAAGATAACAATTTAAAAGAATTAATATATTTCTTATGGAATAAAGGATATGAATTTGCAACTAAATTTCCTGATCCAGATGTTGTCTATAATCAATATGAATATTTAAGAAAACAAGCGTTAGAAAGAGTTGATGTTGGCAAAATTAAAGAACTTATGCTTAGACATAGAGATATACATATATATTTAGATGAAGATAATATACCAGAAAAAGCTGAAGAACTAAAAAATGTAAAAGAAATAGAATATTCTTATGGTCATATAGTTGCAAAGGCAAAAACTTATGATATAAAAATGAATCTTTTGCCATTAGATGGAGAGATACTTGTATTTGATACTGAAGGAGTAAATGAAATAGCAAGATGTGATGTTGGATATTATTCAAAAGAATACGAAAATAAAGCTTTAAGCGAAATGGCTAAAAATATAAGAAATTTTGAATTAGAAAATTCTGTTGAATTTGAAAAATTTGATAAAAAGGAGAAAGAAGAAAATGAACAAGAAGAATAAAATAATTATTATTTTAAGTATATTAGCAGTTTTAATGTTAGGAATAGTTTTAATTTCAAATCATAATAAAGAAAATGGAATAAAAACAAGTAGTGATTCTGAAACAAGTCAAAATGCTGATAATAATGAAGAAACTAAGAAATATGAAATTAAAGATTTAGGAACAATAGAATGTCAAAAAATCGAATTAAATGCACCTATTAAAGAAACAATTGAATTAGATGCATTATCTACTGCAGTAGGTCATTTTGAAGATACACCGATATATAATGGAAATGTATGTTTAGCAGGTCATAACTCTGGAACAAATAAAAACGGAGAAGATATTGGCTTTTTTAAAAGACTAAATGAATTAGAAGAAGGAGATCAGGTTATATATCATCACGCATTTGGCGAATACATATATAAAGTAAGTGAAATAAAAGAAATTGAAGAAACTGATTTTTCTGTATTAGAGCCGTCTACAACTGATAAACTAACATTAATTACTTGTGTAAAAGGTCAAAAAAAATTAAGATTATGTGTAATCTGTGATAGAATTTAGCCTAATTTATGTAAATCTATTTATTTTTCTTCCAAAATATGGTATAATATTCGCAGAAGTGAGGTGTTTTAATGAATAGAACTATTAATATTTTTCAAACGCTGAACGAAAGAGAAAAATATATTTTGGATAAGCTTGAAATTGATGAAGAGGATTTAAAACCAGAATATGCCAGTTCTGTTATTACTATTATGAAAAGAATGACAGAAAGAATTTCTGAATTACCATTAACTGATGAACAAGTATTGTCAGCAATAAAAGATTTTGATCAATTTCACGATATTTATTTTAAAGGGATAGATATAATTAGGAGTGATGAAGACTATCCTGACATTAAAATAAATGTATATGAATCACTATCTGATGAAACAAAAAAAACATTAGAAATACTAGATATAAAAGTAGAAGATAAAGAAATGACAGCTAAGGAATACGCTAAAATATCGCATATATTAATAAACAAAATGCTTATAAAATTTGGAACTGGAATAAAAAAACAAGAATGTGTTGACTTAACATTAAAAATCATAGCATTTTTCATTATAAATATGGTTAAAAATGAAAAATAAAAAAATAGAGATGTATTAGCAATAATATATCTCTATTTTTCTAATAAAGCGTCAATTAATGTATAAATAACTTTTTTATCTTTTTTACTTAATTTCATAAACTTCTTTTCATATTCATCAGAATCTTTTTTGGCATTAGATTTTTGAATAAACTTATATAATATATCATTTGGAGTAACATTATAAGCTTCACAAAATTTAAGCATAGTATTTATTGTTCCTTTTGCAATACCACACTCAATTTGACTAATATATTTTGTTTCTAATCCAGTAAGTTGTGAAACTTGCTCTTGTGTCAAATTATTTTTTTTGCGAATCTCTTGTAAAGATTTTCCATAAGTTACGTTTTCTGTATTCCTTTCCATATATACCTCCACACCATTATAATACTGTATTTTATTGAATAAAAGAACTAATGATTATAAGATGTAGTCCGTAAAAATACTATACAAACTATTTACATTTTATCCTAAAATGTGTATAATATACGATATAAAAAAAAGAATGTTAATTTGCGAGTAACATTTATTTTAATAATATGGAAAGCCTATCTACATTTGGGGAGATTAGGGTGTGCTTTGCGATTAATATTTGGATTTTATAAAAGAAATTCAAATATTTTTTTACCTTAAGTTACTTTAGGTTAGTGTAAAATTTTAGTTGGCAAAGTGATGAAAATTCGATTTTATGTTTTTTAGACATAAGAAAAACATAAATAATTTCCCTTAAATGTTGATTTGCGAGTAACATTTTTAAGGGGGAATCATTTATGTTTGATAACATTGTAGCAAATAATGAAGTAAATTTCAATGATTTAGAGAAAAAAATCTTCAAATTCGTGTGCGACTTAGGTTGTTGCATATTAAAGACATTGCTTGAAAGTTATGACAATAAGATTAAAGAAAACAGAGATAAGAAGACATTTAGACACAAAGGTTACAAGATTAATTCAATTAAAACAGTATTAGGAGTTGTAACATATAAAAGAGCAGTTTATGAATATACAGTAAATGAAAATACAAAAAATGAATGTAAAAAATATATTTTTCTTTTAGATGAATTAGTGAGTATTACAGCAATAGGAAAAATATCAGCAAACTTAGTAGAAAAAATATTAAGTACAGCAGTAGAAACAAATTCGTACAGGGACGCTTCATCACAATTGATGGAAAGCATAAATATATCAATAAGCCACGAAGCAGTAAGAGATGTAGTCATTCAAGAAGGTATGAAAATTATTGAAAAGGAACAAGAAGAAATTAAGTTGGATAGTAAAGATAAATTAATACCAGGAATAAAAGAAATACCAGTATTGTTTGAAGAAGCAGATGGATTATGGATAAACCTTCAAGGAAAAGATCGAGAAGAACAAAAAGCAAAAAACAGAAGAATCTGTGAAAAGCAAGGAAAAGAGTACAAAGAACAAAGTAGCGTGAAATCAGAATTAAAATTACACGTTGCTTATGAAGGTTGGAAGAAAGATGATCCAAGACATACATTGGTGGAAAAAATGTATATTGTAGGATTTATGAGTTCAAAGGAAATGAAACAACGAAGGGACGCAAGAATATTCCAAAAGTATGATGTAGATAAGATTCAGCTTAGGATTCTAAATGGAGATGGAGCAAGATGGATAAATAAATTAGCAACAAAAGATACGATAAGACAGAAAGATAATTTTCATATACATCAAGAAATAATTAGAGATATACCTGAAGAAGAAAATAGAAGAATAATAGAAAAATTAATTGCAGAAAGAAGATATGATGAAGTACCAATTTTTCTTAAATATCTAAAATTTGAATGTGGAGGGGAGGAAAAATATGTAAAGAAAATTGAAAGATTAGAAAGTTATTTAAGTGATGGTTTACCAAGATACCAAGACATATTAGAAGAAAGAAATATAGAAATGCCAGAAGCACCAGAGGGAATTGAATACAAGAATCCAGGAATAATGGAAAGTCAAATATTCACAGTATTAAGCAAAAGATTTAAAAGTGGAAGATTAAGTTTTAGCAAAATTGGAGCAACTTGTTTAGCAAAAATATGTGCAAGTAAAGTTGAGAATAAAGGAATTATAGAATTAGAAAAATTGGAACAACCAATAGAAATAGATGACAGTATAGAACAATATATGCTAGAAATAGAAAACAACCTAGAAAGCATTACAAACGTGTTTAGAGCAAATGAAAAAATAAACTCAAACAATACTTGTAAGCAAGTAACTTTAAGCCCTAAAAATCCAATATTACAAGCTATAAAAATGGTATCAATAAGCGACTTAAATTACATATATAATTTTTATTAAAAAAAGTAGAAAAATATCTAAAAATGACTTGACAAAAATCTAAAAAAAACTATATAATAATTTTGTATTAAAAATTTTAGTATGTGATGTCAAAAAAAGAAAAAAATAAAAAAATTTAAAAATTTTTTCTGAAAATAGGAATGGCTACACGCCTAGAAAATCAACTGAAAGGACGGTTGCCAACTATCACTTGACACATACCTTTTTAGGTACCTTATTTTTTTTATTTGCAAGATAGTGTAAAATATGGTATAATATATATAGTACTTAGGAGATTAGTAAAATAAAAAATAGTTTTTAATTGTTATTTAACACAACACAAATGAGAGAAAAAGGAGGGGTTTTTATGAATAAATTAAGTAAAATATTTTTAATTATAATAATCTTTTTGCTAGTTGCATTAGGAGTGTCTTCATATTATTGGATTTATTATAGAAATGCTTATTTTTCTGCAGCTAATGAAATGGTAAGGATAGTAGAAGAAAAAAATTCAAATAATCAATAAAAAAAGCAAGTACACACTTGCTTTTTTATGGCTCTATTTCATTATAATCATCTTCAATTTCTTTTTCTTGGTTTTTTCCATAAGTATCTTGCTCATGTTCATATATAGTAATTCCATAACCATGTTCAAATATTTCTTGCTGTTCCAATGCTCTTTCTGGTTTTTCCATATAAAAATCGTATCTTTTACTAAAATATTTTAAGTCAGACAAAATTTGTGGTATTGGTATTTTTTTATCTAGTTCCATTTTGAAAATTATAAGTGATGATATAAACTTTGATTTTGAGATTCTTTCTTTTAGACTATCCCAAAAAGAAGGATTTTTTTGTTGTTCTTCATAAGTTGTGTTTTGCATTTGTCTTATTCTTTCTATATTTCTTCTTTTTTCTCTTTCGTATTCTTCTGCAAGTTCTTTTCTTTGTTTCTTATGTTGTATTTCAAGTTCAGCCATACTTTCTTCTAAATAGTCTTTTTTTGTAGAAAGATTTTCTATTTTTATTTCCAATTCTTCTATGTTTTCAAGTTCGGACATTGCTTTATTTTTACATATTTGAATAAATTGAGGGTCTTTCTTTAGTTCTTCTTTTACAATTTCTATTTCTTGTTCAACAATAGTTTCTTTTTGTTCTTCAGATAGTTGTTCTATTACTGCAGTTTTTATTTCTTCAGTAGGATTTTTTACTAATTCTTTTATTGCTACTTTTTTGATTTTATCTTCTTTTTTTAACTGTTCTACAGTTTTATTTCCTTCTACAGTTGCACCATTTAAAATATTTACTTTTGTTTGTAATTTATTTTCCAGATATTCTTGCATTTGAGGGTGAATTTTTAATAATTCGGTTCTATTTATACAAACTTTTGCATTTACTTTATATTCTTGTTTTTTTGTGTCAAAAACAACTGGAACAAAACAAAAGTGCATGTGTGGACTTGTTTCGTCTAAATGAACATAAGCAGAAATAACATTTTCTTTTCCATATTTGTTTTCCATAAAGTTATAGGCTTCTTTAAAAAACATTTCTTGACTACCTTCGTAATCTGCAGGAATAGTTATAACCCACGAAACCATCCAATTCACATTACTTCTTTTTAATATTTTAAATTCTTCACACTTACTTTTCATAAATTCGTAGTCTGTCATACCTTCGTGCTTTGGTGCAAGATTATAATTCCAATGAGTTCTATCGTGATGTATTTCTTGATTTTTATAAGTTCTATTTGGATCACTTCTATTACAATGTACTAATATATTTCCTGACTGATTTCTTGTAAATTTTTCACAATTCATTTTACCACCTCCAGCGACCAACTTTATTATAACACAAAATTTTTGGTGTAGCAAGTTATACCAAAATATTTTTCTTACGAAAAAATTGTTGGTAAACTTGCAGGGGATTTCCCCTTGACCCCATTTCTGCAGGAATAAAAAAACACACTTGAATCGTGTGTGATTTTTTTATCTGCAGAACAATACCTATACTAAAGCATAGGTATTGCATGGGCTATTCTCGCCCCTACGAAAATACTATGTATTTTCTACCCTAGATCTACCGCACTACATTGCTAATATAAAATTAGCAATTCCGTTTGGTCTTGCTTAAATTGTTTTAGTAATATGCCTTATATAGAAAAATGCAATTACTTCTGCAATTATAAGAATTAATTGCATTATTAGTATTTGTTTTTCTGCAGGTAATTCATTAAATTTTATTGCTACTTGTAATGCTATATCTGAATACATTGTATATCACCTCAACATATATTTTATCATTTATGACCTTAAAACACAATGCCAAAATTTAACGGTGTAAATATAAGGCTAAAAATGGTTATATTATATAAGGGTGATAAAAATGAAATTTGAGAAATTTAAACCAGAAAATTATAAAAATGTAGATATAAAATTTACTTTAAGATTACCAGAAGAATTACATCAAGATATAGCAAGTTATTCAAATAAACACAATATTTCAATGAATACCCTAATATTAAATTGTATTGAATACGCAATGGCTAATAGAGAAGAAGAAGATAAATAGGCAGTAGCTGGACAAATTGTTCAGAATAATATATACTAGCACCAACCCCATTTTGGGGTAAACCCTTGAAGAAAGGGGGTGGGTTATTTTGACAGGCTATATGTTGATATGGATTCTTCTTCAAGAAATCGAAAGATTAAATGAAGAATTGAAGAAATATCAGAAACACAACGAAGACTAAAAAAATTACATAGTAATTTCAGAGCAGTTCTCCCTGCTCTGTTTTTTTGCAAAAAAAAAAGATATGTGTTTCTCCCCACATATCTGGTGCGTCATTGTCAGGCTATACTAAACAACTTCGCTTAAGCTAATGTTATTATAACATCAAATTTATTATATGTCAAATAATATTTTATTATTCAAATTTTTACGAGAATTGATTTTAAGCGATTTTATTTGAAAAATGGTATAACTCTATTACTTTTCAAAATAAAACGGGGGTGAGCGAGTTTGCGAACGAAGGAGGGGTGTCCCCTAGTGAACATACTTATAAGCTAGACCATATTAGCGATAGCAATACATTTTAACATTAATCTTGTTTAAATGCGGTAGGATATTTGTTGATGCAGATAATAAAAATCGTTTTAGTGAAAATTTTGTAAAACAAAAATGTTGATTTCTGTAGGGAGATAGAAAAATTGTGGAAAACAAAAAGAAAAATGTCACTAAAAATCGTTGACATTTATTTTTATTTAATATATTATAATCACAATTGAATAAGAGATAAAAAAATAAAACCTTTCGACCGGTACTCGAAAGGCAAATATTCTGAAGGTACTCTTCAAAACAACTACCTTCGATATATATAGTTTAACGAAATTTTGCAGAATTGTCAATACAAAATTCAAAAAAAACTTAAACGAAGTTAAAAGAATTTAAACGAGTTTAAAGGAACTATAAAGAAATAAAAGGAAATTTGCTAGAGAGTACAAAGAGAAAGTACTCTCTATTTTTTTGTTCAAGTACAATTAAATATGACTTAAATTTAAGTTTAAGTGGGTGGAAAAAATGCAAAGCAACTGACACCTGAAAAAATAAGGTTGCAAGGGTGTGGACGAGCCCATGCAGAGAGTCGCCTCGCATTATTTGTGTTTTAGTAGCATAAATTGTGCGTCAGCAGGATCTCATACAAATCGAAAACCTGCAATAAAAAAAGAATTTGGGGTGGAAAGTTAAAGAGGATTTACAACTGATGACATGGATTAACTTGTGTTGTCTAAATTAGACTATGTTGTATCAAACTGAAATGTTTGAACTTTACTAACATTGAACAACCGAGCGAACGACGGTATTGTTTAAGGTAAAGTAATTTTAAATTTATGGGATTACTTTGCCTTTTCGCTCCCTCACTCTCTCTGGTATTGTTATTTAATTGGTTTAAAATGTAGTTTAATTATAAAATTGATAAAATTTATGGTACATTGCTAAAAATTTATATTTTGTGCAATATTGAAAGTGGTTTAAAATAGGTTTAAAGTTTAATTATTTCTAGTAAAATCTTAAATGTTTGACAATAAAAGTAAAGTATAGTAAACTAAAAACAACTAAAAAATATTAAAGTTTATTAAAGTTGTTTTATACTTAATTAAACTATTTGAAAGGAGAATATGAATGTTTTTAATCAAGCAAGTGTCAAGTGATTTAGGAATAACACCACAAGCAATATATAAGCAAAAAGAAGAATTACAGAGTAAAGGTTATATGATAAAAAATTCTTCAAATGATTGGGAAATAACTAGTGATGGTTATAATTATTTAAAAGAAAAGCAAATAAACAGATTTAAACGAAATAATGTAAGTTTAAAAGAAAATGATATGAAAAGTGCTGATTCTCAAGGAAAGGAAGCAAAAAATAGTTTAAATGAAACTTTAATAAACTTTTATGAAACTAGACTAGAAGAAATTAAGCAAAGCTATGAAAATCAATTAGATGAGCAAAAGAAACAAGTTGAATATTTTAAAAATTTATATGAAGAAGAAAAAAGTGAAAGAATTAGGACAAATGCACAATATCAAACTTATCTTTTAGGCACTGCAGAAGATAATAAGAAACATTGGTGGCAATTTTGGAATAAAGATAAAAATTAATATTATGGATCCAAAAATCTTTATTGTGTATAATTGTTGATTTTTATGTAAATATATGATAAAATATAAAAATCGTTTCTAATCAGAAATGATTTTTTATATTGTTATCTCTGTAAAGATTATTTCTTCAGAGAAACAATCTCTCGTTGTTTGGTTGTTTTTGTCTAACACATGATTTTTTATACAGAAAGGAGTCTTGTTTTATGACGACAACAATTACACATAAAAGAGCTTTAAAATCAATTTTTGTAGTTGCTTTATTGGTAGTTTCATTGTTTGGAGTTAGCACTAAAGCATTTGCTGCAAATTCGTACAATGGTACTATAACTACATCTACATCTTGGAAAACTCTTGCGACATCAACAACAGGTTTTAATTGTAATGTTGCAGTGGTTAACTCAAGTACAGGTACCGATGGACTTGGTATTCTTAGAGCTGATATTAGAATGCTTGGAAAATCAGGCAATGTAGTTTGGGAAGAATCTAAGGCTTGTCCTGGATATGGTACTAGAATTTTTTGGTGTGGACCTGATGTATATAAAATTCAGATCAAAGTAGCTCATTCTTCTGGAACTGCATGGGCATACGAAACATCAGAATCACCAAACTGAATCAACTAGGTAACAAAGTGTAAAATGGTAATAATCTTATAATAAGATAAGACAAAGCAAATCACAACAACGAGAGGGATAAGGTATCTTTTTAGGGTTAGTGTAAAATTTTAGTTGGCAAAGTGATGAAAATTCGATTTTATGTTTTTT
>ENA-OPCY01001262-OPCY01001262.1-human-gut-metagenome-genome-assembly--contig:-NODE-1262-length-14927-cov-2.932692_pt1 | contig 14927 bp, 28 predicted proteins | sample MGYA00241568_ERZ501487 | MGnify/ENA primary metagenome ERZ501487 (study PRJEB25962, sample SAMEA2042574) | human gut metagenome | biome: human gut; feature: human-associated habitat; material: faeces... | reverse complement strand
TGATTAAGGCAAATATGCCTACAAAGATCTGTCTCCGTGTCAGTACAGTTACAAACTCCATGGTCGCATTGGATATGGCTGGCGGCGAAAAGCTCATGGGGCATGGCGATATGCTCTTTCTCCCTAACGGTTCCCTTACTCCTGTAAGACTGCAGGGTGGGTTCGTTTCAGAGACAGCAATCAATAATGTTGTTGGTGGATTGATGAAAAATCAGTAAGGAGAATTTTATGAATACATTGCAAGGAATGATGATGCACACAAACTATATGATTGAAGAAATCCGGCGAAGTGCCATTGATGAAACTATTGAGAAGTTCAAGCAGGCATCTCGTCACTATTACGAAACATCAGAGGGTGGAGCCGATACTACAAAATATATCCATGAGTTAGTAAAACTCGGCGTTGATATGGAATACATTGTTGACATTGATTTGCAGATCCGCGATGAGGTCTGTGGCGTGTAATGGGAGAGATTGATATGGCAGGAAAGACAACAACAGCTTGTACGCATGAACAGTACGAGACTATCATAAAAACTTTATATGAGGGCATTGGAGACTGCATACAGCCTAATCCCCGGATTGCTACGATCCTCGTTATTGAGGCGAATGTAGGATTGCGTATTGGAGACACACTCTCCCTCCGGCGTTCCTCTTTCATCAAGACACCATCCGGCCACGCTTTCAATATCGTTGAGCATAAGACCGGAAAGGTTCGCCGTTTCAAGGTTCAGGAACAGGTCTACAACTTCCTCCTTGAATATGCGGACTCTGAGGGCATTGAGGGCGATGATCTGATATTTCCTATCGGTGTCCGGGCAGTGCAAAAGCATCTGAAAAAGGTTTGCGACTGGCTCGGTCCTGAATATGAGGATATATCCACCCATTCGTTCCGTAAATACTTCGGAACAGAGATTTACTACAAGAATGGAAAGGACATTGAACTGGTCCGCCGCCTGTATCAACACAGTTCCGCAGCCGTTACAGCTCGCTACTTGGGCGTTACGGACGAAAAGATTGAACAGGCATTAGATTCCCACGTTGATATTATTTACCGCCCCAAATGAGGCGCATATATAGTAATGGTTCCTTATAAGATTTGTCTATTTGAGTGTCGTGTAACAGGTTTCTGGTAGTTTTTAATGTGAAAACTGCTGCCGGTATGAGGGTTGATAACGGCATACACCATCCCTTTGTTGGTTGACAGGTTTTCCGGCTTTAATGCGAAACCGGATAAGGATAGTGGGATCTCCTGACATTCGCGTATCTCCGGCGGAGCGCACGATGCCGCTTGATAAGAACGTGTCCAAATAGACAAATGCTATAAGGAACCATTGAAGAAATGGAGGTCTTAGGCATGATTGATATTACAAACTGCAATAAAATCATAGTCGATACCATCGGGAAAACAGAGAAGATCATTGAATGGTATCAGCAAAATAAAGATTGGTTGGATGCCGAAGAGTTCCGCATCCCCATCCCCTCCGCATTGGTTGAGCTGCCGGAGGAAGATATTAAATTCTATTATGAGCAGGAGGGTGTATTCGTCAGGCTGCATCTGTATATGGGTGGCGTGTATGTCTGCAATTATCGGTATGATCCGAAAACTCAGGAAATCGAAAACATTGTCTTTCCTGCCGGATTAAGCAAAGAGAAACGAAAGGTTGCCCGGATGGTTCTTGCCGCTGACAGAACGCCATACAAGGAGGCATTGAAGTTCCATTCTCTCATGTGTTTTGCAACTCATTACCGCAACTGCATTGAGACTACGGAGCAGAAAGAGAAACGCATTTCTCATAAGCATCGAAAAATCCTGCGCCGTTCCGGCGGTGCTACACCACTGATAACCACATACCGCATTGATAGCAGACCTGTTCCTGCAGACGGTACAAAAAGGCACTACACAAAGCCTACCGAACAGGTAAGTGTGAGGGGATTTTACCGAACTACCAAAACCGGTAAACGTGTATGGGTTCGCCCTTTCACAAAATACAATGGAAATTCTGGAAATAACAAAACATACAAAGTATAGGAGGATCACTATGAGTAATTTGAAAGTTTATGCAAAAACCATCGAAGATGAGGCTTTGGAACAGATTAACACTCTTCTGTCTCAGGATGCCTTTAAGGACTGTAAGGTTCGTATCATGCCGGATGTTCACGCCGGAAAGGGATGCGTCATTGGCTTTACTGCGGATCTCGGAAACAAAGTAATTCCAAACATCGTTGGCGTGGATATTGGATGCGGTATGCTTTGCGTCAGTTTAGGGCATAGGGATTTTAATGCTGTTACATTGAATACTTTAGATCGTGTTATCCGCACCTATGTTCCAAGTGGGAAAAATGTGCATGATGGGCGGCAAATGCGTTTTGAAGAATTGAAAGAACTTTATTGTTACCGGGAATTAAAAGATACCAAACGTCTCGAACGCTCTATTGGCACTCTCGGCGGTGGCAATCATTTCATTGAGGTTGATATTGCAGAGGACGGTTATAAGTATCTGATTATCCATACTGGCAGCCGCAATCTTGGGAAACAGGTGGCAGACTACTATCAGAACCTTGCCTATGAGTTGATGTGCGGTAAGGATGATCTGTATGATCGTCAGGAAAAGCTCATTGCCGACTACAAAGCCGCTGGAAGAAAATCTGAGATTGAATCCGCAATCAAGGAGCTGCGCCGAAACTTCCGTGCTGTCACTCCGAAATTGCCGAAAGACCTCTGTTATTTAGAGGGTAAGTACCGTGAACAGTATCTCCATGATATGAGGATATGTCAGAAGTTTGCCTACATGAACCGTGTTATGATTGCTCAGATTATATGCAATCACATGGGATGGGGTGTTGATGCAGATATGCCGGACTTCTTTGAGTGCATCCACAATTATATCGACCACGACTCCAACATCGTCCGTAAAGGTGCTATCTCTGCCAAGTACGGAGAAAAGGTTCTTATCCCCATCAATATGCGTGACGGATGTATTCTCGGAACCGGTAAGGGAAATGAGGATTGGAACTGTTCTGCGCCGCACGGAGCCGGACGGATTATGTCCCGGATGAAAGCAAAGGAAACTCTAAACATGAGTGATTATTCAAACTCTATGGATGGCATCTACACTACTTCCGTATCAGAGGAAACCATAGATGAGGCACCGATGGCATACAAGCCTATTGATGAGATTGTGGAATGTATTGGAGAAACCGTTGATATTCTTGCGATTCTGAAACCTATATATAATTTCAAGGCAAGCGAATAATGTGGCATTGATAGACACATTGATGTATAATGGACTAAACATTTATATAGGGAGGATATGTCTATGAAGATGAGATATTTTGCCATACTGTTACTGTCGGCCGTTCTTTTGACTGGTTGTGGTGGCGGTACATCTACCAAAAATGGCACTACTGCGGTCACGACTACGACAGAAAGCAAAGACAAAACAGACCTTGCAGATTTGATGAGTACGCAGGATTATTCCTGTACTGTGGATGATTCTTTTATGTATTACGTTATGTATGTAACAAACAATTCAGATAAGGTTGTGAGTATTGATCTGAATGTGACCGCATTGGATTCTTCCGGCAGTATGGTTGGTTCTTCCAGCGATGGAACAAAAGCGGTTGCTCCAGGGCAAACAGCCGGTATATGGACCACATTTGATGAATGGGATAAGATTGATAGTTTCGATTACACACTGTCGGTATCAGAGGAAAAGGAATACTCTCCTGTCTATTCTGACTTATCCGTTGACTACAATACTACCGACAGCGGCATTGTTGCATCCGTGACAAACAACGGAACTTCCGCCGTAGATTATGTGTTGATGGATGTGGTGTACCTTAAAGATGGGAAGATGGTTAATTTTAGCGAATTATCTTTTATGGATGATAACCAGGAATTGCAGCCCGGTACAACTCTTTCCCAGGAGGGCACTTGCTACTCTGATTCCGGTTTTGATGATGTAGTGATTGCCATAAATGGCAGGAAATGATTTAAGGCAGAGGTTTTATTCCTCTGCCTTTTCTATGAGTTCCCATGCCTTTTCATCGCCAAATTCTTTCCTTACGGCTTTCCACAATCTGAGGTACTTCTTGGATTCTCTGTCCCTTTCAGTCCTTGTCTTGTCAATCTGACTTCTGAGACGGCTTATATACTGCTCATCCTCCGTCTGTATCAGCTTATCAGAATCCCGATACAGCGAACGGATCATACTCTCTTTGAGCATATCTACCCACGGAGTAGATACCTCTGTACTGCGTCCATTGACTGAACGGCGCATTTTATACTCTCTGCCGGATAAATCCTGTTTCTTTGCTTTCTTAGCGCAGTAATCTCCGATATAGACACCAATCCAGTCCGGTATCTCTTCTTTGACCTGATTGTATAATTCCCTTGTGAGAACATAATAGTTGTAATGGCCGACAAAGGATTTTGCAGCAGCACTATGGAAGTCCGCTTTCGACACCTTAATTTCATAGCATCGGAACACTCCCTTGGTGTCATAGGTCATGTAATCAACTCTTTCTCTTCCGCAAAATCCGATTGTTACCTCATAGCAGCCAAATACACCGGTCTTTCTTGTGACCCGTCTGATTGCTTTTTCCAGTGCTACAGTTTCAGCGGTTTTCATTTCAGATCCTCGATTGAGAATACAAGACCTACACAATAAATCTCTCCATCTTCCCAGATGTCAAAGTGTTCGCAAGGAATGTCTGTTTTGTAAGTCCATGCTGCCGGAAGTCCGTCCCTGTTCATGCCATCACACCAGACAGCATCTATCCAGTTTGCACGTTCTTCTCCCTCCTGATCCACACCGTTTCTGTCAAAGTATACTCTTCCTCCATCGAAGCAACCGCCCTCATCATAGATTGCCCCATCAAACTCCATGAGATCATCAGATGCACCGTAAACAATAACCAGACCGCTTTCCTTTGCTTCCTGCTTCACATCGTCAAAACTATCTCCGTATGCTCTTCCATTGAGCTTGTCTGCTAATTCTTTTGCTGTAATCATCACATATCCTCCTTAATCCGTGTATACCACTATTTTCTGCCCCTCCATTCTGTAACCAAAACAGAGGTTTCCGCCGTCTGCTATGATTGCACAGTCATGGTCGGACAGATTATTTACGTTTCCGATAATCTCATAATATTTACAGGCATATCCGCTTTCTCCACTCATAATAACGGTTTTCTTGGAAAGAATCTTATTCCGCTGTTTCTCTGACATATAATCCCACTCATACGGATATACCACAACTGCCTTGTCCTTGATCTTTTCATACTCCTTGAACCATGTTTTTATCATTGTCCGACTCCTTTCTTGCATATTTGCATCCTGAGAAGTTTGTTCCGGTATCAAGAAACATATCCAGAATGATTTTCTCACTCTCTCCGCAGAAATTTATGTGTCCTGTCTTTGTGTGCTTGACTATCAGTTTTTCACAGTTGAGGCAGCACGCCTTTTCGTTCCGTTCCTCAAACATCTGTAAAGCCGTCTTATTCATTCTTGTTTCCTGCCATTTTGAAATGATCCGCAATTTTGCAGATTGTAACGTCTCCAATTCCTTTGATTGATGAAATCTCTTTGAGGAATTTGTTAATATCAACGCCACCGGAGGACTTTTTCCCCTGATTAAAACCCTCACTTCTGGCTTTCTCCACTCTATCCTCAACATAATGTACCAACTGCTCATCTGTCATTTTGCGGATTTTAACCGCTTTTTCATGTACCTTATCTTCATTTACTGTTCTGCGGCAGCTTCTCTTCTTTGCCATTGCAATCCTCCTATCTCATGTATGTTTCAACAATGCACGCATCGTCCTCCGGTGTCCTCGGGAACTTAAAAATAAATCCGGCTGACATTACATCATCTTCGCATCTTTTAAGGTTTTCATATTCGCAGTAAACATTCGTTGGCCGATTCTTCTCTCCGTCCCATACTCTTGCCACCACTTTTCCCGGAAAGTCTTTCGGGCTGTCATATATCACTACTAGCGGCACTTTTATATCTGAATAGTCCACCAGATTAAGTGTCGGTACTCTCTTATACAACGGCGTGTTCTGCTTTGCTAATTTCTTCTGTTTGTTCACTCCCATACCTCCTGTAATTCCACATGGAATGATTTCAATAGTTCATCGTCCATATTTGACATAAATGTTCTGTACGATATGTCTGGCTTATTTTCCATAAACCACTCTACCACCTTTTGATTTCTGGCTGTTCTGGTAGATAGATTTCTCCAATTATCCTGATACCGAACCCGTTTCAATTCTCCGTACCATACAAGAAATCGTTCTCTCGTGCCATTCCTATCAATCCTCATAGGCACATACGGATCAACAATCTCGTAATCTATCCGCCGGACTGCTGCCGGAACTGCCATAACCCACATTTCTCCTGTGGCAACGGCATCCGGCACTTTATCCGCTATCTGCTCCGGCATGAGGATAGCATCACTCTCTATGTAATACGCATGGATAACAACCGGCACACCGATTCTTGCCATGTTGTACGCCACTGTTCCGCCTTGCGGCATCGCCTGGATTGCACTCAATATGTTAGGTGCTACGCATATCCTCGGAGTGGTGTTATCCTCATCCGGGCAAATCTGTTTCGGAACTCTCGGAACAAATCTCTCTACTTCATCAAATGAAACGTGAACCAATTTACTGTTGCTTCTTTTTCCTCTTTGCTTCATCCTTTTTCCGTTGGCGTTCCTCCCAGTAGGGATGTTCCAACCTTTCCAGTCCAGTGCATCCTATCTGCAGGCACTTATGGACTTTCATTTGCTTCGTTGATAGATACCCTTTATGTGTTTTGCAGTACGCTACCGGCGATTTAAGCATATTCTTATCAATGCTCTGGAATAAATCAGGCATGAATAAGGGCTTTCGGAAACTCTTGAATGAGTTCTTCGCCCCAAATGTCCGTGAGGCTCGGTTTCATAAATACCGGTATGTTGTACTTTCTGCACTGCTCCACAATATTTTCAATCCATTCTCGTCTTGGTATGACTTTATCTTTTCTGCTGCCAGTCTCCGCTCCTACGATGATCCACTCCGGGATGTATGATTTCTCACTCAGTTCTCCGAAGTCTGCCAGTATAGGCTCTACTGACAAAAACGTATGGAACTCATAGTGTCCATCCTGCCCCATATACTCCGTATCTGGATCTGTGACTGTCGTTCCGTACCACATATTATCTCTGAGTGGTAATTCTCCGTAACGATGCAACTCCATATATCTTCTGGGATTCTTCGTGAGGAAGAGGTAATTATGCTGCGGAGCTTTCTCACAAGCATTAAACACTTCCCTGATCCATCTATCAGGAACCCACTCTCCAAACACATCCGACATTGAACCGACAAAGATATTTCTCTGCCTCTTTTTGTCTCTGTATTCTCCCATGCGGTATCTGTGGATTGTCGGCACAAATCCATGCGGATAGGCACATCTGAATTGTTTTCCGGTCTCATCATCAACATAATACGGTTGCTCATTGATCTCATAAGTTTCAGAACCATCGTCTCCGAGTTTGTATGTCTCAGGTTCTACCAGATGGCATCCTTTCCGTGATACAAAGCGGTTTGCAATACCTCTAGCATAACAATAAGGGCATTTATGACGGCAGCCGGTAATCGGATTCCATGTGCTGTCAGCCCACTCTATTTTCGTTTTATCCAAGTCTCTTCCTCCTACCTTCCCTACATGATTGATATAACCGCAATAACAACACTTTACCTCGTCTCTAAGGCGGCTCTTATAAATCTGATTTCCACAGCATCCACAGTCAAATTCTTGCGGATTGATTTTCTTTTTCTTCATAAACGCATCACTCCTTTGGAAATAATTTGTCATAAAACCATTCAATATCACGGCGAACCTTAAAATATCTAAATTTATCCTCTTCGCTCGTGCTTCTTACACTGATATACCCATGAAAAGCATTTACCTCTTCTACTACCACCGGAAGCTCTGCATATTCCGTCTTTAACATCCACTCACTTCCGAGAGGGTATTTATCGAATTTTGAATAGTCGATCTTTTCGTCCGCATGAAACGGAAGATCGTATTTTCTTTTATCCACAGCCAAATCGTCAATATAGCAAGTGGCATACACTTTTCTTGGATTGTTACCATATTTTTCAACGTTTTCCGGCAGATTATCATTGACCGCATCGAACTCTAAGCCAAATTTACTGCACCAGTCCACCGCTTCTTTCAGATGTTCTTCCACCCTGCAAGTCCAAAGGATCACTTTTGCTCCCTCTGTTCTGCGTTGAATAAGATGCTGTATCAGTTTTTTGTTCGGCGCGCCAATTCCGGGCCACTTACTTTCGCAGAGTGTTCCGTCAAAATCAACCGCATAAATCGGTACAAAACTACTCATCTCCATTCCTTTCCATCCCTAAATCGAATAGGGATAATTGTGCTTTTTCTCTTTCCAGTCTCGCATTTGAAACCTCATACATCTCGGTGTCTATCTCAAACCCTACAAACCTCACGCCGTTTCTGTGATATGCAATGAGGCTTGACGCAGATCCTACATGGGTGTCAAGTACCACCCCCCCCGATAGCTTAAAAGCACCTACTAGATATTCGTACAATGCTATCGGTTTCTGGGTTGGATGGATGCGCTTCTCTGAATTTGTTCCGCCAGTGTTTGAGTATCTGAACAGTTTTGCCGGGAGATTGTAAGAAGTCCACGCAATCTCCGCTTGTGAAAAGGCATCCCACGGCTGCACCTTATCCCATACAACAAAGCACTTTGTTGGTGGCAGATTGAAATAATTTCCGCCCCATATAATCTGATTTTTCGATACGCGAAACAATTCTTTGAAGTATTCCTCCGTTGGCGGTTTGCTATCCCATTCCTTTACCTGCCCACTCCGTTTCAATCTGCTTGCGGTGCTTTCGGATGGATAACCGTTCTTCGTCCGGCTCTTATTGGTTCCCATCGCCATGTTCGGCGCATTGATTCCGTATGGTGGGTCTACGATTGCCACATCAAAGTATTTATCAGGGAAAAGTTTCATGCCGGCCATGCAGTCCATGTTGTAGTAACCAAAATCTAATTTATCCACTTAATAATGCTCACTCCCTTATAACCTTTTTGAAACTCATACCACGCATACGCAACTGCACTTCCGCCTCCGGCTTTCATTTCCTCAAACATTCCGTTTTTGGCGCACAGAATACGGCTGCGTGACACATATACATATCTCGGAGGGTATTTCTTAAACAGTTCGCCTCTAGCCTTTCCCTCCAAAAACTGTAATTTAAGAAACATGAACACTTTTCTCCCGTCCGGTATGATCGTCATTGCGTGTTCAATAAACTCTTTCGCGTACTTGTATGGAGGATTGGTAAGAATATCGCCATCCCACATTTTTGTTGTCTGCAAGAAGTCTATTCCACCCTCTCCATACCCTCTGTCGATAAGGTCCGTACTGCGTACCTCGTACCCAAGTTCTATGAGACGTTCTGATAAGTGTCCTTGTCCTGCAGAGCACTCCCAAATCTTATGATTCAGTTCTGCCCCCCCCCTGTAACAATGCGTCTACTGCGATAGGGTCTGTCGCATAGTAGTCGTTAATCTCTCTTTCTTTCTCTGTGTGGTTGGATGCGCCAAGGGTTGTAAAAATACTCTTGCCATTTCCAGTCCAATCTTTTCCCATCTCTGATCTCCTTATAAATATCCAAATCTATAACCATATATGGATTCTAGTTCTCCGCGGCATACCTTACCGACCGAGTTCGGCGGTAGGTTGTACAGTCGTTCCGCCTCCCGGCATGAGAAAAAGATTTCTTCCTCATCGCCTATGCAGATAACCATTCTGTGTTTCCCTGGCTTGTCCTTGCGGTTTCCGCACTGTACGCCCTTGTCCGCCCATCTGAGGTTGTATATGCTGTTATCAAACCTTTCCATGTTATTTATATGGTCTACGGTGTCATACCGCCGTCTATCGCCCATGAAGAAAGTCTGCATAACAATCTGGTGTCTCTTAAACCGTACTTGGTTTCCGTCCGTATCTGTGAACATACTGGAAATATCGTATTTATCTCCGTATGCCATATTGCACAGAATCCCATTCCGTATGAGTCTGCCAAATGATGATATGTAGCACTCCATGTTGAAGTCATGCACACTCTTTACTTCCAAATTCTCATCAAACTTAACAAGCCGTGTGACTTTTCTCCATGTTTCTTCCTTGTCCGGGTACTTCCGGCGGATATACTCAAAAGTTTCTGTTTCTCTCATACTCTCTCAAATGTGTAGATTGAATTTCTGGTTGTTACTTCAATGTATTTTCCTCTATCCTCGGTCTTGAATCCGATAACTGTACTCGTAACAATCATGCCGACATACGGTGTTCCATCCGGCTGAGCCAACCATTCAATCATCATGGCATCTCCGTTTCTTGGAGTGGGTTTCTTGCACATTCTCCCTACTCTGAGAGGGTATCTGCCCTCAATTCTTGGATTGCCTTTTCTGTCTGTAATTGATACAACTCTATAAGTTTCCATGGCAGCCTCCTTAATAAAGATTCCACAAAAACAGTTCTTCGTTTTCTGCCGGATCGCACTTTTCTTTCCATTCCAGTTTTCTCGCTACATCCCATGTTTTCATGCAGATATTAGATAAGTCGTACCTGTCGTACACCCTCTTGTCAATAAACAGGCGCATATCCAAGTCCTCATCGTAGAGATTGGAACTCATGTATTTCAGATTACGAATATCCTCATCTGTGGCTTCTGCATGGACTGTTACTGTGATACCATCCAAGTGTTTTAAAATTACCGGATGATCGTCCATTGTCAGACAAGCCGTATAAAGATAGATTTTCTGTCTCTTATTCTGCTTTCTGAGCATTTTAATGACTGTGTAGAGTTGTGCCGGATTTATCATAGGCTCTCCGCCGGTAATCACAACTTCCTCATAGTCCTTTAATGCCGTGATACCGCCAATCACTTTCGCCAATGATGTGTAGTCCAATTTGCTGTTGCAGCACCCCGGGCACTTCCGGTCGCACTTTGATGTGATAATTACTCTCGCTGTCTTTTTCATCTTTCCTCCTTAATCCATGCCGTCATAAAGGCTTTCAGATAATTCAACCTGTTCGTCTGTCAAATCCCTAAGTGCATTGATTATCTTCATCTTTGTTTCTTTGCATGGGAAATATCCGTACTTTGCATATCTCAGCATCCGTTCAAAAGTGCTCATTGGAAACGGAATATCTTTATCAATTACAATCCGTTTAAGATGCAGATGTTCAAAAAACGCATCATCCATCAGGATTTTGTACTCAATGTGTGTTTCCGGTATTCCAATTTCCTCTAAGAAATGCTCATCTTCCAGAGTTTCAAACGGAAGTTCTTGTCTTTTCGCTACCGCACCAGTTTCATCCTCTACTTCCTCTTTGTAATATGCGAACTTCGTAATTGTGAAATCGAACTTATTCAGAATTTCTTCCGGTTTTCCAAATATTTTGCAACAAAGTTCAATCACAACACCTGTTTCAATGTGTTTGTACGCCTTAACATTGTCGTTTTCGTAGTGGAAATGATATTTCTCATCTCTTACATCGTCTCCGTCATATCCTGGTGTCTGACTGTCAAAATACTGTACCGCATCATCAAAATCACTTTTATTCTCAAAGAAAATATCAAGATCCTTTACCTTTTCTTTATTGAATATGTTTTTGAAACATCCTCCACATATAAATCCTTTGTGACCGGTCATGTATTCATCAAGCCAATTTAACATCCAGAAGTTTTCTCTATCTCTCTTTATTAGAGCCATGCTTCCTCCTATCTCCGTGCCATTGCATCCTCGTATAACCGCTTATACACGTCCCTCTCAGCAGTTATCTTTGCAATTTCCAACTGTGTCTCAATGTCCGGCATCTCCACCTTTTCTGCAATAGGTTCGGGTTCTTTCTCGTCTGGCTTCACTGTTTCATTTGCAGCTTCCGCCCACTTCTTTACCAGATCATTTGATTTGATGTTAATTCCAATACCGATACTTACCGCCAATGCCGCATCAATCTTTTTCATTTCCGCCATAGAACACTGCCCTATGTAGTCTCCAACCTTATCCTTATTTACCGTGTCAATCTGCTCACAAAGCACAGTGGACGGATATTTTGAGCTGTTGATTTTAACGTGTGTCGGCAACGGTTTCTTTTCCTGAGTTGTAAGGTAAACCACCTCCAAGATAGGACCTGCCTTGTTTCCAATGTCATTACTTATGATTACCGCAGGTCTACCCCCCCCCTGTACATTTCCGCTATATTCGCTCTCGTTGCGGATATAGAAGATTTCCCCTCTATAAAACTCTTTGCTCATAGTGTCCTCCTATTCGATTTCATCCTCCTGCGGCATCTCGAACACTCCAAGTGGTTGATCCGCCACATATTCACATACTAAGTCTCTGGGGTTTTCATCCTGTCCTCTTTCAAACAGCAAATTCATGGTGTAGCAGTCCATAAGCATTGAAATCGCCATTCTGCATTTTTCTTTCGTAGAATATCTGCCAATCACTACTCTGTTTTCTCCTACGAGGGCAGCAACTTTGTACCGCCCATCATATTTGCTGTCCGTGCTGTATTCTGTTACCTTGTCGTTGTTCAGAACTACCGCTCCATCCTGAGACTTAACAAACATCACGTTTTGCCTCTCTTTCCTTAATTCGCCCCATCTGTCGATTGATTTTGAAATCAATTCGATCCTCTACCTCTGCTACGCAGTTAAAAATAATTTCCAACTGTGAGAGCATAATCTGCACATCTGCAATTTCATCTATCACTGCTTCTCTCGTTTCCGCTGTTTTCTCATCGCTACGGCGGAATTTCAGAATGGCTTTGACGAGTTCCGAACACTCTTCAATAGCCATATCCTCCTGTGCATCGTTTCCATACGTTTCTACGATGGTGTTGAGGTTTCTCATCTGCTCCTGCGTCAATGTCTTTCCCTCCTACTTCAAAATTGTTGCGATCACGATGATTACAATAAGAATTGCCGTAAGTCCAACCCCAATCCAGATAGGGAGAAGAACTAACCACCAAGACCATGTGATTACTTTGCATAATTTCAGAGTGATTAAGATAAGCTGTAACACTCCGAAAAATCCGATACCGCCTGATGCTTTTCCACTGTTTCCATTACTGCTGTTGCTCATAAAACTGTCCTCCTGTTTACATATAAGTTGCTTCTTTGAATACGAATGTGTCCTCAGAATCTACCTTTTCCGATAGTTCTCTCAGGCGCAGATCGTTGGAGCTGTAAATCTTTTTCTTTTTCATATCAGCCACAAAAAACTCCTGCCCTGCCTGAATGTACTCTCCGACTTTGCTCTTCCGGCAAATCTCGTAGGAAGCATACTCAGTCTCTTTATCGTCTGTCTGTTTTTCCTTTGCGGTTTTTCCTAACATACCGATTTTTCTCCTTTCTTTCACATTTTCGTTTGTCTGACTAAACATTTTCTACAAAAAGATTTAATGCAATCCGTCAGACCATCTATACAGAATAACGGCGGTATCTTCGTTAGGATAAGAAACTCCCAAGAATTTGCCATTAACTGTTTCGCAAGCCTCTGTTACTCTATCCACGAATTTATTGAAGTCCTCTTTCACTGTCACATAATCGTGAAATCCCATTGTTCCCTCGTCTCTTTCGTGGCTTTCTCTCATTACTACCATCTGTTTTAATTTCTGCATATTGCCTCCTATTTCTTTACCTTGCAGTCTCTATATACATCCTCTTTTCCGATGAATAACTGCCCTAAGATTGCAACCAGAACATTTACAACAATGCTGTTTCCGGCCTGCTTGTAAAGTTGAGTGTTACTGTTTACTTTCTCTGCCTTATGGAAATCCTCATCTGAGAAATCCATCAGTCTCCAACACTCTTTTGGTGTGAGTTTTCGTATGCGATACTCTGTACATACCTTTGAGTTCGCATCTCCGTGTGTTCCGGCAGTCAGTGTTGGTGCAGTGCCATCGTCTGAATAAACTGATCCACACTGACTTCCATCTGTGGAAACCTGTCCTACTTTTGCCACATCAATCTCCTTATCTTCTGAAATATCATTATGCTGCATACCGTCTTGCCCCCCCGATCAAATTTTTCTATCCGGCAAATACCCATACTCTGTGCTGTTAGTGTCGGACAAACATGGCCGCCGCCTTGCACCCTCCCTCTCCGTATTTTACTTGTAGGATAAGAGAAATCTGCGATGCCACCTACCTCACATTCTATGTAGCCTTTTGCCGTTGCCTGCCTGATGCCTACATACTCTTTATCCATCATCCACCGTCCTTATCTCTAAAACAAGGTTGTCTTTCTGAACCGTTGTGAGCGTGTTGGATATGCCATCAGTTCTTGCTTCAAGTTGGGTCATGTTGCCTCTTTTTTCTGAAATCTGGTGGCTTTCATATAACTTTCTTATCCTTTTGCCGTATTCGGTTCTGACACAACGACATATTGCAAAATCAATCCTCATTTATTTTTATCTCCAAAACATAATTGTCTTTCGCAACACTCGTAAGCGTATTGCATATCCCTTGCGAGTTCGGTTCTAACCGTTGTTCTGTTGGTGCGCCTACAGTTCTGTCAGATGGGTTCGTGGGATTTCTCCCTCTTGACGCACAAATTATTCTCTCAATCACACATTTGTCTCCACATCCGTCTATCGTTCTTAAAGTTCCGCAGCAGCCATCTTTGAAAAATCTTATTCCCTCATCGCTTCTGAGTTCACATACAGTCTGCTCTTTCTGGTAACTGTGAGTACCCCCCCCCACATGAGTTTGTGGAAGAGATATTGCACAATCTATCGTTCTGATTCTGCAATATGTTTAGCCTCCGTCTCTGTTATGATGCAAGGTACAGTACCCCCCCCCACTCGTGATTGCCGGAGCT
>ENA-OPCY01001246-OPCY01001246.1-human-gut-metagenome-genome-assembly--contig:-NODE-1246-length-15108-cov-5.211785_pt1 | contig 15108 bp, 9 predicted proteins | sample MGYA00241568_ERZ501487 | MGnify/ENA primary metagenome ERZ501487 (study PRJEB25962, sample SAMEA2042574) | human gut metagenome | biome: human gut; feature: human-associated habitat; material: faeces... | reverse complement strand
TACACCTTCGTCAGTGTGGCGGTCCTGGTGCTGGGAGTGATTCTGTCCATCGCCATGGCAGTGACTTCCATGACCAGATACTTCGGCACCGTGGCGGAGAACGTGGCTCTGCAGGCGAGAGTCGAGGAATTACAGCCCGCGCAGGCAGTATATAATGAATACCTCTCCGCGGCAGCGCAGTATGATAAATACAAATATCTGTATGAGTATACCGAGAATCCCAATGAGAATCTCGTAGAGTTCATTAATGAGCTGGAGCAGATATTGCCCAGTAGCTTCTGGACCAATAGCTTTAGTTCGGATCTGGAAGGAATCAGTATGTCCGTGTCTGTCGTTGGCAAAGAAGCAGCGGCGAGAACGATTCTGAATATCAGGAATATGAAGAGTATTTCCGATGTACAGATCAGTAATATTACAGATACGCAGAACGAAATTGGAGAATCGGCGGTTACTTTCTCCATTACAGGTACGTATGCGGATCTGAACGAAGAAACAGAAGAGACCGGAGAGACCTCCGGTACCACAGCACAGTAGGAGGCGGATAAGAGATGAAAGTAAAAAAGAGTGAAATTCAGCTTTTGATCGCAGTACTTGGGATCCTCCTCGCTGTGGTGACTTATTTCCTGGTATATGCGAAGTTCAATGAGTTGTCGGATTCTATGGAAAGTCAGAATATGTCATTAAGATCCCAGGTGTCTACACTGGAGGTATTGGATCAGCGTAAGGCAGATTATCTGGCTGCTACCGAGAAGATGAAGACATATATTACCGGATTCGAGAGCCGTTTCCCGGCAGATATTTTACCGGAAGACAGCATTATGATGGTGAAAAATATGGAAACAGCGACCAGAACCTATGTTGCTAACATTTCTTTCGGTACGATTGCAGAAGTGGCCTATGATGCACAGGCTTCCGCGGACAATTCTGCCCTGGCAGCTGCAACTGCAGATGCACCGGCGGATACCGCAGCAGCGGAAGCAGATGCCGCAGTGTCCGGCACAGATACGACCACGGTTACTACATCCCCTGTTTCTACAGAAGGAACTACGTATGGGGATACTCATATGTATGAGGTGCCTCTGGGCATCAGCATCGAATGCACCTATGATGATTTCAAGGGGCTTGTTCGATATATTTACAATCAGCAGGAGCGTCAGAGCATCCAGGGCGTGAACATCAGCTATAACGGTGATAGCGGAAAATTGTCCGGCAATATGAACCTGAATACGTATTATCTGCTGGGCACGGATAAGGTATATAGTGAACCTTATATTCCCGATATGCCCATGGGTGTACAGACGATATTCGGAAACATGAACTAATAGATTTATTAATCGGGAGTTGTCGCAATGCAGAAGCATAGGAAGAAAAGACAACTGAATAATGAAGGCTTTTCCCTGGTGGAGCTTCTGATCGCCATTGTGATCCTTTCAATCATTGTAGTGCCCCTGTTGCACAGCTTTGTGACCTCTGCCAGAACGAACGCCAAGTCCCGCAGCACCATGCATGCCACAGCCATTGCTGAAGATGTCATGGAGATGTTCGAGGCACATACCCTGGAGGAAATGTCGGATATTTACACGGGTGCTTCACCGGCGGGATTTACCAATACCGCAGTAAAAGACGACACGACCGGCATCTGGACCTACACGATCCGGGACGATTCCACCACTTCCGGCACTTATGATGTAGTGGTGAAGGTGGATCCCACAGCATACAGTGCGGTGAACAGTGTGGCACGGGTAGATATCAAGAACCTGGCGGGTAATCTGAATGCTGTTTACAGTGAAGCGGCTGATGGCGCCACGGAAGCTTATTCTTATTTCGGCGGAGGACTCTATACAGCAGATATCATTCAGCATACTACACGAAAGACTGAGATCAATATTGACAGCAGTAAGATCAACGTAACGCTGGCAACGGGAGCTACGGTGGAGACAGAAGTCTATCTTGTCACAGCTTCCACAACGTATCATTGTGATCCCACGATCCTTGCAACGGGCAGATCTCCGGACTATCCGCAGACGGGAGCGGATTATGTGATTTTTTCCAACGAAGACAGTGTGCGCAGTCGTGCAGCACAGGTGAATGATGTCAGCGAGCTTGGCAATCAATTGGCGAATATCATTGTCTGTGTACAGCCTCGTGTGGAAAGTGCTCATTACGATGCCGGAAGACCTGCTATTATAGACCGGATAGTGTTCAACAACCCGGACAATGTGGAGACGAATCTGCTGGTAGTGGAGCAGACCGAGAGACAGGACCGAATAGATATGCTGAGGGATGTCTTAGCGACAGATTATGATACCATGCGCAGTAAGTATGGGATATCTCTGGAACTGCGGGAAGCATGGCCCGGCTGGATGCCCACCCCCGGCACGACACAGACGTCTGCGGGAACTCTTCGCACAAATCTGCTGGACGAGAGTGACGGACTTACGGCATATGTATTTGAGAATTCCAGCATGACCGGCGCGGGGGCCGGAACGGGACTTAATTATGAACTGGCGAAGAATATCATGTCAGTGACGAATCTGACACCGGCCAGGGCGCAGGACCGTATTTACGACATGGAAGTGAAGGTCTATGCAGAGGATAAGATAGCAGACGGCAGCCCGATCATTACTATGACAGGAACGGTAACGGAATAACAGGAGAATCCGGAAGGAAGCGTAAGAACCATGAAGATACGTGGCAGAGACTTCAAATTACATAAACAGACAGACGATAAGGGCTCGGCAATGGTCGTTGTGATCATAGCTATGGCCTTTATCGGCATTTTAGCCAGTGTTTTGATGTATATGTCCTTATTGAACTATCAGATGAAGGCGAATAACCAGCAGACGAAGGACAACTTCTATTCGGCAGAGACAGTGCTGGATGAGATCCGTGTCCATATGGAAGAGCAGGTGTCCGCGTCCCTGGGAGATGCCTACACGCAGATTCTGGTGAACTATGATGACACTTCCGTATCCGAGAAGGAGAGTAAGCTCCGCTATGCGTTCTTAAGCAGTATGCAGAAGGCGTATCAGTGCAGTGATACTGCCAGCTTAAATTACTATGATCTGAAGAAACTGTTTGACAGTCTGTCACCGGAGGTACAGAAAAATACAGTATTACAGACCAGTGACGGAGTCAATTCCTATACGATCCGGATGGTGGACGGCGCCGAGCAGATGACAGGCACAAACGGCTCCGGAGATGCAGTGAGTGATCTGCCTAAGGGGCAGCTTACCCTGTTCACGGACGGATTATCTTTTCAGAAATTAAAGGTGACTTATACCAATGATAATGGTTATGTCTCTGTGATCCAGACGGATATCCGCGTGAAAATGCCGGATATGAGCTTTGCGCAGGCCGTAAGCCTGCCTTCACTGACCGGCATGTCTCTGGTGGCACAGGATAATATTCAGGTAGTAGCGGAGAGCGGCAAATTTAGCGATGCGAAGATTGCCGGAAGCTTCTATGCGGATAAGGTACTGGTGGGTAATGAGGACGATACAAACAGTGTAAACGTGACCCTGACCCTGGCAGAGCCGACAGGTAAGGAAAATGATGATAAGCGTATGGTAGCGGCTACGGAACTGTATCTGGGCAAGGGTGCAACACTCGAATCCGACAGCTATGGAGAACTGTGGGCAGGCAAGATCACCATGCACGGAGCAGCGACATCTACCGGCAGCGCGAATATGAATTTCAAGGGAAATGATGTCTATGTAGCGGGAGATCTGCGCATAGACGGCGCAAATAATAATTTTACCGCAGGCAGTCTGGTGGATGAGAATTACTCCGGACAGTATATAGGCTTCGGCACCGGGGAGAACGGTGACAGCAGTGCCATCGTAGTCAACGGTACCGGAACGGATATTGATTTGAGCGGCCTGATCAATCTGACTCTGGCAGGCAATACCTATATTGCCACGAAAACTGCTAAGGATAATCTCACCGAGGCGGATGGGAATCTCAATGGCAGCGCCTCCGACCGCAAGGATATCCTGATGGGGCAGTCTATTGCAGTCAAAAGTGACCAGCTGGCATATCTGGTACCGGCAGATCTGGTAAAACAGGGTACCAATCCTGTGACCAAGGAGCAGGCAGATACCATGGGGAATACGGCAGTTGATTTTAATGCTGCCAGCAGGATGCTTGGCGGTAACAGCCTTGCTTCCTATGGTATTACGAAGTTTATTACGAACGGTAGCAGCGACAGTCAGGGTGTACGTACTTTTTATAAGAGATTAAACAGTAAGATCACCATTGTGTATTATTACGTGTCCTTTGACAACTCCACCCAGGCGGGGCGAGAAGCTGCCAACCGGTATTTTCAGGATTATTATAAGGTAAATAAGAGTACCATGGATGCCTATGCCAGCATCTACACCGATGGCATCAAGATCCGTAACCAGAGTGCCGGTGCCTATATCATGCACCTGGCAGGTAATGTGGTGATGACCGACAAGGATCAGGCTACAGGCAGTTACAGCAGCAACCTGCAGAATGCCACATTAGGCAGTGATCAGAGCAACATCGGCTACAAGCAGCAGCTGGCAGCGGATGATTCCAAATTCAAGGCACTCTGTAAAAAGCTGATCGATGGATATGAGCAGCTTACTCCTTCCGAAAAAGCGGATGCTGCCAATGTATATAGCAATCTGGTAAATACGGATGCAATCACAAGCTTTACCGGTGTGGTCCGTGGCGCGGGACTGGTCGTTGATACAGAGAAGTATTTTGAAAGTACTGCATATCCGGAGTGCAAGGCAGTCATCGTATATGGTGATTATACCTATCCCGAAGCGGGACATGCGGATTTCAAGAATGGTATCATCATCGCGACGGGCGATGTGAAGATACAGGATGGTAAGGAATTTAACGGTGTGATCCTGGCAGGCGGCAATATCCTGTTAGGACAGAATGTGAAAGTGACACCGGACAAGGAAGCAGTGCTTCGTGCACTGACCTATTCCAAGGAGGTTACGGGCTCCGGCGGCGGTCAGAAGGAATATCATGTAGTGGATTTCCTGATCGGCGGCGAAGGTTACCTGCAGAATAACAATAAGACCTACCTGAACAGCGATATTAATTTAGGAGACCTGATCGTATATGAGAACTGGCAGAAACAATAAAAACGGTGGCTTCTCACTGGTGGAGCTCATCATCGTCGTCGCCATCATGGCGATCGTGGTGGGAGTCATCGGATTGTCTGTGGGAACACTCACCGGAAGAAAAACTGCAAAATGTGCGGATGAGATCGTTTCGACCCTGGAGAGAGCAAGAGTGCTGACCCTGGGAAAAGAACAGAACCAGGTGGAGTTTGTGTTGCTGCAAGATAGCAGCACCGGCGAGTACCGGGCACGGGTCTATCAGGGTGGAAACATCGTTTCGGATAGAATCGTGGGGAAGGAGCCCATCACAATACAAGTATATTTTGATGACGATTCCACTCCCTATAATCTGTCACAATTAAAAGGTACATTACCTTATGCGTCCGCAACCGATGGACTGCATCTGGTGTTTAATAGAGCATCGGGAGCTTTTGAAGAGAAGACCTGCGCTGCTGCAGATGTGGTAAAGGACTATTGTAAGAAAATTGTGATCAGCAACGGAACAAGAACGATAACAATCACAACAGTCGGCAGAACCGGCAAAATCCTGAAGAAATAAGGAGGTTGACTATGCGTATCGGGAAAAAAGGATTCACTCTCGTAGAAGTGATAGTGTCCCTGGCAATCATGACCATTGTGGCAGGATCTGTGGGAGCCTTTATCGTCGCAGGCAACAATTCCTACCTGCGGGGGAATAAGGAGCTGACCCTGCAGGAAGAAGCACAGCTTGCAGCGAATCAGATGATCGACCTGATCATTGATGTGGAGAAGGATATTAATTTCACACCGGATCATACCGGCACAGCAGTGGATCTGGACGGTAGTACAGCCAAGGATGCAGCTGGCAATGAGATCACCACAGCCCATGTCAGTGAACTGCGTCTGGTCAATAACGAGAATACCTATATGATCCGCTGGCAGGGAACCGCAGCAGGGGACTATGCGACTGCGAATCAGGTATACCTCTATGAAGTGAAAAATACAACGGATGCGGACGGCAATCTCGTCGTAGGAGATCCTGCCACCGCAACCCCGGCACTTATGGCAGAGCATGTCACAAGCTTCAGCGTAGACTTAAGCCAGGTGAAGGACAAGCGGAAAGTTATCCTGAATATGACCTTCACTTACCAGGACAGAAGCTATGACATTGCAGAGACTATTAAGCTTAGAAATGACCTGGAGAAGACCGGAACTAATTACAGTTGGATTTCCGGTTTAGTGATTAAGCCGGAGCATGCAGAGGTTGCACTTGGCGGCAGCAAGCAGTTTGAATATTCACTTTCAGGTGATGAAGAGGCAGTAGCACAGGGTGTGGAATGGAAAGTTACGAAAGCAGACGGCACCGCATGTAAGAGTACCATTAAAGCGGACGGCACTTTAATCGTAAAAGAGGACGAGGATCTGGGAGAAAATGAACTCCTTGTAACCTGTACGGCAGTAGCTGATCCGACACTGAAAGCAACGGCAACAGTATCTGTAATAGAGTATATCTCTTTGAAGATTGATCCGACAACAGCTACTGTAGAGCAGAACAGTGTCTTTACATTCAGCTATGAACTGGAGGCTTCTTCTAATGAAGTGAAGAACGGCGGCGTAAAATGGAAACTAGATGGTGCTACGTCAAATGACACCTGGATCAATCCAACGACAGGGGAACTTCATGTCAGTGAGAATGAGACGCCTGGTACTGCTGTACTTACAGTTACATGTACTGTAAACAAGAGACAAACGGTAACGGCAACAGCATTGGTTACTGTAATTGAGAAATCGAATATTATTGACAAGTATGATGCAACCCTGATTGCAAGTGACTTATTTATGTATGAGTTCACAGAAGGCAGTACACAGAAGGTAGGATACAAGGGTATTATTGAATGTCTTCCTTCCTGGGCGGACTATCTGAACGGTTTTCCGCAGATTGAATGGTCGGTGCCGAAAGATTATAATCATTCTTATAAGATCACGGGAATTACGGATGCTGACGGCAGACAGTTTAAGGCAGAGTTGGAATGTGGCAATAACAATGATACAGTAGTCTATGTAGAGGCAAAGGTAAAGCTTTCCGCAGATGTGACTGTAATTTTGGGAATTAATATCGTGATTCCTCCGCTGAACACGATACAGAGCGCTGATAAACCTTATATTTCTGCAGATATCGATGAAAATGATACAGACAAGAACAAACTGGGTCAGAATGGTTTCGTGCTGAATCGAAACGGTAGAATTAAAGTTTCGATTGTGAATTATACAGATGATAATAACAAGCCTAAGGATGTGCTGTGGAGATTTGCGGATATGCCCGCTGAGTTAGATAATACTTTCGTAAATCAGGACGGAAAAGTGACAGAATCCTATTTGGTTGGTCTTGGCGCATATCATGGATCCCATGACAGCGACAATAATCAGAATTTCCTGTTGGCAGAAAATACGGGAACCTCTACAGAAGTGTGGGCGCTGAAGAACGTAGACTGGAACAAGGACTACCATTTGAAACTTCAGGCTTGGTCTGTGGATGGCAAGGAGCTGATCGCGGAGACCATCATTCTGGTACCTAAGGTGGAATTCTTGTTTGATAACAATGAGCATGTGTACAAAGTAAAGGTGCCTCATTATTACGATCCGCCTCTGAGATTGGATATGTATGGTATTGAAAATGATGCCAATAAACTGATTGCACCGTTTGTTGTAGATATGGATGCCATTATTCAGGGGGATGAAGCTCTGGCAGATGACACGGAGCTCGGAACGATTTCACCCTGGGAGACAAACGGAAGCTGGATCGGTTATAGAGTAACCGGAAATGAGAACAATAAATACCTTATTGTTACTGTATATGCATACAAAACGACAGCTGATAAGGAAGCTGACAAGGCAATTGTAAAACAGTATACAGAACAATATACCCGGGAACATCAGAGCGAGATTGATGACCTGAAGCGTGGCGGGGATAGTAAAAAGACAGAGTTGAAGTTCCTCATGGACAGCATAAATGTAGATGCAAATAAAGAGCGAAAGAATTATATGTTTAAACGTAATTTCTTAATGGTATTACAAAAGGAAAATAAATGAGACACAATAAGAAGCACAACACAAAAAAGTACATAGCAGGAATCCTTACCATAGCTTTGGCAGCCGGAGTCTGCCAAAGCTATGGCTCTATGGAAGTAAGTGCACAGGAGATGACACTGCCCGGCATTGAGAAGCTGGTACAGGATACGGTAGCATCTTCGGACGGTACCTTTCACATTTTAGAGATCGTGCCTTCTAAAAAGGACGCTTCCATCGGATATCTGATCGGTGGCGAGGAACCGGTATCTGATGGACGTAAGCTTTCGGAACTTCCGGCAGCATCAGAGAGACAAACCGCCATGGCTGCGATCAACAATAACAGACTGGGGGATCTCGCAGGAAACAATGGTCCGGTAAGCTTTTCCCCTTATAGTGAGGGCGGAAGCCGGACCGAAGAGATCCGAGGCTCTTTTGTGAAAAATACGAAGAATAGCGGTCAGTATACCTATACACAGACGGAAGCGGTGTATAGGTTGTTTGCAGCGGGAGACAGCAATGAACGTTATGACCGGTATAGTACGATCGAGGCTTCCGGAGCTTCTAACGAGAACAAAAAGAGTGTATCTCCTGTATTTTCTAAAGTGTCCGATGCTGCCGGAGAAAATCTGGAAATGACCATCGGAGATCCAGCGGAGACGGCTCTTGCAGCGACGAAATATGCACTGACTCCGTACGATAAAAATTCCGACGGCAGTATGAACGATATTAATAATACGGCTTTTAATGCAGGTGATTATGTCAATAGGGAAGTGTATAGAAGGACTGGTGATGTATACACTTACTTTGGTAAGGTGGTATACGGCAGCAAACTGCCAGCAGGATATGCTATCCAGAGCACTGCAATAACTTCTGAAGATACTTCCGAAGATACTTCCGGAGCGTCAGAAAATCAGGGAGAGTCGACAACAGCGGAGAACTCGGGACTGATAACGGCAGCATCTGCATCCGGGAATGACGCAGCAGCGGAGTCCGGTAATGAGATGCAGACCATCAGCGTACAAAGCACATCCGGAAATGATATTGTGACTTCAGAGCAGAAGATAATGACAGCTTCTGAACCTTCATCAGAACAGAAGATAATGACTGCTTCTGTTCCATCATCCGAACAGGACAACAATCTCTATATTTTGAATATGGCCAACACCACACCTACTCTATGGGCAAAATGGACGGCAAATTCGGATGGAACGGGGGGAAGTTATACACTGTCTGATCTTGCGGATGGCTATTTTGTTCATTTCACGGAAAACACCTCAGGTGATTATTATGTGTCTAAGGTGACATTATCCAGTGGTAATGGGGACTACAAACTGATCGATTCTTATCAGAGAAATGATAACGGTAAATATGTGCTGAAAAGCAGCGGTACTATGAAGGTTTATCGTCAAGGAGAATCAGGCTACGATGCATTAAACAGCTATGATTTTATAGGTGATAATGCGAAGGATGCGTTGGATACTGTAGCATATGACGGTGGTTTCTACAATAAAGAATGGTTCAAGAAACAGGTTCTGAATCTGTCCGGCACCAGCCGGTATGAGAGCGGCAGCGCTTCCGGTACCGGTGGAAATATTGATAAACTGAAGATTGAAGTGACAACTTTGACAGTGGAGGAACTGGCGAAACTGGTGAATCCGGAGGAACAGGCTTATTATGGCGTGGATCTGGACAGCGTGGATCTGATCTATCTGTCAGGGAAGGGCACCTATACGAAGATAGATGATTCTACGGTAAACAAAAAGTCCAGAGCTGCGGTTGCAAGATATATTGCGAAAAAAGCTTTTGGTATCATTGATGCTGAGGGAACACGTTCGGATTCTGCCAGAGTTCCTGTCATCATGGACTATAGTTTTTATACCGATAATGTAACTGTAAAAAATAAGGAACTTGCCAATTTGGCACTGACATTGCTGAGAGTATCCGATACAAATACAAAGCTTGCGGAGTCTATTGCAAACAAAGACAGCTTTTGGACAAAGGGGTTAGACAAAGACGATTATATTAAAGAAGTAAATAAGATTATCCAGGCGGCAGGAACAGCGGCAGGTCAGAAAAATTCCGATAATCTGACTCTTGATAAACTGAAAGAATTCCTGACAGAAAATGTTTATTTGTATAATAACAGCACTGGTAATACAGCGTATGTGGCTTCGGATTATCTGACAGATATTTCGGGAACGGCTACAAGCGCTTGGATCTACAGTGCCGTCCTGAAAGAGATTCAGTATGAGAATTTCCTGGCGGAAAAGAATGGGAACACTTCCACTAAATTGGAAGAAAAAATCACGAAAGCATCCATTACAAGATACATTCTGAACTGGTATATGCACAGAGTGACAGTGAAATCTGAGATTACGGTATTGGATTTGGAACCATGTTATGATTTTGATGCGAATCTGGACAAAACCATTAAACAATTTATGGGAATGGGAGATACCTATACCGGCAAGATCAATATCCGTAAAATGGCGTCCGCAGAGTTTATCGGTAAAATAGAGGATCTAAATGAACAGTATGATATGATTTATCTTGGTGCAAAGACCGGGACGATGAATACAGAAAATGGGAAAACGAAATATAATGATACTACAATGGATGGTCTGATTTATTCTCATGTGGGAGATTATTATGACTATTCCGGTGAAAGCTACAATGATCAGCACAGATTGCAGGATGCGTCATTGAATCATAAGATCAATGATAATAGTGAGGATAAAAACAACAAGTCAACAACATATCGTGGTCCCGGTAATGACATGAATTCCACGAAATATAAGGAATTATTACAGTATGTACAGGCCGGGTATCCTGTGGTAATTGCGGATGCATTTTTGAATGATGCCAAGGATGTTGCATCTACAAACACTATGGATAAAAATTCCTATTTTTATCAGTTTGTACAGCAGATTGTGTCAGCTAAGGATGCAACAACCGGCGAGTATCTCTATTGGCAGAAGAATGTATTTGCAGAGAGTCAGTTATTGGCGGAGTCTTCCAATCTTGAGGAACGTCAACGTAGATTCTGTAATTATTTGAATTTGTCTAAGCTATCCGTGGATTGGGTAACAAATATCTCCGGCGAACGCCCTTATCCGGAGGAACTGTCCTATGGTGACAACCAGAATGATCCAAACCAGACGTATCTGTCTGCGATTGATGGTAAGTATCAGCTACAGTATATATTTACCTTGGACAATAGAGTCGCTTCATCGGTAACAGCTTCTTATGACTGTAAGCTGTTTGTTGATAAGAACTCTGATGGACGGTTCCTCGGATCAGATGCTATTGGCAATAATAGCAGCAATTCAGAGGAACTGACCGGAATCAATGTATATATTAGGAACGGTGATGCATGGAATAAAGTAGAGCCGATAAATAACAATGGTTCTGCGCATTATGAATTGCGTACCGGAAATGTATATAAAGTAATGCGGCAGCTGCCGGATGATTATGTGGGTGTCATACCATGGAAAATTGTATTTTATGATAATGCTGATCCGTTGGTCAGAACTGCAAAATCCGGATATACTGCTGTGCAAGTGCAGGGAGAACGCAAAAAGATCAGGATTTTACAGTTAAAATCGGATAATGGTAATAATTGGGATCTGGCAAACGATGGTAATTTTAAAACTTATATAAGTAATCTTAAGGACTGGGATGTTCAGGTAGACAGTGTATCGGTAATTGGGCTGTTAAGAGATAGATTGCATATTTATGATTATAATATCAGTGATACAGATATAGAGAATTGTTATGTGAAGTCTTATGAATATTTTCAGACCTATGATATGCTGATCTTAGGATTTGCAGATAGTTACCGGTTCGGTTATGATTATCGGTGGTATGATGTGTCAGAAAGTCAGAAGGATGGTCATACCAATTTGTATACGGACAAACTAAGTGGTGCCAGAAAAAATCTGGCGGTAGGCCGGGCAGTACGTGACTATATAGAGTCCGGAAGAAGTGTATTGTTTACGCATGATACCACGTCATATATCAATGATATGTATAGCAGGCGGCAATATAACGATAACGGAACCGCTGAGAGTAACGATAACGGATGGTACTGGGGATATGAATTCAATAAGACCATCCGGGCTTCCGTAGGTTTGGACAGATACGGAGAACTGAAGGAATACTATAAGCAGATGGTGGCCTGGGCTCCAAACGATACCGAGAGACAACACTACCAGAAATATCTGGATACTTTGAATACGTATCAGTATGATACTCTCAAGATACCAAATACAGACATTAACCTGAATCAGAAGGAAGGGCTTACGAAATACACGGTAACTCGATTCCTGAGGAAACAGTTGGATAGTTTACAAGGCAATAAGTCCTATAAGGGCAGTCTTTTCCCTGTAAATAATGAGTTATTATATGATGCCGGATTTAGGGGAAAGTATTGGGATGCTGGATGGAATAAGGCCAGCTACATGCTGAAAGGAGATTACTGTTTGGAAGGTGCTTCCCCACCGGCTCTGAAAGCGACACAGGTGAATGAAGGACAGATTACACAGTATCCTTATTTGATCTCTAAAGACGAAATAAAAGAAATCAATCAGCGGAAGAGTCTGAAGGTAAGTTCAACGCATTATCAGTGGCTGCAGCCCAATATGGAATTGGATCGTGATGGTGATGGAAGAAGTGATATTGTAGTATGGTATTGTCTGTCGGATATTTATGACTCAAATGTTCAATCTACCAATATTTACAGCATTTGTCCCAATGATGTCGTAAATAATTATTACATTTATACCATGGGTAATGTTACCTATTCCGGAGCAGGTCATTCCAGACCGGATAATGGTGCGGAGATGAAACTTTTCGTCAATACGATCATTGCAGCATATAATGCCGGTGTATCAGCACCTCGCATATCGTTCAGGGATGATAATGGCTATGACATGGAATCCATCTATGTGATCAGCGATCCTGCGAACAACACGATCCTGAAGGCGGCAGATCAGGGTAACATCAGATCTACCGAGGCAGGAGATGTGGTCAGTGTGAAGTTCATAGCGGAAGATGATAATATCTTAAGCGGTAACCCGCAGATCTGCGTAGAATTCTACCGATCCGCCGGTACGGCTGCCGACGCAAAGACAGTGGAAGGAATCACTGAAAAGGTAGTTCCGCTGAATGTGTCTTCTGTAAAAGATACTTCGGGTAATGCCGTAACGGTTCAAAACGGTCACTATGTGGTTGGCAACAACCTGACCTATACCGTGACTTATCCGTTGTCGGAGATGGGATTGTTCAATGAGGATTCCGGTGTTATCAAATCCGACGCCGAGGCAATGAAAGTATACGTTCGGGTCTACACTATGTTTGAAAACGGTTCAAAAACCACTCCCGCTAATACCGACGGCATCACTATCAGCGCCCAGGAGCTGTTCGAACTGGATTAAACTTTTGGATTAGTATTTTAAAAAGTAATATTGCACAAAAAGCAGAGCTGTGAGAAATAGCCAATTTCCACAGCTCTGTTTTTGTGTAGTTTTTCAGCACTTGTTTTGCCGGGTTCCCTTGCAGAATGGATACTTCTGTGATATAGTAAGCTCATCTATAGAAAGTCTGTATAGATAAGATTTCGAAGATACCATATATTAGGATTTCATCATATATGGGCATCATTTTATCGCACCTTGTGTGCAGTTCAAGGCATATCGCCGTGAAATTCATTTTTTACAATGTTAATAGGACAAATTATTGACGTACCCTATTATATAGGGTAATATAAAGGAGGAAAATGACTAGAACATTTATACAAACAGATGAATTTTCTCGAAATTGGGATGGATTTGGATTTACAGATGATGATTTGAGAAGATTGGAATTTGATATTATGATGAACCCTCACAAATATCCAGTTATGCAGGGTACAGGTGGGCTCAGAAAGGCAAGATTTGCATTTAAACACCATGGGAAAAGTGGAGGTGTGAGAGTGTGCTATGTCGATTTTGTCATAGAAGAAACCATATACTTAATTACGGTATATTCAAAAAATCAGAAGGATAATTTGTCAAAACAGGAACGAAATAACATTAAAATATATATTGACAGACTTCGTGACAATATATAAAGAGGAGTTAAGACTATGAAGAGTGTATATGAGAGTATCATGACTGGCTTAAATGAAGCTATAGAAGATGCACAATCAGAAGGCAAGAAATTAAACAGGAGAACAGTGACGATTATCCCTGTTAAGGAATATGGAGCGGAGCAGGTTAGAAATATTAGAAATTCTGTAGGAATGTCACAGAGTACTTTTGCAGGCTATCTTGGTGTGACCAAGAAGACAGTGGAAGCTTGGGAAGCGGGGACAAATCATCCTTCCGGTGCAGCCAGCAGAATTTTGAATATGATGGAAATGGACACTGAATTGGTAGAAAAATATCCGTTTGTTCAGTGTGGAATTTGATAAGGGAAATATTCAAATTTACAGCTGCAACGGAGAGCCTATATGCAGACAGTACGAATACATTGCACTATTAACTGGAAGATGTCGCAAAATACCATGGAAGATTATCTTGCAGAAGGTAACGCATATCGTTCAGACCAAAAAAAGTTCATAAAGAGGCTACTATCAAAATGCTACGGGTATTGTCCGGGGATAAAAATGTGGATGATACCGAAGATACGCTGCAGAAATTAAAGAATAAACTCAATATTTCAGAAAAGGAAGCAGAAGAACAGATGAAGCTTTATTGGTAAAAAGATATTGACTTTTATTTCTTACTATGCTAAATATATACTATACCTACTGGAACAGTAGGAATATAAAATATGGTATCAAAGCCGTGGGGCTTTTGACCCAGACATCATACATAGGCATAGGAGGAGAAAAAGATGGCATTTGCAGCAGAGACCATATGTGTCCAGGGAAGTAATGAGAGAAGGGATCCGTTTGGAGCCATCAGCATGCCCA